>Ga0315900_10000823_pt1 | contig 51076 bp, 41 predicted proteins | sample LakEriMetagenome_FD_203521 | JGI IMG/M metagenome (GOLD analysis project Ga0315900, IMG submission 203521) | Freshwater fungal communities from buoy surface, Lake Erie, Ohio, United States - Buoy 12 MA114 | ecosystem: Environmental > Aquatic > Freshwater > Lake > Lake biofilm | place: USA: Lake... | reverse complement strand
AATGGCAGTATGATCGACGGTAAATTGGCTTTTTTTATGTTTGAGACTTTTGGTTTCCCGCTTGAAGTCACACAAGAAATCGCCAAGGAACGCGGACTAACTGTGGATGTTGAAGCCTATAACAAAGCCTTTGAAGAGCATCAGGCAAAAAGTAGAACCGCTGGAGAAAAGCTGTTCAAAGGCGGACTTGCCGATACATCCGAGGAAAGCACAAAACTTCACACGGCTACGCACCTACTTCATGAAGCACTTCGGCGCGTACTTGGTTCTCACGTGGCACAAAAGGGCAGTAACATAACGCCTGAGAGACTTCGTTTTGACTTTAGCCATCCCGATAAAATGACGCCTGAACAAGTCAAGGCGGTCGAAGATATGGTCAATGACCAGATCACGCGAGGACTTGAAATTGACCTAAGAGACATGTCCCTCGATGAGGCTAAAGCGGCAGGAGCCATTGGATTATTTGAGGATCGTTACGGTGAGCGGGTCAATGTGTATTTCATGGGGGATTTCTCCACGGAAGTTTGCGGCGGCCCTCACGTCAAAAACACGAAAGAGCTCGGTGGCTTTAAAATTCAAAAAGAAGAGGCTTCTAGTCGGGGTGTGCGCCGAATTAAAGCCATCGTTTTGTCACAGTATAAGTAATTGATATTACTATATATTTTAGAGACGCTCAGCATTCCCCACCGATCCTCCGAATCCTCTAGAGTCCGGCTTCGTCGCCGCACTGTGGGTAAACTGTGGATATCAGGGGTCGATCTTGGGATTAGGCGCAAAATATTTGTTGGTCTTAGGCGCGCTCATCGCAGCGTTCACGAACTTCATCGCCTGCGGCGCACAGATGTACAAGGCCAGCCTTCATGACGATCACTCTCGACCAAGCGGGACACAGCTGGCTAATAGCGAGGACCCAAACTCGGTGGAGTTTGGTTTGCATGCGCCAGGCGGCTGGAAAAGTCTTCCGATACCCTTTAAATCAGATCCGACCATGTCAGACCAGCAGCTAAATTTGCTTCTTGCGGCGATGAAAACCTGGGAGACGGCCGTTGGCAAAAAGCTGTTTCGTTATGACGGAAAACACGCCGCTGTCACGGGAGATTCGTTTCCTGACCTTTACTCATCTCTTAAAGACGGCGTAAACGGCAACTACTTTGATAAAAATTGGGGGAAGACGGGTAAGCGCAGTGTCGTGTTAGCGACCACGATTTGGAACAACCCAAACAACTACTATCAGACCATCGATGCTGCTGACATTCGCTACAACCATGAGCTTTACTTCATGTCAGATGCTTTATTACAGAGTCCTGTCGATCAGCGAGAAATTGTCGACTTACAGAGCCTTGCAACCCATGAATTGGGGCACTGGCTCGGTTTAGCGCACGTGACGGAAGACTATGATAGTTCATCCATTATGAATCCGAGCATCATGATTGGAGAGGGTCTCGCAAATCGCTCTTTATCCATAGGCGACGTACAGAGGATCCAAAAAGTTTACGGCTGCACGGGATCGGCCTGTGATGTCCAGTCCACCGCCCGACTAATTATGCAGTCTGCCTCCCCGCAATCAGTATCCTCCAGCCAGCGTTAGGATCAACACCCCCGCCAATTTACTCCCAATCAGAGCACAATTGTGTTAAAAACAATGGTTCCAGACGACCCTAAGAGGCTGACCCGTCGGGCCTTTTTTCGTCTGTAGTGTCTGAACACGCTTTGAGAAGAGGTTTTTTGCATGTCCGACATGGAAACCACGTACGATCCAAAGGTTTTTGAAAAGCACTGGTACCAGTATTGGTTAAAGGGTGGCTATTTCAAGGCTGCGACTGATAGCACAAAAAAACCTTACACCATTCTCATGCCGCCACCCAACGTGACAAGTCAGCTGCACATGGGACACGGTACGACTTACACCATTCAAGACATTTTAGTGCGCTGGAAGCGGATGAAAGGATTCAACGCTCTCTGGCTGCCGGGTACAGATCACGCCGGTATTGCGACTCAGATGATGGTCGAGAAGTCACTTGAAAAAGAAGAGGGCAAAACCCGCCAGCAAATCGGTCGCGACGAGATGCTAAAACGTCTTCATGCCTGGAAAGATAAATATGGAGGCATGATCACTGAGCAGTTTCGCTCGATGGGATTCTCTTGTGACTGGGATCGCGAGGCCTACACGATGGATCCTCATCTAAGTAAAGCGGTCAGGGCTATTTTTGTTCAGCTTTATAAAGAAGGTCTTGTCTACCGCGGTCAAAGGCTTGTGAATTGGGATCCTGCATTAAAGACTGCCATTAGCGACGACGAAATTGAATCCGTGGAAATGAATGCCACACTTTGGCATTTTAATTACCACGTGGCCGAACTACCCGGTGAGTTTATCCCTATTGCAACGACACGTCCGGAGACCATGCTTGGTGATACGGCTGTAGCAGTCAATCCGGATGATGAACGTTATAAGCATCTCGTTGGTAAACATGTTAAGTTACCATTCACCGATCGTATGATCCCCATTATCGCAGACGGGTACGTGGCGTCTGATTTCGGAACTGGTTGTGTCAAAATCACACCGGCACACGATTTTAACGACTTTGAAATGGGTAAACGTCACAATCTACCGTTTATTAATATTATGAATGACGACGGCACCATTGCGGATAATTGTCCTGCGCGGTTTAAGGGACTCGATCGATTTGTCGCAAGAAAAGAAGTCGTTAAAGGAATGAAGGAGCTCGGTCTTTACATTAAAGACGAGACACACCGCAACGCAGTCCCTCACTCAGACAGATCTAAGGCGATCATCGAGCCTCGACTATCGCTTCAGTGGTTTGTGAAAATGAAAGATTTGGCTGGACCAGCCGTCGAAGCCGCTAAGAGTGGAGAGTTGAAGTTCCATCCTGATCTTTGGAAGAAGACTTATCTGCACTGGCTCGAAAATATTCAAGACTGGTGTATCAGTCGTCAAATTTGGTGGGGCCACCGAATCCCCATCTGGTATTGCAAGACGTGTAACGGAATTACAACTGGTATGGATGATCCCTCCAATTGTGAGGCCTGTGGCTCAGCGGAAATTAAGCAAGATGAAGATGTTTTAGACACCTGGTTTAGTAGCTGGTTGTGGCCCATCTCCCCCTTTGGTTGGCCTGAGAAAACAAAAGATCTTCAGTACTTTTATCCTACCGACACACTTGTCACGGCTAATGAGATTTTATTTCTGTGGGTGGCCAGAATGGTCATGGTGGGCCTTAAAACTCAAGGCAAGGTGCCCTTCAAAGACGTCTACATGGCCGCGACAATTTGTGACAAGCAAGGCCGAAAGTTCTCAAAAACTTTAGGCAACGGGATCGACCCGCTTGATATCATTTCAAAGCACGGCACCGACGCCCTGAGGTTTACAGGTGTAGCGTTATCGCCATTGGGTGGACGCGTACGTATGGAGGTCGGTGATTTCGAGCACGGTGCCAGGTTTGTGAATAAACTTTGGAATTCCGCACGATTCCTCATGCGTTACACATCAAAAGACGCCAAGATCGAGCCACTTGATCCAGAGCGCCTGGATTTAGCAAGCAAATGGCTCGTAGAGGAATTTGCGCGTACCGCCGACGATGTTGACAAGCTGCTCGGTCAATTTCGCGTCAATGAGGCCATTAACCGGATGTATCACTTCACGTGGGGAAGTTATTGTGATTGGGGTCTTGAGTGCGCTAAGGAGGCTCTGACGGGTCAAAACGAAAAAGAAAAGTCACAGGCTGTCAGCGTTCTTGTTTATGTATTTGAAGGGATCCTCAGATTTTTCTCACCTGTTATGCCTTTTATAACAGAAGAGCTCTGGCATCGGCTACCGTCTCATCCCGCATGGAATCGGCCTGAGAGCCTGGTCATCGCCGATTATCCAGATGGCTCAAAACTCATGCGATTTAGAGAGGCAGGGGACGCCTGGTCCTTAGTCCAGGATCTGATTACAGGCGTTCGCTCAACACGAGCTTTAGCGCAAATAAATCCGAAAGAAACCGTCGACGTTCACATGCGAGCTGACGCTAACTTGAGCAAAATTGTGATGGATGTATCCCCTCTGGTTAAACGTCTGGCTACGGTTGGCAACCTATCAGCTGCGCCTAACATCCAACGCCCTGGGCAGTCCCTCGTAACAATCGGTAAAGGTTTTGAGGCCTATATACCTGCCAGTGGAATCATTGATATAGTCGCTGAGAAGAAACGCCTCAGCGGTGAGCGCGACCGAGTCACTAAGGTTCTTGCCGGTCTGAAGGCAAAACTTGGTAATCCGAATTTTGCCGATCGTGCACCCGAGGACGTCGTATTACAGACCAAAGAACAGGTCGCGAATATGACCAATCAACTTAAAAGCCTGGAGCAAAACTTAGAGGCACTGAGCTAGACGATCGATCCCCTCAAATAAGACATTCTCTGGAATATTCAGTGCCGGGCTTAAAGACAGAACGTTACCATCTCGACCAGATGGCAACGCGATCACTCCAGCCTTGCGCAGCCGATCCATAATCTTTGCTCCAAATCCTGACTCGTGAAATTCGACTCCCATCATCAAGGCTTGACCGCGGACATCTTTGACCTTGGGGCTTGATGCGATTTTCTCGACTAATCTATGCTTTGCTTTTTCGCCTAACTCGCGTGCGCGGTGACATAGATTTAACCGATTGATCTCACTCAACGTGCGACGACCGACCGCCAAGCTGAAAGGATGACCGAAAAATGTTCCGGTGTGGATTGCTTCGCCCGTGCTTTTAGGCCATGCGTCCATCACCTGTTTTTTTGCAAAACAAGCCGACACGGGAAAGCCTCCGCCAATAGCTTTTCCAAAACATAGAAGGTCGGCATCGACGGTTTCCGCCGCCGTAATCTGACCCAATCGACCAAATCCTGTAAAAATCTCATCAAAAATAAGAAGCCCACCCTCAGTATGAGCTGCCTCCGCCAGCGTGGAAAGCCAGCCCTCTGGCGGCAATTTTACGCCAGCCCTACCCTGAAGTGGTTCAACAACGATTGCTGCAAGTCCATACGGCGCTAGCTGTTTTATAGCTTCCTCGATCCGCTGAATCGAACAACCGTACGGAACACGAATCACTCTGTCTTCTGAAAGCCACTCTTTGAATGGCGTCCGAAAGTCAGATCGAGCCGTCAGAGGTAGCACGCCCAAGTCAAGACCGTGATAGCCTTCTTCAAATACTATAAACCCAGTTTTTCCAGTCGACAGCATGGCCGTCTTCATCGCAATCTCAACTGCCTGACCGCCACCCAGGGCCAACGCCCCGGTCGCGTATGCTGGTGGCAACATGGCTCTAATCGTTTCAAGGAAAAGTACTTTTTCCTCCGCGGGGTATACGTCGCCCATACCATGCTCGATGGGTGGATTTTCTTGAGAGAACTGTTTTGCAACATCTCGCAAGGCATCACTTGCATGGCCCAAAGCCAATGCGCCAAATCCGGCACAAAGATCAATAAACTCTTTACCCTCAACGTCCCAAATCAGGGAACCGTTGGCACGAGAAAACACGAGCGGATCTTGTGATGGTATGTATGTACTATCATGGCATTCTAACGACGAAAGTCTCGACAGATAGTCTTTGTTGGTGGGCATCTTACTAAACCCCTTTAGCCCGCGGATGCCAAATGTACTTGTGCTGCTGCAAGTTAAGACGGGCTTGCACCTTATCGGTCACCATCCATTCCGCTAATGTTTTCGGCTGTAAAAGCCCAAAGGCGGCACTAAAAAGAAGCTTAAATCTTTCAAGATTGCGATTTTTAATAATGTCTAAGGCCCAATCGTAGTCAGCGCGATCAGCAAGTACAAACTTTATTTCATCCGATGGTTTTAGAGCGTCGAGATTGGACCAAAGGTTACGCTCATGCATTCCACTGCCTGGGCACTTGATATCCATAATAATGTGGACTCTAGAATCAAGTGGAGCGACATCTTCTGATCCACCTGTCTCAATCAACACTTTATAACCAGCCTCAACTAGTTGATGCGCCAAAGTAGTGCATCCCTTTTGGGCTAGGGGCTCTCCTCCTGTTAATTCGACCAGCTGAATCTTCTGCCTGGCCACATCTGCAAGGACCTCATCAAAAGACATAGCCTTACCGCCCTCAAAACTGTAGGCGGTATCGCACCATCGACACCTCAGGGGGCAACCCGTAAGGCGCACAAAAGTGCAAGGTAAGCCAGCAAATGAAGACTCGCCTTGAATAGATGCATATATCTCTGTAATCATTAAGGGGTCGGCCATTGTCGCGTCTCCGAGAGCGCCTTATAGATGAGGAGTACAGGTTTGTCCACCCACGTTACCAAAAGCCCGCTGCGCCTTATTTTTAGCTACGGCCTAGAAGCCCTCGGCAATCGCCGTAAGGATTTGTTTTTAATAGCGTTTATTTTCCTTCTGCTTCCCGATTTAATTCTGAGTGTCACGTGGTCCCACGTAGCCTCTGTAGGCGTTGATTTTGCCAAAACTCACGCGAACGATCCCGCAATCCAGATTATTGAAAGCGTCATCTCCCTCGTTTTGAGCCAGATTTTTCCAGTGGGTGCCGCAGCTATACTTATGACTTGCGTAGGCATTCTCGCTATCGCTCGCACTAGTGTTGACTACTTTGAAAGCCGTCCATCATCAGTGCTCGACGTCAGCCTTCGAGCCCTTCGCACTCTGGCCACAAAGGGCGTCGGGGTTTTTGTTTTTTTACTCATGATCACGCCAATTATTGCAGTTGTACCACTCGCCGGGACAATCGGCATCTCCATGCTACTCATGCTACCTGTGACGCTGACGGTGACCCATAAAGGTGGCTTTCGCACTGCCTGGGATACACTGTTTCTTAGGTATGCTGAACCAACACCTTACGGTCGATGGCCTATTTTTTTAAACGTATTGTTTGTGGCAGGAACGTTTCTTTCGTTGCTTTTGACATTTTCTCTTCTTGTGAATTTTGCACTAGTTATGGATGTCTGGTTTGAAATCCCAGCGGGCTCTCTGGCTAGTGACTTAAATCTTTTAGGTCTGAAAATGTCCCTCGGCCATTTGATTTCCCTATTGCTGAAAGCAATTTTTGACGCATTCTGGCTCTCAGTAGCGATACCATTTACGGCCGCCACATTGCACCTAAGTACAGCTCCGAAAAATCACGTTGGGTTTGAAGCGGAAGTCTAATCGAACGGGCACCCTCCCCTCTTTCCGCTATTCATAATTAGGATCTCCAAGATCCATTTGGCCGTGTTTTATCTTCCGAAAAATATAGTCACGCGAATCCTCTGTTTCAAACACAACAGTAATTCCTGCAGCGCTGTGAATCATTTCGATGGTTTCACCGCCTTCGCCGGGGAATTTAATATGTACGAAACCAACGGCAAAGCCTGCACCAAGCGGAGGAAGCATCATCTTGCTTGATTCACGCAACTTCAAGAAGAGTCTTGAAAAAGCGATGACATTGGGTTCTGACGGGGGATAATTCAGCCTGAAACCAGGTTTCTTATCCTCACCCCACTCCACTTTTTCGATAAAGCTGGTGTCATCATACATCAATTTGATCTCCACGTTACTTTTGAAAATTAATGTTGGTCCATCATAGCACTTTTTGGGGTACTGAACCTGAGACAGAATTTAATGGCCCCATGTTATTCTAGGCGGTGCGTGCGACATAAAATAGTTTAAATAAACGGTCTAATCGAACGGGTGCTCAGCCCGTGCAAGTCTCGAAGCCAGCGCCCCATATTGCGCTTTCTCTGGCGCTACGAGCTCGTCATGAAGTGTCTCAATAAATACCGGCGATAGATGCGTCTCAAGTGATCGAACGACCTCCACTGGAGATGTCACACTCGGATCAAAATCTCTCAAACCAGTCAAAAAATCCGAATGTGGTCGCCCTCGTCGGTAGTCAGGCTCCCTCGTCGGATGACGCAATAGCTTGCCCATAAGTTGAACATCAAGATCAACAAGTATACTCGCTTGATACAATAAGTAGTTGCGACTTCGAAAGAGCGAAGTCCCGGCAACTTTTTTTTCTCCAAAGACAATATCACTAATTCCGGCTTGTCCAAGTGCCTGCATGGCGGGCCACTCTTTGCTTAACGCCGTGATGAGAGCGTGATTAATACTTTTGAAATATCTGGAATTATTAAACTGATCTTTCACCCAGCAACCGATACTAACAACGACACATCCGGGGTATAACACCACCGTACCCCCACCACCGTAGCGTCGCAGAACCGGAACACCTAGGTCGGCGCATGCCTTTAGATTAACCTCTAAGTCGGCGTCATTTGCACTACCGAGAATCACGGCTGAAAAATCCGGAACGAATATCTTCGTACAAACGGCCTGGTCATAGTATTTGAGAACTTGATCGTCAATCCACATTTGGGAATCACTCGGTTAAGATAGGAACGTCTAACCCTACCATAGGCCCTAGCACTCGGACAAACCACAGTGCGGCGCTGAAGTAGATAACGATACCCGCCACATCAACCAACGATGCAATAAATGGTGACGAACTAACCGCTGGGTCCATCTTTAGTCGCTTGATAGCAAACGGCATGATCGCGCCGATAACAGAACCAAATAAGACTGTGCCCACCAATGACGATCCTACAATAATGGCAACAATTACATTATTCTGCCAAGTCCATGCCCTAAAAAATCCAATCAAACCTAGAATAATCCCAAGTCCAAGACCAATCAGAATCTCCCTGCCAAAAACTCGCCACCAGTCTTTAAGCTCCATTTCACGAACTGCGAGCCCTCGAATCACCAGAGACGCTGCCTGTGATCCGGCATTACCACCCGAGCTAATAACCAGGGGCACGAAATACACCAAGTATCGCATCTCTGCGATCGCGTTATCGAAATAGTGAAGAGCAGATCCAGTAAAAAATGAGCCCACGAACAATATGCAAAGCCATCCGGCTCGTTTCCATAGCAGCACGTGAGCTGGGGTCTCAAAATAACTATCTTCTAGGGTCGCGGTACCACCGAATTGCTGAATATCTTCAGTCGCCTCTTCCTCAGCAATATCGAAAACATCATCGGCCGTAAGTACGCCCACTAAAATACCGTCTTGATTGATAACTGGGCTAAAGGCTTTGTCATACTTTCGAAAAAAGTCTACTGCCACACTCTTATCATCAACCGCATTCAGTGCCACGGTCGCCGTATCCATAATCTGATCTAGTGTTAATGTTGGAGGATCTGCCAAAATGAGACTGGCAAGACTAACTTCGCCTTTGTATTTACCCGCAGGATCGATCACGAATAAAAAACTATGTAGTTCATCCGCGTCTCTTACGGTCCATCGGATATATTCCAGCGCATCAAGAACCTTCATTTCTCCGCGTACTGCAATAAACTCCGGATGCATCAGCCGGCCTATAGAATCTTCGGCATAGCTCAATAACTGCCACGCCATACTTCTCTCTTCTGGCGACAGCTTCAGCAATAGCTGTGATCTAATCTCAAAAGGAAGATCCTCTAGTAGCCTGGTACGATCATCGGGTTCCATGTCGTTAACAAGAGTCGAGACCACCGCTTCAGGCAGAGCTTGAAGCAGTTCCTCTTGGCGCTCAAAGGGGACGTAGGCAAAAACCTGTGCTCGCCTAATTCTTGGGATGAGCCTAAATAAAACCACGAGCTCGTTGATAGGTAGTTCAGCAAGTCGCTCACCAATGTCGGCTGGTTCGGCGGTCTTAAGTACGGGACGAATAGATTTATAGTTCTTAGAGGAGAGCCAGTGCTCAAATTCCTGCGGTAGCGATGACTGCTTCGCCTCGGTCATTCGTGCTTAATCCCTTAACGTCATGAACCCTTACAAAGAGTCGTTAAAGCAGAGAACCCGTCAATGTTGGAATCGGCTTTTTTCTTCAAAGACTTTAGGAAGTTACCAACCCAGCTGGGTTCACCAGGCTTCACAAAGCAGGAGGCAGACGCCTCAAACATGGATGTATTAGGCGAGTAAAGACCAGCGGCCAAAATCCTTGCGTTATTCCAGGTTCCCGAACCTACGAAATCTACATGATTAAATGCAGGCTTTTTTGCGATTGCCCTATCGATGACTTTTGTTTTCTCTACCACTCGCTCTATCTCAGGCTTATCCCGCGACGCCTCAAGGCTCGTCTTAAGGGAACGCCTAAGCTCGTCAAGCCACCCCTTAAAAAGGTGGTAATCTTTTTGTTCAATTCTAAAATCTTCTAGTTCGCTTAGACGATTTAGGCCGGTAAAAAACTCCTCCGTTAAAACATCAGCGACAAATTCTGCTAAATTTTCATTGAACTCAACTCCGCCCTTAAGCCAAAGCGTTCGATGCGTAAGTTCATGAAAATACAAATGCGCCAAATCTACGTCACTTCGTCGAAGCATCGACGAGTAGACAGGGTCCGCAAACCAGCCAAGACTCGAATATGCCGCCACAGAGCCTTTGTAGATCTCGAAACCTTCTTTCTCGAGTGCCTCTGCTTCTTTATCCCGATCTTTTCGATCAAAATAACCGAGATACGGCACTCGTCCCACTATTGGAAACCACCAAGACTCTAGCTCCATTTGCGTTGGCCTTGCGGCCTGTACGGTGTATGAGACTGCCTCGCCACCCAGTTCAATGTAGTATTTGTAGGAATCACCGACCTCGAGACCCGATTTTTTGGCAAAATCAAGAACGCTCTTTGTGAACGTCAATTTTTTTTTGGTGTCGGGCGTTATTTTATCCGCCTCAAGAACCTTATCGATCGGTTCTCGACTCATAAGCAACTCAGCTTGCCGGTAACCCTGCCGTGAAAGATAACAAGACGTTAGTAACGATGAATACAATGCCGCAAATACCACTAAGCGCATTAGATCTTTACCAAACCTATTTGGATGGCATGCCCTTCAACATCACTTTGAACCCGCATCGCGGCTGACGGGATCTCGGATTTAAATTCTATGTTGCTGGCAAGCGTTTCGCCGCTAATGTATTCGCGATGAGTTTCTATTGCGTGCTTCAACCTGTCTCCACAGACTATGGACAAGCCAATTCTATCCACGACATTTAAACCTGATTCCTTGCGCAAATTTTGAATCCTGCTCACAACCTCTCGCGCATACCCCTCGCCAATTAATTGCTCCGTAAGCTTCACATCGAGAAGCACGGTCACACCTCGATCCGTCGCTATAAGACGGTCGTCTTTCGGACCTCGGTCAATGAGCAAATCATCTGTGGTTAGTTCAAAGCCCGCAACGCTTACTTTTCCAGACTGCTCGGCTTTGGATAAAAAATCTGCGACCTTTTGCGGCTCTTTGGAGAGCGCCTCGAACTCCGCTCTGACTTGGCCGATTGACGAACCGAGTCGCTTCCCGAGTGTTTTTAGATTTGGCTTAACCCCAAGGCTGACATACCGCGCCTCATCAGTCGAGAACTCAATGGACTTCACATTCAATTCATCGGTCAAAATAGAACGGCCTCTATCGATGATATTACGGTCCTGCTCATTGCGAGTGATAACCAATAACGATGGAAGGGGCTGCCTTGTCTTTATCTGGTGTTTGGCGCGCAGTGCGCGGCCAAGCTCGGTAGAGCGACGAATCAGACTCATTTGCTCTTCGAGAGCTAAATCTATGAGATCTTTTTTCGCAGATGGAATGTCGGCAAGATGCACGGACTGGGGCGCCTGGGTTACTCCAGCAGTCAAATTACGAAACACTTGCTCGGACACAAAGGGGGCAAATGGCGCGAAAACCTTCGTGAATTCAAGTAAAACGTAATAAAGGGTTTCGTAAGCAGAGATTTGATCCTGATCGAGTCCGGATTTACCAGCCTCTTGTTTACCCCAAAATCTGCGGCGACTTAACCGGATATACCAATTTGTCAAATCATCGATGAAACTTAGCAGTACAGGCACGACAGCGTAAAGATGGTAGTTCTCCATGTGACTGTGGACGCCTTCGATCATCGTATGAAGACGGCTTATGATCCATTTATCCATTTCTGCGCTCGCTTTCGGCGCATGACCAAGTACATGTCTCTCCGAGGGCTTCCAACCATCTGCTTCTGCATAGGTGGTCAAAAAGCTTTGCGCATTCCATAGAGGCAAGATAACGGCACGAATCGTCTCGATGACGCCTTTATCCGAAAAGATAAGATCCTCGCCGCGTAAAATGGGAGAATTGACCATATACAGCCTGGTAGCATCGGCGCCGTACTTCTCTAAAAGCTCTTCTGGTGGCGTGTAATTACGATGCCGTTTCGACATTTTTTTTCCGGTTTCGTCACAAATAATGCCGTTGACAACTACGTTCTTAAACGCGGGCCTGTTGAATAGTGCCGTAGACAAAACCGACAACGTGTAAAACCATCCGCGAGTTTGATCCAAGCCTTCCGCGATGAAATCGGCTGGAAAAATTCGGTCAAAACGATCCGTGTTCTCAAACGGATAATGCAGTTGAGCATACGGCATACTGCCGGACTCAAACCAGCAGTCAAACACCTCCGATACACGCTTCATGCGGCCTGAGCATTTTCCACAGCCAAAGCTGAGGTCATCAACAAAATGCTTATGGAGGTCGTCGAGTTTACAGTTAGCCCTTTTTTCTAATGCGGGCGCACTAGCAAAGACCTCGATATGTTGATCGTCTTTATCACACACCCAGATTGGAAGCGGAGTGCCCCAGAATCGATTTCGACTAATCGCCCAGTCTCTGGCATTTTCCAGCCAATGGCCCATCCGGCCGTCTTTAAGGTGGGCGGGGACCCAATTTATTTTTTGGTTATTTGCGACTAGGGACGGAACTATTTTTTCAACAGCCACATACCATGCCGGCACAGCTCTGTACATTAGTGGGGTATCAGTTCGGTCACAGAAAGGATAACTGTGATCAATCGTTTCCTGGCGAAACAGCTTATTCTCTGCTTTCAGGCGACGTGCGATGTCTCGGTCAGCCTCTTTAAAATTAATACCAATCAGATCGCTGACCGGATCCTTAAATCGCCCCTCCTCATCAATAGGGTCGACAAATTCAATGCCGGCATCTTTACACACTCGGAAGTCATCTTCACCGTAGGCTGGGGCTTGGTGAACAATGCCCGTACCGTCACTTGTCGTTACGTAATTGTCGCTCAAAACAACAAAAGACTTGGCATGCGATGCAAAGTACGGAAATAGAGGCTCGTAACTCATGCCTTGGAGCTTGGATCCCTTGGCTTTCTCAAGGATCTCGAACGTACTCTCGCCCGATTTTGATTTTTTGAAAATAGCGTCAAGCCTCGCTTCGGCCACCCAGTAAACATGACCATCCGAGCTTGCGCGAACTTTTACGTAGTCGATTTCAGGGCCGACGGCCAGTGCTAGGTTTGAAATTAAAGTCCACGGTGTTGTCGTCCAAGCAAGAAAATACTCATGTTTATTTTTGATCTTAAAGCGGACATACACCGAGGGATCTTGAGTCATCTTATAATTTTGATTGGCCTCAAAGTTTGAAAGCACTGCCGTCAGCCGCGGTGAATACGGAACAACTTTGTGACTACGATAAACAAGCCCTCGATTGAATAGCTCGCTAAACACCCACCAAACTGACTCCATGAACGTCTTGTCCATGGTTCTGTACTGGTTATTCCAGTCAACCCAGCGGCCCAGGCGTGTGATCGTTCTTTGCCACTCTTTTGCATAATGAAGAACCGATGCCCGGCAGCGCTCGTTGAACTCGCCAATTCCTAGTTCCTTGATCGCCCCAGACCCCTTAAGGTTGTCCCGTTTTTCAATTTCGTACTCGACCGGTACACCGTGGCAGTCCCAGCCAAATTTCCTCTCAACCTTATAGCCACGCATAATCCAATATCTTGGCACGATGTCTTTGATCGTATTCGCTAGTAAGTGCCCATAGTGTGGTAGGCCATTGGCAAAGGGCGGGCCGTCATAAAAAGCGAACTCCGGTGCGTTCTGGCGCTGCTGGTTTTGTTTGTCGAACACACTTAGTCGCTGCCAAAAATCTAGAACCTCGCGCTCCATTTCCGGAAGGCTCACATCGGGGCGGATGGCTTTCATGAATTTACCTATAGGTTTCAGGTTGTTGTGGGCACGGACCCTAGGGCCTTTTATGAGGGGCTAACCATAGCGTTTTTAGGGGTTTAGGCGCAAGGGTGGAGTGTCAGCTTTATTGACAGGCTGGATCCATGGCAGGCGGAATTAATTCAATAAATTCAGTTATTTATTTGGGAGTGCGGGCTGGCGCGACGTTTGCAGTTGGCTCCTCGAGGATTCGGCCAAGGGTGGACCCTGCATCGCAATATGAGTCGAATGCCTCGAGGGGAACAGACGTCGTGCACGCGCTTAAAAACAAATATTTTGCAGTAGGCACCATCATTTATCTCGCTTTTGCTTACCCGACTCTTGTCCTTGCAGATAACATTCGCATCGTTAAATACGACAAAGAGCAAGTTCGCCAAGATCTCAACCGTAAATTTATCGAACCCAATAGCTTGGGCCAAACAATAGTATCTAAACTCAAAGAGATCGCCGTGACAACCACACAACGCCAAAGCGGCAACAATACCGCTATCAGAGATTTAGCATCACGAACGCCTGGGCTTTCAAAAAGCGCCTGGGCAAAACAAATGGCATTACTATCTTACGATCCTGATAATTCTGCGCGTAGGAACGATGACTCTGCTCTGATGCAAACTTTAGTCATGCAGAGCCGAAAGGCTGCCGAGGTGAACCTTAAGAAAAGCTTCCCTATATTTGAACGATTTAAGAACGGATTGACATTTAATTTGAGTACAAAGATCATTTTGACAAAGCCCATCCACAACATTCGCTACGGGCTTATCGAGCGAGATATTTTACCTGCAGATAATTCAATTCCTCTGGCCGGATTCGGTAGTATTAATGATATTGACCGAGCATATGCCACACCGGCTCAAGTCATTTATACGATTGATCGTCTGGACGCTGCTGCGAGTCCGCGGGTTTTCTCTAATTCTTCAGATACAACCCTTGCCGAGCCCACCGTCAGATGGGGTCGACTACCAAGCTCAAAACTTACAATAAAAATTGACTCCCCTAATAATGATGATTCGATTGGTGATCAGATCTCGAATGGCGCTATCCCGGGCGCAAGAGTGACCGTCAGTCAATTCGAAGGCCTAATCTCGTGTCAGATGATTGTTGGCAGCACATCTATTGATAAAACACTGCGCACAGAAGTTTCGACTCCAGTAATCATGAATACAACGCTATCGCAAAAATTTGATCATAAATTTAAACTAACGGATATCGTAGCAAAAAGCACATTTAGCGGCCCAATCCCGTCCCAGTTGAACTTGGCTTATTCGCAGTCCACCCAAGGTGTGCGCGGTGAGTGGCAAATCAATCAAGGCCGCACGGGTTATAGTGTACAGGCTGAATCTTCGAAGTTAATTAAAAACACGATCACGGGCAGTGCGTCGTCGCCAATTGATCGTCTTTCGATTGCACTACAACGCTCGTTCTAATGTGACACGACAGTTATCATGACAATCAAAATTATGCGCGAACTTCTAAAGTTGCAGTTATAGGGAAATGATCCGAATGCAGGTACCCTGTTTCGACTTTCGCGCTGAGCACGTTTATTTCTCGAACATACAACTGATCAAGTGCCGTTGTTGCGCTTCTTGGGTCTGCATCAAGGACAACTCGTTCAAGACCAATCGTTGACATGATTCTGTCAACTTCTCTGATATACGTCTTTGAAAATGTGTTGAAATCGCCCGCATAAAGAATCGGGCCCTCGTGATCACGAATTTTTTTCAAAACCTTCTCGATCTCCCGAACGGCCGTGGCGGGGCGACGCACGAGAGTGGCGTGAGTATTGACCACACAAAGACTTTTCTCGTGCCCTTTTATTTGAAATCTCGAGATCAAGGTGGCTTTTGTCGTCCTAAGTAGTGGTTCCGGAGAATGGCATAACACGCGCGTTGCCGTCTCAATTGGAGCCGCAGCCGACACCGTCATAACGCCATCTCGAAGCCCGTCTCGGCGTCGATAGGTCGCTCCATGGCTTGCAGAAAAACCTTTCGGTGCAAAGTTGCCAAGAGCTTTGAGAGTTAATAACACTTCCTGTAGAAGCATAAGGTGGCGTCCTTTGGCGAGGTTGTTGTACTCCCTGAGGAATAAGTCTCCACCTGAGCCCTTCCATATATTCCAAATAGCGACATCAAATGTAGCCGGTAGAGCGGGAAGTGTTGGCTGTCCCCACTGCCAAACAGCTTCTTTCTCATCCACATGCGATATCCGAAGAACCTGTCTAACACTGTGAAGCACCCGCCCGATTGGACGTTTTGGTCTAGTTTTCGGTGCCTTGGATTTGTGCCGATTTAGCATTCGCTTGTTTCACCGTAAATCTATGACTCAAATTTTTTCAAATCGTCTTGGAACCTGAAGCTCTGGCGGCAACGACCGTGCGGGAGCCCAAGATGCAACCTTCTTTGTAGACGACGCCGTGCGATCGCCAAATGCGCGCATTATTTTGTCACCAAGTTCCTCTGATAAAGCACGGTATGCTGTTAGTTTCCCACCATAAATCGTATATAAAATATCACCTTGCTCGCGATGTTCCGTAATCAGATGCGTCCGAGACGTGTCCGAAATAGAGCTATCCCCGCCACGGGCGAGCCACCGCATTCCGGTAAATTTCGATATAACATCAGAGTCGGTAAGCTTTACAGATAAGAATCGGTTACAGCGCTCTAAAAGATAATCGACCTGCTGTTGCTCTACTTTACAGCTATCTGCAGGCCCATTAACCACATGTTCAGTTGTTCCAATTAGAGTAAAGCCTTCCCACGGAAGAACGAAGAATATACGGCCATCTTCTGGGGATTGAAGAAACAAGCCTGCTTTCAATCCGAGGTCTCGGACAATCAAATGAATTCCAGAATTATTAAAGCCAATAACTTTAGGTCTAATTCCTGAGGCTTCAAGTAACTCGTGAGCCCAAGGGCCCAGAGCATTAACGACATATTTTGCCGTGACATCATGAACGCCATCTGGTCCATTCAGTTTCATCCGCCAGCCATTCTGGTCATGCACAATCCGTTCAACCGTTGTGTGCTCGACCACGCTAGCGCCAAGCATTCGCACCGAATCCGCGACACGTTGCACGAGGGCGAAGTCATCGGTCTGACCATCAAAAAATCGGTAAAATCCTTTGAATACTGACTTATCTAAGATTGGGGCATCATTAAATGCCTGTTCGGTCGAAAGCCACTTGTGAGTACCGAGAGATCGACCTCTTGAAAGGAAGTCATACAACATGAGGCCAATCTTGATCATAAAGCGCGGCATACCGCCCTTTTTCATCACCGGAAAAACGAACGGTAGAGGTTTTACAATATCGGGAAGAAGTTTTGTCAACAAGGCACGCTCGCCAAGACCCTCGGCAACAAGGGGAAAGTCACGGGGGTGCTGTAGGTAACGAAGGCCTCCATGAATCAACTTGGTGCTTTTTGAACTTGTTCCTGCTCCCACGATTGATTTTTCAACTACCAACACGTCTTTCCAGCCACGGCTTGCAAGGTCGTGAGCGACCCCAACGCCATGGATACCACCCCCCAAAACAACGACCCGGTATCGTCCTGCTAATTTTAAGTCTGTTTCTTTGGTCATAATTTCCACACGTGGATGAACTAAATTGATACTGTCACTAAATAGTGAGGCGTCGATTGCCCCATGTCGGCAATTTATTATACAATTTTGGGACCTCGGAACCAAATCCGCTCATAAGTTTTCGCTAGGACGGCCACGTTGGATAACTCAAAAGACAAAAATGAATCAAATAACCGCGCTGAGAGGGTCATATCACACGCTCTCGTCGAAATGCGGCGTCTCAGTTGGTGGCCATTTGGCATTAAAAGTGCCGTTCTGCTTGATGTGAGTGAAAATGGTTTCAAGATCGAATTCACAGGAAAAGCTGATTATTCACAGGGTGAGCAACTTGTACTCAGCATTCCACTATCGCCATTTGGCATTTCTGCGCCACGCGCAATCTCAATCCCCGTCGAAGTTGTTTGGTTTGATAAAGAAAAAATGCGCTGCGGCGGCATTTTTAAAAATAATGACCCGGCCGTCGTGCTATTCGTAAGAAAGATTATGGAAGTGTCAAAAGGAATCTGAAGTCAGCAAAGTAGGAGCTAGTTATGACCATGGCCCATTCATACGTACGCGCCAGAAGCGCGTCCTCAAGAAAGCCCGTCATCGTCGACGGTGCTAGAACAGCGTTTGTTAAATCTTTCAGCGCATTTGAAGAGTGCGATGCGCTGGAACTTTACAGCAGAACGATTGCAGGTCTTATACAAAAAAGTAGCGTAGACGTGAGCGAGCTGGATGAAATCACCTGCGGAGTCGTGGTACCGCAGACCAAGAACGGCAACGTCGCGCGTGATACCATCATAAATTTAGGACTACCGTCACACATTCATGGGTATACCCTCAATCGCGCGTGCACAAGCTCCATGCAGACTATCGCCGATGCTGCTCGCAGCATTATTGCCGGCCATTCCCAACTCATCCTCTCAGGTGGAGTTGAGTGTTTGAGTGATGTGCCCATTGTTTATTCAAAAGAAGCTCGTAGATTTCTCGTAAAGCTAAATAAGGCTAAAACCGCAGCTGCAAGACTCATGCTTTTGAAAGATTTCTCTGCCTCAGCCTGGCTACCAAAACCTCCAAGCGTCAGTGAACCGCTGACCGGCCTTACGATGGGTGAACACTCGGAGATCATGGCGAAGAAAAATAGCATCACCCGCGAGGAACAAGACGCATTTGCTGTGGCATCACACAAAAAAGCTTTTCTAGCGCAGGAGTCCGGAGTTTTCCGAGACGAGATTGTCCCCGTTTGGGCGCCCCCATCGTTCAAAGCCTGCGTCGACAAAGACAATCTCATTCGAGGCGATACCACTTTAGAGGCTCTTGCTAAGCTTCGTCCTGCTTTTGATAGAAAGTACGGCACTCTAACGGCTGGCAACTCATCAGCTCTGACTGATGGAGCCGCAGCGTGTTTGATTGCCGATGCGGGGTTTGCTAAATCCATCGGTTTATCCCCAAAAGCCATTATACGCGACGTCTTGTTTGTTGGTGTAAACCCGCACGATCAGCTGCTCATAGGTCCCGCTCTCGCTATTCCACTGCTTCTTAAGCGCAATAATTTGACCATCAAAGATATTGATCTATTTGAGATTCACGAAGCGTTTGCGGCTCAGGTCCTTAGCTGTATAAAGTCGATGGACTCTAAGGCTTTCTGCGAAAGTTACCTGGGTGACAGTAAGCCATTTGGATTGATTCCGGATGAAAAGCTTAATGTTCATGGCGGTGCACTTGCGATTGGTCACCCGTTTGGCGCGACTGGCGCACGACTTGCGACCACACTAACATACGGCCTTCGACGCCTAGACAAAACCCTTGGAGTCATCTCTATCTGCGCACAGGGCGGGATGGCGGGCGCCATGTTAATTGAGCGAGCAAAGTAACCACGGAGCAAATCCTGATATGACAACGTATTTTCAAATTAAAAAAGAAAATGGCATCGCTATCCTCACATTCCTGCGAGAGGACAAGGATGCTAACACTCTTTCGGAGGCCGTTCTGCGTCAGCTTGACGCAACTCTGACGAAAGTGAGCGAGGACTCGACCTGTAAAGGAATCATTATCGTCAGTGGACGGCCTGATCAATTCATTGCGGGCGCTGACATCGATGAAATCGCTCAGTTCACGTCCGCCAAGGCTGCCGAGCAGGGCTCTCGCGCTATGCAGGACATCCTCCAAAAAATCAGCAAGCTCGGAAAGCCTTCTGTGGCGGCAATTCGCGGTGCATGTCTAGGCGGTGGGCTTGAGCTCGCGCTTGCCTGCACATGGCGAGTCGCCTCAAATGACGAAAAAACAAAATTAGGTCTGCCGGAAATACAGTTAGGATTCATACCAGGCGCTGGTGGAACTCAGCGTCTACCGCGTCTCGTAGGACTTGCAGCATCGCTTGACATGATATTAACCGGAAAACGAATTGATGGGCCTAAAGCTCTAAAAATGGGGCTCGTCGATGCCTGCGTTCCCGATGGCATATTACTTGATGAGGCTATGAAACTGGCTAGTGTTGAGCGCAAAGTCAATTCAAACAGGAAAAAAGACCTGGCGTCGCGGGTTTTAGAGGGGAATCTGATTGGACGAAAAGTGATGTCCATAAAGGCTAGGCAAGAGGTCACAAAAAAAACTAAGGGTTTTTATCCCGCCTCATATAAAGCTCTCGATGCTGTATTTTCAGGTTTTGAAACCACACTCGAAAAAGGTCTCGCGCTTGAGGCAAAGTTCTTCGGAGAACTCACGCAAACGAAAGAGTCCAAGTCTTTAGTTCACTTATTTCACTCCACTAACGCTGTTAAGAAGCATCCCTATAAAGATGCCGGTAACGCCCGCTTTGGGACTGAGTCTAAAGTCACAAGCGTTGGGGTCATCGGTGGCGGATTTATGGGCGGCGGCATTGCGACCGTCTGTGCAGATCGCGGCCTTAGGGTAGCCGTTAGTGATCCGAGCAAAGACTCTCTAGCGCGCCTTATGAATAACGCTCGATCCTTCTTTTATAAGAAGGTGAAAAGGCGTCGTCTTAAATATTTTGAGGCGGAAAGCCGGCTTGCTCAAATTTCACCTCAGCTATCACCAGAAGGATTTGGCAAATTAGACGTCGTGATTGAATCCGTGTTTGAAGAGCTCTCATTAAAGCAAAAAATACTGGCCGGGATCGAACCCTCGTCCCACAGCAATTGGATTTTTGCGAGCAATACGTCTGCGTTACCGTTGGCAAATATTGCTGCAAAATCTGCGCACCCTGAACGAGTTATCGGTATGCACTTTTTCTCGCCGGTTGAGAAGATGCCTTTGCTCGAGGTCGTTGTAGCTGAGAAAACTGCGCCATGGGTCGTCGCCCGCATCGTTGAGCTGGGTCAGCAGATGGGTAAAACCATCATTGTCGTGAAAGATAGTCCTGGTTTTTACGTCAACAGAGCCCTGGCGTTTTATTTGGCGGAAGCTGCGATGATGGTCGGGGAAGGAGTGCCGATCGATCAAATCGATGACGTACTGACTGGGTTCGGGTGGCCAGTTGGCCCGATCACTCTTATTGATGAAGTTGGTTTAGACATTGGCATGCATGTTTTAAAGACCATGGAAACAGCTTGGCCCAAAAGATTTAAGATGCCTGACTGGTTCAAGGCTGTGGCTGATAGTGGCCGACTTGGCCGAAAAAACGGAAAGGGCTTTTACACGTATGACAATGGAAAACGTGGCGAGGTCGATCCAGATATTTATAAACTAATTGGTGCCAAGGACGGCGCTTCTGTGTCGAAAGATGAAATGATTGATCGATGCGTCCTCGGATACATAAATGAATCCATCCTGTGTCTTGAGGATGGTGTTATTCCAACCCCGTACGAAGGCGACATTGGCAGTGTATTTGGGGTTGGCTTTCCGCCATTTCTCGGAGGACCGTTCAAGTACGTTGATTTATGTGGTGCCGATGATGTGGTTAAACGGATGCGGCACCTTGAATCCAAATTAGGAGCGCGATTTGCTCCGCCCAAATCACTCGTCAAATTGGCTGATAATGGTGGGCGTTATTTCCCAGATGAGGCACGATAATCGGATAGCTTTTGGGCGAGTTGGGCGCAATACTTAGTTATTCCAACGCGCTCAACTAGCACACCTATCATCATGCCCAGGACTGCGCCGCCAACGATATCGCCGACAAAGTGGACACCTAAGTAAACCCGACTAATTGCAACCAATGACGCCAGCGAGATAACAAGTGCAGATGTATAGGACCTTGCGCCAAATCCTAAAGCAACTATTGTCCAGACCGCAAATGCATTAGCCGCATGATTTGACGTAAATCCGTAACTACCGCCGCATTGATCAAGCACTAGATGAACGTCTTCCATCATCCGGCACGGACGCTCTCGAGCAACTAACTGCTTCACAACACGAAAAGACACAAGATCTGCGAGACTTAACGACACTAAAGCCGCAAAAAAAACTGTGAGTAGTTGTCTGTTTTTGAAAACTATCGAACAAATTAAAACTAGCACGCCAACAACTATCCACGTGAGGGGACTACTGATCACGATCATGACAAGATCGATCAGCTGAACCTTGCCAGCCATCGCGTTAATTTCTCGAAAAAGGCGCTCTTCAATACCCATTCTTTAAACTTATCAATACTTTCGTTAATCCTACAGTACTAGAGGTCAGAAGCCACCATCTTTGAGCGACTTACCGGTAAAGTCAAGGGATGGCGTCTCTTCGTACAGCTCTAGCGTTGGTCTAAATGAACTAAATTTGATGCTTGGTAGTTTTGGCTTTACCGAAACCTTTGTTGGTTTAAACTTGAACGTTTGCTTATGGTCGCTACTGGTCTGAGCTGTTTCGATTTTCGTGTCTCCGGACATTTTGCGATGGGTCGTGCTCGACGATTTGCCTTTAAATAACTTCTTCTGGCTAGGCTTTTGCGACATTACGCCCAAGTCCGGTAGCCGCATAAAGTTTTGACCCAGATGTTTTTGAACCCCTCGCTGGACTTCGGTTGGATTTTCAGGACCGTTGAGAATAAAAATGACTTCACCGAGAGCGCGGGCGTCCTGCGCCATAGCCGAACTGTTGGCCATTACACCCGGAAGGGAAATGGCGACTAGTAGTAGTGACGCTTTCGCCAAAAATGTCATGACGCCTTGACCTCCAATGAGTTTACGCTTTTGTATAACTATCGGTTAACCTTGATAATTATTTAGTGCCGGTGGCTTTTTTCTCAACTTTATCAGTATTTTAGCCGAAAACTCCGAATGGGCCGCCTGGGTGTTCGGGGGGCCTTCATGGGGCGTTTGTTAGATCTGTGCGGGTCATTTTTGGAGCGGTTCATTTTATGGCGCTGGCAATAATAACACGTGGCAAACAAGCCGGGCGAAGACTATCTATTGTCCACTGGCCTGCCACAATTGGGCGAGATCCAAGTGCCGCCATTCCTGTGGACGACCCCAGAGTCAGTAGATTTCACGCTCGCATCAAGAAGCGAGATCAGCTCTATATCATTGAAGACTTGCAGAGCAAAAACTGCACGTACCTAAACGGAGACAAAATAACAAACGCCGTAATCAATAGCGGCGACAAGATTTTAGTTGGCGATACGGAAATTGTTTTCCTAACACCTGAAGCGCAAATTGATGTGGCAACGAATTTAGCTGAGCTAGAGCATTTTGCCTCGGCCCCGGAACTAGAGGAAATCGGGGGCAGCATTGAATTGGCCGGGATATCTGGCGATCACCCTGTCGAAGCTATGCGATTTAATCATCCTATCGAAGTACAGTCCTCTGCGTTATCGAGTGACCTACTTTCAAAGATTTTTGAAATTCAATCTAATTCTTTAACGGTTGATAATTTGAAAGATTTATCCGCCGGCGTGCTTAAAGGTCTACATTCATTAAATCCTGAGATCTCACGAACAGTTTTGTTTTTATGGACTCCCGCATCTAGAAAACTTATACCACTCTCGACAAGACACACGGGCAACAAGGCTAACTTTATAATAAATAAAAGGGCAATCGAAAGCGCTATCGCCAGAAAACAGGGGCTTGGCCTGCGTGCCCAGCAGGGGCTTGACCAGGGCCCAGCTCGCTCAATCGTTCTTTTGCCGGTTGTGCGCTTGGCTGATCTTTTGTGCATTGTTCAACTAGAATTTGATAATTTAAATTATTCGATTAATAACGATGCCATCGCGCCGCTTCTCTTCTTGCTGGAGCGGGCTGCACCGCTCATAGACTCTTTTATGCTACGTCAAGACTTGGAGCAGTATAGTGTTGAAATGATAGAGGCGATGGTTGCAACGCTTGAAGCAAAAGACACTTATACTCACGGACACTCCGAGCGGGTCAGTCGTTACGCTCTCGCTATTGCGGAGGAAATGAATCTCGACCGCGATGTAAAACGGCTATTACTTATGAGCTCACTATGTCATGACATCGGGAAAATCGGCATACCCGACGCCATTCTGCGAAAAGCGTCATTACTGAATCCAGACGAATATGAGGAGATGAAGCAACACCCAATCATTGGAGCAAATATCGCCAACAATCTGCCTAACGCGAGGCGATTTATCTCAGGCATCAAATACCATCATGAGAAGTGGGATGGATCGGGCTATCCGGAAGGTCTCGCAGGCGAGGACATCCCATTCTTCGGTCGAATCATTGCGGTTGCCGACGTTTTTGACGCTATGGTTAGCGGTCGATCTTACAGTGGATTCTTGGATGAGGGCGATGCTGTTCAGAGACTGTCTGATGAGAAAGAGTTGTTTGATCCAACCGTTGTACAGGCATTCACCAAGGCGTGGCAGTCGGGACGCCTGACTCAAAAAACCAGCACAAAAAAGAACCCTAAGGCTTCTGACACCCCGGACGAAACGTAGCTCATTAAAATTAATAGAAAAATTTATATTTTTTGGTACTTGAACCAAATCTTGCTCTTTTTACGTATGGCTCGATAAAAGCTACAATATTATTGGGAATATTCTATCTAGACCTGGACTTTCCGGAGGCCACACAATGTTTGCTGAGATCGCCGCAAGCTTTCAACAAGATAATGTGTATCTCAAAGTTATGCTCTTCCTGGGCTTTCTTGGAATGGCAGTCATTTTTGAACGCATGATCATGTTGCAGTTCGTCTACAACCTGGATTTTGGAAAATTTCTTACTGATTTAAGAAAGTTGCTGACCCCGGAAGACACTAGCCGCGCACTTAACTTTTGTAAGAGTGTAAGTAATACGTCACTACCCGCAATCACACGCCGCGCGCTTGAAGCGGCCGAAACGGACCCGACGACGATACGTGGCGTGATCGAAGAGGAGACGATTGGATTTCTACCTCGAATTGAGCTTCGCATCGGCGCATTGATGGCATTCTCAACCTTGATACTTTTGACCGGCGTATTAGGCTCAATCGACTCATTATGGACTACATTTCATACGCTAGGTGTGCTCGATACAACGCAAAAACAAGCTAGTCTGGGATCCGAAATTGCTAGTGCGCTTAATCCGGTAGCTTTTGGACTTCTACTCAGCATGATCCTGCTTGTTGGCTATCACCTGGTGCGCGGCATGGCACTCCGTCTTACTGAAAAAATGCATTACGGGGTTGCGGTCATCACGAATCTGCTGGTACCTGCCGACGTCGCCGGCTTTATGCCTGTCACTATGGCAGCGCCCATAAGAGACAACTCACCTATTTCTAGTCCCGTTCAAAATACAATCGTGCCACCTACCACGAATGAAGGAGCTGCTCCAGATGGCAAAATTGCCAATAATACAGCAGAAAATATACGCGACGAAGAAGAGATTATCTGAGCCGACGTTTTCAGACCAGATGCTTTGGTACCTTGGTCTTTGCTGCTTGTTGGCTATAATCACCTTCTCTGGACAACTTCTTACTCGCAGCGGCGAGTGGGGGCTCATTACATTGGATCTGCCAGTAGCATCAGAGCCATTCGCTGATGAAACGCTAAATGGATTTAAAGAGTCGCCTGCTACTGCTATAAATCCTCACACTGTTGTCTTAGCCGTTACGCCGTCCGAGTTAATTTTCGGCGATGTGTTGTCGTTCACATCACAAAAAAATGATGTTCGTGATAAGTATGCGCTCGCTCACTCAGATGGTTCTCCTCAGGTAAATGACGCGATAAAGCAAATAGCGTCATGGCAAGAGGACCGAAGGCGGCGACAGTCAATTAGACCGGATGGCATACTGGTCGTGCTCCCTGATCCTGGCGTACCGATTGCCGTTGTTGCAGTGGTTGTCGACAAGATCAAGAAGACCGGATCATTTAACCATGTCGTGCTCGGGGGTGGTATACTTTGAACACGATAGGTGACATGGTTTCCTCTAGCGGTTCATTTCGACGTCAACGCGCGCGGCTCGATGGTATGCCGATGATGCCGATGGTTCTTCTTTTTATTCCGTTTTTTTCTGTGACATTACTGACCTTCTTCGTGGGATTCGAGTCGTCCGTTCGGCCCAAAAGCCGTATCGAACCTTTTGTGCATGAGAGTGCCCCGACTGCTGATCATGCCTTGTGGTTGAGTGTTGGTATTCGCGAGAATACTATCATCGTTAATACCTCCTCTGGTGAGTCGTTTCGATGGCCCGTGGAGGGGCCATCTCAGAGAGACTATGACGTTTTTGAAAAGTACATGAGAACATGGGCGAAGCAGCACTTACAAAATGTCGTGCGATCGGGACAGATAACCTCTGATACGAATCTTGCGGCGATCGCGATCGATCAAAAACTGACATATCATCACGTTCGGCCGGTCATTTATGCACTAGCAGCGGCGGGCGTCTCAAAATATGGATTTGAGACGAGGCTAACCCAAAAGCCGGAGGCTGGCGCTCAGTAACCCATGGCGACACAACACACCAAAACAAAATATATTGAAGTGGCGGTATCCTGGGGAGGGTCCGAGCTGGGACGCTTCGTAACACCTTTCATAAAATGTCGCGGCGTCAGCGCCGGTCGAGGTATTTTCAACAATATTAGATCTCGTGTTTGGCCGCGATGGGATGACCTCGAAATTTTGATGAAATCAAGAAGCGGCCTCATCCTAAATCCTAATCTCCCCTGGGACGGCATCATATACGATGGTTCTGAGGTGCACGTATTAAACTCGAGCAGACCGCAACGAAAAATCATATCCATCGGACAAACGACGACGGGAACTCTTCGTCTCGAAGATATGACCATCATGATTAAAGTGGGGGCGCGAAAGTCTAGTCATAGTTCAAGGATCGCAAAAAAAGCGGGTTACGCTGCCGCACCCTTATCATTGATCGCCGATTTGCGATCTGATGGAGTCGCGCTATGTTTAGGGGCTTTAGGATCAATGATCATCTGTGGCTCTATTTGGTGGAGTCTCGATAATCGTTCAACTGGAACATACCAAAAGATTACGGACTTGCCGCAAGACAAGCTCAGTGCATTTCTTGCGCATTCGTATTTGTCGAGCGCACCTAATATTATTCAGTCAGGTCTCGATCGCTTTAAGTTCGTGAGTAGCGTCTGGTCCTACTACACGGACCTCAGTTCAGTAGCAGGATTCGGTGAAAGTTCCGGCACTGGAAAACAGATCTTTCAAAGCACGAAAGACTATTATGGGAAATTGCTGTCGGTCCAGTCCGCACAGCTTGAAAACTCAGAATCATCTCAGCACAAAAAGATAACGGCATCGGCGTCTCGGGGGCCAATAATCTCGATCCCAACGATTCGTGGCGAGTCACTTGATGGACGCGCACAGAGAATTTTTGACAAGATCTCAATCCTCTCTGAATCGTCTGATCAACTTGCAAAGAAACGTGTCGAGATTGCCGAGAAGTTCGCTGCTGACGTGGGCTATAAATTCGAGGAGCGCAAGGAGGCCGACAAGACGCAGGAGGCCTTTGCCAAAATTTCACAGGGCTTTTTGGGAGTGGAAAGTGACGACAAAATGCAAGAACGAACTGCGACAGACGCGGCTGCGAAAGCTGCATCGATACAGCTAAGAATATTCGGCAAAGAAAAGTTACTGTTTGGAAATCAAGCCTGTTGCGAGCAGCCAGCCGGAATGCCCCTGACTCAAGACGGCATTACATGGCTACCAGCAGAACTTAATAAAGCGGACGGCGCTTCCTTATCAGAATTAAAGGCATCGAATTGGGCGTCATCGGACGCCAAGAAGGGGCCATCGGTTGCCGACAGTAAAGCTGGGCAAGTCGACCCCGCGAACGTTGAGAAAACGGTCACGGCCGGGCGACACCAGATAAAGTTGTGCTATGAAATGGCATTACGCAGAAACAATACAGCCGGCGGAGCCATGGAGTGGCGCTGGACTATCGGTAGTGACGGTCGCGCGTCTGATCTTAATTTAATCCGATCATCCATAAGAGACGACGAGCTTGTTCGATGCGTTCGCGACAAGATCGCATCCTGGAGATTCCCACGCCCAGAGGGCGGTGCTGTTGAGGTGAGATATCCTTTCGAATTTTCTCGCGACAAAGGCTAGTCGTCTCAGCCAGCGAGTTGTCTCGACATTGATTTATAAGGCCTTTTTAAAAATTTTTTTGAAAGAATACTATGTCAGCTCCATCCATCACAAATTTTAATCCAGGTACCGTACGGATCATTCCATTTGGGGGATGCGGCGAATTTGGCATGAACATGACTGGCTACATATGCGAGGATCGGCTGTATTTAGTAGATGCGGGCGTTAGCTTTCCAGACCCTTCAAAACTTGGGGTTGAGGCTATTTTTCCGGACCTCACTGAATGGATTAGTCAATTTGGCGGTGTTTACGCCTATATCATCACGCATGGGCATGAGGATCACATTGGCGCCTTGCCGTATATGCTCGAACGGTGGCCTGGACCGGTCTATGCGACACCCTGGACCGCTGAATTGCTTCATAACAAACTTAGCCGACGAGGCGTAGGTCTCCGTTATCCAATTCACAAAGTTAATCCTGGCGATAAAGTTAAGTGCGAAGATTTTTCCATCGAGTACGTCTCATTCAATCACAGCATCCCAGGGGCCTGTGGCTTAATGATCAGACAAGGCCAATTTAATATCTTTCATACGGGTGACTTCAAATTTGATTTCACACCGATTCTTGAAAAACCGGTGGACCTTGACCATTTAAAGAAACTCGGCAAGGAGGGTATTCAGGTGCTTTTAGCTGATAGCACAAACTCGCACATACCAGGTTATTGCCCATCAGAACAATCTGTCATCGAACCGCTAAAGGAAGCTTTTGAATCTGGAGGTGACGGCGCTGTAGTGGTCACTACGTTCAGTAGTAACTTTTGGCGAATAAAGACCATCCTTGATATCTGTAAAGAGTCCGACCGAAAAGTTGTAATACTCGGTGGCGGCGTTGAGACCGCGCTCAAAGTCGCAAGTGCCTCCGGCGTCTGGGAGGCGCCTCCAGGGCTGATCATAGACGCCGGTCAAATATCTGGATTTGAGCGGCGAAAAATTTGTGTCATTGCGACCGGAAGTCAAGGTGAGTGGCGCTCGGCACTGATGCGTCTTGCAAAGGGCGAGCACCGCTCCTTCTCGATTTGTCCTGGAGATTTGGTGATTTTCAGCAGCCGAACAATCCCAGGAAATGAGCGCGTCATACAATACATGATGAGCCTACTGGAGCGCCGCGGAGCTAGGATTTTTTCAGCCAGAAATAACCCTCAGATTCACGTCAGCGGCCACGGCTATCGTGAAGAGCTGCGAGAACTACTAAGGGCCCTAAGACCAAAAAACTTCGTGCCGGTTCATGGAACGTTCAGTCACTTGACAAGCAATTCGCTTATTCCGGATGAGATTAAACTAGAAGACTCTCGGAGCTTTGTTATTGAGAACGGTGACGTCATCGACGTTGACAAGTCCGGTATAAACATCTCTGACCGAATTGATATTGATCACTTTTTCGTCGACAGCGAGTCCTACAGTCTTTTACAGCACGAGACACTACGAGAGCGACTAAGAATTGGGGAACTCGGGTTAGTCGTCGTTGCTGTTGCCTGTGATTTTGATTCGGAAGAAATGATTGGAGAACCGCAGATCGAATGGCATGGTCTGGCGCCGCGAGATAATGGGCAGATAAAAGACTTTGAACGAGAGTTATTGAGTGCTGCAAAGGCTGGGTTTAAACAGCATTTTGCATCTCACGAGAAGACGCGCCCTGACTTAGAGGAGTCGGTTCGCGTGGAGGTTCGTCGCAAGCTTTTTCACCTACTACGCAAGAAACCCGTAGTGATATGCAACGTTATAGCGGTGTAAAAGATGAGCCGAGTCATTATTGCCAGCGCAGCTGCATTTGAGACAGACGATATCATTCGCGGTCTAAATCAAGCCCCATATGAAATAACTCGTATTGTCACTGGCGTAGGCCTAACGCAGTCAGCCATTGTTGCTGCAAATACTAGAGACCTTGTCGAAGGCCGGCATGTGATATTTTGTTGTACCGCCGGGACTATTGGCCCGTTTAGCGATGTTGATATTTTTTGCGCTAAAAGTCTCGAGCTTGCTCCTTGGGATGTTAGACATCAAAAAACGGAGTTGCTCGAGCAGTTTGATGGGCCGATTAATCTGCACCCCATTGAATTCAAGCTTCCCAAGTGTCGCGTGGTTTGTGGGCTTGGCATTTCGGTGACCGAGGAGTCTTCTATGCAGCCCTCGATGGACATCTTAACAGAGACAATCGAGGCTTATTCCGTTGCCCGGGCCTGGATTGATAGAGCTAAAACATTCACTGTCTTGGTGGCGACAACAAATGCGACGGGCGTAAACGCTCGAGCACAATGGAAGCGCAATTTTGAATCCGCTGCAAAATTGACGGCTTCATCTCTTCGCAAAGAACTACCAACACTTAAGTTATAGGTCGACACTTATGTTCAAACTTAAATCCAACAATGTTGTTCTAAAGACACATCCATTTAATGTTGAAGAAATCCGATTTGAGGTCGGCGATCTCAAGCCGGAACATTCTTACTTCAGATTGAACGCGCCAGACTGGGTCAATGTTCTTCCTGTAACTCTGGACAATAAAGTCATCTTAATACGTCAACCTCGGGTCGGGTCATTGTCCTTCGTTCTTGAAACACCCGGCGGCGTGATGGACGCACACGAAAAAGATCCGACAATTTCTGCTGCTAGAGAACTTGAAGAGGAGACAGGATTCGTAAGTCAGCGGTTTCTACCATTAGGATCAATTAATCCAAATCCTGCAATTATGACGAATCGGTGCCATTTTTTCGTGGCCCTTGGCTGTGCGCCGGCCAGCAGTCGTAACTTTTTCCCGGATCAGGACGAACGGATATCCATTGAATTTTTCAAATATAAGGAACTTGATGCGCTGATTCGCACCGGCCAGGTTAATCACGCCCTGGCCTGTCTTTGCATTAGTCTTGCCGGGCGATACGTCAAAGACGAATAAGACGTTTTTGTGGTATGATTTGTCACGGTCTAGACTTTTAGAGGATGACCCGATTGAGCCAGCAGATCTTAGTCAATGGAAGTGGGAACACGCACGTAGGTCGAGTCCGATCGTCCAACCAAGATTCCTATTTGTGTGACAATAAGCGAAGCTTATATATTGTTGCCGACGGAATGGGGGGTCACGCTGGGGGTGAGGTTGCTAGTTCACTGGCGGTGCAAAACATTCGTGCATTCCTAGATAGCAACCTAGTTCCCGCCGTAGCAAATAACCCTGAGCTGCCCTCTGGTGCTACTGCGAAGATCCTGTCAGACTCTATTAATCACGCCTCTGCACGTATCTATGATCGCGCTCTAGAGGAACCAAATCTCAAAGGCATGGGAACAACCGCTACCGTCGCCAGGACTATTGGGCGATCTTTGGTGGTGGCGCACGTAGGCGATAGCCGGCTTTACCTCATTCGTTGCGGTTACATATATCAAATTACCACCGATCATAGTTTGGTGAGCGAGCAACTGCGCGCCGGCATTATCACGAAGGAAGAGGCCGAAAATCACCACCTGCGCAACGTGATTACGCGTAGCGTTGGGTACCAAGAGCAAGAGGATGTGGATACATATGTTCTTGATTTGGAGCCTAATGACTTCATCGTCATATGTTCTGATGGCCTTCATGGACGCGTACCAGAGGAAACCATCTGTGAACATTGTAAAAACTATGGAATTTTAGCAGTTGACCACCTGATAGCAGAGGCCAACAATCGCGGCGGAGACGATAATATCTCGGTCATCGTGTGTCAGGTTAAAGTTTGATCTTAAAATGCCGAAACCCTTAGGAGAATGTTGGTTCTTCCTAAGGGGTTTATTCATTGCGTCAGTACAACATAGTCATAGTTCCAGACGATAAGAATGGCTCAAAGCGCTTCGCCATTTCCTACAGAGCCGTCTTTATCGGCAAGGTTTTAGCGCTGATTGGGTTTCTCGCTTTAGGTTATGGCGTTGCCGATTATTTACACATGAGGAATTTGCGCTCTGCATATCTTCAAGCGATCCAGGATGATAGGGCGCTTAAGGGCGAGGCTCGTATTCTTATGTCCAGCCTAGATGAAGTGCGCTCATCTCTCCGCAAAGTTAAGGAGTACTCGGCTAAACTTACCGAAATGACCAGCCTTCAGACGAACTCATTAACGAAAAAAGCAGGGCTCACATCAGTGACAGCCGTTACTAGTGCCGATAGCGACTCAACACAGAATCATGCGCAAGTAGAAAAGAAAACTGGTGTCCCAGGAAGTGTCGACATCGACCGTCTCGTATTTAAGCCCGTCTTTGCGCGCCTGGACTCCATCTCGATGGCCAGCCAGAAAGGCGTCTTTGAACTACAGCAGGTCATCAGCAGATTATCTCAGCAAAAAATTCTATTAGCATCGATACCGTCCATGACGCCCGTCGATGGCTGGATCACGAGTGGTTTTGGTCAACGTTCGAGTCCTTTCACAGGAGAGCCGGCGGTTCACCGCGGTATTGACGTGGCAGCTCCCGAGGGCACGCCCATCTACGCTCCGGCCGACGGTGTCGTAATCTTCTCCGGAGTCCGCAATGGATTTGGAAATTTTGTCTTAATTGCGCATGGTTATGGCGTTGTTACGGGCTATGGCCATAATGCCCAAAACTTAGTCAGCCCAGGCCAAGTCATCCATCGCGGCGACCAGATCGCAACAGTTGGACGGTCTGGCAGATCAACAGGACCTCACCTTCATTACGAAGTTGCCGTAAACGGCAGAGCCATCGACCCGATGAAATTCATTCTGAATATCGATGAGTTAGCAATAGCCGCTCACTAAAAAAAATATATAATAGTGGACCCACGCTAGGCTTGCGCCCTGCGTTGATTGCCTGTGAGGTCTGAGTGCATGCTAGGAATTGCAAAGAAAATTTTTGGATCAAAGAACGATCGTGAAATAAAACGAATCAGTGCCATCGTGCAGCAAGTAAACGCCTTGGAACCCTCCATGAAGGCCCTGAAAGATGATGATTTTCCGCGCAAAACAAACGCACTAAAACAGAAAGTTGCATCTGGAGCATCACTAGATAGCGTACTTCCCGAAGCGTTTGCTTTAGTTCGAGAAGCAGCCTTGCGCGTCAGAGGCGAACGTCACTATGACGTGCAGCTTGTTGGTGGGGTGGTCCTCCACGAAGGTAAAATCTCTGAAATGAAAACCGGTGAGGGTAAAACCCTTACGGCTACCGCGCCTGTTTTTTTGAATGCTCTCAGTGGCAAAGGCGTTCACGTAGTCACTGTGAACGATTACTTGGCTCAACGAGACGCCGAGCAGATGGGTAAAGTCTACGCCTTTCTTGGCCTGACAACGGGCGTTATCATCCACGGTCTAACCGATGATCAGCGCCGAGCTAGCTACGCTGCCGACATAACCTACGGCACAAATAATGAATTTGGTTTCGATTATCTGCGTGACAATATGAAGACAGAATTGTCGCGATTTGTTCAACGCGGTCACAATTATGCCATCGTTGACGAGGTTGACTCGATTCTTATTGATGAGGCTCGAACTCCTCTGATTATCAGCGGCCCTGCGGAGAGTAACTTGGATCTCTTCGTGAAGGTCAACACCGCTATCCCAGGCCTTCAAAAAGACGTGGACTATATTCTGGACGAAAAAAGTCGCATCGTATCACTCACGGAAGATGGGATGAGCAAGCTTGAAAAAAGGCTGCGTGTGGAGAACCTCTACGATCCACAAAATATTGATTATCTTCATCACGTTGAGAAGGCTCTAAAGGCTCACGTGATTTTTAAGAAAGACGTGGACTACGTCGTGCAAAACGGCAAAGTCGTGATTGTTGACGAATTTACGGGGCGACTGATGCCGGGACGGCGCTACAGCGACGGACTGCACGGCGCCTTAGAGGCCAAAGAACACGTCCAGGTTCAAAACGAGACGCAAACAATGGCTACCGTGACGTTTCAAAACTACTTCCGTCTATACACGAAACTAGCTGGTATGACAGGAACTGCCGACACGGAGGCCGTTGAATTCAAAAAAATCTATAATCTAGACGTAGTTTGTATTCCAACCAACAAGACGATGATCCGTAAGGATCACCCTGACGAGGTTTATCTTTCGGCACGAGAAAAATTCAACATCATCGCCTCCGAGATTGAAAAAGCGCAAAAACGCGGTCAACCTGTTCTGGTCGGTACAGTGTCCGTGGAAAAAAGTGAGTTGCTATCATCTCTCCTAAAAAAGATAGGCGTAAGCCATGAAATTCTTAATGCGAAGAATCACGCCCGAGAGGCGGATATCATTCGAGAGGCCGGACACTCAGGTCGCGTCACGATCTCAACAAATATGGCTGGTCGTGGAACAGACATCGTTCTTGGGCCAGGATCTAGAGAGGCTGGCGGGCTTTATGTCATCGGCACCGAGCGTCACGACTCTCGCCGCATAGACAATCAGTTGCGTGGCCGCTCGGGTCGCCAAGGGGACCCAGGCGAATCAAAGTTCTTCCTAAGTCTCGAAGATGACTTGATGCGTATATTTGCGGGAGACAGGCTCACGTCGATCATGCAGCGTCTAGGTATGCGTGAGGGTGAAGCGATCGTATCGCCGATGGTATCTCGAGCGATCGAAAAGGCTCAACACAGGGTCGAGGAGCAAAACTTTTCCAGTCGTAAACATTTACTTGAATATGATGATGTGATGAATCAGCAGCGCCAGGTGATATACAACCTGAGAAACGAAGCCCTGCAAAACACGACCGGCCAGCAGCTGGACTTCTTGGCTGAAACCACCCGAAAAATGGTCGATGGAGTCATTCGTAAAAATTCCTCCATGGAAAAAGGGGGGGGGTTTAATCTCGACGGCATAAAACACGACATGAAAGCCGAACTTGGAACCATCGCGGATCTTTATGGAATCAAGAGTGACGGAATTGCAGAAGATGAGCTCTCTAATAAATTACATGAACAAGTTCTGAGCCGATATCAGTCTAAATATAAAGACATTGGACCAGACAATCTTGGAAGACTCGAGAGTTACGTGTTTCTTCAAGTTATCGACCGCGCTTGGAAAAACAACCTCCAAAGCATGGATAATTTGCGCGACAGTGTTAGCCTTAGGGGCTACGGACAACGCGATCCTCTTCAAGAATACAAAAAGGAAGCATTCCGTTTATTTGAGGGAATGATGACCCGTATTTTTGATGAAACGACTCAAACCTTGCTTTTTCTCGATGTGTCTCATGTCAAACAAAGCGAGCTTCATGCGGACGAACCTGATGAAGAGACGCTGGTATTTGCTCATCCCGACGCCGCCCCTGCGACAGATGCTCAGTCTTCAGACTCGGCCGCAATGCGTTCTGAGCCCTCCGAGGACGGCATGATCTATCATGGCAGCCGAGCTTCCGATAACTCAGCCCCAGCCAGACCACAAGCATCACCCCATCGCGCGAAAGAAAAAGTCGGTCGGAATGAGCCCTGTCCATGTGGTTCAGGTAAGAAATTCAAAAAATGTCATGGTGCCCTTGAGGCCGTAACCTAGTTCTGCTGACTGTCTCACGGAGGCATCGCGAATGTGGTACACTACTATGAGTATTAAGCACTCTGCGCTTTGCCCTTGAGAGAGTCTATTATGAGCCGGATTCTTGAATTTCAACCAACCGACGAACAAACCATTGTTGCGCGGGTTTTAGTCGAACTGCATCAGGCTATTGATGTTTCGTTTCCAAATGTGAAGCCCTCCGCTAAGCAATTTTCCCGAACCGTTTTAACGAATCAAGGCGAATCGACCCGAGTTGACAACAAGCCTCAGGTCTCCGATGAGCGCATCATTACGCCTCTTAATGAAGATGCCACTCCCGAACGCAGTGACGCTGGCCAATACATTTCTATGACTCCGCGGACGGATGCCAAAAATCGGGTGAAAGACCAATTTCTACACACTGCCCAACTTAAAACGATCATTGGCGAGAGCTACGCCAGCCGCTTCGCAAGAAAACTGCTAATCGTCTTACTGTTGCTTGGTCTGGCCGCGTTTGCATGGTTACTGCTTATTGGCCCACAGCTACCCGAATACTAAACCCAAGGTCTTCATAAATCCTGGGATTAAATCTCCGCTGTCTGGCCATCGAGAGCTAGATTCTGGGCTTGAAATACTGGTTTTAGGGCTTCACCTGCAAGATCCATAATCTTCATGACTTGATCTTTAGTAAATGACCCTCTTTCCGCGGTACCCTGGATTTCCAAAAATTTCCCGGAGTGACTAACAACGACATTCATATCAAGCTCAGCAGAACTATCTTCAACATAATTAAGATCACAATAAAGCTCGCCCTTTATAATTCCTATCGAAACGGCGGCTACCCCGTCCGTTATAGGACTTCTCTTGATTTTTCCTGATCGAATCAGCCGATCATAGGCTAGCTTTAGTGCCACGTAAGCGCCTGTAATCGATGCCGTCCGAGTTCCACCATCAGCTTGAAGGACATCACAGTCGACGGTCATCGTTAAATCTGGGCATGCGGTCAAATCTACAACACCGCGCAACGAACGGCCGATTAGTCTTTGGATTTCCTGCGTGCGTCCACTAACGTTCGCACGCTCTCGCTTGGTGCGAGATAACGTCGCTCCAGGTAACATTGAATACTCTGCGGTGAGCCAGCCCTGAGCTGGACTTGCGCCCCTTAAAAATCCGGGGATGCCATCCTCTGCAAAAGCCGTACATAACACCTTGGTATCACCAAACTCAACTAGCACACTAGCCGTGGCGTTTTTTGTAAAATCAGGTGTTATCCGAAGTGGCCTCATTTGACCACGCGATCTACCATCTTTGCGCATATTCGTCTCGCGGATGAATTAATCAGTTTTCGAAAATAATCCCGGACCATGCTTATCCGTTGGCTGCGTGATCATAGAGACGCCGACATTCGCTGGATAAGAGCCCGTGAAACAGGCCTTACAATACGACTTTCCAAGACTTTCATCCAGTGCTTTACGAAGACCGCCCAGAGATAAAAAGCCCAAACTTGTCGCTTCAAGGGCCCTTCGAATCTGCTCCACATCGTTTTGTGCCGCCATTAGATGCTGTCTATCTGGCGTATCAACTCCATAAAAGCAGCTATGCGTTATTGGAGGTGCTGCAATTCTAAAGTGAATTTCCTTAGCCCCAGCGTTTTTTATGATTCTCAAGATTCTTGCTGCTGTGGTTCCGCGCACAAGCGAGTCATCCACTACGACCACCCGCTTGCCCTCAAGAACAGACCTCACAGGATTTAGTTTTAGTCGAACGCCGAAATCACGATCGGACTGACTAGGCTGTATAAACGTTCGGCCGATATAGTGATTTCTGACCAGCCCCATAGCTAAAGGTATGCCTGACTCAAGAGAAAATCCTTCTGCCATCGCCACGCCACTATCGGGTATCGGGATCACAACATCACCCTCAGCGGGGCACTCTCGCGCCAAGATTTCGCCCATCTTTCGCCGTCTTATGTAGATCGACTCACCGTGTAGAAGGCTATCGGGACGAGCGAAATAAATCGGTTCAAAACTACAAAAGGCGAGCTGCTCCCGCCGCTGAGGAAACCACGATGTGATTCCTTTTTCCGTGATCTCAACAACTTCTCCAGGCTCTACATCACGCATCACTTTGGCACCGATGAGATCCAACGCGCACGTCTCGCTTGCGATCACATAGCCTTGATCAAGCGCGCCCAAAACAAGGGGTCTAAAACCAAACGGATCTCTCACAGCATAAAGAGCGTCTTTCGTGGCGATGGCAAGAGAATACGCCCCGCTAACTTGCCGCAGAGCATCCCCTATTCTTTCCCGCATGGACGCGCTGGCGCTGCGCGCGATTAAATGAACTAACACTTCAGTATCTGAAGTGCTCTGAAACACGGAGCCTGAACTTTCAAGCTTTTTCCTAATATCTCGGGCATTGGTAAGGTTGCCATTATGAGCAATGGCCACAGCTCCCAAAATAGTTTTGAACTGAAATGGCTGAATATTCTCAACAATGCCGCCGCCCGCTGTGGAATATCTTACATGACCAACACCCATTAAGCCTTCAAGTCGGCCTAAGATCTCACTCGAAAAATTATCCGCTACAAGCCCGAAAGCTTTATGCACATGCAAGGACGGCCCCGAATTGGCGGACTGCGTGGCGGCTTGCGAAAAGGTCACGATGCCGCAGGCCTCTTGGCCGCGATGCTGGAGCGCAAAAAGCGAAAGGTATAATAGATGGCTTGCATCTTTAAGCCCAAAAACACCGGCAACACCACATTCGTCTTTAAATTTATCCAAATCAGCGGTTGACATCATGTGGTCCCCGTCGGCAGAAAGGCCTCAAAGCTAGCCAATAAGTCTTCTGCCGAAATAGATCCGAAGTATGTCTTAATTTCTCCCTTGCGGCGGATGGTTTCGAGATGATCGGAGATCGAAATGGTCGCTGCAACCTCAAGCGACACTTGCGACTGTTGAGCTAAATTCATAGCCGTCCTGAGATTTTCTGGTTTTATGGCTACAAGAAAGGTGGCCGCACCTTCGCCAAAAAACTCCATTCCATCACTTGTCAAAATCTCAAGTGACGCACCCAATCTGACAGAATTAATCGCCATTTTGAAGGCAGCTAAACCGATTCCACCCTCACCAGCTGCACGTGCAGCTACTAAATAGCCGGAATTTTGCAATGAATGAATAGCCTCATGACTTTGCTTTTCTGCCGTCCAATCAATGGCGCTAATGGCGCCCTCTGTTGGCGGTATATTTGCATTTTTTGCGGCCAATGACGCCGCCAAGCTTGTCTTTACAACACTGCATGCTGTTATGGTACAAATCAAAAGATCTTGTGAACTCTCTACGGTGGCTGGCACCGCCTTTCGGACATCATCTAATTTTCCAACCATTCCAATCATCGGTGTCGGAAAAATACTCGTGGTACCGGTCGCATTGTACAAGCTAACGTTTCCGCTCACCACCGGAGTGCCCAAAGCTTGACAGGCTTCTGTTATGCCGTCGACACTATCGCTGAAGTCGCGCATGACGTCTGCATCTTCAGCGTTTCCAAAATTAAGACAGTCAGTGACCGCTATAGGCTGGCCGCCTGCGGCGACGATGGTGCGCGCACAATCGCGAACCGCCTCAGATGCCCCAATGAGGGGACTATTTTTAACTCGCCGCTCGTTGCATCCTGCGGTCATTGCAAGGCCGAGAAAGGGCTTGTGACCCGTCTCTCGTGAGCGAATCCACATAACGGCAGCTCCACCACGTTCGGAATCAAAAACCGTTTTGCCGCCAACATGACGATCAAATTGCTGAATTATCTGCTTTTTAGATCCAACATCGGCAATCATTTTTCTGTAGAGATCTAATGCATAGCCCAAGTCACCTGAGAGGCGTTTTCTGAGTTCTTGTAAGGCGGACGAATCGTCACAAGCACTCCTGCGCGAACTGATCGGCCGTTCATAAACCGGAGCTTCATCGGTGAGGGGAGCAACGGGCAAATCTATTTCCAAAACGCCTTTAGCTTCTATTTGCATTCTTCCGGTATCAGTAACCTCGCCGATCACAGCATGGGAGAGCTGCCATTTTTTTAATACGGCTTGGAGCTCTGCCCATTTGTTTGGTTCAATCACCATGAGCATGCGCTCCTGGCTCTCCGAAAGCATGATTTCGTATGCGGTCATATTCTGTGCGCGCGTTGGTACGTTATCGAGGCTGATATAAACACCGTTACCCGCTCGATCAGCCATCTCAAAAGACGAGGACGTCAGACCAGCTGCTCCCATATCTTGGATGCCCACGACAAGGCCCTTCTCGAGTACCTCTAAAGTGGCTTCCATCAGAAGTTTTTCTGCAAATGGATCACCCACCTGAATAGTAGTCTTCGAGGCGCCTGCGGTCTCCTCAAACGAATCTGAGGCCATGGTCGCACCATGAATACCATCTCGCCCCGTCGCGCTTCCAACGTAAACCACCAAATTACCTATGCCCGTCGCGTAGCCTTTAAATATTTTATTCCTGTGAATGAGGCCCACTGTCATGGCATTAACAAGACAATTCCCGTTATAGTTTTCATCAAATGAAACAGAGCCACCAACCGTAGGTATACCGACGCAGTTACCATAGTCACCAATACCTTTAACGACACCAGCCACCAGATCTGGCGTCTTATGATGACTACGCGCCCCAAATCTTAGACAATTAAGGTTGGCAACAGGTCGAGCTCCCATACAGAAAACGTCGCGCAAAATGCCGCCCACGCCCGTCGCGGCGCCTTGATATGGCTCAATGAAGCTTGGATGATTGTGGCTTTCCATTTTAAAAGCGACGCACAGATCACCCTCAAGCTCAACAACGCCCGCATTTTCTCCTGGACCGACCACAACGTTCGGACCTGTTGTTGGAAAACGCCGAAGATGAATCCGAGAACTTTTGTAACTGCAATGCTCCGACCACATCGCAGAGAACACTCCGAGTTCCGCAAGGGTCGGAGGTCGACCTATCACGCTTAATATTTTTGCGAATTCTTCTGTCGAGATTTTATGGCGTTTTAGTAGTGCGCTAAGCCGAGCTTTATCGGCGACGTTAATAGGCTCTGGCTTGGCTGTGGCTCGTTTCGTCATCTCCGGAAAAGCTATGGAAGACATGCGCCTATTCCTCTCAAATCCTTTGAAGAAAATTATTGATAACGGTCATACCATCACAACTGCCACCCATGAGCATATCGGTGGCCCGCTCAGGATGAGGCATCATGCCGAGAATTTTTTTGTCTTTTGAATAGACGCCTGCAATATTTGCCACAGAGCCATTTGGGTTAGCTTCCATGCTAACTAGGCCATCATCTGCACAATATCGATAGGCAACTAAGTCAAGATCGTCGAGCCGACGCAGCCCGTTCTCATCAATCCAGAAGCGACCTTCTGCATGAGCTATTGGAATTTTCAGAGTCGGACCTTCGGTGGATTTTATTTTGATGTGGGTGCAAATAAATTTTCGACTTTTATTATGCAGTAGTGCTCCTGGCAAGAGCCCGCTCTCCGTCAGTATCTGAAAGCCGTTGCATATGCCAAGGATATGGCCGCCGCGGGCTGCAAACGATTTTATTGACTCCATGATAGGGGCGCGCGCCGCTAATGCCCCGGACCGTAAATAATCTCCAAAACTAAAACCACCCGGTAAAATCAACGCGTCGAGTTTCGGCAAGCTTGTTTCTTGGTGCCATATCTTGGAAGCATCGATCTCATAGTGTCGTCTCAGCACATCGACACAATCATCATCACAGTTGGAACCAGGAAACTGTACTACACCCACTCGGAGACGCCCAAATGCGGGTTTAGCAAGCATTACTCCCCCAGTCTTTTAATCGAATAGGTTTGAGACACCGGGTTCGCTAGATACTTATCAGCAATTTTTTTTATTTTTTCTTCGGGGTGTGGATCATTGTTTTCGACGGAGACCACGTAGCGTTTTGCGATCGTGATGGACTGAATGCCCGTCGCACCATGGGCAGCTAGCGTGTCTTTGATAGCCCTCGCCTCGGGATCTAGAACTTCTGCCTTGAGCTGCACAAGAACTTCAAAATCCATAACCGCTCCCCCTTTAAAATTCGGGTTCGGAAACGTCCCACTGTCTTAATGACAATAGTTCAGGATTTTGTCAATGAGGGCGCCCCGGTTCTGGTCGCCATGCGACTGGAATTTACCGTAAATTTATATTAGCGAACGATCACGGTTGCTTCTTATTCGCCTCCGTGACCCTCTTTCGGACTCTCTTCGCGGATTGCGGCCCTAAAATATTCTCTATTCATACGGGCGATATGCTCAACCGATATCTCTTTCGGACAAGCGGCCTCACACTCATATTGATTAGTACAATTTCCGAAACCTTCTTTTTTCATCTGATCGACCATCGCGAGCACTCTCTTTTCACGCTCGGGCTGGCCTTGGGGCAGAAGGCTCAACTGACTGACCTTTGCTGATACGAACAACATGGGGCTTGCATTTTTACATGCAGCAACGCAAGCACCACAACCAATACAAACGGCCGCATCAAAAGCCTTATCTGCATTTTGTTTTGGTACAGGCAAACAGTTAGCGTCTTGAGGTGATCCGGTATTTACACTGACAAAACCTCCAGCTTGTTGAATCCGATCAAAGGCAGATCGGTCCACCACTAAGTCTTTGATCACAGGGAATGCCCGTGCGCGCCACGGCTCAACAAAAATATGCTGGCCATTCTTAAAGCTACGCATGTGAAGTTGGCAGGATGTAGTGCCATATTCTGGGCCATGCGGTTCGCCATTGATCACCAAAGAGCAGCTGCCGCAAATGCCCTCCCTGCAGTCATGATCAAAAGCGATCGGCTCCTGACCTTTTGCTTGTAACCGCTCATTTACAATGTCAAGCATCTCTAAAAAGGACGCGCTCTCACTAATTCCCGGAGCCTCGATAGTTTCCATCTTGCCCTCAGCTCCGGATTTTCTTTGGCGCCAAACGTGAAGGGTGATGTCCATTACTTGTAGCTCCTCGTCGCAAGTTTAACGTTTTCGAAGGCTAGCGGCTCTTTGTGAAGAATAGATTTTTGCCCTGCCCCTTTGTACTCCCAGACCCCTGCATAACAGAAATCATTATCATTTCTCATGGCTTCACCATCTGGAGTTTGATGCTCGGTCCTGAAGTGTCCACCGCAGCTCTCTTCACGGTGCAAAGCATCGCGACACATCAATTCACCAAACTCTAGGAAGTCGGCGACCCTACCCGCTTTCTCCAAAGACTGGTTAAGATTTTCAGACTCGCCAAGAACTTTTACGTTCTGCCAAAACTCCTCGCGAAGCTTGGGTATCTTGTTGAGAGCATCTTCAAGGCCAGCTTTGTCTCGAGCCATTCCGCACTTGTCCCACATTATTTTTCCAAGCTCGCGGTGGAAGCTATCAACGGTGCGACTCCCGTTTATTCCAAGCAACGTCTTAGTTCTCTGACGTACACTCTCTTCTGCTGCCTTGAAGGCTTGATCAGACGCATCTATTTTTCCAAGGGTCTCATTCGCAAAATAATTTGGCAGGGTATATGGAATAACAAAATAACCGTCGGCAAGCCCCTGCATCAATGCCGATGCTCCCAGTCTATTCGCGCCGTGATCTGAAAAGTTGGCCTCACCAAGGACGAAAAGTCCTGGCACATTACTCATAAGATTGTAGTCAACCCAAAGGCCGCCCATAGTGTAATGAACTGCAGGGTAAATCCGCATCGGAGTTTTGTAAGGGTTTTCGGCAGTAATTTTTTTGTACATATGGAAAAGGTTGCCGTATTTTCTTTTTATCCCGTCTTCACCAACACGTTTGATAGAATCAGCAAAATCCAGATACACACCCAGCCCGCCAGGCCCAACTCCGCGACCATCATCACAGGCTTCTTTTGCGGACCTCGACGCGATGTCACGGGGAGCTAGATTGCCGAAACTAGGGTACTTACGTTCAAGATAGTAATCGCGCTCGTCTTCGGGTATCTGCTGAGGCGATCTGGTGTCGCCTTTCTTTTTGGGAACCCAAACCCGTCCGTCATTGCGCAAAGACTCCGACATCAGGGTTAATTTTGACTGATAGTCTCCGCTAACAGGTATACAGGTTGGGTGAATTTGGGTGTAACAAGGATTGGCGAATCCCGCGCCCTTAAGATGGGCGCGCCAAGTGGCTGTCACATTAGAACCCTTAGCATTTGTGGAAAGGTAGAAGACGTTGCCATATCCACCAGTTGCAAGAATCACGGCATGAGCGGCATGGGATGTGATCTCTCCAGTGACTAGGTCGCGCACGATGATGCCTCTTGCGCGTCCATCAACAATGACTAATTCAAGCATCTCTTTTCGGGCGAACATTTTTACTGAACCACGATTAATCTCTCGATTAAGAGCAGAATAAGCGCCCAGCAAAAGTTGCTGGCCTGTCTGGCCCCTTGCATAAAATGTTCGGCTAACCTGCGCTCCACCAAAAGATCGATTGTCTAATAGCCCGCCATAATCTCTAGCAAATGGAACGCCTTGGGCCACACATTGATCTATGATATTACGACTCACCTCAGCTAATCGGTAAACGTTAGCCTCTCTAGAGCGAAAATCACCGCCTTTGATCGTGTCGTAGAACAGTCTAAATACGGAGTCTCCATCGCCTTGGTAGTTTTTTGCGGCGTTGATCCCGCCCTGGGCAGCAATCGAGTGCGCTCTCCTCGGGCTATCCTGAAAACAAAAACAGCTAACATTATAACCCAGGCCACCCAATGTCGCGGCCGCAGATGCCCCTGCCAATCCGCTGCCGACGACGATCACATCGTACTTGCGACGGTTTGCAGGGTTAATGAGTTTCATTTCAAACTTATGTTTTTCCCACTTACCTGCGATCGGTCCAGATGGGGTTTTTGAATCTAGGTTCATTGTCATACCTCCTATTTAACCAAGCCCGTGAGTACGGCAATGGGAATACTAGAAAATCCAACAAGTACGATCAGCGCCACAATCGGACCGAGCTTGTCGGTAACAGGATTAAGATTGCCATGATAAAGTCCAAGACTTTGGAAGAGGCTTGAGACGCCGTGACGCAAATGGGCCGCAAGGGCGATCATCGACAAGACGTAAAAAGTGCTAACGGCAGGGCTTGAAAATCCAGCGATCACCATCCCGTAAACGTCGCCTTCTTCTAGACTTGCAAACTCAGGGTTTACAACTCGAAACGTGTAGTGTGCCAAATGATAAACAATGAAGGCGAACATAAGCAGACCTGTGTGGATCATGTAGCGAGACGCCAAAGTGGCTTGCATCGTCGCTTCATGCGCATAGCCTACGGGTCGTGCTGCTCGATTCTGAGTTGTAAGCGTTATAGCTAAATAGAGGTGAAGAGCAAATGCGCCAAGAAGCCCGATGCGCGCAACCCAAAGCAATGCGCCAAGCGAATGCAGTCCTTTAGCGTAAGCGTTGAAAACATCTCTGCCGGCATAGATCAAAAGGTTACCAGTCAGATGGGCCAACACAAAACCGGTCAACATGAGGCCCGTGACAGCCATCAGCATCTTAGCACCCACGGGGTTTTTAAAGAGTCGGTCACAAAGTGTCATGACATCTCCACGAGATAGGTTTTTCAGGCCCTTAGTCTAGCACAATTAGCCGCTTAGTCTTTTGGAGATTCTCGAATGCCTGGGTGTTAGACACCCACAGTTACAAGATTTAGGGCGGACTTTTCAAAGTACTCTGCGGCCGCCTTTGAGACATCATCAGAGGTCACCCGCTTCATGCGATGCGTATAAGTTTGAAAGTCATCCCAACCGAGGCCATATAACTCCATTAAAGCCATTGTCATCGCCTGGGAGCTGGTTCTTTGGAGGCTAATCTCGTGGCTGCCCAACAAAAAGGCGCGACTTCGCTCTAGCTCCTCCGACGCAACCCGAATTGATGAAACTTTGTGCAGCTCTCGCTCAAGGCTGATCTTAGCCCTATCCACCTTCTCTTTTGCAGTCGCCAGATGAGCGCCGACTAAACCACCAGCCATGCCTTGTGTGTGCAGCGGTCCAACGGAATAGGCTAGACTTTCATCTTCTCTTAGAATTGAGAAAAGGCGCCCTCCCTGCCCCCCTAAAATGGTGATCAGTAAATCCGTCGCCTCGCGATTTGGAGATGACCATCTCGGGCCAACTGCGCCGATCGCAAGCTGAGCTTGCTCGTTTGTACGCTTTGGTAGGTGGGCAAAAATCTCAGGTCCCAGGTCCACCTTGATAGTACCTTCAAGTACTCTAGCCGCAGTCTTGGGTTTAAATTCAGCGAATGCTTTTGAAAGTAAATCCTGCACCATCTGAACAGGAGCACCACCAGCTAGTCCAAATACCCACCGGCCACCATCTCGCCAGGACTCAAATCCCGCCTGAAGCTTAATTGCGCTAAGATCTTTGAGCGACGACTCAAAACCCATAAACGGCAACGAATAGGAATGATTGCCAAAGACTTTAAAAAACAGGCGCCGCATGCATGCCCACTCAAAGCTATCCATTTGTAGCTTCATGGACTCAAGTGTTTCTCGCAAATTAACTTGCCACTGATCTGGCGGAAAAACAGGCTCGAGCATACATTCAGCGGCCGTGAATATCATCTCCTCAACATGCTCGATGGTGCATTGCATGTTGAGTCCGACGCTATCTTTACCACTAAAGCCGCTAAGCAATGCGCCGATGTCCTCAAGCCGCCCGACAAACTGCCTATAATCTCGCCGCTTCGAAGCAAGACCGATCAATCCCGCCATAGCGTGAAACAACCCCGCAGATTCTTCCGTCTCCGCGCGTTGACCTCCGTCGGTGGCTGCGGTCAAACTAAAAAGCTTAGCGCCAGGAATCTCGCGGTAGATAACACGATTACCGTTACCGATTTCGAACTCATGAATTTGCACTGATTTTTTGACAGGAACAGCTTCCACGGGCCGCGTCACCGAAACTTTACTGGCAAGCTCTAACCCATCGACAAATGCGTTTTCTAGAACCATGCCCATGGGCTTTTTTGCGTTATCACACAGCACAACGATGAGTGCATCACGCAAATCCCAACTACGGTTTATGGCGGCAGTCAACTCACCTGGCTTAAACACACCCGACAAGTAATCGTAATAGCCCTCAAATTTTTCTTTTAACGGAGTGCCTAATCCTGCGACGAGAGCGCTCGCAACTCCGTCGACCGTCTCTTCTCGATGAATCTTGGCTATCCTCGCTGCTGCACGGGAGCGTTCGATCTCTTTCTCCGAAGCGGGTTCACGGCCAAGCATGAGCTCTAATTCGCGCGCTATTGACGTACAGGCCGCTTTAATATTCTCGGAGTCCAAAATCGCGCTTATCTCGAACGTACCTTCAAAACACGACGAGTATGACGACGCGCCAATAGCATTAACCACGGCCTCTTTTTCTTGAAGACGAGTCTGCAGCCTAGAAACCTCGCTTCCTCCCAGGACATAAGCCGCCGTATCAACTAACGGACAATCCGGAGAGTCTATACTAGGTGCGCCTAGGATTATGTGAAGTCTTGACTGTTCAACATCACGACCAAGCACGATCGAACGAATACGTCCAGGTCGTCGCCGGCGCAGATTTCGGTGCCGACCGCTTCCTGGACTCTCCAACACCCTGTCGGATTGAGTCGTGAAATATTGATCGACTAACTTCAAAGCCTCCGATTCAGCTATATTACCTGAAACCACAATAGACATATTTTGAGGCTGATACCAACGGCGCCAAAACCTCATGATACTGTCTCGCGTCGCCTTAGAGATGTGCCCACTACTTCCAATTATGGATCTGGCCGCCGCCGTGCCATGGTAGATATCTTCGTAAATAGCCCTTCCGACCTGTGCGGAAGGACTATCCTGTTCACGGCGAATTTCCTCTAAAATAACCTCGCGCTCTTTCTCAAGTTCTACCGGATGAAAAACACTGCTGAAAATTGCGTCTGATAGCACATCAAACCCAAGCTCCGCCCTATCACTTGGAAGCGTCAGATGAAACACCGTTCGATCAAATGTCGTGTATGCGTTGCTCTCACCGCCAGCGGCCTCAATGAGCCCGGCTATTTTTCCTACACCCCTTTTTTCCGTGCCCTTAAAAAGCATGTGTTCAATGAAGTGGGAAAATCCTTGCTCGTCGTCGGTCTCGTCAAGAGAGCCCACCCAAACAACACACTGCAATGACAAAACATTTGCGCCGTCTCTCGGACAAACGACTAATTCAATTCCATTCGTGAGACGATGGTACATAATATGATTTAGCTCCGTGTTGTTTTTCTAAATCGAAACATCAACACCAAGAGATACTGCATGATGAACTGACTCGCGAGCAAGATCAGCCCTCAAGACTTGGTAGCTAAAGTTAAAGTTCTGATTAATTAACGAGACACCTGCCGCAGCTCGAAAGCTCGAAGATGTGGTCGACTGATTTTGACCGGCGGACGTCACGAGTCTCAGCAGGTCGTAAACTTTTATCGAAGAACTGATGTTTATGAGATTGTCACCAGAAGTGCCCTCGGCTGCTTGGTCGTCCGTTGATATGGCAAATGCGGGTTTTCGACCCTCATAAATGTCGACAGCCTCGCGTTTTCTGTAGTCAAGATGAAGCGATATAAGATCGCCTAGAAAATAACTGGCGCCGGCTCGATAAAATGTGGGAGCTACGTACGCTAATTTCTTATTGGCTAAATTCTCGGCCGATAAACCTAGTCTAAATTGGGGCGTGACGTGGGCAACGGCTCCGAAACCCATGGTAAAACCTTTAACGCTCTTTGCAGCAGAATCTAAAAACACCTCTCCCGGCGGTTTTGCCTCCACATAGTTTGATCCAAAACCTAGGTACATCCGGCCAACCGGCATAGCTACGGCGAGGCTCGCTCTGCGAACCGCAGGAGTGTCGGCCGTCAAATTCAAGTTTTGCTCGTTGGTTTGTCCAGAACTAGTCGCACCGGTGGAAACACCTTGGTACTGATCCATTGCGCTGGAGTATGAAAATCCTGCCGCGATGGGGCTGGTCTTTCCATCGATGACCCCTAATTGATAAAAATCACGACCAGCACTTGGCCAGTTATAACTGCCATTAACGGAATATTCTTTCTCGAGAGCAAGCATCGCGGGATTGCATCTAATGGCCGACACGCCGCCAATCGCCGTGGCAACAGATCCGCCGAAAGCTAAAGCATGTCCTCCCACCGTCTCATATTCCTCTGGAACATCGACTCTATTGTTCTTTGCTGCAAAAGATGGATTTGGCAAAAAAACTGCCAAAGTTAGAAAACTATTAAACAGGATGTTTCGTCGCCGCTGAGTCATACGCTGCAAAAGAGGGGGCATAGCAAACGTCCTCAATTTAAATAATAAAAAGCTCGTCGCGAGGCTGCGGGCTTTAACTAAGCCGGAGCACCTCGCTACATTCTAGCAAGATAACGCCTTAGGTTCACCTCCGGCGTCCATGATTATGCTCAAGACTTCGAGGAAGCTTGCTGCGCTTTTGGACTTTGGCCCTCTATAGCTGACTTGAGCACCTTGATGACGGTGTCACCAGCAATTTCAACACTCACAAAACCCTCGGCGACAGACTTGACTCGACCAATAATACCGCCAGACGTCACGATCTCGTCACCAGCTTTTAGAGCCGACAAGAACGCCTGATGCTCTTTGGCCCTTATCTGTTGGGGGCGAATCATGAAAAAATACATGACCGCGAAAATACCAATGAATGGCACCACCATCTCGAACATAGATGGGCCCTGAGGCTGCGCCGCGGCTTGGGCAAAAACCGTGTTGGTCCAAATGCTAAAAATCGACAAAAATCCTAATTTAAACATGCTCTGTAAATCCTTCTTCAATAAACGCTAACGGGGCCAGGTGAACCTACTGATCCCAGGGTGCAAGATCAACGTTAATGTGGCATAACTGCCCGGGGTTCCCAAATTTGTCTGTCACGTGCGTCAGGGGATGCCACTTATCATAGAATTTTAAATTATTTTAATTAAATATTATTTTTTATGCTTGATTTAAGCTCTCTTAATACTCAACAGCGCGAGGTCGTGGAAACAACCCAAGGCCCGGTTTTAGTTTTAGCCGGTGCGGGCACTGGCAAAACCAAAGCGTTGACGATGCGTATCGCTTATATGATTTCTCTGGGCGTAAGGCCCGAGTCAATTGCGGCCATGACGTTTACCAACAAGGCTGCGCGTGAAATGAAAGAGCGACTTGAGGCATTGGTTGGCACTAAAGTCGCCTCAAAAGTTCAGCTGGGAACATTCCATAGTTTCTGCCTGAAGCTTTTACGTGAATTCGGCGGGCACATCGGACTTCCAGCTAGATTTTCGCTTGCTGGAACAGGCGACCAAATCGATTTACTTAGACGCGCGCTCCAAGAGGACGGCAACCTTACAAACGTCAATGTGGAATCATTGCATGCAGAAATCTCTCGCGCGAAAAACGCCCTAATGAAACCGATTGATTTCGCTAAGCATGCTCAGCACATTTCTATCGGATTGTCGACTGAGCACCTTCTGCAAGCTTATGAGCTTTATGAAGGCCAGCTTCGTCTTAATCGATTGATTGATTTTGATGACTGTATCTTCAAGACCGTTTGTCTACTGGAAGAACATCCCGACGTTCGAGGCAAACTCGAGGAGCGTTTCCGTTATTATCTTGTCGACGAATTTCAAGATACAAACTCCGCGCAGCTTCGCATTATCGAGTTGCTTGGCTCAGGCCATAAAAATGTCTGCGTCGTAGGCGACGATGACCAATCTATTTACAGTTGGCGCGGCGCGCTATTTGAAACGCTTGAGCGTTTTGAATCTATGTTCACAGGAACTAAGCTCATAAAGCTTGAGCAAAACTATCGATGCACCAACATAATTCTAGACGCCGCAAACACCGTTATTAAGAACAACACCAAGCGCAAAGAAAAGACACTCTGGAGTCAAAACGACGGAAATCAACCGATCGAAGTCTCTCAACTTGCCAATGAAGAGGAAGAGGCTCGCTTTATTGCCGACAAATGTATGTCTCTCATCGGCGAGGGCTTCAAAGCATCTGATATAGCCGTTCTTTACCGGGCCAATAATCAAGCCAGAACACTTGAGCTTGCATTACGTGAAATGAATATTCCATACGAAACCTTTGGCGGTAGTAGTTTTTTCGAGCGAAAAGAGGTTAAAGACTTCTTGGCCTACATTAGACTTATTGTGCGGCCAGATGACCGCCTTGCATTTTACCGAGTGATTAACACGCCTAACCGTGGGATCGGTCTGAAATCTCTTGAAAAAATCGATGCCGCAGCCTCCCGACACGAACTATCGCCTCACGCCGTTGCGTACAAATTTACAAGTGAATTGGGACTGTCGGGGAAAAGCTTGCAAAGCCTCCAAGCATTCCTACAAGACGTCGAGTCTTTACGACAATGGAATCTAAATGCTCCTGATGATGTGGCCGCTCTCGGTCACGAGATCATCAAGACATTTCACCTGGCGAGCGATATCCGCGCGCACATTAAAGATGTGGCCAGTCAGGATCGCAAAATTG
>Ga0315900_10000819_pt1 | contig 51262 bp, 49 predicted proteins | sample LakEriMetagenome_FD_203521 | JGI IMG/M metagenome (GOLD analysis project Ga0315900, IMG submission 203521) | Freshwater fungal communities from buoy surface, Lake Erie, Ohio, United States - Buoy 12 MA114 | ecosystem: Environmental > Aquatic > Freshwater > Lake > Lake biofilm | place: USA: Lake... | reverse complement strand
CAGGTCGATGCCCACCGAAGACAGGGCCAGCAGGAGGCCCACAAACATCAGGAGCACCCGCACCGTGTTGCTGATGACCTTGCGCAGCGACAGGTCGCTGCCGGTGGCCGATTTGAGCAGGCGCGACTCGATGGCCGAAGACACCCAGAGCGTGACAATCAGCACGGCGCCGGTGGTCAGGGCCCCCTCGATCAGGGTGCGCACCGACAACACCGAAGTGCCGACTTTCCAATGGATCTGGTCAAGCTCCTCGAGCAAGAGCGGCAAGATGCCGGTGACCCACAGCACCACCGCGCCCCAGGCCAGCCAGGAAAGGGTGCGTTCGAGCATGCGCACGAAGGGGGCCTGGTCAAAGGCCACCTGCAAGACCTTGACGCCCAGCCGGATCAGGAACAGCGAGGTGCAGACCGGCAGCAGGATGTCGAACAGGGCCACCGGATGCGCCTGCGAGAGCAGGGTGCGGGCCCCAAAGGTCAGGCCCCAGAGCAGCGCCGGAAACAGCACGCCGTCGATCAGCCGCCGCCCCAGCAAGACCGACAGGTCGGCGCCAAGGAAGGCGCGCCGCACCAGCCACGCCATGCACCAGGCCAGCAGCACGCAAGCGGCAAAGGCGGCCAGTGCCACCAGCGATTCGGGCCGGGCCAGGGCATCGAGCCAGGCCAGCGGATCGGCGATCTTCACGTTCTTCAGGTTCGCCATGACGGATTCCTTTTCTCAATGAAGGCCTGCACGCCCTCCTGCGCCACCGCGTGCACCATGTTGTGGGCCATGGTCTGCCCGGCCAGCTGGTAGGCCGCCTCGATGCCCATCTCCACCTGCTGGTAGACGAGCTGCTTGCCCATGGCCAGCGCTTCGCGGGGCTTGGCCAGGATGGACTGCACCAGCGACTGGACCTCGGCATCGAGCCGGTCGGCCGCCACCACGCGGTTGACCAAGCCGCGCCGCTGCGCCTCGGCCGCGTCGATGAAGCCGCCGGTCACCAGCATCTCCATGGCCGGTTTGAGACCCATATTGCGCGCAAGGGGCACGCTGGGCGTGGCGCAGAACAGACCGACATCGATGCCATTGACACCGAATTGCACCCCCTCGGCCGCCACCGCCAGATCGCACTGGGCCACCAGCTGGCACCCAGCCGCGGTGGCCACGCCCTGCACCCGTGCGATCACCGGCACGGGCAGCTTGCGCAAGGCCATCATCATGCGGGTGCAGCGCTCAAACAGCTGCTGGTGATACGCCAGCTGCGGCTGCGCCTTCATTTCCTTGAGGTTGTGGCCGGCACAAAAGGCTTTGCCCTCGGCGGCCAGGACCAGGACCCGGGCCTCACCGTCGGCCGCGACGCGGTCGATCGCCTCTTGCAGCGCGGCCAGCATGGCCTCGCCCAGGGCATTGAAGGTGGCGGGGTTGTTGAGGGTCAGGACGTGCACGCCATGCGCATCGCGCGTGTGGCGCAAGTGGCCGTCCATCAGGCGTTCGGTGGCGGTGTTCATGCCGCCGATTGTGGCCCAAAGGCGCGGCGCGCGAGCGCTCAGACGTCGGCCAGCACGCGCAGGTGCGCCTCAACACTGCGGGACAGTGCGCTGAGGTTATACCCGCCCTCCAGGCAGCTGACGATGCGGCCCTGGGCAAAGCGTCGGGCCATGTCCTTGAGGCGCATGGTGATCCAGGCATAGTCCTGCTCGACCAGGCCCAGCTGTCCCATGTCGTCTTCCCGGTGGGCGTCAAAGCCAGCGCTGATCAAGATCAGCTCGGGCTTGAACGCTTCCAGGCGCGGAATCCACATCATCTCAACCAGCTCGCGGATGTCCATGCCCCGGGTGTAGGCCGGCACCGGCACATTGAGCAGGTTGCTGGCATTCGAGACGGAGCCGCCCTCCGGGTAGAACGGGTGCTGGTAGAAGCTGACCATCAGGATGCGCTCGTCGCCGGCCACGATGTCTTCGGTGCCATTGCCGTGGTGCACGTCAAAGTCGACGATGGCCACCCGCTTCAGGCCATGGCGCTCGACCGCATGCCTGGCCGCAATCGCCACATTGTTGAAGAAGCAAAAGCCCATGGCCTTGTCGCGGCAGGCATGGTGGCCCGGAGGACGGATGGCGCAGAAGGCGTTTTCAAATTCCCCCTCGATCACGGCATCGGTGGCGCTGATGGCCGCACCGGCCGCCCGCAAGGCCGCGTCCCAGGTGTGCGCATTGAGCAGGGTGTCCGGGTCGAGCGGGGTGTGGGCCGGTCCGCCCGCCACCATGTCTTCGCGCAGCGCATCCGTTAGACCACGCAAGGCAGCCACATGCATGCGGCCGTGGGCCAGCTCGATGTCGGCCAGCGCGGCGGGCGGGGCCTCGCGCCGGGTCAGCGCCAGGTCGACGCCGGAAATCAGCAGACGGTCCTCGATCGCGCTCAGGCGCTCCGGACACTCGGGGTGGCCCGCGCCCATCTCATGCCGCATGCAATCGGGGTGGGTGAAATAAGCTGTGGCGCCCATCGGCTGTGTCGTCCTCGTGTGCTCTTGCTGGCAGGCCACAACCGCCGCCGTCAGGGTCGGCGCCGCCAGGGCCATGGTTTCAGCTTAGCACGTCCGCCCGGCTCGCCCCGGATGCCGATCCAGGCGGCGCGGCAAGAGCGGTGAAGTCCGCAGGTGCAGACGGCTAAACTGCGTCCATGCCATCTGTGTCTGCCCTTACCTTTGCCATTGCCCTGGCCATGGGCCTGGCCCTTCCTGCCGGCGCCACCGCCGCCGATCCCTCGGCACAAGCCAAGCCAGCCCAGGCCCGCAAAAACGCCAAGCCAGTGGCCAAAGCCCGCGCACACCCCCGACGCGAATCCCGCGCCCCAGCAGCGGCCGCTTCGCCGGCTTACGCCGGCCGCAGCGAGGTCCAGCAGTGGGTGGACGACGCGGCCGCCCGCCTCGACCTGCCCCCGGGCTGGTTGCGCGAGCAAATCGGACAGGCCCGGCGGGTGCCGCAGATCGAAAAGCTGATCCTGCCCGCCGCCTCGCCAACCGCCAAGAACTGGGCGGTCTACCGCAGCCGCTTCATCGAACCGCGCCGCATCGACGCCGGTGCCGCTTTCTGGCAACGCCACCAGGCCACGCTGCAGCGCGCAGAACAGACCTATGGCGTGCCGGCCAGCATCATCGTCGGCATCCTCGGGGTGGAGACGCTGTATGGCCAGCACATGGGCAGTTTCCGGGTCCTGGACGCGCTGGCCACGCTGACCTTCGACTTTCCACAGGCGCACCCGCGCGCACGCGAGCGGCAGGCGTTTTTCCAGGGCGAACTGGAACACTTCCTGCGCCTGGCCGAACGCAGCGGCACCGATCCCAAAAACTGGCGCGGCAGCTACGCGGGCGCCATGGGCCTGCCCCAGTTCATGCCCTCGAGCTGGAGCCGCTACGCGGTCGACTTCGACGGCGACGGCCGCATCGACCTCTTCAACAGCCCGGCCGATGCCATCGGCTCGGTGGCCCACTATTTCAAGGCTTTTCAGTGGAAGAGCGGCATGCCGACGCACTACCCGGTCCTGCTCAGCCCGGGCCAGACCGACATGGAGGCGTTGCTCGCGCCAGACATCCTGCCCACCTTCAGCGTGGACAGCTTCATTGCCAAAGGCGCCCGGCTCGAAGGGGCCGCGCAGCAACACGCCGGGCCGCTGGCCCTGATCGAACTGCGCAACGGCGAAGCCGCCCCCAGCTACGTGGCCGGCACCGAGAATTTTTATGCGATCACCCGCTACAACTGGAGCAGCTACTACGCCATGGCGGTGATCGAACTGGCCGAGGCGGTGGCCCAGCGCATGGGGCGCTGAAGCTTCAATGCCCGTGCGCCTTCATCGCCTTGCCCACTTCCAGCGTGCCTTGCTCGGAACCGGCCCGGGGCACGGTCTCGCCCGCCCGGTCGCTCACTTGCGCCATGGCGGCCAGCAGGCGCTCGGGCACATCGTCGCCCATGCCCAGGTGCACGCCCTGGGTCAGGGTGATGTGGGCCACCTCGAAACTGCCCGCCCCCGCGCACAGGATGGTGCGGTTGGGCGCCTCCTCGCAGACCATCACCAGCATGGCCGGTGAAACCGCCTTCGGCTCGAGCGCCTCGAGCACCGCCTGCGGCATCAGGCCTTCGGTCATGCGGGTGGCCGCCGTGGGCGCCAGGGCATTGACACGGATGCCGTACTTCTCGCCCTCGATCGAGAGCGTCTGCACCAGGCCGGCCAAGGCCATCTTGGCCGCACCGTAGTTGGCTTGGCCGAAATTGCCATACAGGCCACTGGAGGAGGTGGTCATGACGATGCGGCCGTAGTTCTGCGCCTGCATGATCGGCCAGACCGCCTTGCTGCAATGCACGGCACCCATCACATGCACGTCCATCACCAGGCGGAAGTCCTCGAGCGACATCTTGGCAAAACTCTTGTCGCGCAGGATGCCGGCGTTGTTGACCAGGATGTCCACCCGACCCCAGGCGTCCATGGCCTGCTGCACCATCTGCTGCACCGCCTCGAAATCGGTGACCGAGGCCCCATTGGCCATGGCCTCGCCACCGGCGGCGCGGATCTCGTCGACCACCTTCTGTGCGGCAGACACCGAGCCCCCCACACCATGCACATCGCCACCGAGGTCATTGACCACCACTTTGGCGCCCCGCGCGGCCAGCAGCAAGGCATGCTGCTTGCCCAGGCCGCCGCCGGCGCCGGTGACGATGGCCACACGGCCCTTGAGATCGATACCCATGAAAACTCCTTGATGTCCAAAAACAGGCGCCATGGCAGCCACTGTCGGCTACAGGACAGCGGCTGACGCCTTTGTCAGCCTGCCACTCTAGCCAGGGGCGATACTTGGCGCTGTTGCACGCATGACAGGACCAGCCCGGTCCGGTGCACCGTCCCCATGGAACTGAACTTCGAAACCGTCACCACCCCGCCTGTTGATGCCGCCTCGGTGCTGCTGCTGCGCGACAGCGACGCCGGCCTGCAGGTCCTGCTCATGCGCCGCGCCCAGGCCTCGCAGGTGCTGGGCGGTGCCTATGTGTTTCCGGGGGGCAAGGTCGATGCCGAAGACCACTCGGCGCAGGCGCTGCAACACCTGAGCGAGCCGGCCCTGCGCCTGCGCGAGCGCCTGCATGAGCCGGGCCTGGCGCCCGCCCGCGCCGCGGGCTTGTTCATGGCCGCGCTGCGCGAAGCCTTCGAGGAATGCGGCGTGCTGGCGGGTCAGGACAACACAGGCCCGGCCCTGGCCAGCCAGCTGCGCGCACAGCCGGGCCAGAGCGGCTGGCACCAGCGCCTGCAACAGACCGGCCAGGCCTTGCGCACCGAGGCCCTGCTGCCCTGGTCGCGCTGGATCACGCCGCGCCAGCCGGCCGTCACCAACAAGCGCTTTGACACCCGCTTTTTTCTGGCCCGCGTGTGCGACGAACAAGTCGCCCGCCACGACGACTTCGAAACCACCGACAGCGTCTGGCTGACGCCGCAGCAGGCCCTGAAGCGCTATGCCGACGGCGCCATCGACCTGGTGGCGCCGCAAATCATGAGCCTGTACGAGCTCAAGGCGCACCGCAGCGTGGATGAAGCGCTCGCAGAGGCCCGCCAGCGGCCACCGGCCCTGATCGAGCCCCACCCCTTCGACCAGGACGGCCAGCGCATCCTGTGCTACCCGGGCGATGCCCGCCACCCGGTTGCCACCCGGGCCATGCGCGGCCCAACACGGCTGCTGTTTACCAAGGGCCGGTTTGTGCCACTGGGCGGCATGTCGGAACTGGTTGACTAAAATTAAAGCCGTTAGAAACCACTTTCACCATGCCATGACGCCCATGCAAGCCCCCTGTCTGAGCATTGACCGCGCCATGGAATACGTGGGCGACATGGACAGCGTCGTCCAGCTGCTGGGCACGCTGCAGCACTCGCTGCAGTCGGATCTGCCGCAGATCCAGTCGCTGCTCGACGCCGGCGACCTGAGCGGGGCCAACCGCCTGCTGCACCAGCTCAAGGGCTTTGCGCCAGTGTTTTGCGTGGACTCGCTGGTGGCCGATGTGGTGCATGTGGAAGGCCTGAGCAAAGGCACCGACCTGCCGGGCGTGCGCAGCGCTTACGCCCAACTCGCCCCTCGATTGCAACAGTTTCTCGCCGAAGTGCAGGCCACACTGGCCCAGCCGCGCTGAGCGGCTTCAGGCGCGCCCGGCGCTTCAGACGGCCTCAGGCGGCCTCTTCCAGCCAGGCCTGGATCTGGGCCGGGTCGTGCACCCGGCGCAATTCGTCAAACGCCTGCTGGGCCTCCGGGTAGCTGCGGCGCAGATAGTTCAGCCACTGCTTGAGGCGACCGGCCCGGTGGCGCGATGCCACCCGGCTGCAGACGTTCTGCCAGAAGCCGGGCATCAGGCCGCGCAGCTGCGCCCATGACACAAGGCGCTCCTGCGCCACGCCCTGGGCGATGGCCAGCGCCAGCCCCGGATCGCTCACCAGCCCGCGCCCGATCATCAGCCGCTCGCACCCCGTCACCTCGCGGCAGCGCTGCGCGTCCTGCACGCTCCAGATCTCGCCATTGGCCACCATGGGCAGCTTCACGCACTGGCGGATGTCGGCAATCCGGTCCCAATAGGCCGGAGGCTTGTACCCCTGCACCTTGGTGCGGGCGTGCACCACCAGGTCGCTGGCCCCGCCCGCCTCGATGGCCTGCGCACAGGCCTCGGCCAGCGCATCGTCCTCGTAGCCCAGCCGCATCTTGGCCGACACCGGAATGTGGGCGGGCACCGCACGGCGCACCTCGGCCACGATGCGTCCCACCAGTTCGGGCTCTTGCAGCAGCACCGCACCGCCACGGTGGCGGTTGACCGTCTTGGCCGGGCAGCCAAAGTTCAGGTCAATGCCGGCCGGCTGGAGCTCGGCCAGCGCCTGCGCGTTGTCGGCCAGGCAGGCCGGGTCGGAGCCGAGCAGCTGCACCCTCACCGGCACGCCAGCGGGCGTGCGGCTGCCGTTCAGCAGCTCGGGCACGACACGGATGAAGGCGCGCGGGGGCAGAACGGTGTCGGTGATGCGGATGAACTCGGAAACGCACAGGTCGATGCCGCCCACCCGCGTGAGCGTGTCGCGCAGGCCGTGGTCGAGCAGGCCTTCCATGGGGGCGAGCCAGATGCTGGCCATGCGCTTGCTCTGCCTGCAACAACCCGGGGTCAGTCGAGGGCGCGCTTGAAGCGGATTTCCTCCACCCGCACCCCGCCCATCGGCACGGTGCGGGCGGTGTTCATTTCGCGCTTGAAACCGGCGGCATCGAAAAAGGCCAGCGCCCGGGTGCCGGCCAGCGGCACCCAAACGGTCACATCGGTGCAGTCCTCGTCCTGCAGGCCTTCGCGTGCCGCGTCCCACAGGGCCAGGCCCACGCCCTGGCCGATGTGATCGGGGTCCACGTACAGGGCCCAGAGCTCCCCGGTGGTGTTTTTCGACTTGGGATCGCGCGAGCGATCAAATCCGGCAAAGCCGACGATCTCGCCGCCTTGCGTGGCCACCATCACCTGCGGCTCGCCGTATTCGATCGCTTCCTTCCAGAAAGCCACCCGCTTGGCCGGTGGCGTGGCTTGCCAATGGGCCTCGGGCACGATGCCCTCGAACAGGGCGCGGCTGGCGATCAGGTGCAGATTGGCCACGGCGGGCGCATCGGCGAGGGAGGCATAGCGGACGTCAACGGAACTCATGGCGGGGCTCTTGGAGGGCAAAACCCCGTATTGTCGCTGCTGCCGGGGCGCAGGGCATGCCGCATGGGGTATCTTCAGGGCATGACACGTTTTTTGAAAACCGGTGGGGGCGGCCTGCCGGTCCGGCGCTGGGCCTGCCTCTCGCTCGCCCTGCTGGCCCTGCTGACGCTCGGCGCCAACGCGCAAACCCCGCGCCCGATCGAAGACAACATGGCCGAGCGCACCCGCGCCTGCACCGCCTGCCACGGCGAGCAGGGCCGGGCCGGGCCTGATGGCTACTACCCGCGGCTGGCCGGCAAACCGGCGGGTTACCTGCACCACCAGCTGCGCAACTTTGCCGAAGGCCGCCGCCACTACGGCCTGATGACCCGCCTGGTCGACCCGATGAGCGATGCCTACATGGCCGAAATCGCCGCCCACTTCGCCAGCCTGCACCTGCCCTACCCGGCGCCCACGCCTTCGGGCCTGCCGGCCGTGCGGCTGGCACGCGGCCAGGCGCTGGTGCAAAAGGGCGATCCCGCGCGCGGCCTGCCGGCCTGCGTGCAATGCCACGGCGAGCGCCTGACCGGCGTGCTGCCCCATGTGCCGGGCCTGCTGGGGCTGCCGCTGGACTACCTGAACGCCCAGCTCGGCGCCTGGCAGACCGGCCAACGCAAAGCCCACGCGCCCGACTGCATGGCCGAGGTGGTCAAGCGCATCCCGAACGAGGACCTCATCGCGGTCTCGAACTGGCTGGCCAGCCAGCGCCTGCCCGCCGACACCCGGCCGGCTGCTGCCGTGACGCGCCCCCTCACCGATCCCGCCTGGCGCTGCGGCAGTGCGCCCGGGCTGGCCGGGGGCCGGCCATGAAGCACCGCCTGCTGCGCCTGTCGGCCCTGCTGGCCGCCTCGGGCCTGGTGCTCTTGCTGCTGGCCGTGCTTTGGCACAACTGGGGGGATCTGCTGGACATGCCCCGCCACACCTCTGCGGCCAGCACGCCCGAAACCCTGCAACGCGGCGAATACCTGGTGCGGGCAGGCAACTGCATGGCCTGCCACAGCAGCCGGGGAGGAGCGCCGCTGGCCGGCGGGCGCGCCATCGACACGCCCTTTGGTGCGGTCTACAGCAGCAACCTGACCCCCGATGCCGAGACCGGCCTGGGGCGCTGGAGCGCGCAGGACTTCTGGAACGCCCTGCACCATGGCCGCTCGCGCGGTGGACGGCTGCTGGCGCCGGCCTTTCCCTACGAACACACCAGCCTGATCACGCGCGAGGACAGTGACGCCATGTTCGCCTGGCTGCAAAGCCAGCCACCGGTGCACCAAGCCACGCCTGCCCACACCCTGCGCTGGCCGCTGGGCACGCAAGCGGCGCTGGCGGTCTGGCGCACCCTCTACTTCGAGCCGCAACCCTTCCGGCCCGACCCGAAACAAAGCGCCGAATGGAACCGTGGCGCCTACCTGGTGCAGGGCCTGGGCCACTGCGCGGCCTGCCACAGCCCGCGCAATGCCCTGGGCGCCAGCGGCGGCGTGGCCGATCTCTCGGGGGGCCTGATGCCGGTGGTCAACTGGTACGCGCCCAATCTGGACGACGAGCGCGCCACTGGCCTGGCCTCGACCCCCGTGAGCGAGATCGTGCGGCTGCTGCAAACCGGTCGCCACAGCGCGGCCAGCACCAGCGGGCCCATGGCCGAGGTGGTGCAGCACAGCCTGCAGCACCTGCGCACCGAAGACCTGCAGGCGATGGCGGTTTACCTGCAGTCGCGCGCCCGGCAAAGCGCCCCCACGGCTGCGCGCCAGCCCCCGCCGGTGCGCGCCAGCGTGGCCGAACTCGGGCGCAAGGTCTACGAACGCCACTGCGCCACCTGCCATGGCGAGCAGGGCGAAGGCGTGGCGGGCATCTACCCGGCCCTGCGGGGCCACCGCGCGGTGCTGCTGGACGAACCCACCAACCTGGTGCAGACGGTGCTTTTTGGCGGCTATGGCCCCGCCACGGCAGGCCACCCCCGCCCCTTTGGCATGCCGCCCTTCGTGCTCGAACTCGAAGACCGCGAGATCGCCGCCGTACTGACCCACCTGCGCATGGCGCTGCAGAGCGAAGGCCGCCAGACCCCGGAGGTCACGCCTCTGCAGGTCAACCGCATCCGGGCCGAGAGCAGCCAGTGAACGAGATCCCCTCCCTGATCCACGAAGACGCGCACCTGCTGGTCTTTGACAAACCCTCGGGCCTCCTCAGCGTGCCTGGCCTGGGACCGGACAAGCAGGACTGCCTGAGCGCGCGGGTCCAGGCCCGCTGGCCCGAGGCCATGGTCGTGCACCGGCTGGACATGGCCACCTCGGGCCTGATCCTGATGGCGCGCGGCCCCGAGATACAGAAAATCCTGAGCATGGCCTTTGAAAAGCGGCGCATGCACAAGCGCTACCAGGCGGTGGTGCTCGGCGCACCGCTGGCGGCGCCCGACGAAACCGGCTGGAGTTGCATCGCACTGCCCATGCGCATCGACTACCAGAACCGGCCGCGCAGCATCATCGACTTTGGCCGGGGCAAGCCCAGCCTGACGCGCTGGCAAAGCCAGGGCCCGGGCCCCTGGCCCGACACCACGCGGCTGCTGCTCGAACCCCTGACCGGCCGCACCCACCAGTTGCGCGTGCACCTGCTGGCGATCGGGCACCCCATCGTGGGCGACCCGCTGTACGCGCCGCTGGAAGTGCCCCCCCGGGCCGAGCGGCTGCTGCTGCATGCCAGCGAACTGGCCTTTGAGCACCCGGTCAGCGGCCAGCCCTGCCACTTTGTCGCGCCCGTGCCTTTCTGAGGCGCGGCCAGCCCTACCATGGCGGCATGAAACAAGACCTGTACATCCTCACCGGGGGCTCGCGCGGCATGGGCCTGGCCATGGCCGAACAACTGCTCCAGCCCGGGCACCTGCTGCTGTGCATTTCACGCCAACGCAACGAGGCGCTGGCCGCGCTGGCGTCCGCGCGTGGCGCCTCCCTGCTGCAGTGGCAGGCCGATCTGGCCGATGGCGCCACCGCGGCGCAGCGCCTGCAGGCCTGGCTGGGCACGCAGGAGGTGGCCCGCCTGGCCAGCGCCACCCTGATCAACAACGCCGGCATCATCCCACGCATCACTCCACTGAGCCAGGCCGATGCCCAGGACCTGGCGCATGCCCTGCGTGTGGGTCTGGAGGCCCCGATGCAGCTCAGCGCCGCGTTTCTTGGCAGCACCGAGGGCTGGGGCATCCCGCGCAAGGTGCTCAACATCTCGTCTGGGCTGGGCCGCCGGGCCATGGCCTCGCAGGCCGGCTACTGCGCCGCCAAGGCCGGCATGGACCACTTCACCCGCTGCCTGGCGCTGGACGAGGCGCTCAAGCCGCAAGGCGCCCGCGTCTGCTCGCTCGCCCCTGGCGTGATCGACACCGACATGCAGGTGCAGCTGCGCGGCGCCCAGGCGGCGGACTTCCCGGACCAGGGCAACTTCCGCCAGCTCAAGGCGGCGGGCATGCTCAGCTCGCCGCAAGACGCCGCCGCCCGTGTGCTGGCCTATCTGGCACGCCCGGACTTTGGCGCCCAGCCCGTGGCGGACGTGCGCGACCCGGCCTGAGCCTGGGCGCCACAGGCCGAGCGGGCCACGATGGCCACGCCGCCCCGGCTGTCAGGCCCCTGTAGCATTGCGCACGGACACTGCATTTTTGTCACTTCATCCCTTTCCATCTTCACCGGAGACCCTTCCATGAGCCGAGAAGTCGTTGTTGTCAGCGGTGTGCGCACCGCCATTGGTACCTTTGGCGGCAGCCTCAAGGACATCCCCACCACCGAACTGGCCAGCCTGGTCGTGCGCGAGTCGCTGGCCCGCGCCGGCGTGCAGGGGCAGGACGTGGGCCATGTGGTGTTCGGCCATGTGGTCAACACCGAGCCCAAGGACATGTACCTCTCGCGCGTGGCGGCCATCCAGGGCGGCTGCGCCAACACCACCCCGGCCTTCAACGTGAACCGCCTGTGCGGTTCGGGCCTGCAGGCCATCGTGAGTGCCAGCCAGGCCATCGCCCTGGGCGACTGCGACATCGCGATTGGCGGCGGCGCCGAGAACATGAGCCGCGCGCCCTACGCCAGCCTGGCCAGCCGCTGGGGCATCCGCATGGGCGATGCGAAGATGGTGGACATGATGGTCGGCGCCCTGCACGACCCCTTCCACAACATCCACATGGGCGTGACCGCCGAGAACGTGGCCGCCCAGTACGGCATCACCCGCGAGATGCAGGACGCCTTGGCCGTCGAAAGCCACAACCGTGCCGAAAAGGCCACGGCCGCCGGTTACTTCAAGGACCAGATCGTGCCGGTCACCCTCAAGAGCAAGAAGGGGGATGTGGCCTGGGCCACCGACGAGCACTTCCGCCCGGGTTGCAAGCCCGAAGACATGGCCAAACTCAAACCCGTCTTCCTCAAGGAAAACGGCACGGTGACCGCGGGCAACGCTTCGGGCATCAACGACGCCGCCGCCGCCGTGGTGCTGATGGAAGCGGGCGCCGCCAAAGCGCGTGGTGCCCAGCCCCTGGCCCGCCTGGTGGGCTATGCCCACACCGGCCTGGACCCCAAGATCATGGGGGTCGGTCCGATCAGCGCCACGCAGGCCGTGCTCAAGCGCACCGGACTGAGCGTGAACGATCTGGACGTGATCGAAGCCAATGAAGCCTTTGCCGCCCAGGCCTGCGCCGTCACCAAAGGGCTGGGCCTGGACCCGGCCAAGGTCAACCCCAATGGTTCGGGCATCTCGCTGGGCCACCCGATTGGCGCGACCGGCGCCCTCATCACCGTCAAGGCCCTGCACGAGCTGCAACGCATCCAGGGCCGCTACGCCCTGGTGACCATGTGCATCGGCGGCGGCCAGGGCATTGCCGCGATTTTCGAGCGCATGTGAGCCCCCTACGGGCATGACCACAGGGGCATCCGCATGATCGATTTGTCTGGCCAAAGAATCCTGGTCACCCAGGCCAGGGACTTCATGGGGCCGGCCCTGTGCCACGAACTTCGGTCTTGCGGCGCCGAGGTGATCGCCGACGAGCGCCTGCTCACCGCAGCCCAGGACGCGCCCGCCGTGGTCGAGGCGGCCGGGCCGCTCGACGCGCTGGTGATCAACCTGGCGCTGCCTGCGCCATCCACACCGGTCACGCAGATCGACGAGGCCGAATGGCGCCAGGTGTTTGAGGTGATGGTCGACCCGCTGCCGCGTTTGGTGCGGGCGGTGGTGCCGGGCATGAAGGCGCGGGGCGGCGGCAAGATCGTGGTGATGGGCAGCGCCTCGGCCCTGCGCGGCATGAAGCGCGCGGCCAGTTACAGCGCGGCGCGCGGTGCGCAGCTGGCCTATGTGCAGGCGGCGGGCGTGGAACTGGCCTCCGACCATATCCAGCTCAATGCGGTGGCGCAGAACTTTGTCGACAACCCCACCTATTTCCCACCCGAGGTGCAGGCCAATCCACGCTTTCAGGAGCGCCTCAAACGCGAGGTGCCACTGGGCCGCCTGGTCAAGGCCGAAGAGGATGCGCGCTTTGTGGCCTACCTGTGCAGCGAGGCCGCCAGCTGCTTTGTCGGGCAGGTGTTCCCGATGTCGGGCGGCTGGGCGGTGCGCTGATCAGCGCGGCAGCTGGCAGGCGGCGCGGGCCAGGGCTTCGATGCGGGCCCAATCGCCTTGCACCAGGGCATCGGCGGGCACCAGCCAAGACCCACCCACACAGGCCACATTGGGCAGGCTCAAAAACTCGGCGGCGTTGCCCGGCGTGACGCCGCCCGTGGGACAGAACTGCACATCCCAGAACGGACCGCTCCAGGCCTTGAGCATGGCGGGGCCACCCGCCTGCAGGGCCGGGAAGAACTTGAGCGCGGTGTAGCCGTCTTCCTGCGCCAGCATGATTTCGCTGCCGGTGGCCACACCGGGCAAGAGCGGCAAACCCTGGTCGCGGCAAGCCTGCCCCACCGCGCGGGTGTAACCGGGGCTCACTGCAAACTGGGCACCGGCTTGGGCGGCAGCGGCCGCATCGGCGGCGCTGCGCACGGTGCCTGCCCCCACCACCGCCTGCGGCACCTCCCGGGCGATCGCCGCCATGCAGGCCAGCGCCTGCGGCGTGCGCAGCGTCACCTCCAGCATGCGGATGCCGCCGGCCACCAGGGCGCGGGCCATGGGCACGGCGTGGGCCACATCGTTCAGAACGATCACGGGAATCACGGGCGCGTCCTGCATCACTTGCAGGGCGGTCCACTGGGGGGCATTCGTCACAGCCATGTGCAGGCTCCTTCTTCGGCCCTGCGCGCGTGGCGGCGCAGGTTGGCAAACAGTTCACGGCCCAGGCCCACCCCGTTGGCATCGCACTGGGCGGGCGGCATGGCGGGCGTGGGCCGGGCTTGCCACTCGGCCTCGCTGACCCGCACCTGCAGCGTGCCGGCCGCCGCATCGAGCCGGATGAGATCGCCATCGCGCACCTTGGCCAAGGGGCCTCCGGCGGCGGCTTCGGGCGAGACATGGATGGCCGCGGGCACCTTGCCCGAGGCGCCGCTCATGCGGCCATCGGTGACCAGCGCCACCTTGAACCCCTTGTCCTGCAGCACGGCCAGGGAGGGCGTGAGTTTGTGCAATTCGGGCATGCCGTTGGCCTGCGGGCCCTGCCAGCGCACCACGCACACCACATCGCGGTCCAGCTCGCCGGCCTGGAAGGCCGCCTGCAGCGCCTCCTGTGAATCGAACACGCGGGCCGGGGCCTCGAGGGTGTGGCGGTCCGAGGGCACCGCCGAGACCTTGATCACGCTGCGCCCCAGGTTGCCTTGCAGCAGCTTGAGCCCCCCCGAAGCGCTGAAGGGCCGCGAGGCCGGCCGCAGCACCGCCTCATCGCGGCTGGCCCCCGCATCACGCCAGACCAGCTGGCCCTGCTGCAGTTCGGGCACGCGGGTGAATGCGCGGATGCCACCACCGGCCGGACCCGCACGCACCGTGAGCACGTCCTCGTGCATCAGCCCGGCGTCGAGCAACTCGCGGATGACGAAACCCGGGCCGCCCGCGGCCTGGAACTGGTTCACGTCGGCGCTGCCGTTGGGATAGACCCGGGCCAGCAGCGGCACCACATCGGACAGGGCCGAGAAATCGTCCCAGTCGATGGCGATGCCCGCGGCCCGGGCCACCGCCACCCAGTGGATCAGGTGGTTGGTCGAGCCCCCGGTGGCCAACAGCGCCACCAAGGCATTGACGATGCTGCGTTCGTCCACCACCCGGCCAATGGGGGGCGCGGGCTGGAGGACGGTGCGCACCGCCTCGCGGGTGAGCTCGGCGCGCAGCCCGTCTGCCGGGTGGACGAAGGCGGTGCCGGGCACATGCAGGCCCATGGCCTCGAGCAGCATCTGGTTGCTGTTGGCCGTGCCATAAAAGGTGCAGGTGCCTTCGCCATGGTAGGCGGCCGATTCGGCGGCCAGCAATTCCTCACGGCCCACCAAACCCTGTGCGGCCTTTTCCCGGACTTTGGCTTTTTCGCTGTTGGACAGGCCGCTGCCCATGGGCCCGGCGGGCACGAACACCGTGGGCAGGTGGCCAAAGTGCAGGGCCCCGATCAGCAGGCCCGGCACGATCTTGTCGCACACGCCCAGCATCAGGGCCACGTCAAACACGTCGTGGCTGAGCGAGACGGCCGTGGCCATGGCGATCACATCGCGCGAAAAAAGACTCAGCTCCATGCCCGGGGCGCCCTGCGTGACGCCATCGCACATGGCCGGCACGCCACCGGCCACCTGCGCTGTGGCGCCGCACTGGCGGGCCTCGTCCTTGATCAGGTCGGGGTAGTGCTGCAGCGGCGCATGGGCCGAGAGCATGTCGTTGTAGGCATTGACGATGCCGATGTTCAGCGGGCGTGCGGTCACCACCGCGATGCCGCCCAGACCGCTGGCTTTTTGCTTGTCGGGGCTGGGCATGGCGGCAAAGGCGTGCGCGACATTGGCGCAGCCCAGCCGCTGGGCCCCGGGGGGACGGGCCGCGCAGGCCTCGAGCTGCTGCAGGTAGGCCGTGCGGGTGGGGCGGCTGCGCTCGGCGATGCGGGCCGTGACGGCAGCGACGGTGGGATGAAGGCGCATGGGCAGGGCATCCGTGATGTAACAAAATTACAAGACAGATGGTAACCGTGTTTCAGCCTGCGGGGCAGGTTCCGGGGTTACAGAAGGGGTACCAAATGCATGGGGCGTAAAAAAACCCGCCGAGGCGGGTTGTGCGCAGCGAGCGGCCCATCACTTGGCGGCGGACGCTTCGGAGGCCGCCGCGACAGGCTCGGAAGCGGCTTCAGAAGCCGCCTGGGCGGGCGCAGCAACGGTGGCCGCCGGGGCGGCAGCGGCCGGTTTTTTGCTTTTGGCCACGCCAAAACCCAGGGCCAGGCCCACGGCCAGAACGATCACCGCGACAAGCACCGCCCAGACCACGGCTTGGTCGTCGTTTTCATTGGACATGTCTTTATCTCCGAAAATAAACCCGGTGATTCTAAAGCGCCTGAACGCCCCTGACCGTCACCCCTGACCGCCCCCCCCGATCCGCATGCCCCACCGCCCTGCCCCGCCCGAGATCGCCCGCACGCTGGACGAACTGTGCGCCCAGCACCCGCCGCAGCAGGATCTGTGGGTGTTCGGCTACGCCTCGCTGATCTGGCGCTCGGAATTTGACGCGGTCGAGACCCACAGGACCCGCGTGCACGGCTGGCACCGCGCGCTCAAGATGTGGAGCCGCATCAACCGGGGCAGTCCGGAATGCCCAGGGCTGGTGTTTGCGCTGCTGCGCGGCGGCAGTTGCCAGGGCGTGGTCTACAGGATTGCCGCCGATCAGGTGGGCGAGGTGCTGACGCGCCTGTGGGCACGCGAGATGCCGATGACGGTCTACGAACCGCGCTGGCTGCCCTGCCCGACGCCAGGGGGCACGGTGCGGGCACTGGCCTTCACCCTCTCGCACCGGCACCCCAGCTACACCGGCACCCTGAGCGAGGCGCAATACCGCCAGATCTTTGCCCAGGCCAGCGGGCGCTTTGGCCGCACCTTCGACTACGCGGTGCAAACCCTGCACGCCCTGCGCGCGCAAGGCATTGAAGACCGTGCGCTGGCCCGCCTGGTCGAGAGGGCCCAAGCCGATCCGGCGCAGGCGCCAGCCGGCCGGCCGAATACACTGGCGCCATGAACATCGCCGACCTCCGCAAAAGCTACGAGAAAGCCGAACTCGACGAACAGGCCTCGCACGCCGATCCGCTGCAGCAGTTTGGGCAATGGCTGAACGAAGCCCTGCAGGCCCAAGTGCCCGAACCCAACGCCATGACGCTGGCCACCGTGGGCAGCGACCTGCGCCCGAGCACCCGCGTGGTGCTGATCAAGGGCTACGACGCGCGCGGCATCGTCTGGTACACCAACTACGACAGCCGCAAGGGGCAGGAACTGGCCGGCAACCCGTTTGCCGCGCTGCAATTCCACTGGGTCGAGCTCGAGCGGGTGGTGCGTATTGAAGGCCGCGTCGAGAAAGTCAGCGAAGAAGAAAGCGACGCCTACTTCCACAGCCGGCCATTGGACTCGCGCATCGGCGCCTGGGCTTCGCCCCAAAGCCAGGTGATCGAGGGCCGCACGGTGCTGGTGAGCAATGCGGCAAAGTACGGGGCGCAATTCCTGCTGCAACCCCCGCGGCCGCCCCACTGGGGTGGCTACCGGCTGGTGCCTGACCGCTGGGAGTTCTGGCAGGGCCGCAAGAGCCGCCTGCACGACCGACTGCGCTACCGACTCGACGCTGGCCAGTGGCTGCGCGAACGGCTGGCGCCCTGATCAGGCCGGCAGCAAGGGCAGCAGGGCCAGCACCACGCTGATGGTCACCATCGCCAGCACGGTGGACACGGCCACGGCGGCGGTGATCATCTCTTCCTCTTTGCGGTAACGCTGGGAAAACAGGAACACATTGGCGCCAATCGGCAAGGCGGCCGCCAGCACCATCACGCCCAGCGCCAAGCCGCGCAGGCCGAGCAGCCAGCCCACTGCGGCCATCAGGGCCGGGTGCAACACGGTCTTGACCAGCGACAGCCGCAAGGCCGCCTGCCATTGCGGGCCCACCGGTGTCTGCGAAAGCGTGATCCCCACCAGCACCAGCGCGACCGGCCCGAAGGCATTGCCCAGCAGCACCAGCGGCCTGTCGACCACCGGGTGCAGGCCCCAGCCGGTCAAGGACCAGGCGATGCCCGCCAGGATCGGCAGCGGCACCGGGTGGATGATGGCGTTCTTGATGGCCGAGCCGACCGTGCGCCAGACCGGGTGGGCATGGCCCGCCTCTGCCGCCTGCTCGCGGGCGACCTGCAGCTCCAGCACCAGGGTGGCGATGCTCAGCAAGATCAAGGCGTGCAGCGAGATCAGCGCAAACAGCAGCACCTGACCGGCCTGCCCATAGGCCAGCCCGACCAGGGGCACGCCGATCATGAGGGTGTTGCTGAAGATGCCCGCCAGCGCCATGACCGAAGCCCGGCTGTTGCCGCCGTAGACCGCCAGCATGATGAAAAACAGGGCCGCGGCCACCGCGAAGTACTGCATCACGGGCCGGAAATCGAGCGCGGCGACCTGCGAAGTGGCCATGGTGCGAAACAGCAGCGCCTGCGTCAGCACCAGAAACACCAGATTGGACAAATCGCGCACCGATTCGCCCCGGACCAGGCCCGCGCGCCCGGCCACCCAGCCGATGAAAATGAGCAGCACCACCGGCAACAGGGCCGAAACAACAGGGTGATCGAGGGTCATGCCCGGGATTATCCTGGCGCGCCACCAGCGACCCCGACCAGCGGGTCGCCTGAGGCACAGCCCTGCACACGGTGCGGGGTGGGTCAGAACTGCCAGCGCACGCCCAGGCGCAGCGAGCGACCCGGCAAGGGCGCACGACCGGGCGCTGTGGTGGTGAGGACCGAAGCCGCGTTGTAGGCCAGGGCGTCGCTGAGGTTCATCAGGGCCAGCGACCAGTGCAGCATGCCCACGGGCTGGCGCTGCTGGTAATGCCAACCGGCATGCCAGAGCGTGTAGGCCGCGGTCGAGACGCTGCCCGCAGGCACCCGGTTCTGCGCTGCGGCATGCTCGAAACCCACACGCGCCGACCAGGCCCCCTGGCCGTGCACCAGCGTGGCGCCCACGCGCAACGGTGGCGTGCGCGGCATGGGCTGGCCACTGTCGAGGTTGCGCGCCTGCACCTGGTCCACGCGCCACTGCACATCCAGCGTCGAAGGCCGCTCGATCAGGCGCCAGTTGCCCTGCAGCTCCAGGCCATGCAAGCGGGCCCGAACCCCGCGGTATTGCTGTTCGGTCAGGGCATCGGGGCCGGGCGACAGTTGCCCCTCCGCGTCCACCTGCCGACCCGTGTCCATCAAGGCAATGAAATTCGAGAAGCGGTTCTGGAAAACGGTGGCGCTCCACCGGTGAGCCCCCGAGGCCCAGTTCAGCCCCAGGTCGAGCCCACGCGAACGCTCCAGGCCCAAGGCAGCGTCGCCGATGCCGTAGCTGCCGGTGGCCAGATGCGGCCCGTAGGCAAAAAGCTCGTGATCCCGCGGCGCCCGTTCGTTGTAAGACCAATGGCCCTGCAATTGCCAGCCAGCCGGCAGACGGTACTGCGCGCCCCATGAAAAGCTCTTGGGGTTGAAGCGGCGCTCGCCCTCGGTGAAATGCCCGGGGTCTTGCGGACTGCCCAGCGAACGCACCTGCACCTGTTCCAGGCGCCCCCCCAGGTGCCACAGCCCCCAGCCGGTGCGCCACTCCTCGTGCGCGAAAACCGCCTGCGAACGGGTGCGGCTGTGCGGGGCGAACACCTCGCTGCCATGCCCATGGCCGACATCGACCGCATCGGCGGCGAAGCGGCCGGATTCCAGCTGCAAACCCCACACCCCTTCCCAGGGGCCCCAGCGCTCATGGCGGGCTTCCACACGCAAGGCTTGCCCCTTCTGGCTGAACCGGGTGTGGGGCTCGCCCGCCTCGTATTCGGTGTGGCGGTAGTCGCTGCTGTCCAGCCGTGCCTTGAGGGTTGCCACTCCGGGCCAGGGCTGCCGCCACTCGCCCTCCAGGTTCAAACGGTCGGCCTGCATGCCGATGCGCACCTCGTCCTCGGCCACCGTGCCGTACTCGCGGCGGTCGGTGTTGACCGAGAGCCCAAGCCGGTGGCGCGCGCCGAAATGGCTCAGGCCGATCGCCCCACCCTGCGCGGTGGCAGACGAATTGCACAGGCGATGCGCCGGGCTGGGCGCCCCCGGGCGCGCACAGTCCAGCAGCCGGGGCACGCGCACATCGCCGTTGCGGCGGTCAAAGGCATCCAGATGCAGCGCCCAATCGCCCTGCCCGGTCTCCAGCAAGGCCGCGGCACTGCGTTCGGCATCGCCCGTCGCGGCCTGCAAGCGCGCTTGACCCTGCACACCCTGCACACGCTGGCGCGGAATGCGGTTGTCGATGACATTGACCACGCCGCCGATGGCGCTGCCGCCATACAGCAAGGCCGCCGGGCCGCGCAGCACCTCGATGCGGTCCACCGCCAGCACCTCGACCGGCACCGCATGGTCCGGGCTCAGGGCGGATGCGTCGGTGGTGGCGCCACCGTTGTTCAGGATGCGCACCCGGTGGCCATCGAGCCCCCGGATGACCGGACGGCTGGCGTTGGGGCCAAAGTAGCTGCTGCTGACGCCGGGCAGGCCGCTGAGCGTCTCGCCCAGGCTGCTGGCGCTGCGCTCCTGCAGGGCCTGACGGCCCATGACGCTGACGGGGCTGAGCCCTTGCTCACGCCCCAAGGGGTTGCCGGTGATGACGACTTCGTTGGCCTCGGAGGGCTGGGCCAAGGCCGGGATGGCGAGCAGGCCGCCAGCCACCAGCCACAGGCTGCGGAAAGAAAAAAGAGAAGGCATGAAAATCTCGCGGGACAAAGACAGACGGCTGCCCGGTCAGCGGGCAGGAGCTATGCAAGGTCAGGCGAGCGGGGGCGGACCGCGGGCGTCGAAGGGCTTGGCGTGAACCGCCGCCAGCGACAGGTGGACCGGCTGGAGCAGGCAGGCCGGCGGCCTGCTGAGCGAGGGCAGAGAGGGGACCTGCAGCGCCGCATTGCCGTCGGCCAGGTGGTCGAACAACACACACAAGCCGCCCCCGGCGGGATGGCCCAGGGGGGTGTGGGCATCGTGCAGGTGCCCATGCCCATGGCCATGGCCATGGCCTGAGCCAGGTGCGGCGGGCAGCGCCGACACCGCCGAAGTCTGGGGATGCAGCACACGGTGCATCTGCCCCCAGCTGGCGAGCAGCAGCACCGCCAGCACCAGGGCCAGGGCCCAGGGACGGCGGGATCGACGCAGGGAATGCAGGTTCACGGTGCGCGCAGTTTACCGAACCAGCCGCGCAAAGGTCTGGCGGAACTTGGCCACCTTGGGCGCCGCCACCGCCAGGCAATAGCCCTGCCAGGGGTTGCGGGCGAAGAAGTCCTGGTGCTCGTCCTCGGCCGGGTGGTAGTTGGACAGGGGCAGGATCTCGGTCACGATGGGGCGCGGGTAGGCGTGGGTGCGGGTCAGTTCCTCGACGATGGCGCGGGCCTGGGCCTCTTGCTCGGGATCGGTGAAGTAGATGCCGCTGCGGTATTGCGTGCCGACGTCATGGCCTTGCCGGTTCAGGGTGGTCGGGTCGTGGATCAGGAAAAAGACCTCGAGCAGCTCGCGCGTGCTGACCTGGGCCGGGTCGTACACGAGCTTGACCACCTCGTTGTGTCCGGTGGTGCCGGTACAGACCTGCGCGTAGCTGGGCCGGGGCGTGTGGCCGTTGCTGTAGCCGGACTCGACATCCAGCACGCCTTTGACCTCGACGTAAACGGCTTCGGTGCACCAGAAGCAGCCACCGCCGAGCACGATCGTTTGTGGAGTGGGCTGGGCTGTATCCATGGGCTGCATTATCCGGCCGGCGTCATTTCGGTGCGCACGGCGGTGACAAAGTCCTGCAAGGCGGTCTGCTCGCGCTGGCTGCGCCACAGGCAACGGGTGTCGTAGCGCAAAACGCTGCCCTGCAGAGGGACAAACAGCGCGCCCGCCAGCGCCGACTGCGCCAGCGCTTGGGGCACCAAGGCCACCCCCTGGCCCTGCGCCACCAGCGCCACCACGCTCAGCCAGTGGCGCAACTCGTGCACCACCGGCGGCAACCAGCCGGCCAGCTCGCACTCGGCCAGGATGCGTTCGTGGTAATCGGGCGACACGGTGCGCGAGACCACCACCAGCGCCTGCCCCTGCAAGTCCGACAAGGCCAGCGCAGGCCGGCCTGCCAAAGCGTGCCCCGCGGGCAGGCACACCACCATGGGCTGGCTGGCCACCAGCACCTGCTCGAAGCCGGGCGGCACGCGCGGGGTGTGCACAAAGCCCACGTCCAGCCGGTCACGCACCAGCTCGGCCAGCTGTTCGCTGGAGCTGAGTTCGCGCAGCGCCAAGCGCAGGCGCGGGTGGCTGTCCTGAAAACGCTGCAAGACCTGCGGCAGGCCGCAATAGAGCAAGGTGCCGGCAAAGCCGATCTGCAACTCGCCCGCCTGGCCTTGTGCCACTTCGCGCGCTTCGCGGGCGGCGGCACCCGCCTGCGCCAGCAGGGCACGCGCGGCCGGCACGAAGGCCTGCCCGGCCGCGGTGAGCTGCACGCCGCGGCTGTTGCGGGTGAAAAGCTGGGCCCCCACCGAGGCTTCGAGCTGCTGGATGTTCAGCGAGAGCGGCGGTTGCGAGATCGACAGGCGCTGGGCGGCGCGGCCGAAGTGCAGCTCCTCGGCCAAAGCCAGGAAGTAGCGCAGGTGACGGAATTCCATGAATTTGAAATTTGTATTGACGAATATCTAATCAATATTAGACAGCTATTCATGCCCGATTGACAATCGGCACCAGCAACATTTCAACGGAGACCCCGACATGGCCACGAGCAAGAACACCTTCAGCTGGGAAGACCCCTTCCAACTCAGCGCCCAGCTGACCGAGGACGAGCGCCAGGTGCAGGAAGCCGCCCGCGCCTACTGCCAGGAAAAACTGCTGCCCCGCGTGAAGGACGCCTTCCTCCACGAAACCACCGACGTGTCCATCTTCCGCGAAATGGGTGAACTGGGTCTGCTGGGCCCGACCATCCCCGAGCAATACGGCGGCGCCGGCCTCAACTACGTCTGCTACGGCCTGGTGGCACGCGAGGTCGAACGGGTGGACAGCGGCTACCGCTCCATGATGAGCGTGCAGTCGTCTTTGGTGATGGTGCCCATCCATGACTTTGGCACCGAGGCGCAAAAGCAGAAATACCTGCCCAAGCTGGCCACCGGTGAGTGGATCGGCTGCTTTGGCCTGACCGAGCCCAACCACGGCTCCGACCCCGGCAGCATGATCACCCGGGCCAAAAAGGTGGACGGCGGCTACAGCCTCACGGGCGCCAAGATGTGGATCACCAACAGCCCGATTGCCGACGTGTTCGTGGTCTGGGCCAAGGACGACGGCGGCCAGATCCGTGGCTTCATTCTGGAAAAAGGCTGGAAAGGCCTGTCGGCCCCGGCCGTGCACGGCAAGGTCGGTCTGCGCGCCTCCATCACCGGCGAGATCGTCATGGACGAGGTGTTTTGCCCTGAAGAAAACGCCTTCCCCGAAGTGCGCGGCTTGAAGGGCCCCTTCACCTGCCTCAACAGCGCCCGTTACGGCATCGCCTGGGGGGCGCTCGGCGCCGCCGAGGACTGCTACCTGCGCGCCCGCCAGTACGTGATGGACCGCCAGCAGTTTGGCCGCCCGCTGGCCGCCAACCAGCTGATCCAGAAAAAACTGGCCGACATGCTCACCGAAATCAGCCTGGGCCTGCAGGGCTGCCTGGCGCTGGGCCGCATGAAGGACGCGGGCAACGCCCCGGTGGAAGTGACCTCCATCCTCAAGCGCAACAGCTGCGGCAAGGCGCTGGACATCGCCCGCATGGCGCGCGACATGATGGGCGGCAACGGCATCAGCGCCGAATACGGCGTGGCGCGCCACCTGGTCAACCTCGAGGTGGTCAACACCTACGAAGGCACGCACGATGTGCACGCCCTGATCCTGGGCCGGGCCATCACCGGCATCGCCGCTTTCGCCAACTGAACGCCGGGTTCCAAGGGCGGGCCCGCGGCACAAGCGGGTCTGTCTCCGGCTTCACCACGGCCCGCTTGACCTGGCGGGCTGTGGCAGACTACATTTACTAACCTGATGGTCAGTAAATGAGTCTCCCCGACACCCTCCCCTCCCACAAACGCGAACGGCGCAAGGAAGCCCGCCCCGGCGAATTGCTGGAGGCGGCGCTCGACCTGTTTGTCGAAAAAGGCTTTGCCTCGACCCGCTCCGAAGAAGTGGCGGCGCGCGCTGGCGTGTCCAAAGGCACCTTGTTTCTGTACTTCCCCAGCAAGGAAGAGCTGTTCAAGGCGGTGGTGCGCGAAAACATCGTGCGCCACCAGACTGAAGGCGCCGAGGAAATCGCCCGCTTCACGGGCACTTCGGCCGAGATGCTGGAGTACCTGATGCTCGAATGGTGGCGCCGCTATGGGGCCACCAAGGCTTCGGGCATTTCCAAGCTGGTGATGAGCGAGGCCAGCAATTTCCCCGACCTCGCCCGCTTCTTCCAGGACGAGGTGGTCACGCCCGGCCACGCCATGATCCGTTCGGTGCTGCAGCGCGGCATCGATCGGCGCGAGTTCCGCGCCATCGACCTCGATCTGACGGTGCACTCGGTGCTGGCACCGCTGCTGTTCCTGGTGACCTGGAAGCACTCCATGGCGCCCTGCTGCCCCGGCACCACGCAAATCGACCCTGAAACCTTCATCCGTCACCATGCCGATCTGCTGGTGCGCGGCCTTTCTGTCTGAACGTCCCATGAAAAAAAGCAGTCTCTGGATGCTGTCGGGCCTGGCCGTGGCGGGCCTGGCGCTGCTCGGCTGGCGCCTGTCCGCCCCGCGTGCGCCCCAGCCTGAGGGCACACAAGCCCCCGCAGCCCAGGCCGTGGCACTGGAACTGGGCCCGGGCGATGTGCTGACGGCCCGCACCCAAAGCCTGCCCCTGGGACTGCCCCTCTCGGGCACCCTCAAGGCCAGCCAGACGGCGCTCGTCAAGGTCCGTGTGGCCGGCGAACTGCTGGACCTGGGGGTGCGCGAAGGCGATGCGGTCCAGGCCGGTCAGGTGCTCGCCCGCATCGACCCCACCGAATACCAGGCGCGCTGGCGCCAGGCGCAGCAGCAGGCCGACGCCGCCCGCGCGCAGCTGGAGATCGCGCAGAAACAGTTCGACAACAACGAGGCGCTGGTCAGGCAGGGCTTCATCTCCCAGACCGCCTTGCAGACCTCGCTGATGAGCCTCAATGGCGCGCGGGCCTCGCACCAGTCGGCCCTGGCCGCAGCCGATGTCGCGCGCAAAGCGCTGGATGACGCCACGCTCCGGGCACCGATCACCGGCCAGGTCTCGCAGCGCCTGGCGCAGCCGGGCGAGCGCCTGGCCATCGATGCGCGGGTGCTGGAAATCGTCAACCTGGGCGCTTTCGAACTGGAAGCCGCCCTGCCGGCCCAGGATGCGGCCGGCATCGTCCCGGGCATGCCGGCGCTGCTGCAGGTCGAAGGGCTGAACGAGGCCATCCGCGCGCAGGTGCTGCGCATCAACCCGAGCACGCAGGCGGGCAGCCGCAGCGTGCTGGTCTATCTGGCCATCCGTGGGCGCGAGGGCCTGCGCCATGGCGCTTTTGCCCAGGGCACGCTCAGCCGGGGCACGGTGGACGCCGTGGCCTTGCCGCTCGAGGCGGTGCGCACCGACAAGCCGCAGCCCTATGTGCAGGTGATCGATCAGGGTCGGGTGCGCCACCTGGGCGTGACGCTGGGCGCACGGGTCCAGGTGGATGGCCAGACGCTGGTGGTGGTCTCGGACCTCCCCGAGGGCACGCAGGTGCTCGCCGCAACGGTGGGCGCCATGCGCGAAGGCGTGCCGGTCAAGCCCGCGCCCGGCGCCGCCACGCGCTGAGGACACGGCCCCATGTGGTTCACCCGCGTCAGCCTCCACAACCCGGTGTTCGCCACCATGCTCATGCTGGCCCTGGTGGTGCTGGGGCTGTTTGCCTTTCAGCGCCTGAAAGTCGACCAGTTCCCCAACATCGACTTTCCGGTGGTGGTCATCAGCACCGAGTACCCTGGGGCCGCGCCGGAGATCGTCGAGAGCGAAGTCTCCAAGAAGATCGAAGAAGCGGTCAATTCGATCGCCGGCATCAATGCCCTGACCTCGCGCAGCTACGAAAACCAGTCGCTGGTGGTGGTCGAATTCCAGCTGCACATCAACGGCCGCAAGGCCGCCGAGGATGTGCGCGAGAAGGTCGCGGCCGTGCGGCCCCTGCTGCGCGCCGAAGTCAAGGAGCCCCGGGTTCTGCGCTTTGACCCCTCCAGCCGAGCCATCTGGTCGCTAGCCGTGGTGGCCGATGCCCCATCCGCCCCAGGCCCAGCCGGTGTGACCGGGCCCGGGCTGTCTGCGGTGGAGATCACCAGCTGGTCCGAGCAGGTGCTCAAGAAGCGGCTGGAGAATGTGCGTGGCGTGGGCGCCGTGACCCTGGTGGGCGGCACCAAACGAGAAATCAACCTCTACCTGCAGCCCGCCGCCATGGAAGCCCTGGGCATCAGCGCCGAGCAGGTGGTCAATGCGGTGCGCAACGAGAACCAGGACCTGCCGGTGGGCGCGATCCGCTCGCGCGAGAAAGAAAAGGTGGTCCAGGTCGAGTCGCGCATGCAGCGCCCGGAAGACTTCAACCGCATCATCGTGGGGCGCAAGGGCAGCACGCCCATCTACCTGTCGCAGGTCGCCAAGGTCCAAGACGGCGCGCAGGAACTCGAGAGCCTGGCCCTCTACAACGGCCAGCGCACGCTGGTGCTGCAAGTGCAGAAAGCCCAGGACGAGAACACGATCGAAGTGATCGACGCCCTGACCCGGACCGTGCAGGAGATGCAGGCCCAGGTGCCCGCGGGCCTGCGCATCACGCCGATCACCGACAGCTCCCGGCAGATCCGGGTGTCGGTCAACAATGTGCGGCAGACCCTGATCGAAGGCGCCATCCTCACGGTGCTGATCGTGTTCCTGTTCCTGAACTCCTGGCGCTCGACCATCATCACCGGCCTGACGCTGCCGATCTCCTTGATCGGCACCTTCATGTTCATGCAGATGTTCGGCTTCACCATCAACATGGTGACGCTGATGGCCCTGAGCCTGTGCGTGGGCCTGCTGATCGACGACGCCATCGTCGTGCGTGAAAACATCGTGCGCCATGTGCAGATGGGCAAGGACCCCTGGCATGCCTCGATGGAAGGCACCCGAGAAATCGGCTTGGCGGTGCTGGCCACCACCTTGTCGATCGTGGCGGTTTTCCTGCCGATCGGCTTCATGCAGGGCATCATCGGCAAGTTCTTCCACGAGTTCGGCATCACCATCGTGGCGGCGGTGCTGATTTCGATGTTCGTGAGTTTCACGCTCGACCCGATGCTCTCGAGCATCTGGCACGACCCCGCCATCCATGCCCATGGCGAGCGGCGCACACCGGTCACGCTCTACGAGCGCACGCTGGGCCGGCTCACGGCTGGGTTCGAGCGGGCCACCGACCGCATGGGCGACGGCTACCAGAAGATCCTGGCCTGGTCGCTGGTGCACAAACGCAAGACGGTGGCGCTGGCCATGGGCATCTTCGTGCTCAGCGTGTTCATGCTGCGCTTTGTCGGCACCGAATTCATCCCCAAGGCCGACTTCTCGGAAACCATCGTCAATTTCCAAACGCCGATTGGCTCCTCGCTCGAAGCCACCGAAGCCAAGGCGCGTCAGGTCGAGTCCATCGTGCGCGAGTTCCCCGAGGTGCGCTACACCGTCACCACCCTCAACACCAGCAACGCACAAGGCAAGCACAACGCCAGCATGTATGTGCGCCTGGTGGACCGCAAGGACCGCCGCCGCAGTGTGGATGCGATGTCGGCCGTGCTGCGCGAACGGCTGCAGCGCGTGCCGGGCATGGTGGTCACCCACATCGGCCTGCTCGATCCGGTCGGCGGCAACAAGCCCATCGAGTTCTCGCTCAGGGGGCCGGACCAGCGCGAACTCGAGCGCCTGACCTCTCTGGCCGTGGACAAGCTGCGCGAGATACCGGGGCTGGTCGACCTGGACACCAGCATGCGCCCCAACAAGCCCACCCTGGCCATCCGGCTGAACCCCGCTTCGGCGGCCGATCTGGGCCTGGGCACGGCCCAGATCGGCGTCCCGCTGCGCATCCTGCTGGCCGGGCAGACCGTGGGCAACTGGCGCGCCCCCAACGACCAGACCTACGACGTCAATGTGCGGCTCTCGCCCGAAGCCCGCGACAACCCGCAGGACCTCGAGCGGCTGCCCTTTGTGGTGGGCGCAGCGGCCGACGGTTCGCCGCGCGTGGTGCGGCTGGGCCAGGTGGCCCAGGTGGTGGAGGCCACCGGCTCGAGCCAGATCAACCGCCGCGACCTGGCGCGCGAGGTCTCGATCAATGCCAATGCCTATGGCCGCGCCATGGGCGAAGTCTCGAGCGACATCCGCAAAGTGATGGACAGCATCGCCCTGCCCCCGGGCTACAGCTACCAGTTTGGCGGCTCGACCAAGAACATGGCCGAGTCTTTCGGCTACGCCCTCTCGGCCCTGGCCATGGCGGTGATCTTCATCTACATGATCCTGGCCAGCCAGTTCAAGAGCTTCCTGCAGCCCATGGCCCTGATGACCTCGCTGCCCCTGACCCTGATTGGCGTGGTGCTGGCCCTGCTGCTGTTCCGCTCCACACTGTCCATGTTCTCGATCATCGGGGTCATCATGCTCATGGGCCTGGTGACCAAGAACGCCATCTTGCTGGTGGACTTCGCCATCCGTGCGCGTGAAGAGGGCATGGAGCGCAGCGCCGCCCTGCTGCTGGCGGCCAAGGTCCGCTTGCGCCCGATCCTGATGACCACCCTGGCGATGATTTTCGGCATGGTGCCGCTGGCTTTTGCGTTGTCTGAAGGCTCGGAGCAGCGCGCCCCCATGGGCCAGGCCGTGATCGGCGGCGTCATCACCTCGTCCCTGCTGACCCTGGTGGTGGTGCCGGTGGTCTATTGCTACATGGACGATCTGGCCCAGTGGCTGCGCCGCCTGGCCGGCCTGGGCGCTGCCCGTCAGGGCCCCGACACCCCCGCTCGCTAAAATGGTGTGAAACCCATCTACGTACCCCACGGAGTAAAAAACATGGATCTGGACAAGGCCCGCTTCAACATGATCGAACAGCAAATCCGTCCCTGGGAAGTGCTGGACCCGCAGGTGCTCGAACTGCTCAGCGTGGTGCGCCGAGAAGACTTCGTGCCGCTGGCCCACCAGGCCCTGGCCTTTGTCGACATGGAAATCCCCACCGGCAGCGCCCACGGACAGGTCATGCTGGCGCCGCGCGTGCAGGCCCGCCTGGTACAGGACCTGGGCGTGCAAAAGACCGACAAGGTGCTCGAAATCGGTACCGGCACCGGCTTCACCGCCGCGCTGCTGGCGCACCAAGCCGCGCAGGTCCTGAGCTTCGAAATCGACGCCAGCTTGGCCGCACAGGCCAGCGCCAACCTGAAAAAAGCCGGCATCCAGAACGTCACCGTCCGCCAGGCCGATGGCAGCCAGGGCGCGGCGGCCGATGGGCCTTTCGATGTGATCCTGCTGGCGGGCTCGGTGGCCGAAGTGCCGCGTGGGCTGCTCGAGCAGCTGAGCGTGGGCGGCCGCCTGGCCGCGATCGTGGGCGAGGAGCCCATGATGCGCGCCACCCTGATCACCCGCACCGGTCAAAACAGCTTCGTGACGGCCCAGCCCTGGGACGCCAACGCCCCCCGCCTCTTGGGCTTTGCCGAACCCTCGGCCTTCCATTTCTGAGCCCGCACATGCAACAGATCTCTCCTGCCCAAGTGGCCGAATGGGCCAGCCAGCAAACCCAGCGCCCGGTGCTGCTGGACGTGCGCGAAGGCTGGGAAGTGCAAACAGCCTGCGCGCGCCCGGCCGAACTCGACTTCGTGCACATGCCGATGCAAACCATCCCGGCGCGCCTGAGCGAACTGGACCCTGAACGCCCGATCGCCTGCCTGTGCCACCACGGCGGCCGCAGCATGCAGGTCGCGCATTTTCTGGCCAGCCAGGGCTACACGGTGGCCAATGTGGCCGGCGGCATCCATGCCTGGTCGGCCCAGGTCGATCCCACCATCCCGGTGTATTGACCCCACAGCTTCACAAGAAAGAAGTCCATGAAAGCCTCTCCCTTGAGTTCTTCGGGTCTGCAGCGACTGCCCTTGACCCTTGCACTGTCCTTTGCACTGGCGGGAGTCAGCCAGGCCCAGAGCCTGCAAGAGGTCTATGACATGGCACGCGGTTACGATGCGACGTACCGAGCAGCCCGGGCTCAGTACGACGCGAATCTGGCCAAGGCGGAGCAAGGCAAGGCTGCTTTGCGCCCACAGGTCGGTCTGAACGCGTCGGCCACCCATTCGGACCGCAGCGTTTCTCCGCAGACTCCGATCTCCAATTTCAACTTCTCTACCCAAACGGCCGGTCTCAGTGCTTCGCAACCGCTTTACCGCCCGGCCAACTTGGCGTCGTTCCGTCAAAGTCAGAAAAGCCTTGAATTGGCTCAGGCCGTTCTGAGTCAGGCCGAGCAGGATCTGATCGTTCGCGTGAGTCAGGCTTACTTCGATGTGCTGACTGCACAAGACAGCCTGAGCTTTGTGCAGGCTCAAAAAGCCGCCGTTTCCGAACAATTGGCCAGCGCCAAACGCAACTTCGAGGTGGGTACCGCCACCATCACCGACACCCGTGAAGCCCAGGCCAGATTCGATCTGGCCTCCGCTCAGGAAATTGCCGCCGACAACGACCTGCGCGTCAAGCGTCTGGCACTGGAGTTGCTGGTGGGCAAAAGTGGGCTGAAGCCCCTGCGCCTGAAGGCCGGTGCCGCCTTGTCGTTCTCGGACCATCAGGGCGTGGAGCAATGGATCGCTCAGGCAGAACAGGTCCATCCAGCCTTGCAGCAGGCCCGAACCAATCTGGACATCGCCAAACTGGAAACCGAAAAAGCCTCTGCGGGTCACAAACCGACCGTGGATTTCACCTTGGGCTACAACTCGCAAAAGAACATCGGCGGGACCAACATCGCCCAGTTCACTGGCTCCAACCGGATCAATCTGGCCACCGCAGGCGTGACCATGAACCTGCCGCTGTATGCCGGTAACGCCACCGAAAACCGCATCCGCGAGACCCTGGCCCTGGAGGAAAAAGCCCGTCTGGACCTCGAAGGTGCGCAGCGTCAGGTGGCCCAAGCCACCCGCACCGCCTTCCTCGGTCTGCAATCGGGCCTGGGCCAGGTCAAGGCCTACGAAGCCGCCGAGGTCTCCAGCCAATCGGCGCTTGATGCCAACAAGCTGGGTTACCAGGTGGGCGTGCGCATCAACATCGATGTGCTCAACAGCCAGAGCCAGCTGTTCCAGACCAAGCGCGACCTGGCCAAGGCGCGTTACGACGTGATGGTCGGTCAGCTCAAGCTGCGCCAGGCCGCGGGCGTGCTCAAAGCCGAAGACCTGCAAAGCATCAACCGCCTGCTCGCCCCCTGAACGGCAGGGGCAGCAGCCCCTGCCGCAGACCGCGAGGAAATCCATTCCCGGATCGCGCGGTCACTGGCCACGGCTACAGCAAGGCTTGCACCTGCCCCACCACACGGCTGGCGGCGCCTTTGTGGGCCTGCGAAAACGCGATCGCTTGGGCCGAGGCGGCTTGCCGGGCAGGTGCATCCAGCACCAACTGCACTGCGGCCTGCACGGCAGCGGCCATGTGGTCCACCCGCACGGCCGCGCCAGCGCGGTGTGCCTGCTGCGATGCTTCGAGGAAATTGAAGGTGTGCGGTCCCATCACCACCGGACAGCCACAAGCAGCTGCCTCGATCAGGTTTTGGCCCCCCAGCGGCGCAAAGCTGCCGCCCAGCAAAGCCACATCGGCCAGGCTGTAGTAGAGCGCCATCTCCCCCAGGCTGTCACCCAGCCAGACCTGCGCATCGGTGTGGGCCGACGGCCCGGCCGGTCCCCATGCGCTGCGGCGCGAGACGAGAAGGCCCGCGCCCTGCAGCAGGGCCTCGACCTCGTCCACCCGTTGCGGATGGCGCGGCACGATCAGCCAGTGCACCTCGTTCCTGAAAGCCTGCACCGCCTGCAGCCACTGGGCTTCTTCGCCTTCGCGGCTGCTCGCCAGCAGGCAGACCGGGCGCTGCAGCGCCGCGCGCCAGGACTGGCCCTGTGCCAGTTGCGCCGCATCGGGCTGTGCATCGAATTTGAGGTTGCCGGTCACCGCCTGCACCCGGGCACCCATCGCCCGCAGGCGCTGCGCATCGGCCTCGGTCTGCGCCCAGACGGCCGTCAGGGCCGCGTAGCTGGGCTGCATCAGGCTTGCCCAGCGCAAGGCCGAGCGCAAGGATTTTTCACTCAGGCGCGCGTTGACCAGCGCCAGCGGCACGTCCGCCTGGGCGCTTTGAAACACCAGATTCGGCCAGACCTCGGTTTCCATCAGCAAGCCAATGCGGGGACGGAAATGCCGCAGGAACGCCTGCACCGCGGCAGGGGTGTCCCAGGGCTGCCAGACCTGCACATCGCCAGGCCGCAACAGGGCCGCCCCTTCGGCACGGCCGGTGGCCGTGCCATGCGTAAGCAAGATGCGCACGCCGGGCAGGGCTGCACGCAGGGCCTCCAGCAAGATGCCTGCAGCCCGGGCTTCGCCCAAGGATACCGCGTGCACCCATACCAATTCGCGGCCGCGCTCTGCGGGATGGCTGTATTGGCCAAAACGCTCGGGCACCGCCAACGCATAGCCAGGCTCGGTCAGCGCCCGGCGCGCCAGCTTGCGCCGCAGCAAGGGCTGGGCGGCCCACACCAGCAGGTTGTAGACGCTGTGGCTTAAGCCCGGCATGGTGGCCCAGTGGGGGTCAATGCGCCGCAGCGCCCAGTTGCGCATCGGGCTTGATCTCGCGCAGCAAGGCCAGCATCTCGGCCTCGATGCGCTGCAAGGCCGCTTCGGTATGGCCCTCAAAGCGCAACACCAGCACCGGCGTGGTGTTGGAGGCCCGGATCAGGCCAAAGCCATCGGGCCAGTCCACGCGCAGGCCGTCGATGGTGAAGACCTTGGCGGGCGCCTGGAAGCGCCCTGCCGCCAGCGCCTGCAGGGCTTGCGTGACCGCGTGCGGCTCGCCTTCGGCACAGGCCACATTCAGCTCGGGCGTGGAATGGCTGGTGGGCAGGGCGTTGAGCACCGCATTGGCATCGGGCTGGCGGCTGACGATCTCCAGCAGACGGCAACCGGCATAGGTGCCGTCGTCAAAACCGAACCAGCGCTCCTTGAAGAAGATGTGCCCGCTCATCTCGCCGCCCAGCGGGGCCTGGCCACCGGCGGCCTCGATCGCCTTCATCTTCGCCTTGATCAGCGAGTGGCCGGTCTTGTACATCAGGGCCTGTCCGCCTGCGGCCTCGATGGCGGGGGCCAGGCGCTGCGAGCACTTCACATCGAACAGGATGGTGCCACCCGGCACGCGGCTGAGCACGTCCTGTGCAAACAGCTGCATCTGCCGGTCCGGGAAGATGTTGTGGCCGTCCTTGGTGACGATGCCCAGGCGGTCGCCATCGCCGTCAAAGGCCAGGCCCAGTTCGGCGTCGGTCGTCTGCAGAACGCGGATCAGGTCCTGCAGGTTCTCGGGCTTGCTGGGGTCCGGGTGGTGGTTCGGGAAGTGGCCGTCGACTTCAGAAAAGAGTTCGATGACCTCGCAGCCGAGCGCACGGAAGATGCCGGGCGCCGATGCCCCGGCGATGCCATTGCCCGAATCGATCACGATCTTCATGGGGCGTGCGAGTTGAACATCGTCGGTGATGCGGCGGCTGTAATCGGCCAGCACATCGGCTTGCTCGACGCGCCCGCCGGCCTGCAGCTGCCAGCTTTCTTCCTCGATGGTGCGGCGCAGGGCCTGGATCTCCTCGCCATAAATGGCGCGGCCCGCCAGCACCATCTTGAAGCCGTTGTAGTCCCTGGGGTTGTGGCTGCCCGTCACCTGGATGCCGCTGGCGCACAGGGTGCTGGCGGCAAAGTAGAGCATGGGGGTGGTGCAGGCGCCAATGTCGATGACGCGCACCCCCGCGGCCACCAGGCCACGGGTCAGTGCGGCCGACAGGGCCGGACCGCTCAGGCGCCCGTCACGGCCGACCGCCACCGTGGTCTGGCCCTCGGCCATGGCGGCCGAGCCAAAGGCCCGGCCCAGGCTTTCGGCCACGGCCTCGTTGAGCGTGCTCGGCACGATGCCGCGGATGTCGTAGGCCTTGAAGATGGATGCGGTGACCTGCATGGGAAAACACGGTGGAAGTTGCCTGGATTGTAGGTCCCTGCCCTTGCCGCCGATTTGGGGCTACCATCGGTGCCGTGCCCACGCACACAGACTCCGGACACGATGAAAGACCTCCCCGATTGGCAGCACTGCCGCACCGACAGCCCGCTGGGTCCGCTGCGGCTGGCCCGCTCGGCGCGGGGCCTGTGCGGCGTCTGGTTCGAGCAGGACCACCAGCACGCGCCCGCCCCGACCCGCTTTGCGTCTGAGCAGCACCGAGCCGACGACCCGCTGCTGCGAGAGGCGGCCAGGCAGTTGCAGGCCTACTTTCGCCAGCAACTGCCTCGTTTCGAGTTGGCACTGGACCTGGGCACAGGCACGGCTTTCCAGCAGGCGGTCTGGCGCGCGCTGCTGGAGATCCCGGCAGGCCAGACCTGCACTTACCAGGCTTTGGCCGCACGGCTGGGCCAGCCTTCGGCCGCGCGCGCGGTGGGCGCTGCCGTGGGCCGCAATCCACTGAGTCTCATCGTGCCCTGCCATCGGGTGCTGGGCAGCCGGGGGCAGCTCACCGGCTATGCGGGCGGACTGTGGCGCAAACAGGCGCTGTTGCAGGGCGAAGGCCATTCCCCGCTCTGAAGGTGATCTCGTTTTGAATGCCTCTTCTTCGCGCGCCTGGTTGGGCGACTTCCTGCTGCTGGCCGCCCTCTGGGGCTCATCCTTCCTGTTCATGCGCATCGCCGCCGCCGATCTGGGGGCCCTGCCCACCGCGGCCATGCGGGTGGGGATTGCCGCGCTGTTTCTTGCGCCCATCCTGCACCTGCGCGGCCAGAGCGCCCTGCTGCGCCAGCACTGGCGGCCGGTGCTGTGGGTGGGGGTGCTCAATTCGGGCATCCCGTTTGCGCTCTATTCCTTTGCCGTGATGCACATCAGCACCGGCCTGTCAGCGATCCTGAACGCCACCGTACCCTTGTTTGGCGCACTGGTGGCCTGGCTCTGGCTGGCCGAGCGGCCTGGCCTCTCGCGCTGCCTGGGGCTGGCCATCGGCTTTGGCGGCATTGTGCTGCTGGCGGGGGGCGAAGTGGGGTTCACGCCAGAGGCTTCGGGCGGATCGGCCCCCTGGGCGGTGCTGGCCTGTCTGGGCGCGACCACCTGCTACGCCCTTTCGGCGAGCTTCACCAAAAAACACATCCCGCCCTTGCCCCCGCTGGTGATTGCCACCGGCAGCCAGATCGGCGCCACGCTGGCACTGGCCTTGCCGGCCCTGTGGTGGCGCCCCGACCACCTGCCAGCACTGCCCACCTGGGGGGCTCTGCTGGCCTTGGGCGTGCTCTGCTCGGGCGTGGCCTACATCCTGTACTTCCGGCTGATCGAGCGTGCCGGGCCCGCACGTGCGCTCACGGTGACTTTTCTGATCCCGGTGTTTGCGGTGGTCTATGGCATGCTGCTGCTGGGCGAATCGGTGACGCCCTGGATGCTGCTGTGTGGTGCCATCGTGCTGGCGGGAACCGCCCTGGCCAGTGGCCTGGTCAGGCTGCCGATCTCGGCAGCGGGGCGCGCACCATCCTGATGCGCTGCACCCCATCGCGGGCGCGCAGCTGGCCACAGCCGCCGTCCACGTCCTGCCCGGCCGACTGGCGCAGCTTGGTCAGGATGCCGCGCCGGTGCAGGGTGCGGGCGATTTCAGCAGCGCGTTCCCAGCTGGGGCGCTGGTAGGGCAGGCCCGGCACGCTGTTGAACGGGATCATGTTCATCAGCGCGTACTTGCCGTGGAGCAGACGCACGATGCCCTCGAGCTCATCGGCCCCGTCGTTGACGCCCTCGATCAGCGTCCACTGGTACTGGATCGGGTAGCCGGTGGCGCGGGCATAACGCTCGCCCGCCTCCACCAGGTCCTGCGGGTCAAAGCGGGGCGCGCGCGGCAACAGCTCGGCGCGCAAGTCCGCCTTGGTGGTGTGCAGCGAGAGCGCCAGTGCCGGCTTGACCTGCTGCTGCGGCAGGCGCTCGAACACGCGCTCGTCCCCGACCGTGGAGAACACCAGGTTCTTGTGCGCGATGTTGCCCGCCGTGCCCAGCAGCTCGATCGCTTCGAGCACCTGGTCGAGGTTGTGGGAAGGCTCGCCCATGCCCATGAAGACAACTTTCTTGACCGGCCGGAGCGTGCGCGCCAGCGCCACCTGCGCGACGATTTCGGCGCTGCCCACCTGCCGCACCAGGCCCTCGCGCCCGGTCATGCAAAACACGCAGCCCACGGCACACCCCACTTGGGTGGACACGCACAGGCCCTCGCGTGGCAGCAGCACGCTCTCAACCGATTGCCCGTCCTGCAAGCCCAGCAGCAGACGGGCAGAACCGTCTTCGCCAGGATGCTGCTCACGCAGGGTGGTCAGGGCCTGCAGCTGCGCCTCGAGCTCGGGCAAGGCCTGGCGCAGCGCCGCAGGCATGAAGCTGTCCAGCGGGCGGCGGCCCTGGGTTTGCGGCAAGGCCTGCGACCACAGGCGCAGCACACGGTGCTCGTGCTTGGGCTTGGCTCCGAGCGCACGCAAATGCATGCGGATGTCGTTGACGCTCCAGAAGGCCATGCTCAGTAGTGCGGGGGAATCTCATCCCGCAGGTTGCGTGGGGCCGAGGCCGTGCCGGCTTCGGGCAGGCGTTCACGCATCAGGCGCAGTTCGTGCAGGAGCAGGTCGATCTGCTGTTGCTGACGGTAAATCTGGTCGCTCAGCTGGTCCAGCAGGTCGTCGGCGTAACTGGCCTTGACTTCCAGATCGACCAGGCGGTCTTCCATGGCTTGGGAAATGTCCATGGGGGGTATTTTCGTAGGAATTGGCTTTGTGACCTGCTCGACCCCCGATTCGGGCAGGGGGTAGGCGCCCGCGCCTCATGCTGTGGGTACACAGAAATCGGCACAGGCGCCTACCCCCTGCCCGAATCTCCCCACTCCATCACGCCCCACCCTTTTTTGCGACAGGGTTCATGTGAGTCAGTGGGCGCCAGGCGCTGGGGCGGTGGCCGGGGCGACGATTTCTGCGTACCCCCGCAGCATGAGGCGCTCTGGCCACCGCCCCGGCGCCTGGCGCCCACTGACTCACTGCCACCTCGCTATAATTCCCCCCATCGCCGAGTTATTGAACAACTTGCAGGGCGATTCAAAAAAACTGCTAAAGCGTTCGCCAGGCTCCGGGTTTCAGGGTCGGCAACGCCGACAAACCTTTGAAACCAGGAGCTTTTTTCATGTCCAACGACTTCCTCTTCACCTCCGAGTCGGTCTCCGAAGGCCATCCCGACAAGGTCGCAGACCAGATCTCCGACGCGATCCTGGACGCCATCTTTGCGCAGGACCCCCGCTCGCGTGTGGCTGCCGAAACCCTGACCAACACCGGTCTGGTGGTGCTGGCCGGTGAAATCACCACCAATGCGCATGTCGACTACATCCAGGTGGCACGCGACACCATCCAGCGCATCGGCTACGACAACACCGAGTACGGCATCGACTACAAAGGCTGCGCCGTGCTGGTGGCCTACGACAAGCAGTCCAACGACATCGCCCAGGGTGTGGACCACGCCTCCGACGACCACCTCAACATCGGCGCGGGCGACCAGGGCCTGATGTTCGGCTACGCCTGTTCGGAAACCCCCGAGCTGATGCCCGCTCCCCTCTACTACGCCCACCGTCTGGTCGAGCGCCAGGCCCAGCTGCGCAAGGACGGCCGCCTGCCTTTCCTGCGCCCGGACGCCAAGAGCCAGGTGACCCTGCGTTACGTGGACGGCAAGCCGCACAGCATCGACACCGTGGTGCTGTCTACCCAGCACAGCCCCGACCAGTCGGAGAGCGCCACCAAGATGAAGGCCAGCTTCACCGAAGCCATCATCGAAGAGATCATCAAGCCCGTTTTGCCCAAGGCGTGGTTGCAGGACACCAAGTACCTGATCAACCCGACCGGCCGTTTCGTGATTGGCGGCCCGCAGGGCGACTGCGGCCTGACCGGCCGCAAGATCATTGTGGACACCTACGGCGGCGCCTGCCCGCACGGCGGTGGCGCTTTCAGCGGCAAGGACCCGTCCAAGGTGGATCGCTCGGCCGCCTACGCTGCCCGCTATGTGGCCAAGAACATCGTGGCCGCCGGCTTGGCCGAGAAGTGCCAGATCCAGGTGGCCTACGCGATTGGCGTGGCCCGTCCGATGAACATCACGGTCAACACCCTGGGCACCGGCAAAGTGTCTGATGAGAAGCTCTCCGCGCTGGTGGCCGAGCACTTCGACCTGCGCCCGAAGGGCATCATCCAGATGCTCGACCTGCTGCGTCCGATCTACACCAAGACCGCCGCCTACGGCCACTTCGGCCGCGACGAACCCGAATTCACCTGGGAAAAAACCGATAAAGCTGCGGCACTGCGTGCTGCAGCAGGGCTGTAAAGCCCTCCTTGCGCCAGCAAGGTATCGGTTTTTGGGCGGAGTTCATATGGGCGCAGCCCATGTGAACGCAGACCAAAGAACCGAACCGCGCCAAGCGTCGGGCCATGGTTCAGCGCAGTGCCGCAGCACACACAAAAAGCCGCGCCCCTCACCGGGCGCGGCTTTTTTCATGGTCCAGACCGCCGACAGCCCACCGGGCACTGGCCACAATGCCGGCTCGCCCCAAGGAGAGCGCCCATGTTCAAGGACCGAATCGAAGCTGCCGGCTTGCTGGCCTTGCGCCTGCTGCGCTACCGCGGACAGTCGCCCCTGATCCTGGCCATCCCGCGCGGGGGCGTCCCGATGGGAGCGGTCCTCGCGCACCAGTTGGCCGGAGAACTGGACGTGGTGCTGGTGCACAAGCTGTGCGCGCCGCTGCAGCCCGAGCTGGCGATTGGTGCCATCGACGAGAGCGGGCATGCCACGCTGGCCGCGCATGCGACCTCGGTCGGAGCCACTCCTGCGTGGATCACTGCCGAAAAAAACCGGCAGACCCAGGTCTTGCAACAGCGCGGGCGCATGTACCGGCCCATGCGTCCGCCGGTGCCGGTGCGCGGGCGGCTGGTGATCGTGGTCGACGACGGCCTGGCCACCGGGGCCACGATGCTGGCCGCGCTGACCGCGGTGCGACGGGCCAGACCCGCGCTCCTGGTGTGCGCCGTGCCTGTGGCCTCCAGCGAGGCCCTGCGCCGGGTACAGCCATTGGCCGATGAAACGGTGTGCCTGTCGGTGCCGCCGCTGTTCCAGGCCGTGGGGCAGTTTTACGAAGACTTTCCGCAGGTCAGCGACGACGAAGTCGCGCAATGGCTGAACCAGCGCCGCCTGTTCCCGGGCGGCTTCGCCCTTCAGGCAAAGACCTCGGCCTCACGCAGCAAGGGGGCCGCGGCGTCCTTGGCCGCCAGCAAAGGCTGAAGACCGTCCAGCGGCCAGTCGATGCCGAGGTCCGGATCGTCCCAGCGCAGGCTGCGCTCGTGCTCGGGGTACCAGTAGTCGGTGGTCTTGTAGAGGAAACCGGCGCTTTCGCTGAGCACCACAAAGCCATGCGCAAAACCAGGCGGCACCCACAATTGCTTGTGGCTGTCCGCACTCAGGCGCTCACCCACCCACCGACCGAAGGTGGGCGAAGAGCGACGCAGGTCCACCGCCACATCGAACACCTCACCGTGCACCACCCGCACCAGCTTGCCCTGGGCATGCGCGATCTGGTAGTGCAGGCCCCGCAGCACCCCCCGTGCCGACTGGCTGTGGTTGTCCTGCACAAATTCGACCTGCAGGCCCGTGGCCTGCGCGAAGTCACGGGCGTTGTAGGACTCGAAGAAAAAGCCGCGCGCATCGCCGAACACCCGGGGTTCCAGGACCAGGACATCGGGAATGGCGGTGGGCGTGACGGTGTAGGGCATGTCGGTGGCAGTCACAGGAGCTTGAGCAGGTATTGGCCGTAGCCACTCTTGGCCAGCGGCTGGGCCAGTCGGCGAATCGCTTCGGCATCGATCCACTTCTGGGCAAAGGCGATTTCCTCGGGGCAGGCCACCATCAAACCCTGGCGTTTTTGCAGCGTGGCAATGAAGCCCGCCGCTTCGTGCAGGCTGTCGTGCGTGCCGGTGTCCAGCCAGGCGTAGCCCCGGCCCATGATCTCGACGTGGAGCTGCCCCATCTCGAGGTAGCGCTTGTTGACGTCGGTGATCTCCAGTTCACCCCGGTGGGACGGCTGGATATCGGCGGCAATGTCGCACACCTGCTGGTCGTAAAAGTACAGGCCGGTGACGGCGTAGTTGCTCTTGGGGGCCTGGGGTTTTTCTTCGATGCTGATGGCGCGCTGCTGCGCATCGAACTCGACCACGCCATAGCGCTCCGGATCGTGCACATGGTAGGCAAACACACTGGCTCCACCCGTTCGGGCGCGGGCACTGGCCAGCAGCTTGACCAGGTCATGGCCATAGAAGATGTTGTCTCCCAGCACCAGCGCACTCGGGTCCTGGCCCACGAAGTTCTTGCCGATGATGAAGGCCTGCGCCAGCCCGTCCGGGCTGGGCTGCACCGCGTACTGGATGTTCATGCCCCACTGGCTGCCGTCGCCCAGCAGTTCGGCAAAGCGCGGGGTGTCCTGCGGCGTGCTGATCAAGAGCACATCGCGGATGCCGGCCAGCATCAGCGTGGTCAGTGGGTAATAGACCATGGGCTTGTCGTAGACCGGCATGAGCTGCTTGCTCACCGCCTGGGTGACCGGGTACAGCCGGGTGCCGGAGCCCCCGGCGAGGATGATGCCTTTGCGCATGGACAGTCCTGGATGGTGTTCAGAGCGGTGCAGAAGAACCGAATCGGCGGTCGCGCCCAGCAAACCAGGCGATGGCCTCGTGCAGGCGCTCCGCACGGAATTCGGGCCAGAGGTCGTCGGTGAAAAAAAGCTCGGCATAGGCCGCCTGCCAGAGCAGGAAGTTGCTCACCCGCGATTCGCCCCCGGTGCGGATCAGCAAATCGACTTCGGGCGCGCCGGCGGTGCTCAGGTAGGGGGCCAGGGACTGCTCGGACATGTCCTGCAGGCTCTGCTGCGGGTGCGCCGCCTGCCAGGCGCGTGCGGCCTGCAGCATGTCCCAGCGTCCGCCGTAATTGGCACACACCAGCAAAGTGATGCGGGTGTTCGCCGCGGTCTGGGTTTCGGCCTGGCGGATCAGCGCCTGCAGCGGCTCGGCAAAGCGGCTGGTGTCCCCCAGCACCCGCAGCCGCACACCGTTCTCGTTCATGCTGGAGACCTCGCGCTCGAGGTAGGTCCTGAACAGGCCCATCAGGCTGCTGACCTCCTCTTCGGGCCGCTTCCAGTTTTCGGTGCTGAAGGCAAACAGGCTGAGGTAGGGCACCCCCGCTTCGGCGCAGGCCTGGACGATCTCGCGCACGCGGCGGGCGCCTGCGGCATGGCCCAGCGCCGCGGGCATGAAGCGGTTCCTGGCCCAGCGCCGGTTGCCATCCATGATGATGGCGATGTGCTGCGGAACCACAGGCGCGAGAGAACTCAAGCCCGCCCTGCCTCGGCCTTGGCTTTCTCGCAAGCCAACAAGATGCGTTCGGGCGTGGCAGGGGCGTCCATGTGCACCACCGCCTGGTGCCCGGCACTGGCCGCCACCGCGTCCTTGAGTGCAAAGAAAGCCGACAGGCCCAGCATCAACGGCGGCTCGCCGGTGGCCTTGCTGTGGAAGGGGGTGGGCTTGAGGTTGGCGTTGTCGAACAGGCTCACGTTGAAGTGCTCGGGCACGTCGCCGGCCACCGGGATCTTGTAGGTGGACGGGCCGTGCGTGAGCAGCTTGCCCTTCTTGTCCCAGATGCACTCTTCCATGGTCAGCCAGCCCATACCCTGGATGTAGGCGCCTTCGATCTGGCCTTTGTCGATGGCCGGGTTGATGCTGCGACCCACGTCGTGCACGATGTCCACGGCCTTGAGCCACCACTCGCCGGTGCGGGTGTCGATTTCCACTTCGCTCACGGCAGCGCCGTAGCAGTAGTAGTAGAACGCACGGCCATTGAGGGTGGTGAAGTCGTACTTGATCTCGGGCGTCATGTAGAAACCCGTGACCGACAGACCCACTCGGTCGAGCCAGGCCTGCTTGGTCAAGGCCGACCACTCGACCGATTGGCCGCCGCCGTGCGCGGCGTTGTTGGCAAAAGTGACCTCGTCTGCGGCACAGCCCAGCATGCGGGCGGCCACCGGCTTGAGGCGCTCGCGCATCTGCGCCGTGGCGTTCATGATGGCGGCGCCGTTGATGTCGGCGCCGCTGGAGGCCGAAGTGGCCGAAGCGTTCGGCACCTTCTGCGAGTCGGTGGCGGTGACACGCACCTTGTCGACGCTGATGCCCAGGCCGTCGGCGCAGACCTGCGCCATCTTGGTGTTCAGGCCCTGGCCCATCTCGGTGCCGCCATGGTTGCAGCTGACCGAACCGTCCATGTAGATCACCAGCAGCGCGCCGCCCTGGTTGAGGTGGGTGGCGGTGAAGCTGATGCCGAACTTGAGCGGCACCAGGGCCAGGCCGCGCTTGCGCGACTTGCTTTTGGCGTTGAAGGCCTGCACCGCCGCGCGACGCTCGCTGTATTTCGACTCGGTTTCCAGTTGCGCGATCACCTGGTCGCCCACCCAGTCTTCGATCAACTGGTTGTACTGGGTGGTCATGGTGTCGGGGGTGCCGCTGACGGCCGGGTCCTTGTAGAGGTTGAGCTTGCGCACCTCCAGCGGGTCCTTGCCCAGGGTGGCCGCGATCTCGTCGATCACGGTCTCGATGCCGAACATGCCCTGCGGACCGCCAAAACCGCGGAAGGCCGTGGCGCTCTGGGTGTGGGTCTTGCAGCGGTGGCTGACCAGCTTGAGCGCCGGGATGTGGTAGCAGTTGTCGATGTGCAGGCAGGCGCGGTCGTTGACCGGGCCGGAGTAGTCCACGCTGTAGCCGCAGCGCGAAGCGAGCATGATGTCGGCGCCCAGGATGCGGCCGTTCTCATCAAAGCCCACCTCGTAATCGATGCGGAAGTCGTGGCGCTTGCCGGTGATGGTCATGTCGTCGTCGCGGTTGACGCGCAGCTTGACCGGTTTTTGCAGCTTGAATGCCGCGAGCGCAGCGCTCTGGCTGAAGATGCTGGCATTGCCTTCCTTGCCACCAAAGCCCCCGCCCATGCGGCGGCAGATCACTTCGACATCGTTGGTGGTCAGGTTCAGGGCCGCAGCCGCCTCGCGCTGGTTGCCGTCGGGGTGCTGGGTCGAGCAGTACAGGGTGAGCTGGCCGTCTTCCTTGGGCACCGCGTAGGTGATCTGGCCTTCGAGGTAGAACTGTTCCTGCTGGCCGGTGCGGGTCGTGCCCTTGATCCGGTGGGGCGCCTGGGCAATCGCCGCAGCCGCGTCGCCACGCACGATGCCCTTGGCCGGCATGACAAAGCTCTGGGCTTCGAGCGCCTCTTCGATGGTCAGGATGGGTTGGAGTTCCTTGACCTGCACCTTGGCCTTGGCAGCGGCTTCGCGGGCGTAAATCATCTCGCGCGCCACCACCACGGCCACGGCCTGCCCCACGAATTCCACCTTGCCATCGGCCAGGAAGGGGTCGTCGTGGACGATCGGGCCACAGTTGTTCTCACCGGGGATGTCCATGGCGGTGAACACCGCCACCACGCCGTGCTCCTGGAGGATGGCTTCGCGGTCAATGCCCTCGCCAATCAATTCGCCGTGGGCCACGGGCGACTTGATGAGCGCGGCATACAGGGTGCCCGCCACCTCCGGGATGTCGTCGGTGTAGGTGGCCGCGCCGGTCACGTGCAGGTGGGCCGACTCGTGCACGATTTCCGCGCCCTGCTGGACGTGGGTGGTGGGCAGCAGGTTTTTGATGTGGATGGGTGCGTTCATTTATGCCACCTCCGAAGTGGGCTCTTCGATGAATTCCAGGACCAGGTTGCGGGCCACCAATGCGCGGTAGGCCCAGGTGGCCCGCAGGCCGTCGCGGGCGACAAAGCTGGCCGCGATCGCCGCATCCAGATCGGCCGCCTTGACCTCGGAAGGGGCTTTGCCTTCCAGCAGCGCCTCGAGCTTGGGGGCTCGGCAAGGCGAGGAGGCCAGGCCGTTGTAGGCCAGCTTCACACCGCTCAGTTTGCCGCCCTTGAGCGTGTAAGCGATGGCGGCGCAGGTGGCCGAAATGTCCTGCTCGAAACGCTTGCTGACCTTGTGGGCGCGAAACACCTGGCCGGGCTGCGGCTTGGGCAGCTCGATGGCCTCGATGAATTCGCCAGCCTGCAGCACATTTTGCTTCTGGCCGGTGTAGAACTGGTCGAGCGCCACGCGGCGGGTCTTGTCGCCACGGCGCAGCACCAGCGTGGCACCCAGGGCCATCAGGCAGGGCATGGAATCACCGATCGGCGAGCCGTTGGCGATGTTTCCTGCCAGCGTGGCGGTGGAACGGATGGGGGGCGAGCCAAAGCGGCGCAGCACCTCGGCAAAGTCGGGGTAGGCGTCGGCGATCAGGTGTTCCACCGTGGTCAGCGACACCGCCGCCCCGATGCGCCAGGCCTGGGGCGTCTGGCCGACCTGGCGCAGCTCGGCCACATGGCCGAGGTACATGATGTGGTCCGGCCGCTTGAACTGCTTGTTGACCTGCAGGCCGATCTCGGTGCTGCCGGCCAGCAAGGTGGTGGTCGGGTGCTTGACCAGGTAATCGGCCACCTCGGCCAGTGTGGCGGGCGAAACGAATTCATTGCCCTTGCGGGTGCGCACCACCGGTTGCACGATGATCTCGCCGTCCAGGCTGAGCGTGGGCGTCTTGCTGCGGGCAATTTCCTTGAGCAGCGGCACATCGGCGCGGTCGTCGATCTGGAGTTCGGACTTTCGCTCGCAGGCTTTGGCGGCGGCATCGATGATGGGCTTGTAGCCGGTGCAGCGGCACAGGTTGCCCGAGAGCGAATCGGTGATCTGCTGGCGGCTCGGCTGGGGCAAGACCTGCACCAGGTTGACCAAGCTCATGACGATGCCGGGGGTGCAAAAGCCGCACTGCGATCCGTGGCACTTGACCATCTCCTCCTGCACCGGGTGCAGCGAGCCGTCGGCTTTCTTCAGGCTCTCCACGGTCTTGAGCGATTTGCCGTCCAGCGAAGGCAGCAACTGGATGCAGGCATTGACCGGCACATACTTGACCGCGGTGCCCGCCTCGTCGAGTTCACCCACCATCACCACGCAGGCGCCGCAATCGCCCTCGGCGCAGCCCTCCTTGGTGCCGGTGCGGTGCAGCTGTTCGCGCAGGTAGTCGAGGACGGTGGTGGTGCGGCGCTCGCCTTGGGCTTCGACAATGCGTCCGTCGATCACAAAGCGCACGGTGTTGGTGACTTGGGTCATGGTGGTGGAAATGAACTGTAAGCCCCGATTTTAGGGAATCGGGGCTGGGCGCAGGCCCATGCATCGGGGACCCGCCCCGATGTATTAATTGGGGTCAGATCCCAATTGTTTCAGGAACCGCGGTAAGTCGAGTAGCTCCACGGGCTGACCAGCAGGGGCACGTGGTAGTGCTGGTCTTCGTGGGCCACGCCAAAATCCAGGGCCACGCGGTTGAGGAAGTTGGGCTCGGGCAGGCTGACGCCACGGGCCTTGAAATAACCGCTGACATCAAACACCAGGCGGTACGTGCCCTTGCGCAGGCTGGCGTTGTCGTACAGCGGGCCGTCAGGGTTGCGGCCATCGTGGTTGAGGTTAAAGCGCTTGACCAGTGTGGCCTGCTCGCCCTGCGTGGTGTAGAGGGTCACCTCCATGCCTGCCGCCGGGCAGCCGTGCATGGTGTCCAGAACGTGTGTGCTCAAGCCCATGGGTACTCGCTTTCTTGATCGGATGAAAAACTCAGTCGACCAAAGTGTATACACTTTTGGTTTTTCTGGCTATCATCGCGCCCATGGACAGCCCCAAAGCCTCGGAAACATCCACCACCCACAGCATTGTGGAGGCCCTCACGCGTGCCATCGTCGAGCACCGGCTGCTGCCCGGGGCCAAGCTGGCCGAGCAAAAGCTGGCCGACCACTTCGGCGTCTCGCGCACCCTGGTGCGCCAGGCCCTGTTCCAGCTGTCGCAAAACCGGCTGATCCGCATGGAGCCCGCACGGGGTGCCTTTGTGGCCGCGCCGTCGGTGGATGAGGCCCGGCAGGTGTTTGCGGTGCGCCGCATGCTCGAAACGCAGATGACGCGCGAATTCGTGCGCACGGTCACGCCCAGCAAAATCAAATCGCTCAAGGCCCACATCCAGCAAGAACGCGAAGCGGTGGCCAAGGAAGACGTGTCTGGCCGCACCGAACTGCTGGGCGATTTCCATGTGCACATGGCCGAGCTGATGGGCAACCAGGTGCTGGCCCAGATGCTGGGCGAACTGATCTCGCGCTGCGCCCTGATCACCCTGATGTACCAGTCGCGCAGCGAAGCCCAGCATTCGACCGATGAACACGAGGCCATCGTGGCCGCCCTGGCCGCCAAGGACGTCGAGCGGGCGGTGCAACTGATGAACGACCACCTGCTGCATGTGGAAGAAGGCCTGACCTTCGACCGCAAGGTGCCCACCCACGACATTTCACTGGCCCTGTCCTGAACCCATGAGCCTCTACGACGCCACCCTCCCCTACCCCCGCGACCTGCACGGCCACGGCCGGGACGTGCCGCACGCCCAGTGGCCCGGTGGCGCGCGCGTGGCGGTGCAGTTCGTGCTGAACTACGAGGAAGGCGGAGAAAACTGCGTGCTGCATGGCGATCCGGCCAGCGAGCAGTTTCTGTCGGAAATGTTCAACCCGGCCGCTTTCGAAGCCCGCCACATCAGCATGGAAGGCATTTACGAATACGGCTCGCGGGCCGGCGTCTGGCGCATCCTGCGCGAATTTGAAAAGCGCGGCCTGCCGCTCACCGTGTTTGGCGTGGCGACCGCGATGCAAAAGCACGCGGACGTGACGGCCGCCTTCCAGGAGCTGGGCTACGACATCGCCTGCCACGGCCTCAAGTGGATCCACTACCAGAACATCGACGAAGCCACCGAACGCGCCCACATGGCCCAAGCGATGGAGATCCTTCAACAGCTGACCGGCGAACGCCCGCTGGGCTGGTACACCGGCCGCGACAGCCCCAACACCCGGCGCCTGGTGGCCGACTACGGCGGCTTTGAATACGACAGCGACTACTACGGCGACGACCTGCCCTTCTGGATGAAGGTGCGCAAGAGCGACGGCAGCGATGCCCACCAGCTCATCGTGCCCTACACCCTCGATTGCAACGACATGCGCTTTGCGCTGCCCCAGGGCTATTCGCACGCCGACCCGTTCTTCCAGTACATGAAGGACACCTTCGATGCGCTGTATGCCGAGGGCGATCCCCAGGGCCTGAACCGCCCCAAGATGATGAGCATCGGCATGCATTGCCGCCTGCTCGGCCGTCCGGGCCGCATCACCGCGCTGCAGCGCTTTCTGGACCACATCCAGTCGCACGACCAGGTCTGGGTGGCACGGCGCATCGACATCGCTCGGCACTGGAAAGCCACCCACCCCGCACCCACCCTGTAGGAGCGGTCTCCGACCGCGATCAACCCTCCCACCATCGCGGCCGGAAGCCGCTCCTGCCAAAAAAGAACATGCCCCTCACCCTTGAACAACTCAACAGCGCGCCGCACGAAGAAGCAGCGCAGATGCTCGACGGCCTGTACGAGCACTCGCCCTGGATCGCCGAACAGGCCCTGAGCGAACGCCCTTTCCGATCGCTGGCCCACCTCAAACACGCCATGTGCGAGGTGCTCGCCCGCGCCGGGCGCGAAGCGCAGCTGGGCCTGATCCGCGCCCACCCGGAACTGGCGGGCAAGGCCATGGTCAGCAAGACGCTCACGGCCGAATCGACGAATGAGCAGACCAAGGCGGGGCTGACCGACTGCACGCCCGAAGAGTTCGCCAAGATCCAGCAACTCAACGCCGACTACAACGCCAAATTCGGCTGGCCCTTCATCCTGGCGGTGCGCGGCCCGCGTGGCGTGGGCCTGAACAAGGCGCAAATCATCGAGGCCTTCGAGCGCCGCCTGCACGGCCACCCCGACTTTGAACTGGCCGAGTGCCTGCGCAACATCCACCGCATCGTCGAGATTCGCCTGAACGACAAGTTCGGCATGGAGCCGACCCTGGGGCATCAGGTCTGGGACTGGCAGGAAAAACTGGCCCAGCATTCCGACCCCGGCTTTGCCGAAAAAGGCCAGCTCACCGTCACCTACCTGACCGATGCGCACCGCGCCTGCGCCCAGCGCATCAGCCACTGGATGAAGGACTGCGGCTTTGACGAGGTCGAGATCGATGCCGTGGGCAATGTCGTGGGCCGCTACCACCCGGCCAGCGCGGGCGGCCAATACCTCATGAGCGGCAGCCACTACGACACCGTGCGCAACGGCGGCAAGTACGACGGCCGCCTGGGCATCTTTGTGCCCATGGCCTGTGTGCAGCAGCTGCACCAGCAAGGCAAGCGCCTGCCTTTTGGCATCGAGGTGGTCGCGTTTGCCGAAGAAGAAGGCCAGCGCTACCGGGCGACTTTCCTGGGCTCGGGCGCCCTGATCGGGCAGTTCAACCCCGCCTGGCTCGAGCAAAAAGACGCCGACGGCATCACCATGCGCGCCGCCATGCAGCATGCGGGCCTGTGCGTGGACGACATCCCCAAGATCCAGCGCGATCGGTCCCAATACCTCGGCTTCATTGAAGTCCACATCGAGCAAGGTCCGGTGCTCAATGAGGTGAACATCCCGCTGGGCGTGGTCACATCCATCAACGGCAGCGTGCGCTACCTGTGCGAGATCATCGGCACCGCCAGCCACGCGGGCACCACCCCCATGGACCGCCGCCGCGATGCGGCCTGTGCCCTGGCCGAACTGGCGCTGTTCATGGAGCAGCGCGCGGCGAAAGACGGTGACTCGGTGGCCACCATCGGCCAGCTGAACGTGCCCAACGGCTCGATCAATGTGGTGCCTGGCCGCTGCACCTTCAGCATGGACATGCGCGCCCCCACCGACGCGCAGCGCGATGCGCTGGAAGCCGATGTGCTGGCGCAGCTGCAGGCCATCTGCGCACGCCGGGGCGTGCGTTACACCGCCGAACTGACCCTGCGGGCCGCCGCGGCGCCCAGCGCCCCCGAATGGCAAGCCCGTTGGGAACACGCCGTCCGCGCCCTGGGGGTGCCGCTGTTCAAGCTGCCCAGTGGCGCCGGCCACGACGCCATGAAGCTGCACGAGCTGATGCCGCAGGCCATGCTGTTCGTGCGCGGCGAAAACGCCGGCATCAGCCACAACCCCCTCGAATCCACCACCAGCGACGACATGCAGCTGTGCGTCGACGCTTTCACCCATGTCCTGAACCAGCTGGAGCAAGAAACCGCATGAGCGCCAACCCACAAACCTATGCCCAGCTGGACGCCTGGATCGATGCCCATTTTGACGAGCAGGTGCGCTTCCTGCAGGCCCTGGTGCAGGTGCCCACCGACACCCCGCCAGGCAACAACGCACCGCACGCCGAACGCACCGCCGAGCTGCTCAAAGGCTTCGGCTACGAAGCAGAAAAACACGCGGTGCCGCCCGCCGAGGTGAAAGCCTACGGCCTGGAATCGATCACCAACCTGATCGTGCGCCGCAAGTACGGCGCAGGCCAAACCATTGCCCTGAACGCCCACGGCGACGTGGTGCCCCCGGGTGAGGGCTGGACGCACGACCCTTATGGCGGCGAGATCGACCAGGGCGCCATGTACGGCCGCGCCACCGCCGTCAGCAAAAGTGATTTCTCGACCTTCACCTTTGCCACCCGAGCCCTCGAGTCGCTGGGCCTGCCGCTCAAGGGCGGTGTGGAATTGCACTTCACCTACGACGAAGAATTTGGCGGCGAAATGGGCCCCGGCTGGCTGCTGGCCCAGGGCCTGACGAAACCCGACCTGATGATCGCGGCGGGTTTCAGCTACCAGGTGGTCACCGCGCACAACGGCTGCCTGCAGATGGAAGTGACGGTGCACGGCGAGATGGCCCACGCCGCCATCCCCGACAGCGGCACCGACGCGCTGCAAGGCGCGGTCCACATCCTGAGCGCCCTGCATGCGCTGAACGCCGACTACAAAAAGTTCAGCTCCAAGGTCGAGGGCATCACCCACCCTTATTTGAACGTGGGCCAGATCAGTGGGGGCACCAACACCAATGTCATGCCTGGCAAGGTCGTCTTCAAACTCGACCGCCGCATGATCCCCGAAGAGAACCCGGCCGAGGTCGAAGCCAGCATCCGCAAGACCATCGATGAGGCGGCCAGGACTTTCAACCCGCCCCGTGGCGGCAAACAGCTGAAGGTCGACATCCGCCGCATCCTGCTGGCCAATGCCATGGTGCCCCTGTCGGGCAACCAGCCGCTGGTCAGCGCCATCCAGAAACACGGCGGCGAGGTCTTTGGCGAGCCCATCCCGGCCGTGGGCACCCCGCTCTACACCGATGTGCGCCTGTATGTGGAGCGCGGCATCCCCGGCGTGATTTATGGCGCCGGCCCCCGCACCGTGCGCGAGTCCAACGCCAAGCGCTCGGACGAGCATGTGCAGCTCGAAGACCTGCGCCGCGCCACCAAGGTGGTGGCGCGCACCCTGCTGGATTTGCTCAGCTGAGGGGCACCCAGCCGGCCCTCTCGGGGCCGGCAACCATCGCACCACGGGCCAGACCCCATCCAAAGGGGTTTACCCTGATTTATTCAAGGTCTTTTTTGTATACAGTTTGGAACACAAGATGGCACACATCTAGCCCGCTTGTCCTGGCCGAACCGTTTACAAGGAGCCCTTTCCCATGGATTCAACCGTTCACCCGGTCGACGAACGCCTGCCCACCGGCAAGCTGACGGCGCTGGGCCTTCAACATGTGCTGGTGATGTACGCCGGCGCGGTCGCAGTGCCCCTGATCATCGGCCGCGCCCTCAAGCTCAGCCCCGAGCAGGTCACGATGCTGATCCAGGCCGACCTGTTTTGCTGCGGGCTGGTGACCCTGATCCAGGCTTTTGGCGCCACCCAGTGGTTCGGCATCAAGCTGCCCGTCATGATGGGCGTGACTTTTGCGGCGGTGGCGCCCATGGTGTCCATGGCGAACGCCACGCCCGGTGTCGAAGGGGCGGGATTGATCTTCGGCGCCATCATCGGCGCTGGCCTGATCTCGATCGTCCTGGCCCCGGTGGTCAGCCGCATGCTGCGCTTTTTCCCGCCCGTGGTGACCGGTACGATCATCGCCGTCATCGGCATCAGCCTGATGCGCGTGGGCATCAACTGGATCTTTGGCGTGCCTGCGGGCC
>Ga0315900_10000815_pt1 | contig 51498 bp, 43 predicted proteins | sample LakEriMetagenome_FD_203521 | JGI IMG/M metagenome (GOLD analysis project Ga0315900, IMG submission 203521) | Freshwater fungal communities from buoy surface, Lake Erie, Ohio, United States - Buoy 12 MA114 | ecosystem: Environmental > Aquatic > Freshwater > Lake > Lake biofilm | place: USA: Lake... | reverse complement strand
CATCCATGCTGGCCTCCTGCTTCCAGCAAGAAGGATGAATCAGAACCGCGCCCGCAAGGGAATCCCCGCCGAGTCAGAACGTGGGGAAAACGCTCTAATGCCGGTAATTATGCCGTGCCGACGAAATTTGATTTCGACCGGTCCCCCTATGCCAGGGAGTGTGTCGCTTCCGTAGTCGCTGTAGGCGTATTCGATACGGACGGAAATCGAGTCCTTCAGAGACCGTTCGAAGCCAGCGCCAAGCGTGAACCCGTCTCGGTTCTCAGAAGCGCCAGCCGGATTGGTAACCGAGACGCGCGTATTGGAATAGCCTCCTCGAGCATACAGAAGGCTATTGGAGGACACTAGAAATCCAGCGCGGCCAGTTACATTGACTGTCCGGCCGGTCTCGAAATCAAGTGCAGCAGAGCTGTTGCTGCCGGTGCGCCCTGTAATGGAGCCTTCCACACCGATCACGATGCCCCCGAGATTAGCGTCATAGCCGAGCTGACCACCATAAACCAAACCATCGCCTGTAACGCGACTGGTTGTGGGCGGAACTGCGCTGGTTGTGGCTGTACGACGGTCTTGTTGCCAGCCCAGTTGCGAGCCGACGAAGGGGCCATCAAAACGGTCTGCATCCTGTGCTGCTGCAGGGGCAGCTATGGCTGCGGTGGCAATCAGGCCAAAGATTAGGTGTTTCATATGCGAACTCCCTTTCACCACGTAGCGCGTATCGGATCAGCGATCGAAAGTGTTGAAAATCTTCTGAACGGCCGCTTAATGGCTGCCAAGAGTAGGGTGTTCGGAGTTCGGTAGAGGGGCAGTTTTGAGCACCTTTCGCTGAAAACGTTGCCATTTCGGAGGTGCAGTAATATTAATCTATGGTTCAAGTGCTGAGACCCAAAAGACGTTTAATTCTGGATCCTTGCTAAAAGTTTCAAGCAGGATCCCGGCGTCTCCAAAATCAAAGGCTGGTTTATGCTTTGTCTCCGTATCCTGATAGCAATATCGGCGCTCACCCTGGCCCTTCAGCCGGCAAGCGCGGATGATGCACGCGAGATTTCGCTAGCAATTGACGGAACGCCGCGGAGAGCTACGCTTGTGAATGACTTCGGCAAAGGTGGAGCCGTGCCAGTCGTTATTGTGCTGCATGGAGGTCAAGGTAGCGCCGCAGATCAACGAGAACGAACTGGGTTCGATGGGCTTGCCGTAGCAGAGGGCTTCACCGTAGTTTATCCGGAAGGGACGGAATGGGCACCGGGGCGCCACGCATGGAATACTGGTTACCTAATGCGGCGTCAGGTGGGGCAATCAAATGACATCGCCTATCTTGATGCGCTGATTGACATTCTCATCCGGGATCACAGCGCAGATCCACGAAGGATTTACATGACGGGCGGGTCTAATGGGGCGATGATGACCTTGGTTTATGCGACCCAGCGTGCCGAGCGCTTGGCAGCTATCGCGCCGGTCGTGGGGGCGATGTTCAGCTTCGAAACGCAGCCCAGCCGACCGTTGCCGATCATGTTTATCAACGGTGGACAAGATAATGAAGTGCCTTCCGAAGGAGGCTTCAGCCGAAACCCGCTCGTTGCGCGCAATCAGGTGGCACCCTACAAACCGTTGGCTGAAACGGTCCAGTTTTGGGTCACGGTCAATGGCTCACTCACGCCGCCAGTGACTACCAGAACTGGGTCTGTAACTACGTCTGTTTATCGCGCCCCTTCTGATGGTGCGGTCACGATCTCAGTGGTCGATGATGTTGGAGGCCATGGCTGGCCCGGGACGCAGGCCCGGCGACAGGGTAACAACCCCATCCAGTCTTTTGATGGGGCAGAACGTGTTTGGGAGTTCTTCAAAACGCAATCCGGAACACCTTGAGCCCATCTAGTCAGGCATTGGCTTTAGAAAAACAAATATTATCAGTAATATATAGGAAAGAGAGTTTGTCTGTAGGCTCTCGCCCACCGCCACCCACCCAGCTGAAAAACGGGCGCTATTGCGCGGCCTTCCAGTCGCGGCGCAGCTTCTTGGCGAGGCTCCACTTGTGGACTTCGGTGGGGCCATCATAGATGCGGAAGGCGCGGATTTCGCGGAACATTGTCTCGACGATGGTCTTGTCGGTGACGCCCGTCCCGCCCATCACCTGCACGCATTTGTCGGCGACCCGCATCAGCGCCTCGGACACGGCGACCTTGGCCATGCTGCTTTCCGCCGTCCCCAGCGATCCGGTGTCGAGCACGCCCGCGCACCAGTCGATCATCAGCTCGCATTGCTTCAGGTCGATCATGTTCTCCGCGAGCATGAAGCCCACGCCTTCGTGGTCGATCAGGGGCTTGCCGAAGGCCATGCGGCGGTTGGCATAGTCGGTCGCGATCTCCTGCGCTCGCATGCATCCGCCAAGCCAGCGCATGCAGTGCGACAGGCGGGCGGGGCTGAGGCGGATTTGCGCATATTTGAACCCCTCCCCCGCATCGCCGAGCATCTGGTCAGCCGGCACGCGCAGATTGTCGATCGTGATCTCGGCATGGCTACCGGGCATCGAGCTGTCGATGGTGTTGGGGACGGCCGTGATCCGGATTGCGGGATCGGGCAGATCGACGAGGAACATGCAGGCCCCGCCGTGGCTGTCGGGGTCTTCGGACTTCGCCATCACGATCCCGACCTTCGCGCCCTCGGCCCCGGTGATGAAGCACTTCTTGCCGTTGATGACCCAGTGGTTGCCGTCCTTGCGGCAGGTGGTGATCATCATCGAAGGGTCCGCGCCCGCGCCGTTCAGTTCCGCCGGTTCGGTCATGAAAAAGGCCGATCGCGCGCGCCCTGAGACCAGCGGGGCGAGGAAGCGTTCCTTCAGGTCAGGGCTGCCGACCTTGCCGATCAGATACATGTTGCCCTCGTCAGGCGCCTGGGTGTTGCAGGCCAGCATCCCCAAGGGCGTGAGGCCCGATTTGATCAGGATCACCGCGGTTTCGCGCTGGTTGAAATGGCTGCCGTCGGGCCGGATATGCGGGGTGAGCACGCCCGCCGCCCGCGCCAGCTCGCGCATCTCCATCACCAGCTCGTCGGTCGGCGCGCCGTGGTGATCGCGGCGGGGATCCTGCTCGTAGGGGAAGATTTTCTCGCGCACGAAAGCCTCGACTTTCGCGGCCATTTCGAGCGCTTCGGTGCTGATCGTCATCTCACGTGATCCCTTTTGCGGCGGCAGAGCCAGTGCCTTCCAGAACGCCTTAGCGGGCAAAATGCACCTACGCGAATTGCTAGAGCAAGATAGGCTTTGCCTCGGCTAGAACCATCGGCAAAGTGGCCGCCAAGACAGGCGCGGCGGCGGAGAGCATGATGGCAGGGCAGTACCAGACGATCACGGTGGAAAAGCGCGGGGAGGTCGACTGGCTGACCCTCAATCGCCCCGAAGCCTTGAACGCGATCACCACCGAGATGGCGCGCGAGCTCAATGACTATTTCGGCGCGCTCTACCATGATCGCACCACCCGCATCGTGGTGATGCGCGGCGCGGGGCGGGCGTTCTGCGCGGGGCTCGATATCAAGGACCACGGCAGCCGCGATCCGGCGCAAGTGCCGTTTGGCGGGGGCTTCGGCTTTCAGGGCCTACTCGCCGATGTCTATGTGAAGATGCGCCGCTGCCCGCAGCCGATCATCGCCCTGGTGCAGGGCGCGGCCTGCGGCGGCGGCTTTGCCTTCGCGCTCGCCGCCGACATCCGCATTGCGGGGGAAAGCGCGCGGATGAACGCGGCTTTCATTCGCCTCGGCCTTTCGGCCTGCGACATGGGGGTAAGCTATTTCCTCCCGCGGCTGGTGGGCGTCTCGCTCGCTTCGGAACTGATGCTGACCGGGCGCTTCATCACCGCCCCGCGCGCGCTGGCGAGCGGGCTAGTGAGCGAAGTGGTGGCCGACGATCAACTCGAAGCCGCCGCGCAGAGCTATGTCGACGACATGCTCCTCGCCTCGCCGATGGGCCTTCGGATGACCAAGGAAGGTCTCACCATGGCGGTCGATGCCGCGAGCCTTGAGGCGGCGATGGCGATCGAGAACCGCAACCAGTTGATGACCGCAGCCAGCCCCAATTTCGCCGAAGGGATGCGCGCTTTCCTTGAGAAGCGCCGCCCCGATTACATTCCCGACTGAAGGCCAGAACCGACCATGACCCACCCGAAATATCCGCACGTCTTCAGCCCGCTCACCATCGGCCGCAAGGTGGTGAAGAACCGCATCATCATGGGCTCGATGCACACCGGCCTTGAGGATGGCCCCGAGCCTGCCAAGCGGCTGGCGGCCTATTTCGTCGAGCGGGTGAAGGGCGGGGTGGGGATGATCATCACCGGCGGCATCTCCCCGCACCCCACCGGCGGCATGGGCGCGAAGCTTACCAACGCCGCAGAGGTCGCGATGCACCGCGAGGTGACCGAGGCGGTTCACGCTGCCGACCCGGACGTGAAGATTTGCATGCAGATCCTCCATTCCGGCCCGCTCGCCGGCGTGGCCGATGCGGTCGCGCCCTCGGCGGTAAAGTCGCGCATTGGGCGCTATGCGCCGGTCGAGCTCGACGAGGCAGGGATCGAGGAACAGATCGACGCCTTCGCCCGCTGCGCCGCGCTGGCGCAGGAGGCCGGCTATGACGGGGTCGAAATAATCGGCTCGGCGGGCTATCTGATCTCGACCTTCCTCGTCGAGAAAACCAACCTGCGCACCGATCAATGGGGCGGCTCGTGGGAAAACCGGATGCGCTTCCCGCTTGAAGTCGTGCGCCGCACGCGCGCGGCTGTCGGCCCGGACTTCGTCGTCATCTTCCGCATCTCGGCGATGGACATGCTCGAAGGCGGGCTGGCGTGGGAGGAGGTGGCAAGCCTTGCCCGCGCGCTCGAAGCGGCCGGTGTGGACGTCATCTCGACCCATTTCTGCTGGCACGAAAGCTTCGTGCCGACGATCGCCACGATGGTCCCGCGCGCCGCCTTTGCGCAGGTCACCGGCAGGTTGCGCAAGGAAGTCTCGGTCCCCGTCATCACCAGCAACCGCATCAACATGCCCGATGTCGCCGAGGCGGTGCTGGCGCGCGGCGACGCCGATCTCGTCTCGATGGCGCGCCCGATGCTGGCCGATGCCGAGCTGGTGCGGAAGGCCGCCGAAGGGCGCGAGGACGAGATCAACACCTGCATCGGCTGCAATCAGGCCTGCCTTGATCACACCTTCACCGGGCGCGAGACCTCGTGCCTCGTCAACGCCCGCGCCTGCCGCGAGACCGAACTGACGCTGACCCACGCACAGGCGCAGAAGCGCATCGCGGTGGTGGGGGCGGGGCCGGCGGGGCTGGCCTATGCCACCCTCGCCGCCGAGCGCGGGCACGCGGTAACGCTGTTCGATGCGGCCGGGGAAATCGGCGGGCAGTTCAACCTCGCCAAGCGCATCCCCGGCAAGGAGGAGTTCTACGAGACCCTGCGCTATTTCGCCCGGATGATCGAAAAGCACGGGGTGGACCTCAAGCTCAACACCCGCGTGTCGGCCGATGATCTGCTGGCGGGCGGCTATGACGAGATCATCATCGCCACCGGCATCGAGCCGCGCACGCCCGACATTCCCGGCATCGATCACCCCAAGGTGGTGCGCTATATCGACGTGATCCGCGGGACAGCCAGCGTCGGCCAGCGGGTCGCGATCATGGGCGCGGGCGGGATCGGCTTCGATGTGGCCGAACTGATCACCCACGCCGGCCCCTCGGGCGCGCTCGATGTCGAGGTGTTCGCGAAAGAGTGGGGCATCGACTTCAAGAACCACCCGCGCGGCGGGGTCACCGGGGTCGTGCCGGAAGTACAATCGAGCGGGCGCGAGGTGTGGCTGCTCCAGCGCAAGACCTCTTCGGTCGGCAAGGGGCTGGGGCGCACCACCGGCTGGACCCACCGCCTGACGCTGCAACGGCGCGGGGTGAAGATGGTCGCGGGGGTCGAATATGACCGCATTGACGATGCCGGGCTGCACATCCGGATAGAGGGCGAACCGCAGGTGCTCGGCGTCGACACGATCATCGTCTGCGCCGGCCAGCTCCCCGCACGCGCGCTGCACGACGAGCTGGTGGCGAAGGGCGCAAACCCGGTGCTGATCGGCGGCGCCTACGAGGCGGCCGAGCTCGATGCCAAGCAGGCGATCAAGCAGGCGACCGAGCTGGCGCTGGTGGCCTGAGCGGCACGGGTCAACCCTGGCCAAGGGTGGCGACAATCGCTTGACCCCTTTGCCTACCTAGCAGATAGACAATCCGCGATGCTGTCACAAAAGACCCGCTACGCGATCCGCGCGATGCAGCACCTGGCCGATAATTATGGTCAGGGCCCGGTGCAGCTGGCGACCATCGCCAAGGCGCAGAAGATCCCCGCCAAATTCCTGACGGTGATCCTGTCCGAGCTTACCCGCTTCGGGCTCGTCGCCTCGCAGCGCGGGCGCGACGGGGGCTACTGGCTCGCCATCGCGCCGGTCGACATCACCTATGGCGATCTCATCCGCCACATGCGCGGCAGCCTTGCGCTGGTGCCCTGCGCCAGCCGCTATGCGCACGAAAAGTGCAAGAACTGCGTCGAGGAAGGCGAATGCCGCACCCGCGCACTGATGCTCGACGTGCGCGACCGGACAGCGCAGATCCTCGATGGGATCCGCCTGTCCGACCCGATCGCCCCGGTCCCCTCTTTCGCGGACGACGAAGAGGCCTGATCCGCCCCCGATTTCGCCCCGGCGCACAAAGCCCACCTTTCACCGGCTGACAGAAAATCTGCGCGGCCGGCCTATTGTCAACCAATCTGATTGAATTTAATTCCTGCGCTGCGGACCGAATCTGCGCAAGGAAAGGCCCATCCATGGACCGTGACGAGAAACCCTCTGTCGAAAGCGGCATCCTGCCGGGAGCATTGGCGGTGGTCAGCGAAGCGCTGTCCCGCCTGCGCTACGGCGCGATCCAGCTGACTGTGCATGACGGCAAGGTCATGCAAATCGACATTACCGAAAGGAAGCGGCTGACCGACTGACCGGGGTGCCGCGACCGACCCAACCCATCCCATCCAACAGGGACCAGCAGACCGGGCCTCCGGATGCGTGTCCGCTTGCAAAGGCGACATCATGTATCCGACTTCCATCCGCAGCACGCTGCTGCTCGGTGCGGCTCTCACCGCGATCCTTTCTGTCCCCGCCCATGCGGAAGGCGAAGTGGCGGCCGAGGCAGCCTCGACCTCCGAGGCAGAGACCCAGCCGAGCAACGACATCATCGTCACCGCCCGCCGCCGCTCCGAAAGTGCGCAGGACATTCCGCTCGCGGTTTCGGTGGTCGATGCCAAGCAGCTCGATGCGACCGGCGCCTTCAACGTGAACCGGCTCCAGCAGCTTGCGCCCACCTTGCAGTTCTACTCCTCCAACCCGCGCAACACCGCGGTCAACATCCGCGGCCTCGGCGTGCCTTTCGGGCTGACCAGCGACGGGTTCGAGCAGGGCGTGGGCATCTATGTCGACGACGTCTATTACTCGCGCGTCGCCTCGGCGACCTTCGACTTCCTCGATGTCGCCCAGATCGAAGTGCTGCGCGGGCCGCAGGGCACGCTCTACGGCAAGAACACCACCGCAGGCGCGATCAACATCACCACCAACCAGCCGAGCTTCGACTTCGAGGGCAAGGCCGAAATCTCGCTCGGCAATTACGAGTTCCGGCAGGCGCGGCTGGCGATTTCGGGGCCGCTGTCAGAGAACCTCGCGGCGCGCATCGCCTTCTCCGGCACCAGCCGCGCGGGCACGATCCGCAATGTCACCACGGGCGAGGACATCCAGAGCCTCGACAATATCGGGGTGCGCGCACAGCTCCTGTGGGAGCCGACCGACAGGCTCAAGATCAAGCTGGTGGGCGATTACAACAAGCAGGACGCCAATTGCTGCGGTTCGGTATTCGTGCGGAACGGCGCGACCCAGCGGCCCCTGAACCGCCAGTTCGCCGCGCTCGCCGCCGCGCAGAACTATGCGCCGCCTTCCCTCAATCCCTTCGAGCGTCTGTCCGATCTCGATTCGCAGCTCAACGCGGGCAACGTGATTGCCGGGGCGGCGCTAAAGATCACCTGGGACGTGGGGCCGGGCACCTTCACCTCCGTCAGCGCGTGGCGTTACTGGGACTGGAAGCCAGAGAACGACCGCGACTTCACCGGGCTTTCCATCGTGCGCCTGTCGCAGAACCCCTCGCAGCAGGACCAGTACACGCAGGAATTCCGCTACGCCTATACCGGTGATACCATCGATTTCGTGGTCGGCGCCTTTGCCTTCGATCAGCGGATCGACACGCAGGGGCTGGAGCAGCACGGCATCAATTCGAGCCGCTGGACGATTGCGCCGAGCAATGCCCTGTCGAATGATCCGAGCGTTTTGAACGGCCTCACCGCACGCAACACCCAGTTCCTTGAAAGCACCAGCGCGGCGCTGTTCGGGCAACTGAGCTGGAAGGTGACCGACGCCTTCACCATCCAGCCGGGCGTGCGGCTCAATTACGACAAGAAGAAGGGCTTCTATCAGCGGCGGGTGTTCACCGGCACCGGCACCGAACTGCGCGGCACCGAGACCGATGCCCGCTCGCGCGCCCAGCTGGCGGTGTTCCAGCCGCAGGAGAGCGCGCCCGAGGATACCGACTGGAACCTCACCTATGATCTGACCGCGAGCTACGAGGTCGCGCCCGATGTGCTGGCCTATGCGACCTATGCCAAGAGCTTCAAGACCATCGGGATCAACCAGAACGGGTTGCCGACCGATGCCAATGGCCAGCCGATCGCGGCTGCCGGCACGATCCGGCCGGAGAAGGTCGATCACTTCGAGATCGGTCTCAAGAGCCAGTTCTGGGACAACCGCGCGACGCTCAACCTCGCCGCCTTCCGCACCGAGATCCGCGACTATCAGGCGACCGTGATCAACGGCGAATTCGGCGTGCTGCGCGGGTTCCTCGCCAATGCCGACAAGGTCAGCTCGCAAGGGGTCGAGGCGGACTTTTCGATCCGGCCGTCCGAGCGCTTCAACGCCTATGTCAGCGGCGCCTATACCGACGCGCAATATGACCGCTTCGTCGATGCGCCGTGCCCGCCGGAACTGTCGGGGGGCACCACCGCGGCCGCCGGGCAGACACCGTCGGCACCCGGCACCCCGGGCGGCATCAGCCCTGCCAATTGCGACATTTCCGGCCAGCGCCTGCCGGGCGTGTCGAAGTGGTCCTTCTCCTTCGGGGCGGAGGGCAATCTTCCCGCTCGCCTGCTCGGCAAGCAGGGGCAGGTCTATCTCGGCTATGACGGTTCTTACCGTTCGGACTTCTCGTCCAACCCCTCGCCCTCGGCCTATACCAATGTCGAAGGCTACCACCTGTCCAATTTTCGCCTTGGTTTCCGTTCAGACGACGGGTTCAACCTGTTTGCCTGGGCGAGGAACGCCTTTGACGAGAATTATTTCGAGCAGCTCTTCGTCGGGCCGGGCAGCACCGGTCTGATCGCAGGCCTGCCCGGCGATCCGCGCACATGGGGCGCGACCTCCAGCATCGAATTCTGAACCGTCTTACCCATCCCAGAGAGGACATGCCTCATGCCGGATATTGTTTCGCTTCTGATCGACATCGCGCCGTTCATCGCCATCGGCATGGCGGCGCAGATGATCGACGGGGCGCTTGGCATGGCCTTCGGGGTGATCACTCAGACCCTGCTGGTGAGCGCGCTGGGCGTGCCACCGGCGACCGCCTCGGCGAGTGTGCATCTCGTCGAGCTGTTCACCACCGGGGCATCGGGGGCGAGCCATATCTGGCACCGCAATGTCGACTGGGGGCTGTTCAAGCGGCTGGTGCCTTTCGGGGTGCTGGGCGGGGTGACGGGGGCCTATGTCCTCTCCAGCATCGATGCTTCTGCGGCGCGGCCCTTCGTGATGCTCTATCTGACGGCCATCGGCTTCTATCTGCTGTGGCGCGGCATTCGCCATGCGCAGCCCCATTTCGCCGATCCCAAATACACCCGTCCGCTGGCGGCGGCAGGCGGCTTTCTGGATGCGGCGGGCGGCGGCGGCTGGGGGCCGGTGGTCACCTCCAACCTTCTTGTGCAGGGCGGGGACCCCCGGAAGGTGATCGGCACGGTCAATTCGGCGGAGTTCCTGCTGACCCTGTCGATCTCGATCACCTTCATCGCCACGCTTGGTTTTGCCGCCTTTACCTTCATCACCATCGGGCTGATCATCGGCGGTGTGATCGCCGCGCCCTTCGGGGCTGTGCTGGCAAGCCGCATCCAGCCGCGCACCCTGCTGCTGGCAGTGGCACTGGTGCTGATCGCGACCAGTTCCTACAGCATCTACAAGGCATGGCCGATCCTCTGAAACCCCGTTATCAGCACGGCAAAGGGGTTTGGCCTTGGATCGTGAACTGCTCCTCATCTGCGCGCTGACGATTGTCATCAACCTGATCGGCGCGCTCGCCTATGCGGCGCGGATCGCAGGCGTGCGCACCGGGCGGATCGCGCTCAGCTTCGCACTGTTCAATATCCTGCTGCTGGTGAGCCGCACTTCCAACGGTTTTCTCGGCCCCTTCCTCGCCAAGCGGATCGAGACCGCGCTGGCGAGCGGCAGCGATGAAGCCCTGCTGTGGGATCTGCGGGTGGTGCTGGCCTCGGCGGCGGGCGCGGTGCTGCTCGGCATCCTGCTGGTGCCGACCGGCCAGCGGCTGTTCGCCGCCGCGATCACCTTCTTTCAGGCCAACCGTTCTACCACGCGGCTGCTGCTGCGCTCGGTCACTCCGGCAGGCCTGCACACGATCCGGGAATCGATCGCCATTCCCTCGGCCGAAACGCTGCGCTCGCTCAAGAAGCCGCGCGGGGTGAGCTGGACCGTGCTGGCCGCCAATGCCGTGGCGCAAGGCCTGCTGGCGGTGGGCGTGCTGGCCTCGCTCTATGCCGGTTATCTGGTGCCCGAATTCCGCGTCACCGCCTCGCAGATGACCGCCATCGTCAACGGCTTTGCCACGATCCTGCTGTTCGCGCTGATCGATCCGCAGATCTCCGCGCTGACCGATGATGTGGTGGACGGCAGCGTGAGCGAGGCGACCTTCCGCCGCGCGATGATCTGGGTCTCGCTCAGCCGCTTGGCGGGCACGCTGGCAGCGCAGGTGCTGCTGGTGCCCGCCGCGGTGGTGATCGCTTGGGCGGCCGGCTGGCTTTAGGTCGCCATCATCTGAATGTCGCGCGCAGCCTAGGCCGCCAGCCCCAGCACCAGACCGCCCGCCGCGCACACCGCCAGCAGTCGCAGCACTGACCACTTGGCCCCGAAGGCCAGTCCGAACGCGAGTGCTGCCAGCACGCCCGCGCGCCAGTCGAAGCTGGCAAGCTCAGGCCAGTCGATGCGCAAGGGGCCAAATTGCGCCTCGCCGACCTGTGCAAACAGCACGTGGAGCGCGAACCACGCGGTGAGATTGGCGATCACGCCCACCACGGCAGCAGTCACCGCGGCAAGCCCGCCCTTGAGCCGCACCGCCTGCCCCAGCCGATCGATCCACGGGGCGAAGGCGAAGATCCACAGGAAGCACGGCGCGAAGGTCACCCATGTCGTCAGCCCCGCACCCAGCAGGCCCGCGACCAGCGGCGAGAAGGGTTCGGGCGCACGGAAGGCGGCGAGGTAGCCGACGAATTGCGTCACCAGAATGAGCGGCCCCGGCGTCGTCTCGGCGAGGCCCAGCCCATCGGCCATCTCTCCCGGCGCGAGCCACCCGAACCCCTGCACCGCCTCCTGCGCCATATAGGCGAGCACGGCATAGGCCCCGCCGAAGGTGACGATGGCGAGCTGCGAGAAGAAGGCGCCGATCTGCCACAGCACATGGCCCTGCCCCAGCGTAGCGGCGATCAGCACCATCGGCGCGGCCCAGATCGTGCCCCACACGGCGACAGCGGTGAGCGTGCTGCGCCACGGATTGGCAGGCAGAGCGGCGGCGGCCTTGGCCGGTTTCAGCGCCAGAAGATCGGGCCGGGTGCGGGCAATCAGCATTCCCGCAAGCCCCGATCCCAGCACGATCAGCGGGAAGGGCAGATCGAGCAGGAACAGCCCGGCAAAGGCCGCCGCCGCCAGAGCGCGCTTCACCCCGGTATCGAGCGCTCGTCCGGCGATCCGCAGCAGCGCCTGCACCACGATAGCCAGCACCGCCGCCTTGATCCCGAGGAACAGCGCCGCCACCCAGCCAAGGTTTGCCGCGAGCGCATAGAACATCGACAGCAGCAGGATGATGCACGCCCCCGGGATCACGAACAGCAAGCCTGCAGCGAGCCCGCCCTGCCAGCCATGCAGCCGCCAGCCGATCCATGTCGCCAGCTGCTGGGCTTCGGGGCCGGGCAGAAGGTGACAGAAATTGAGCGCGTGGAGATAGTCCTCCTCGGCGACCCAGCCGCGCTCCTCCACCAGCTCGCGGTGCATCAGCGCGATCTGTCCGGCGGGTCCGCCAAAGCTGAGAAAGCCGATCCGCGTGAAGACGCGCAGCAGGTCTGGGAAGGTGATCGCCGGGGAATGGGTAACGGCAACGTCCGGTTGGCTCATGCTGACCTCGCAAAAGGCCCCGCCCGCAAAGGCAGGGGTGAACGAGGCAACGCTTGGGCCTGTCTCGGCCTGGACGGGGGGTTGCTCGGCCCCGTGGGTTTGCGGATAACGGGGCGCGGGGAAGCTTTCAAGCGGTCTCCCAAAGCAAGGAGGTGTCCCCTAGTTCGCGCCCCCGCCCGTTTTCAGCTTCGCCCTGCGCGCCCGCTTGGCGCTCTCGGACAGGGCCGTCAGCCGCGCCTTGTTGGCCGCAGGGCCCGACAGGGCGGCGACCAGATCGGCGCTGCGCGTGGTGCCGCGCAGGTAATTCACGGTGACCCGGCGGATGTAGTGCCCAAGTTCGGGCGCATAGTCCCATTCGCGCCGTTCGAGCAGCCGCATGGTGGTGGGCGAATAGCGGTCGCACAGGATCGGGATCGCCCGATATTCGCCGATCGGCACGGTGAACATGCGCGCCTTGCCGGTCTTGCACACCCACAGACTGACCGAGCGCCTGCCCGATGCCTGCGGATTGGCCTTGGTTTCGGTGACGACCCGGAAGCGCGCCGATTTCGGCTTGTCGAGCGGCCACAAGGCGTCGGGATTGCCATGGATCTCGCGCAGGCCCGAGGCCCGGCCGCTGCGCCATTGCAGCACCGGCACAATGAAGTTGCGGCTGCGCTTGTAGCTTGCGCCGCCGAGGCCCGCCCAGGTCATGCGTTCGCCATCGGCTGCGACCACGCGTTCGACCCGGCCATCGGAAAAGACGAAAGCATCCCCGCGTTCGTAGCGCGGCATTGCTATGGACGGGGCAACGGTTTGCGCCACAGCCGGAGGGGCGGACAGCGCTGTGGCTGCCGCAGCAATCAGCGCCAGCATCAGTCGGTTCCTCCGACAAGGCCCGCGCCGTAGACCGGATCGCGTCCCGGCGCGCCGAGATCGCGCGCTTCGGCTTCGAGTGCGCGGATCGCCTTCTGCGCTGCCGCCGCGTCGGGCGCGCGCAGCTGGCCGGCGAGCCGTGCCGCGATCACCGGTGCGGCAAAGGAGGTGCCGGTCGCATCGCGCACGGTGCCCTGGGCGTCGATCGAGGGAACTGCCACGCCGCGCGCCGAGAAATCGACATAGTTGCCGCGATTGGCATAGCGATAGACGCGGTTCGCGCCATCGACCGCGGTCACCCCGACCACCCCGTCATAGGCACCCGGGAACACCGACGGCGCGGCCGGGCCGTCATTTCCGGCCGCCGCGACGATCGTGTGACCCTTGCGCGCGAGCCGCGCGATCGCGCCTGCGACCGCCGGATTGCGCGGGCCGGACAGGCTGACGTTGATCACCGGCACGCCTTGCGTTGCGAGCCAGTCGAGCGCCTTGATCAGTGCGAAACTGGAGCCGGCGGTCTCGCGCGGGCCGCTGAAGATGTCGGCGACGAAAATCTTGGTTGCGCGGGCCGGGTGACGCTTGGTTCCCGCCATCAGGTGCGCCACCGCCGTGCCGTGTAGCCGGGCCTCGGCGGCCTTGCCGTTGAAGGCACGCTGCAGCAGCGCGACATGCTTGAAATAGGCCAGATTGGTCGCCACCCCGGTGTCGATCAGGCCGACCGAGCAGCCGCAAGCCTGACGCTCGGGCACGCTCGCGCCGCGCTTGCGGCTGGTCTGCACAGCCGAACTGTCGAACAGGTGGTTGAACCCGTAGCTGTCGGGATCGGCAACGGCCTCGAGCGTGTCGAGCGAGGCCTCATCGCTCATCTGGGCCGGGCCGCGCAGCAGCAGCAGCTTGCCTTCGACGCTTTCGAGCTGTTCGCTGTCGATCACCTCGAAGCCGCCGGCTTCCAGTTCGGCCAGATCGGCATCGCTGAGATCGAGCGCGATGAATTCGCCGCGGCGATAGCGGAAGCCTTCGCCATCGGTATCGACACCCTCGCGCTCGTCCATCTCGGCGCGGTCAGAGCTGCTATCGCCGACGATCACTTCCCATTGGACCGGATCCGCGTCGACCCCGTCAGCGGCATCGTCGATCTCGCCGCGATCATCGGTGATATCGTCATTGCCGGCGTCTCCGCCTGTGCCGGCCCCGCCGTCATCATCGCCGCTGCCATTGCCATTATCATCATCATCGCCGCCGCCTGCGCCGTCGTCATCGCCGCTGCCGCCGCCACCGCCGCCGCCGGGGCCGGAATTGCCGCCGCCGTCATCACCGCCGCCGGCATCGTCACCACCAGCGTCGTCGCCACCGGCATCGTCACCACCAGCATCGTCGCCGCCGGCATCGTCGCCGCCGGCATCGTCACCGCCGCCACCGTCGCCTTCGGGATCATCACCACCGGGATCGTCACCACCGGGATCATCACCACCGGGATCGTCGCCATCCGGATCGTCCGGATCGTCCGGATCGTCCGGATCATCACCCCCGTCGTCGCCGCCCCCGCCATCATCCTGCGCCGCAAGCGAGGCATGCGTCCACGGGGCAGCCGGCGTCAGCGCCGCAGCCAGCACCAGCAGGCAGAAAAGTGCAATTCTCAACAGCATCGCGACGGCCCCAATCCGAAGTGGCAATTGCTGGCAACCCTTTTGGTTCCCTTACCTTCCCACATACGAAACTAGCTGTTCTTTTATTCCGGTGTCCCGTCTAAAGGCGGAATATTTCCACTCGCTGAACCGTAAGAGCCATGACACGCCCGATGAAACCGGACGATACGACACGGCAGGAGCTGATCGCGCTGATCCCGCGCCTGCGCCGTTTCGCCCGGGTGCTGACCGGCAATCAGGCCGACGCAGATGATGTCGTACAGGCGTGTCTGGAGAAAGCGATGCTGAATTGGGATCAATGGCAGCCTGGCACCCGGCTCGACAGCTGGGTCTTCCGGATTGCCCGCAATCACTGGATCGATGATCGCCGCCGCGCGCATAACCGCATGGGGCATGATGATATCGGCGAGATGGTCGATCTGGCGGGCGATGATGGTCAGGCGGTGGTCGAGGCCAATGATACGGCGCGCATGGTGCGCGCGGCGGTGGATTCGCTCCCGCCCGAGCAACGCGATGTGGTCGCGCTCGTGATGCTTGAGGAAATGAGCTACCGCGAAGCGGCCGATGCGCTTGGCCTGCCGATCGGCACGGTGATGAGCCGCCTGTCGCGGGCCAAGGCCGCGCTGGCCAAACGCATGGCGGGCGAAGGGGTGCTGCAATGACCCAGCCTTTTACCGATGCCCAGCTCGTCGCCTTTCTGGACGGAACGCTGGAGGATGAGGCGCTGATCGCGGCGATCGAGGCTGCCATCAATGCCGACCCTGCGCTCGCGGAACGCGCCGAGGCGCTGGCCGTGGGCGATGATCTGGCGCCCGCGCTGCGCGATGCCTTTGCCCCCGTGCTCGAAGCTGCGGTGCCGGACCATCTGGTCGCGATCGTGGCGGCGCCGGCTCGGCAAGCGCAGGTGGTCGATCTGGCTACGGCACGCGCTGCGAAACAGGCTCTTCCGACCCCTGCCAATGATGCCGGATCGGGCTGGCGCTGGCCGCAATTTGCCGCGATGGCGGCCAGCCTTGCGCTGGGCGTGATGATCGGCGGGCCGCTGCTGACCGGCGGCGGTGGATCTGCCCCTGCCGGTGATGGCCTGGTGCTCGCCAGCGCCGATCTCGATGCGATGCTCGATAGCGCGCCGAGCGGGCAGGCGGTCGATCTCGCAAGTCTGGGCACGGGCGAAGTGGTGCTGACCTTCCGCAACACCGATGGCCAGCTGTGCCGCCAGTTCACGCTCGAAGGATCGGGCGGGACCAGCGATGCGCTCGCCTGCGAGGGCGGCGGGAAGGCCGAGTGGCAGATCGAGGCCTATGGCCGCCGCGCAGCGCCAGCGGGCGAGATGAAGCTTGCTGGCGGCGATGCGGCCCCTGCGGTGGTCGCGGCGGTTGATGCGATGATCGGCGGCGATCCGCTGATCGGAGCCGAAGAAGCCGCCGAACTCGGCAAGAAGTAACGGCCGGTTGGGCGCTTCGCGCCCGCCCGTCACATGAAAAAGCCCGGGCCGGTCATGTGACCGCCCGGGCTTTTTGGTGCCGTGCGTGAAGCCGGGTCAGATCGTGATCAGCAGCTCGACGACGCTCACCAGACCGTCATTGATCGAGATGCCGAAGCGTTCCTCGCGGAACTGCACCACGTCGCCGCGCACCTGGACATTGGGGTGAAGCTGGTAGAATCCGCCGACCCCGAACAGACGGTTCTTGCGGTCGGAGGCCTTGGTGTAGGCCGCGCTCCCTGCAACGCCCCATTCCGGCGTCACCCAGCCCACACCGCCATTGAGTTCCCACTGGTCAAAGCCGCGGTCGAGCCGGTTGGAATCGCCGCGATCGACATAGGCGGCGCCGATCCGCAAGGGGCCGCGCCGTGCCTCGCCGCCCACGCTCCAGCTGTTGAGATTGGCGCGGGTGGTGAGCGGGTCGGCCTCGCCGGTGGCGTAGCCGCCGCTTGCGCCGAGGATCCAGTCGCCCACCGGCTGCTGGTATTGCAGACCGAATTCGAAGGCGTTTTCGAGTTCGATCCGCTCGCGCGAGTCCACCGCGGTCGGATTGCGTCGCACCTTGGGCGACCACGACACCCCGCCGCGCAAGCCCCCGATCGGGGCGAGAGATAGATCACCTTGAAGGCGTCCTGCGTATCGAGCGCGCGCAGCAGCGCCTGGGTGCCGGCATAGCGCGAGAATTCGCCGCGGACCTGACCCAGCGCCACCAGCGGCGCGGCAAAGGCGAGCGTATCGGCGGGGCCGTCCTGCAAGCCCACCTCGACCCGTCCGTAATCGCTCGACACGAAGCCGTAGATTTCACCCGCTTCGAGCACTTCGGAGGCGCGGCGACGGCTGTTCTGTTCGGCGTTGAAGCCGATCACGATCCCGTCTGGCGAAGTCCACTGGGCGTTGAGGCGCGCGAACAGATCGATCTTGGCATCGGGGGAATCCGAGGTGACATCATCGTCATTGAACACTGCGCCCTGAGCCGCCGCACCGCCGGTCAGGCGGATATCGAAGCCCTCCCACTGCACCTCGATCCTCGGCAGACCCTCATCGGCCTGCGCCGCAGTACCTGCCAACATTGCGCTTCCCACGGCCGCACCGGCAAGGGTGCGCAGCAATATCATTCGCGTCATCTTCATACCTTCAGGAAATGGCCCCGGGGGGCGCGTTTAGCCAACAATGGTTTACAGCAGATTTTGTGCCACGATTTCGATGAGATCGCCGTCATTCACGCATTGGGTGAAGTCGTGCGACACGTCCGGCAGCGTCAGCAGCTGCGGGGCAACCGTTTTGCCGAGGCTGGCGGCATAGTCCCGCACCGCCCGGACATAGCTGCGCGCGCGCCGCAAGCGGTTGCGGCCCTGATGCTCGACAATCAGCGGATCCTGCCGCACCGAACCGTCCACCCGCGTATCGCGGTTGCCGACGATCACGGTCAGCGGGATGTCGAGGAACCGCGGCCCGATCATCGCTTCGCCCTTCTCGTCGCCGATCCCGTAGGGCCAGGGCAGATCGGTGCGCGGCAGGCAGTACCAGCCGGCCGAGACGACGCAGATGCGCGCAACCCGCGCCGGATGGCGCATGGCAAACCGGTGCGCCATCTGCGCGCCGCCGGAAAAGCCGAACAGGCGGAACCGGTCCGGCACCCCGCCAAGCTCGGCAGCGAGATCCTCGAGCAGCGCAATCAGCGCGATATCGGCAGGGGTCTGGCCGGGCTTGGCCGCCGCGAGCTGCTGGTACTGGCCGTAGTCCTCCTTGCAGAACAAAGGGGCGATGATGGTGGTCTGCGCAAAAGCCGGATGCGCGGCAAAGCGCATCGCGATCTCGGCGGCGTTGCGGCTGATGCCATGCACCGCGACCAGCACATCCTGTCCGGGTTTCGCGTTGGCGATAAAGCATTCGGGCACGCCGCCGCGCGGCGCAGGGCGGTAACGGGGCAGGCGGCTAGCGGCATTCATGATCGGGTTTCCTCGGAATAACCGCGAGCATCGCCAGCGGGGGCAGGGAGGGCAGGGCGGTTGCCGAGCAGACGCATGGCCCATCCCAGCGGCGAGCGGCGGCGCGGACGGGCGGCGGGCATGGCCCTGCCCGGTTCGAGCAATTGCGCGAGGCGCAGGAGCGCCAGCCGTCCGCCGATCCGCGCGTGTAGGGCGCGGGCACTTTCCAGCAGGCGGGCGGCGATGAAGCCCAGCAGGGTGAGGCTCCCCGCGAGCCCCGCAGCGCCGCCCGAAGTCGTCAGGGCGCGGCTCTGCCACACGATGACGAGGGCGGCGGCAAGTCCGGCAAGGGTAGCTGCGGCGTCCATCGCACCGGCGCTGCGGGCGCGCGCGACGGCGCTATGGGTCAGTTCCTCCGAGAGCAGCGCGAGCTTCTTGAAGCCATGCCTGCGCGGTGCGACCTCGCCCGCCAGCTCGGCGCGCACCCGGCGCACCAGAAAGCGGTTGAGCTTCCCGCGCTGGCGGCGTTGGGAGGCGATCGCACGCGACAGCGGCCAGACCGCCAGCAGCACGGCGATCCCGCCGGTCAGCAGCGGCACGAGGCCGGTGCGCAAGCCCGGCATCATCGCAAATACCCACGCCCCCGCCGCCCCGGCCGCCAGCGTGCTGGTCCACAGCCGGACCGTGCCGCGCAGGGCATAGTGGCGCAAGGCGGCCATGTCGTTGATCAGCGCCGTGAGCCAGCGCGCATCCTCGCCCCCAGGCTTGTCGTCACCCGGACGCCGGGTGACCGCCTCGAACAGGGCCTTGCGGCAGTCGCTGACGAAGCTCTGGGCGAAATCCTCGCCCACCCAGCGCGCCAGCAGCAGCGTCGCGGCGGCCAGCGCGGCAATCCCGCCCGCCGCCAGCAGGCTCTCTGCCGGGGGATGAGCGGGGCTCAGCACCCGGTCGAGCGCGGCCGCGAACAGCACCGCCAGCACCGCCTCGCCCAGCGCGAGGACGGCCAGCAGTCCCGCCATCACGCGGCGCGGCGGTGCCAGCAACCGCGGCACAGCATTCATGCCGCCACCCCCCGCAACGCCGGCTGGCTAAAGACGAGGCGGGAGGCGGCGACGGGATCGCGCAGCTCGCCGAGCGTTGCGATCCCTGTTCCGGTGGCACGTTCCGCCTCGCGCGAAGCGAGCGGCGAGGCCGAGACGAGCCCCGAAATCGCGAGCGGGGCGATGCCGCGCTGCATCAGCCAGGCGCAGCCGTAAGCCGCGCCCATGGCGTCGCCAGCGGCAAACACCGCCGCATCGAACCACCCCCTTGCATGCCCCATCTCGATCAGCTGCGCGGTTTCGCTGTGGAGCAGCCCGTCGGCGATCTCGACGATCGCGATGTCGCTGCCCTGTTCGGCAAGGTGCGCCAGCAGGGCCTGGGTCACCCGGCCGAGCTCCTCGGGCGCGACCCCGAAGGTCGAGGCATGGCCGGCGTCGGTAAAATCGGCCGAGGCCGCCGCCCCGGCATCGCGCATCGACCACAGGTCGCCGCCCGATCCGGTGCCGGTGAGCTTGGCCGCGCCGACCCGGAAGCCGGCGCGGGTGAGACCGTGGACCAGGCCTGCGACCGTCGTGGTCTTGCCCGCGTTCATCGAAGAGCCGACCACCGCAATCACCCGGGGCGGGCGCAGCCGCGAGGGTGCGAGCGGGGCGAAGCGGGCCAGATTGATCGCCTGTCCGTCAGCGCCGATCAGCGCCCCGATCACCTCGATCCGGGTGGCAGCCTTGATCCCCGCATGACGGCTCGCCTCGCGCGCCGCGACCCCGCCGCCCGCCACCAGATGGAACGGGCCGAGGTCTTCGGGCACATAAGCTTCGAACTGGTCGGGGGCGTAGCGGTTGCCATAGGCGACGATGATCTCGTCCCCCACATAAAGATCGCCGCGGCGGCCATGGACATTCTCGATCCGGCGATGCTGGCCGAGCTGTGTCACCCGCGCCAGAATGACATCGCCAGCCTCGGGACGGCGCCCCGAACGCACCATCCGCACCGCCTCGCCCAGATCGACATTGCGCGTCGTGAAGGCCCGTTTGGCCAGAGCAATCCGGGCTTGCAGGCGCTCGGTGCGATCATGGCCGGTCAGGCTCTCGAAGTCGTGGATGCTCATCGGGGGGGGCTCCTTGAATGAAGGTTCACCCCGCCAACGGCCCGGCAATCCCGATTATTCCGCGCCGCCAGCAAAAAACTTTTTTCGGCATGGCGGGGAATAAGCCGCTGATCTGCCCCGTTTGCTCCTCGAACCGGCCAGTCAACCGCTGGTCAGCAACAGGAGTATCGCACGTGACCACCTCTCTCTTCCGCCGCCTTGCCATCACCCTTGTGACCGGCGTTTCGACCTTCGGGCTCGCCGGGGCCGCGCTGGCCGAGACCGCCGGCGATGACCAGCCCGAGCAAGGCAGCAGCATCGATGCCGAGGACGAGACCGAGGAACGTGAAAGCAGCGCCAGCACCTCGGGCTGGCGGCTCGAGCCCGGTCTGCGCCTCACCGCCCGCGGCATCACCGCCCGCACCACCGCACCGGGCGAGGACGAAATCATCGACGGCAATGCCTTTGCGATCATCGCCACGCCCACGCTGGTTCTGACCAATGACGATGTCACCGTGACCCTGCGCAACGCCACCACCCGGCTCGAATTCGAAGATCCGAACCGGCTCGATCGCTGGCAGAATGCGGCGCGCCTGAGCGTCAGCTACAACCTCGCCGACGCGACCACCATCACCGCTTTCGGCGAGCGCAGCGACAACATCCTCGCGGCCGAATTCACCTCGACCGATGAATGGGAATATGGCGGCGAGATCCAGCACAGCTTCAACCAGGCCAACCGCCTGACGCTGGGCGCCAGCTGGCGCGAGCGCAGCTATGATGATGCCGCCGGTTCGACCGGCAGCGGCGTCCGGGTCGATGGCGAATACCGCTACCGCTTCGGCGCCAACCACTATGCCACGCTGCGTGGTCGCTATGACGAGATCACCTCGGATGACGATCTGCGCCGCAACCTGTCGCGCTGGCTGGCCGAAGCGAGCTACCAGCAGCCGATCGCCAAGGATCTGCGGATGCGCGGCGAGCTCAGCTACCAGAAGCTCGATTTCTCCGGCCGCACGCTTGCGACCGGCGGCAACCGCCAGGACGATCTGTTCTGGCCCGAGCTCACCATGATCTGGAGCCCCGGCCCGTGGCGCTTTGCGGCCGAGGGACGCTACATCGTGCGCAATTCGACCGATCCGGTGTTCGACCGTTCGGGCTACCGCGTCGAACTGGAGGCGAGCTATGCGTTCTGAGCCGCTTCACCTGCCCGGCGATCAGGCGATCAGACGTAGCTTTCAGGCGCTGATCGGTCTGGTTGTCGTCTCGTTCTTCGCGATCATGTGGTCGCTGTTCGATCCGGCCGATACGCTGGTCAGTCGGATCGTCCACGCGGTGTTCGGCGATCCCTCGCGGCCCTGGGAACTGCCGCAGCTGCATCTGCTGCTGGCGCTGCCGCTGGGCGCGGTGATCGTGGTGTTCGTGCGTTCGGTGCTGGGGTGGAAGACCTTCGGCCTGTTCACCCCGATGCTGCTGGCGCTGGCCTATCTCCAGTCGGGGCCGATCGCCGGACCGACGATCTCGACCGCGGCGATCCTCGTCGGCATGATTGCGGCGCCCGGCCTGCGCCTGCTGGGCCTGTCGCGGGTGGCCTTTCTCGGCACGCTGATCGCGATCGTGGTCACCGCGCTGGGCGCGCTGGCGCTGCAACTTGACCGGCTGGTGCTGATCAGCGCCTTTCCGGTGGTGGTGACCGCGCTGGTGGTCGAACGCTGGTGGAATGCATGGGAATCCGAGGGCCGCAAGCAGGCCATGAAGATGACCGCGACCACGCTGGCGGTGGCGCTGATGATCCAGGCGCTGGTGGCCTCGCCGCTGATCGTCGCCGTCTCCCAGGTCTCGCCGCTGGCGATCCCGGCCAGCGCCATCCTGCTGACCATCATTCTGGGGCGATACAACGGACTTCGCCTCTCCGAACGGACGCGCTTCAGCGCTGCTGCGAAAGGAAACTGATTGTGCCTGTGCTCGGAATGAACCGCCGCAATGCCCTGATCGCCCGCCTCAACCCGCGCGAGGCGATCAAGGGCGTGAACCAGAAGTTCGAGACCAAGCAGCGGCTGGCCGATGCCGGGGTGCCGGTTCCGCCGACGCTTGCGCTGATTTCCGACGAGGGCCAGGCAGCCGGCTTCGCCTTCGACAGCCTGCCCGATGCCTTTGCGGTCAAGCCCAATCGCGGCCGCCGCGGCGAAGGGGTGATCCTTGTCGACGGGCGCAACCCTGACGGCAGCTGGCGGCAGCTCAACGGCGAGGCTCTCACCGTGCCGATGCTGCGCGCCCATCTCACGCGGATTCTCGCCGGGGAATTGTCGCTCGAAGGCAGCAACACCGACGCGGCCCTGTTCGAGCCGCTGATCCGCACCCATCCCGGCTTTGCGCGCCTGGTGCCCTATGGTCTGCCCGATATCCGCATCATCTGCCTTGGCGATGTGCCGCTGATGGCGATGACCCGCCTGCCGACGGTGGAATCGCGGGGGCGGGCCAATCTGCACCAGGGTGCGGTCGGCGCGGCGATCGATTTCCGTGACGGCGCGATCTTTCGCGCGGTGACGGGGCAGGAAGAGGTGTGGGAGCACCCCTCGACCGGCCTGCCGCTGATCGGCGAGCGGATCCCGCACTGGCGCGAGGCGGTCGACGCGGGGCGGCGCTGCTCGGGCGCGCTTGGCCTCGGCTATGTCGGGGTCGATATCGTGATCGATGCCGCGCGCGGTGCGCAGGTGCTCGAATGCAATGCCTTCCCGGGGCTGGAGATCCAGAACGTCAACGCCGCCGGGCTCGCCGGCCGGATCGATCACGTCGAGCGCTTGCGGCGCGAGCGCCAGCGCGAACTGCGCCGGGAGCAGGATCGTTCGCGCACCAACGGCATGCGCCCGCCGCGCCCGGTGCGCGCACTGGCCGGGATGTTCAGGCCTGCGGGCCTGCGGATCGGCGAGGCCTGGACCCCTCTCGCCGTGCCTGCGTAATCCGTCATCCCTTTCCCCCCCAATCGGGGATGACGGGGGAGGCTGACGCCCGCAGGGGTCCGTCAGCCTCCCCATCGCGGCCTTTGGTACCCTGATGATGCCGCCTTGACCCCGCCATGGGCGATGTTTCACGTGAAACATTGGCCCTTGGGCGGGCCAAATGCATCTTTCCTATTGATAGCGCCGCGCGTTCGAATAACGCAGGCGCAGCATGTCGCCGCGGCGCAGCGAAAAGGCGCCCGGCAACCGGGCATTGATCATTCTCGGCTACGATTTGGCGAGGTTTCAGGAGGCGCAGAATGTCGCAGTTTGTGCAGACAGCATCCGGCTCGTGCGCGTTGTCGGTGGTGATCCCCGTCTATAACGAGGATGCCGGGCTCGACGCGCTGATCGCCCGGGTAAGCGCGGCCGCGCGCGAGATCTTCGCCGAGGATTACGAGTTCATCCTCGTCAACGACGGGTCGAAGGACGGCAGCTGGGCGCGGATCTGCCAGCATGCCGAGCGCGATCCGCGCATCGTCGCGATCAATCTGGCGCGCAATCACGGCCACCAGCTGGCGCTGACCGCAGGCCTCAATCACGTGCGCGGCGAGCTGGTGTTCGTGCTCGATGCCGACCTGCAGGACCCGCCCGAACTGCTCGGCCCGATGCTCGCCAAACTGCGCGAGGGGCATGACGTGGTCTATGGCCAGCGCATCAAGCGCCACGGCGAGACCGCCTTCAAGCGCGGCACGGCGGCGCTGTTCTACCGCATGCTGGGCAAGATGGTGGACACCCACATCCCGCCCGACACCGGCGATTTCCGCCTGATGACGCGCCGCGTGGTCGAGCAATTGAACGCCATGCCCGAGCGCTATCGCTTCATCCGCGGCCTCGTCAGCTTCGTCGGCTTCAGCCAGGTGCCCTATCCCTACGAGCGCGATGCACGCTTTGCCGGCGAGACCAATTATCCGCTGCGCAAGATGGTGGCCCTCGCGATCGACGCGGTGACGAGCTTCTCGGTGGTGCCGCTGCGCTTTGCCTCGCATCTGGGGATGCTGTTCGGGATTGCCGGCCTGGTTTCGCTCGCGGGGATCGTGGGCGTGTGGCTCGAAGGCGGCACGGTGCAGGGCTGGGCCAGCCTTGCCGCGCTGATCCTGATCATGGGCTCGGTCCAGCTGCTGGTGCTCGGCGTGTTCGGCGAATATCTCGGCCGGATGTACATGGAAGCCAAGCAGCGCCCGCTGTTCATCATTGCCGAAGTGCGTCGCCACCCCGTGGCCGCCAATGCCGCCGCCAATGCCGCCGCAGAGACGAGCGAGGTGATCCGTGTCGCAGGCTGAATTCGACGCCTATGTCGACGAATATGATGCCCAGCACGCAGCTTCGGTAAAGCTGAGCGGCGAGGACCCCGATTTCTTCGCCGCCTACAAGGCCCGCGAGGCCGCCCGCGCCATGGCCGCAAGCGGGATCGCACCCCGGCGGATCATGGATTTCGGCGCGGGGCGGGGCAATTGCGTGCCCCATCTGCAGGAGGCCTTTCCCGACGCGCAGCTGACCGCGCTCGACGTTTCGGCGCGCTCGCTCACCCATTGTGCCGCGCGTGCTGTCCGCCCGCTGGAGACGGTGTGCTACGACGGGCAGACCCTGCCGTTCGAGGACGCAAGCTTCGATCTCGTCTTCACCGCCTGCGTGTTCCATCACATTCCGGAGGCCGATCACATCCGCCTCTTGTCGGAAATCCGCCGGACACTCGGCCCGCAAGGGCGCTTCATGCTGTTTGAACACAATCCGTGGAACCCGGCGACCCAGCACGCGGTGCGCACCTGCCCGTTTGATGCCAATGCCGTGCTGATTTCTGCGCCCGAGATGCGCCGCCGCTTCCGCGCGGCAGGCTTTACCGATGTGGAGCTGCGCTGGACGCTGTTCTTCCCCGGCTTCCTCGCCGCGCTGCGCCCGCTGGAGCGCGCCATGGGCTGGTTGCCGCTGGGCGCGCAATATTGCCTCCTCGCGCGCTGATCCGATGCTGGCGCGCCTGTTCCGTTTCGGGCTGACCGGCCTTGCCAATTCGGCGGTCGGCTGGGCGGTGATCTTCGGCGGGCTGTGGGCCGGGATGAGCGGGCTTGCCGCCAATGCCGCGGGCTATGGGGTGGGACTGGCGCTGTCCTTCACATTGAACCGCCGCTTCGTGTTCGGCGTGACCGGCGCGGTGCGCGGGCGCGAGGTGGCCAAGTTCCTTGCCGCCTTCGGGGTGGCTTACGGCGTCAATGTCGCGGTGCTAAGGGCCGTGCAGCCCGTGCTGGGCGCGGACAGCCCGCTGGCGCAGGTGCCGGCGCTTGCCGCCTATATTGTGATCTTCTTCGTCCTCTCGCAGCTCTTCGTCTTCAAAGCCTCCACCCCGGAATGACCGACGCCGCCCTCTCCACCCCCGTGCCCTCCGGTGGCACGCCGCGGGCGTTCGGCTGGCTCGACCGCTGGCCGGTGATGCTGCTGGTGTGCCTTGTCACGATCGTGCCGCTGCTGCTGGTCGATTTCCCGCCGCTGGTCGATCTCTACGGCCATCTCGGGCGCTTTGCGGTGCAGACCGAACTGGCCCAGCGGCCCGAACTCCAGCCGTTCTATTCCTATGACTGGAAGCTGATCGGCAATCTGGGCGGGGACATTCTGGTCGAGGTGCTGCACCCGCTGCTGGGGCTGGAGGCGTCGGTCCATGCGGTGGTGATCCTCACGCAGATTGTGGGCGCGCTGGGGCTGATGCTGGTGAGCCGCGAGATCCATGGCCGCGTCACGCCCTTCGCGCTGGCGGCGATCCCGCTGCTCTATGGCTATCCCTTCAACTACGGCTTCATCAATTACTCGCTGTCGATGGGGCTGGCGCTGCTGGCCTATACGGCGTGGCTGCGGCTGCACCGGCAGGGGCGCGAGGGGCGGGCGCGCCTGTGGCTGCTGGTGGCGGGCGCGGCGATCTGGGTGTGCCACACCTATGGCTGGGCCTTCCTCGGCCTCCTCACCGGATCGACCATGCTGGCCGAGGTCTATGCTGCAAGAATGCGTCCGGTGCGCGCGGTTGCCCGCATTCTCGGCGCGTGCTGGCCGCTGCTGCTGCCGGTGGTGCCGATGGTGATCTGGCGCGCGGAAAGCTCGGGCGCAGGGCTGGGGGGCTGGTCGCTGCCGTTCAAGCTGATCTGGTCCTATTCGCCCTTCCGCAGCGTGTGGAAGGTGCTCGATATCGGGGCGCTGGCGGTGGTGGCGGGGTTGATCTGCTGGGGGCTGCTGCGACGCGCGGCGCGGTTCGATCCCGCGGTCGGCATCGCCGCGGCGCTGTGCGTCGCCTTCTTCCTGATCCTGCCGAGCTGGGTGTTCGGCTCGGCCTTCGCCGATATGCGCCTGCTGCCCTATGGCATCGCGCTGGGGCTGGTGGCGATCGGCACCGGGCAAGGTCGCGCGCGCGAACTCAGGATCGCAGGCATGATCGCGCTCGCCTTCTTCGGGGTGCGCATGGCGGTGACCAGCGCCGGATTTGTGTTGCAGGACCGCGAGATGCAGGCCGCGCTGCCCGCGCTTGACCACATGCCCAAGGGCGCGCGGGTCGCCTTCTTCGTGATCAAGCCGTGCAAGGTGCGCTGGACCCTGCCGGTGCTCGATCATGCCGCGGGCGCGGCATTGGCGCGGCGCAATGCCTTCGTCAATGACCAGTGGCAGCAGCCTGGGGTCAACCCGATGCGGGTGCACTACGCGCAAGGCGGGCGCTTCGTGAAAGACCCCTCGCATCTGGTGCTGAGCGATGCTTGCGGCCCATCGGTGCTGCCCCCGGTCTCGAAGACCCTCGCCAAGCTGCCGCGCAGCGCCTTCACCCATGTCTGGATCGTCGGCTACCGGCCCGAGCGTTACACCGTGCCCGAAGGCTTCGTCGAAGTGCCCGGCAGCGGCAGCGGCCGGCTCTACCGGATCGAACCCCAGGGCTGATCCGCCCCGCCTAGTGGAAGCGCCAGTGTCGCTGGCGCGCCGCCGCCCTAGGTTTGGCCGCCTGGCCATGATGGCCGTGGAGGCAAGGCGATGGGGATACTCGACCGGTTCCGGCTGACAGGCGAAGTGGCGGTGGTGACGGGCGCAGGCAAGGGCATCGGGCGGGCGATCGCGATCGCGCTGGCCGAGGCGGGCGCGGATGTGGCGCTGGCCTCGCGCACGCAGGGCGATCTTGACGGCGTGGCGCGCGAGATCGAGGCGCTGGGCCGCCGCGCCCTGCCGCTCGCGACCGATGCCACCGATGGCGCGGCGCTCGAACACCTCGCCAGCGAAACCGTCCGCCAGCTCGGCAAGCTCTCGATCTGGGTCAACAATGCCGGCGGCATTCCCGATGCCACCCCGCGCTATCTGACCCGCACGCCCGAGGACAATTTCGACGCGCAGATCGCGCTCAACCTCAAGGCGGTGTGGCAGGGGGCGAGCGTCGCTGCGCGCCACATGGGCGCGGACGGCGGGTCGATCATCAACATCTCCTCGCGCGCGGCCTTCGGCCCGCAGGTCAAGAACGGGCCTTACGGCGCGGCCAAGGCGGCGGTGAACAGCCTGACGAGCACGCTCTCGGTCGAACTGGCGCCCAAGATCCGCGTCAATGCGGTCGCGCCCGGCCCGGTGCCGACCGAGAATTTCGACGAATGCATGGGCACCGACACCCCCGAAAAGCGCGAGAAGCTGTTGGCGATGATCGGCATCCCGCTCGGCCGTTATGGCGAGCCCGAGGATATCGCCGCCGCCGTGGTCTTCATGGCCTCGCCCGCGTCGGCTTGGGTGACGGGCCAATGCCTCTATGTGACAGGCGGCAGGTAAGGGAGCGCAAGATGGATCTGGGTATCAGGGGGCGCAGGGCGCTGGTCAATGGCGGCAGCGCCGGGATGGGACGCGGCGCGGCGCTGGCCTTGGCGCGCGAGGGGTGCGAGGTGTTCATCTCCGCGCGCGGGGCCGAGCGGCTGGAGGCGACCTGCAGGGCGATTGCGGCGGAGACGGGCGCCAAGGTGCATGCCCTCGTCGCCGATCATGCCTCTGACGAAGGCCGCGCGGCGATCCTTGCCGCGATCCCCGATCCCGACATTCTGGTCGCCACCTGCGCCCCGCCGCCCTTCACCGGCGATTTCCGTGACGTATCGCGCGAGACATTCGAGAAATCCGTGGCGACCGCGCTCCTGAGCCCGATCGACTACATCAAGGCGGTGACCGGCCCGATGGTCGCGCGCCAATGGGGGCGGATCGTCAATATCTCCACGGGGGCGGCGAAATATCCGGCGGCGATGCGCGTGCTCTCCGGCCCGCCGCGGGCGGCGCTGGCGAATTACTGCCACGCGATCTCCAAGGAGCTCGCCCCGCACAACGTCACGATCAACTCGGTGCTGCCCGGGATGCACCACACGCCCGGGATCGAGGATGTGCTCGGCCCGCGCGCCGAGGCCAACGGGCGCACCTATGACGAGGAAGTCGCTGCCTTCGTCAAGGCCGTGCGCCTGCCTGCCGGGCGCTTCGGCGATGCCGAGGACTTGGGCGCGCTGGTGGCGATGTTCTGCTCGGCGCAGGCGAGCTACGTCACCGGCCAGTCGCTGGTGGTCGACGGCGGGATCGGTACCTCGACCTTCTAGGCGGCCGCCTGATACCCCGCGCCGCGCACCAGCTTGCCGGGCCTTGCGCCGGTCGACTGGTCGAAGCGGCGGATCACCTCGCCTGCCACGATGGTCGCCTCGTAGCCGCTCGCGCGCTGGTGTAAGCGGCGGCCGCCTGCGGGCAGATCGCGCACCACTTCGGGCAGGTGCAGGGTGAGGTTGTCGAGGTCGATCACGTTGAGATCGGCTCGCCCGCCCACGGCCAGCGTCCCGCGATCGGCAAAGCCCACCGCGCGCGCGGCCTTCTGGCCCAGCATGTGGACCGCTTCGGCAAGGCCGAGTTGCAGCGGCCCCGGCTTCTGCACGAATTGCGTGAGCAGATAGGTCGAATAGCTCGCATCGCAGATCGCCCCGTAATGCGCGCCGCCATCGCCGAGGCCAGGGACGCAATGCGGATGGCGCAGCATCTCGTGTGCGCTATCGAGCGTCGCGTTCTCGTAATTGCCCAGCGCGGCGAGGAACAGCCCGCGCCCTTCGGTTTCCAGCAGGCGGTCGTAAGCCACCTCTTGCGGCGTGCAGCCGCGCGCGGCGGCTTGCCCGGCCATGCTCATGTGCGCAGGCGGAGCGTAATCGGGCGGATTGTCCAAGGGGAACAGCCAGCGCCAGTTGCGCGCCAGCTCGTTGAAGGGGTGGCCGGGCGTGAAATCCTCGCTGATCAGCGCCGCGCGCAGGGCCGGATCGCGCATCGCGGCGACCTGTTCCGGAATCGAAAGGTGCGCGATCTTGGCCCAGCTCGGGCACAGCACGAAGGGGTGCACCGTCAGCTCCAGCCCTGCGATCAGGCCGATCGGGCGCGGCATCACCTGTGCGTTGGCGACGCCTCCGGAAGCATTGGTGCGCTCGAGCATCTCCAGCACCCGCCGCCAGCGCGGGGGCGCGTCATTGCCCGAGGCGAGGGTGAAGGTCGCCGGGCGGCCGCTCGCGGCAATCACCCGCTCGATCACCTGATATTCCTTGTCCCACCCGACAAAGGCATCAAGCACCACCTGGAAGGTGCCTGCGCCCGCATCCTTCATGCCGCTGGTGATGGCTTCGAGCTCGGCAATGTCCGTATCGAAGGTGGGGATCGCCTGCCCGTCGGCGGTCTTGTGGATGCTGAGCCGCGAAGTCGCAAAGCCCAGCGCCCCGGCGCGCATCGCCTCGGCTGTCAGTTGTCGCATCATCGCAAGGTCGTTGTCGGTCGCAACCTCGCGTGCCGCGCCCCGCTCACCCATCGCATAGACCCGCAAGGGCGAGTGCGGCAGGTAGGCCGCGACATCGATATCGCGCTTACCGGCGGCAACCTTGTCGAGATATTCGGGGAAGGTCTCCCAGTCCCAGTCCAGCCCCTCGGTCATCACCACGCCGGGGATGTCCTCGACGCCTTCCATGACATTGATCAGCATCTCGTGATCGGCCTTGCGGCAGGGCGCAAAGCCGACCCCGCAATTGCCCATCACCGCCGTGGTCACCCCGTGCGAGGATGAGGGCGAGAGCTCCTCTGCCCAGATGCACTGGCCATCATAATGCGTGTGGACATCGATGAAGCCGGGGGTGACGATCTTGCCATGCGCGTCGATCTCCTCGGCGCCGCGCCCGCTCACCTGCCCGATCGCGGCAATCTTCCCGGCGCTGATGGCGAGATCGCCCGCGATCAGATCGCCGCCCGTCCCGTCGGCAATCGTGCCGCCCCGGATTACCAGATCATAGTCCGCCATGCCTCAGGCTCCCTGCACCAGCTTCACGATCCCGCCGATCAGCGAGCCGAGCACGAAGATATAGATGACCGGCATCGAGATATAGAGCGGGATGAGCCGCTTCTCCGCAGCCTTGTGATAGCCGATCGCATAGAGCACCCGCATCGGCGGCCAGACAATCCCGATCGCCGCCGCCCAGATCGGGCTCACCGCATAGGCGAACAGCCACATGCCGGGCAGGAACAGCACGAGGTGTTCGAGCGTGTTGTGATGGGCGCGCACGTGGCGGACATATTCCTCCGGCCCGTCATGCGAGGGCGCGGGCACCTTGAACTTCACCCGCGCAAGGCCCGCCTTCAGCAGAGTGAAGTAATAGGCCAGCAGCGCCAGCGCGCTGACGATCACGACATAGATATACGGATCCATTTCATCCCCTCGCAGGCCTTCTGCTGCGGCCTTTGGGCAAGGCTGCCGCAGCATCGGGGCGGTGGGCAACTCCTACTTTTGCGCCAGACGGCTTTACGGCTGCCCGATTTGCCTCAATGATGCGCGGCAGAGAGAGTTGAGAGACCGCAGGCGGCGCAAGCGGCCACGGGAAGGGATCAGATGACACACACCGATACGGCGGCGGCCGCAGGCTTCGGCTCGCCCGGATACCGCGCCTATGTGCTGGGCGCGCTGCTGATCGTCTATGTGTTCAATTTCATCGACCGCACCATCGTCAACATCCTGACCGAACCGATCAAGCAGAGCTTCGGGCTGGAAGACTGGCAGATGGGCCTGCTCGGCGGGCCGGCCTTCGCGGTGCTCTACACCTTTCTCGGCATCCCGATCGCGCGCCTGGCCGAACGCCGCAACCGCGTGATCATCATCGCGGCGTCGGTCATCGTGTGGAGCCTGTTCACCGCGCTCTGCGGCTTTGCGGCATCCTTCCTCATGCTGTTCCTGTTCCGCATCGGGGTAAGCATCGGCGAGGCGGGGTGCACGCCGCCCGCGCAGTCGCTGATTTCGGACTATTTCGTGCCCGCAAAGCGCGCCACGGCGGTGTCGGTCTATGCGCTGGGCGTGCCTTTGGGCGGGATGCTGGCATCGGTGTTCGGCGGGCAGCTTGCCGGTCTCGACGGGGCGGCTTTCGGAGCGTGGCTGGGCAGCATCGGCCTTGGCTGGATGTTCGGCAGCCTCGATTGGAGCACGGTCGAAGGCTGGCGGGTCGCCTTCGTCGTGGTCGGCGTGCCGGGGATGCTGCTGGGCGCGCTGGTGTGGCGCACCATCGCCGAGCCGCCGCGCGGCTATACCGATCCGGCCGCGCTTCAGGGGCTGGAGCGGGCGAGTTTCGGCGAGGCGCTGGGCGTGCTCCTGCGCAAGCCTGCCTACCGGCAAGTGGTGCTCGGCGCGACGGTCGCCTCGTTCGCGGGCTATGGCATCGGCCAGTTCACCACCTCGTTCCTGATGCGCACCCACAAGCTGGCGATCGGCGATGCTTCGCTTTTGAACGGGATCATTCTCGGGGTGATGGCAGGGCTCGGGGTGTTTGCCTCGGGCTGGTTGTCGGATCGCCTGTCGAAGCGCTGGCCGGGGGCGCTGTCATGGCTGCCGGCGGTGGGGATGGGGGCTTCGGTGCCGCTCTATGCCTTCGGTTTTCTGGCCGACAACCTGTGGCTCGCCATGCCCGCGCTGATGATCGCGGCGATGATCCATTATTTCTATCTCGGGCCGATGTATGCGGTCTCCGGCGGTGTGGTGGACAGCCGCATGCGCGCAACCGCGGTGGCGATCACGCTGTTTGTGGTGAACCTGCTCGGCTACGGCCTTGGCCCGCTGGTGATCGGCATCCTCTCGACCTTGCTCAAGAGCATCTTCCTTGAAAACATGGCGCTGGGCCTGACACTGGTAGCGTGCAAGCCGCTGATGGCGCTCGCGCCTGACGCCAAGGCGGCGCTGGCCGGAGCCGACCTCGCCAGCCTCAAGGCCTGCGCTGGTGCAGAGGCGCAGGGGCTCCAATGGTCCATCGTGATCTTCGCGGGCGGATATGGCTGGGCGGCGCTGCACTATCTGCTGGCGGGCCGCACCTTGCAGGCGGACATGATCGTCAACGCCGCTCCTGCGAAAGGTTAGGGGCGGCTCAGAACCAGAAGCGGATGCCGACGAGGAAGCTCGTCACCGAAGGATCCTCGCCCCGTGCGCGGGCGAAATCCGCCCCTTGGCCAGTGCGCCATGATTGCTCGATGCCCAGATAGGGCGCGAATTCGCGCTTGATCTCGTAGCGCAGCCGGACGCCCGCCTCGATCTGGTCAAGCCCCGCGCCCACGCCAAGCAAGGGAATGTCCTGCGCAGACAGGTTCGCCTCGACGCGTGGCTGGAGGATCAGGCGTTGGGTGATGCGCTGGTCGACCTCGGCCTCGATCCGCGCGGTCACATCGCCGCGGGTGCTGACGAACAGCGCGGCGTCGACCTCGAACATGTAGGGCGCAAGGCCCTGCACGCCGAGCGCGAGATGGGTGGTATCCGGCCCGGCGAAATCGTGGCGGATACCGGCCTGAAGGTCCCAGAAGGGCGCGATCGCCCTGGCATAGAGCGCCTGGACTTCGGCATCATCGGGCTTGCCGCCAAATTCGCCTTCGCCCTCGCTCTTGAACCACAGCCGCTCGGTCGGGCCGCCGTAATAGCCCTGGATATCCCACAGATAGGTGTCGGCGCCGGAGCGCACCTGCGCCTCCATTCGGTCGCCCTGAAACCAGAAGACCGGAAAATCGCCGTGGGTCTTGCGCAAGTCCTCGCGCGAGGCAGCCATGGCCTCCGCGCCCCAGATCGCGTCGGCGGCACGCGGCGGGCCGCTGCCGGCGGCGGGCGGGGGAGGGGTTTCCATGGTCGGGCCGGGCGAGGCCGTCTGCGCGGGCGCAGGCATGTCATGCCCGGCATGCGGATCGGGCAGGGTGTGCTGACTATGCGCGCCGTGGCCTGCGTGCGCGTCGTGTCCGGCGTGCTGGGCAGGCGCGGGAGCCGGTGCCGGAGCCGGAGCAGGCGCGTGATCGTGGTGCTGGTGTTGCGCCGCGAGCGGCGATGCGCCCGTCAGCGCCAGCAGGGCCAGCGCGGCTTTCACTTCGCGCTCTCCGGTCCCATCACCGTCACGGTCTGCATCATCCCGCCGTGCATGTGGTAGAGCAGGTGGCAGTGGAAGGCCCAGTCGCCCGGCTCGTTGGCGGTGAGATCGAACTGCGCCGATGCCCCCGGCTGGACGATCACCACGTTCTTGCGCGGCTGGTGGGCGGCGTTCTCTCCGTTCACCAGCTCGAAGAACATGCCGTGGAGGTGAATCGGGTGGGCCATCATGGTGTTGTTGACCAGCTTCACCCGCACCCGCTCGTTCCACGCAAAGCGGATCGGCACATCGCTGACGGCGGAATACATCTTGCCGTCGAAGGACCACATGTAGCGTTCCATGTTGCCGGTGAGGTGTAACTCCAGCAGGCGCGAGGGCGTGCGGGTGTCGGTATTGGGCTCGAGCGCCGCGAGCATGCGGTAATTGAGCACGCGGTGCGGCAGATCGCGCAGGCCGATGCCGGGATCGCCGAGCTTGTCCACCGGGGCCATCGAAACCATGTCGATCCCGGGGCCGGTCTTCACGTCGGGCGGGAGCAGGCTGGTGTCGCGCATGCTCATGCCCTCCATCGAATGGCCCGCGCCGTGCCCGCCGCCATGATCGCCGTGATTCATCCCCATGTCGCCCATGTCGAGCAGCGGCGGGGGGCGTAGCGCAGGCACGGCAGCACGGGCACCGGGCGCGCTCGCCAGCATCGCCAGCGCCATGCCGGAGCGGTCCATGCTTTCCGCGACGATGGCATAGGCCGCCTCGGCGCGCGGGGTGACGATCACATCGTAGATTTCGGCCGCCGCGATCTGGAACTCGTCGACTTCGACCGGGCGCACATTCTGCCCGTCGGCGGCGATCACCGTCATCGGCAGGCCGGGGATGCGCAGGTTGAAGAAGGTCATCGCCGAGCCGTTGATGATCCGCAGCCGGACGCGCTCGCCCGGGCGGAACAGGAATTCCAGCCCCTCTTCCGGCCCGCGGCCATTGGCGAGATAGGTGTAGGTGGAGCCGGTCACATCGGCGATGTCGGTCGCCGGCATGCGCATTTCGGCCCACGTCCGGCGATCGGCGGCGGAGAGCTTGTAATCATCGGACCATGCGGTCTGCTGGTAGTTGAAGTAATTCTCGCCCTTGCGCAGCCGCTCCATGATCGCGTGCGGGTGGAGCGGGGTGTAATCGCTCAGCAGCAGCACATAGTCGCGGTCATATTCGGCGGGCTCCGGCCCGTCGGGCTCGATGATCAGCGGGCCGTAATGCCCCTGCTGCTCCTGCAAGCCCGAATGGCTGTGATACCAGTAGGTGCCCGCCTGCCGGATCGGAAATTCGTAAGCGAAGGTCTGTCCCGGCTTAATCCCCGGAAAGCTGATGCCCGGCACCCCGTCCATGTGGAACGGCAGCAGCAGCCCGTGCCAGTGGATCGAGGTGTCCTCGTGAAGGGTGTTGGTGACGTTGAGGCGGACATTCTGGCCCTGCTTCAGCCGGATCAGCGGCCCCGGCACGCTGCCGTTGACCGCGATGCCGTGGCTCCTGCGCCCCTGCACCACGCGCGGCCCTTCACCGACCACGAGATCGATCACCTCGCCCGAGACCTCGTCAAACCCGGCGCGGATCGGCGCGCCGCCGCCGTGCTTGCCGCGGCGGTGGAGGCTGTGTCCCTGCGCCCAGGCCGGCATGGCCGCCAGCGCCGAAGCGGCACCAGCGCCCAGCATCACGCGGCGACGGGAGAGAAAAATTGGGTCCATGCCTGTCATATACGCATCATCGGCCCGATTTCTTCACCTGTGCCCCGAGGGCGGTCGAAGAAACCGGGCCGTTGCTTCAGCGCATCACTGTGCAGCCGTGCTCACCGGCTTGCCGTCGATCACCACGCCAACCGTGTGCGAGGCATATTCGAAGGGATCGCCGTCAAACATGGCAACATCGCCATCCTTGCCGACTTCGAGCGAGCCGACCCGCTTGTCCATGCCGATCACCTTGGCGGCATCGATGGTGATGCTGGCGAGCGCATCGTTCCACGACAGGCCATTGGCCGCCGCGACCGCCGCTTCGAACAGCACCACGCGGGTCTTGGGGACATAGCCTTCAAAGCCCGACTGATAGGCAAAGGGAATCCCCGCCGCCTTCAGCACGCTGCCGGTGGTGAAGCTGGCGTTTTCATATTCGCCATATTGCCGCGTCATCGGCGGGTGCAGGATTACCTTGACCCCCGCCGCCTTGATCTGGTCGGTCAGCAGATAGGCTTCCGCCGCGCCATCCAGCACCAGATCGATGCCGAATTCCTGTTGCAGCCGCAGCGCGCTCATGATGTCCTGCGCGTGATTGGCGGTGACCATCAGCGGCAGCTTGCGCGCCAGCACGTCGCGCATGGTCTGCACTTCGAGGCTCGGCGGCTTGTCGGGGCCAGCCTTGGCCTCGCCCTTCTTCGCCGGAGCCTTCTCCTCGGCCTTGGCCGAGATCAGCGCCTGACGCAGCATCGCGATCTGCTTGGCACGGGTGCCGGGGGCCTTGCCACCTTCGGCGAGGGCCGCCGGGCCGAGATTGGCCGCGACCATCGCCTGCGGCACGATCACCGCCTGTTCGGCCGTGGTGCCCACGGTCTTGGCGATCAGCGTCTGGCCCGAAACCAGCGCGCCGGGGCCATGGCCGGTGTGGATCGTGGTGATGCCAAAGCCGCGCAGCCAGGCGACCAGCACCTCGCCCGGGTTATAGGCGTCGATCGCGCGCAGCTGCGGCTGCACCGGCGCGCTTTCATCGAGCTGATCCTGATCATGCGGCTGGTTCATGTAGCCCGCGAGGCCGACGACGCTGCGCGCATCGACCAGCCCCGGGGTCACCACCTTGGCGGTGAGCACAGGGACACCTGCGGGCACCGGGGTGCTGGCCGCCGGGCCGACCGCGACGATCTTGCCGTCGTCGATCACCACCATGCCGTCGGTGATGGCAGGCCCGGCCATGGTGTGCACGGTCTCGCCCCGGATCGCGACATCCTGGGCGTGGGCAGCCGGCGCAAGCGCGAGCGCGCTGGCGGCGGCGAGGAGCATTGTAGCCTTGCGCATTATTCCAGCCCCTCTTCTTCGGCCAGTTCCCAGTGGTGGTGCGAGGCGTCCATCGGACTGCCCGCGCCATAGCCGCCGGTTGCCATCAGCAGGTCTTCCGGACGGCTGCGATCGAACAGCTTGGCGCCTTCGACCCAGGTTTCGAGAATGTGGGTGTAGGTCGACAGCGGATCGCCATCGAGCACGAGGAAATCGGCATCCTTGCCCGCCTCGAGCGAGCCGACCCGCTTGTCGAGCCGCAGCTGCTTTGCCCCGTTGATGGTCAGCGCCCGCAGCGCGCCATCACGGCTCATCCCGCCGCGCACCGCCAGCCCCGCCTCGCGCAGCAACATGCGCGAATCGACGATGGCATCGTCCGAATGGATCGACACCAGTACGCCTGCACGTTCGAGGATCGCGGCATTGTCCATCCTGAGGTCGATCGTCTCGAGCTTGCCGCCCGGCGCATCGAGCGTGATGTTCGAAACCGGCACGCCCGCGCGGGCGAGTTCGGCGGCAACCTTGTAGGTCTCGGTCCCGTGCTGGATCAGCACGTCGAAGCCGAATTCCTGTTTCAGGCGCAGCACGGTCATGATGTCATCGGCGCGGTGGGTGTGGAAATGCACCAGCCGCTCGCCCGAGAGCACTTCGCACAAAGCGTCCTTCGAAAGCTCGCGCTTCTTCTTGTCGCCCGCGCAATAGGCCTTGGCGTCGGTGAACACCTCGCGCACCAGCGAGGCGGACTTGGCGCGGGTGCCGGGGAAGCCGCTGCGACCCATCGGATTGGTGCCGTTGGCCATTTTCATGCCGCCCAGCGCCGCGCCGTTCTTCATCTCGAAGGCGATATCCTCGATCGTGCGGCCGCCGCGCAGCTTCATGTAGAAGGTCTGCCCGCTCATCAGGTGGCCGGAGCCGGGCATGATGTTGACCGTGGTGACCCCGCCCGCCCGCGCCTTGCCGATGCTGGAGGCGAGCGGATCGATCGAATCCATTGCGCGCACTTCGGGCTGGATCGGGCCGGAGCCGTCGGCGCCAGCGACCTGGCCGATATGCGAGTGGGTATCGACGATGCCGGGCATGATCACGCGCCCCTTGGCCTCGATCCGCTCCGCATCGGCAGGCACGGCGACATCGCTGCCGACGGCCACGATCTTGCCGTTCTGGATCACCAGCGTGCCGTTCTCGATCGGCTCGCCCGCCATGGTAAGGATGCGCGCGCCGGTGATGGCAATCGCGCGCTCCTGTGCGGCGGCGGGAGCGGCTGCGCCCCCGATGGCGGCGGCAATGGCAGCGGCACCGGCCAGCCACAGCGCCTTCGACTTCGCATGGATCACGAAGCGTCTCCCCTGTTGTGTTGCTCTCATCAGCGCCTGTCCTAGAGGCCGCAGAGCGCAAGGCACAAGCGTAAAGCGTGCAACAAACGGGGGGTAATCAGGCCGAGTGGCGGATCACCAGTTGCGGGGGCATGACGAGGCTTTCGGTCTCCTCGCCCGCGAGGCGGCGCAGGAGCAGCTGCACCAGCCCGCGTGCGCCGCCCGCAATGTCCTGCCGCACGGTGGTGAGCGGCGGCACGGTCTGGCGCGCGATCGGCAGGTCATCGAAGCCGACGAGGCGGATATCCTCGGGTACCCTGAGATTGCGGGCGCGCAATTCGGTGAGGCACAGCGCGGCGAGGGTATCGGTGGCGGCGAAGATCCCGTCCACGCTGCCCGCCACCCGGCCGATATGTCCCGCGATCTCGGCGCTGGCGCGGTCGGGCGAGAGGTGGGTGGGCAGGGCCATGATCGGCACGCCCATGCGCGCCGCGACATCCTGCGCCCCGGCAAAGCGGGCGGCAAATTCCATCGGGCCGGTATCGCCGAGGAAGGCGAGGCTTTTGGCGCCGGCGGCGATCAGGCGCTCGGCGGCAAGGCGGCCGCCCAGCCGGTTATCCGTGCCAACCACACAGTGGCGCTGGCCTTCGGTGTGGTTGCCCCACACCACCATCGGGCGATAGCCGTCGGCGACCTCCTCGATCCGTTCGAACTGGTCGGACTGGCCGATCACGATCACCCCGTCGATCATGCCCGAACCGATGAAGCGGTCGAGCCAGTCGGCATCGTCTTCAGGCACCACGCGGCGCAGCATCAGGTCATAGCCCTCGATGGTGAGCTCGTCGGCGAGGTAGCCGAGCAGGGTCATGAAGAAGCTGTCGGAAATCTGCTGGCGCGCGTCATGGCCCAATGGGATGACCATGCCGATGACGCCGGTCTTCTGGCGCCTCAGGCCGCTCGCCATCTGGTTGGGACGGAAGCCGTGTTCGCGCGCGATTGCCTCGATCTTCTCGCGGGTCTTGGCGTTGACGAGGCTCTTGCCCGCCAGCGCGCGGCTGACCGTGCCGGGCGAGACCCCGGCGATCCGTGCCAGATCGGTGATGGTGCGCACCGATCCGCGCGTGGTCCGCTCCTCGTCCGTCGCCATGCTATCCCGTCACCAGCCCCTCGGCGCGCGGTGTCCTGTGCCCCGCGTCCACCAGCAGCGTAGCCAGCGCGCCCGCCAGCATCAAGACGCCGCCCAGCATCAGCACATTGCGCGGATCGCTGCCGAGCAGCGGGCCGTAGATCAGCGGCATGGTGAGCGTCTGGATCAGCATCGGAATGACAATGAACATGTTGAAGATGCCCATGTAGATGCCGTTGCGCGCCGGGGGGATGCAGTCGGCGAGCATGACATAGGTGTTGCCCATCATCCCCGCCCAGCCGATGCCGATGCCCAGCATCAGCGCGAACAGCGCAAGCGGTGTCGATGCGCCCGGGATCAGCAGCATGGCGATGCCCGAGGCGGCAAGGCACACCGCGTGGGTCTGGCGCGCGCCGAAGCGGCGCACCACCGGGATCAGCGCCAGCGCGCCGAGGAAGGCGATGAAGTTGTAGAGCGCGCCGGCCTGCTGGGTGGTCAGCGTCGCCGCGCGGAAGGCAGCGCTGGCGGGATCGCTGGTGTTGTAGAGCCCGCGCCCCACCGCAAAGGTGATGTACTGCCAATAGGCGAACATCGCATACCACTGGCACAGCATAGCGAGCGCGAGCTGCTTCATCGGGCGCGGCATTTCCGCGAGGGCATCACCGATCTCGGTCAGGGTAGCGGCGGCGGTGAGCGGCTTGTGCGCCAGCGCGGCCTGCTCCTCGGGCGAGAGCGGCAGCTCGGGCACCCGCCACACCGACCACACGATGGTCGAGATCGAGAGGATCGCGCCGATGATGAAGGCGATCCGCACAATCACCGGAATCCCGTTCGCGTCCAGCGCATCGCGCGCGACAATCGCGGTGAGCAGGCTGGGCGCGAGATAGGACAGGGTTTGCGCAAGGCCGGTAAAGGCGCTCTGCGTCAGGAAGCCATAGGAGCGCTGCTCGGGCGCGAGCCGGTCGGCGACATAGGCGCGGTAGGGCTCCATCGTGATGTTGTTGCCGGCATCGAGAATCCAGAGCAGGCTCGCAGCGATCCACAGGGCGCTCGAATAAGGCATGGCGAACAGCGCCAGGGTGCAGATCACCGCGCCGATCAGGAAATAAGGCGTGCGCCGTCCGAGCCGCGCATTGGTGCGATCGCTCATCGCGCCGACGATCGGCTGAATGATGAGGCCGGTCATCGGCCCTGCCAGCCACAACAGCGGCATGGTCGCCTCGTCCGCGCCGAGGAAGCCGTAGATCGGCCCCATATTGGCCTGCTGCAAACCGAAGGAGAACTGGAGGCCGAAGAAGCCGATGTTCATCTCGATGATTCGCAGCAGCGATAGACGCGGCTTTTCCGACATATGATGCCTCTCTCGATCCTGTCCCCGCGCATGGTCTATGCCATGCTGTGGCAGAGAAGTGACATGTTTCCACGTCATTTGCAAACGATTGCAAAATTCCTGTTGCAATCGTTTGCAAGAAAGCTAGGCAAAGGCCGTCGACGCCACAGAAGCGCGAATTCCTAGAGGGAGAGTCAGTCATGAAATTGCGGACCGCGCTTTGCGCAAGTGTAGCCCTGTGGAGCCTGGCGAGCCCGGCTCTGTCGCAGGATGAGGTGGCAAGTGACGCTGCGGCCGAGGCCGAAGACAGCGAGATCATCGTCACCGCCGTCGCCCGCGGGCAGAACCGGATCGAAAGCTCGGTCTCGGTCAGCACCATCGGCGCAGACGCCATCACCAATCTCGGCGCGCCGTCCTCGGCTGACCTGATCCGCCAGATCCCCGGCATCCGCTCGGAAGCCTCGGGCGGTGAAGGCAACGCCAATATCGCCGTGCGCGGCATCCCCGTCTCGACCGGCGGTGCGCGCTACATCCAGCTTCAGGAAGACGGCCTGCCGATCCTCGAATTCGGCGACATCATCTTCGGCAATGCCGACAACTTCCTGCGCGCCGACCGCTCGGTCGCCCGCGTCGAAGCGGTGCGCGGCGGTTCGGCCTCGACCTTCGCCTCGAACGCGCCGGGCGCGGTGATCAACTTCATCTCCAAGACCGGCGAGCAGGAAGGCGGCGCGATCCAGGGTTCGGTTGGCCTCGATTTCGAAAGCTACCGCCTCGATTTCGATTACGGCGCGCCGATCGGCGATGATCTCAGCTTCCACATCGGCGGCTTCTACCGCACCGGCGAAGGCCCGCGCGACATCGGCTACAACGGCTATGACGGCGGCCAGATCAAGGCCAACATCACCAAGCGCTTCGATGGCGGCTATGTGCGCCTCTCGGCCAAGTATCTCGACGACAAGACCCCGACGATCCTGCCCCAGCCGGTGTTCGTGGGCGGCACCAACGGCAATCCCGATTACCGCGCCATCCCCGGCTTCAACCCGCGCACCGACGCGCTCTACAGCCCGTTCCTGACCCCGCAGGTCACGCTCGATGGCAACAACAACCCGGCCTCCTACGATTTCCGTGACGGGCTTTCGGTCAAGAGCCTCGCCTTCGGGATCGAGAGCGAGATCGACGTCGGCAATGGCTGGACGCTGACCAACCGGTTCCGCTTCGCCGATAATTCGGGCAGCTTCCAGTCGCCCTTCCCGGCGAGCGCGGGCGCGGCGCAAGGCATCGCCAACGGCATCGGCGGCGCGGGTTCGAGCATCGTCTTTGCCAGCGGCCCGAACGCCGGCCAGACGGCCAATGCCGCGACCATCGGTGGCAACGGCCTGCTGACCAACGTGGTGGTGTTCAACACCCGCCTCAACAGCCTCGACAACATCACCAACGACTTCCGCGTCAACAAGCAGTTCGACGTGGGCGGCGGCACCGCCAACTTCACCACCGGCTTCTACCTCTCGCGGCAGGACATCAACACCGACTGGCTCTGGACCAGCCATGTCCAGACCGTGCAGGGCGACGGGCAGGCGGTGCTGGTGGATATCCGCAATTCGGCCGGCCAGCTGGTCACCCAGAACGGCACGGTGGGCTTCGGCGCGACCTTCTTCGGCAATTGCTGCCGCCGGAATTACGACGTCGCCTACAGCACCTATGCGCCCTTTGCCTCGCTCTCGCTGGAGCTTGACCGCCTGACGCTCGACGCCAGCATCCGCTATGATTTCGGCGATGCCAGCGGCACGATCACCGGTTCGGACAGCGGCTTCGGCATCGGCGTGGGCCGGTTCGACTTCAACAACAACGGCACGATCAGCACCGCCGAAGCCCAGACCAGCGTGCTGCCGCTCGGCTCGGCGCGTCCGGTGAACTACGACTTCGGCTATTTCAGCTTCTCGCTGGGCGCGAACTATCTGGTCACCGATGATCTGGGCGTCTTTGCACGCTACAGTCAGGGCGGCCGCCACACGGCTGACCGCAGCCTGTTCTCGCCCGCGGTGAGCACCACCGACGGCAGCCTGCCGGGCGGCGATGCGGGTGTGGTCGCACGGGTCGATCAGCTCGAAGCGGGCCTCAAGTACCAGTCGAACGGCCTGTCGCTCTATGCCACCGGCTTCTTCGCCAAGACCGCCGAGACCAATGTCGAACTCGCCCCGCTGGAGCTGTTCGACACCGAATACGAGGCTTTCGGGATCGAGCTGGAAGGCGCCTATCGCACCGGCAACTTCACCTTCTCGGGCGGTGCGACCTGGACCGATGCCGAGATCAAGGACGCGCTTGATCTCACCACCATCGGCAACAAGCCGCGCCGGCAGGCTGATCTCGTCTATCAGGCGACCGCGCAGTACGACACTGATGCCTTCACGCTGGGTGCCAACATCGTCGGCACAACCGACAGCTTCACGCAGGACAGCAACCAGCTGAAGCTGCCGGCCTTTGCGCAGGTCAACGCCTTCCTCGCCTTCCGCCCGATCGATCGGGTCGAGGTGGGATTGAACGCACAGAACCTGTTCAACGCCACCGGCTTCACCGAGGCGGAAGAGGGTTCGATCCCGGCCAATGGCATCGTGCGCGCGCGCTCGATTGCCGGCCGGACGGTGCTGGCTTCGGTGCGGTTCGACTTCTAAGGACCGCTTGCCGATACCATGGGCTGGCCGCCAACTCCCCCGGCGGCCAGCCATTTTTCCGTCTGCACGAACTGGGATAGACTGTTGTCATGACAAGCGCCTGGAGAGCCGAGCATGTGGGCCGGGTGTCGCCGGGTGTGGAGACCCTGATCCCGCCAGTGCTGGCGCCCGACGCCTCCGGGCTCGATGCGGGGCGGCTCTACTGGGACATGTGGCCGGTGCAGGACGAGGCGGGCCGCGGCGTCACGGTTGCGGGGCGCGAATTGTGGATGGCGCTGACCGCGCCCGATCGCGGCGATCCGGCGCTGCGGCATTTCGAAGCCAAGATCCACCTGATCGAACGCCGTTCGGGCGCATGGTTCGATCTGGGGCCGGTGCTGCCCGATTGGTCGGTGCCCTACGAGCGCGAATGGGCCGGCTCGGCGCTGCTGCGCGACGGGGTGATGACGCTGTTCTTCACCGCTGCCGGGACTTCGCAGCGCGCGGGCGGATACCAGCAGGAGCTGTGGTCCACGAGCGCCGCCATCGGCCCTGACGGGCTGCCGGGCGAATGGTCGTTTCCTGCCCCGCTCGTCAGCGGTTACGGTCCGCACTACATGCCGGCCGATGCGCATGAGGGCGAGGCCGGCAAGATCAAGGCGTTCCGCGATCCGGCCTGGTTCCGCGATCCGGCCGATGGCACCGAATATCTCGCCTTCACTGCCTCGCTGGCAGGCTCGCAGAGCGCCTTCAACGGCGCTTTCGGCCTCGCGCGCAGGGTGGGTCTAGACTGGGTCTTGACCCCCCCTTGCCTCCATGCGGAGGGCGTGAACAACGAGCTTGAGCGCGCCCATCTGGTGTTTCACGTGAAACATTACTACGCATTCTGGTCGACCCAGACGGCCACTTTCGCACCGGGCCTCGGGCATGCGCCAGGGGGGCTTTACGGAATGGTGGCGAGTTCAATGCAGGGGCCGTGGGAGCCCTTGAACGGCAGCGGGCTGGTGCTCGCCAACCCCGCCGACCGGCCTTTGCAGACCTATAGCTGGTTCGTCGATGCCGATCTCAACGTGTGCAGCTTTGTCGACATGCTGCCCGATGGCCGCTTCGGCGGCGTGCCTGCGCCGCTGCTCAAGCTGGAGCTTGATGGTGACCGGGCGCGCATCCGTGCTGCGGCGCCGGAGACTGCGGCCTGATGCTCGGCGCAATCGAGGCAGGCGGCACCAAGTTCGTGCTCGCAGTCGGCCCGGCTCCGCACCAGATCACCGCGCGCCACACCATCCCGACCCGCGATCCGGCAACCACGCTGGCCGAGGCCGCGCAATGGTTCGCCGCGCAAGGGGCGATCACCGCGCTCGGCATCGGCAGCTTCGGGCCGGTGGAGCTCGATCGCGCCTCGCCAAGGTGGGGCTTCATCACCAATACGCCCAAGCCCGGCTGGGCGGACTGCGACATGGCCGGCTTCTTCGCCGCGGCGCTGGGCGTGCCGGTGGGCTTTGATACCGACGTCAACGCCGCCGCGCTCGCCGAATATCGCGCCGCCGCGCCCGAGGGTTGCCGCAGCCTTGCCTATCTCACCATCGGCACCGGGATCGGCGGGGGGCTGGTGCTGGACGGACAGCCGGTGCACGGCATCGCGCACCCCGAAATGGGCCACATTTTCCCGCGCCGCGCCGCCGATGACACCGATTTTGCCGGCATCTGCCCGCATCATGGTGATTGCCTCGAAGGGCTGGCGAGCGGGCCTGCGATCATCGCGCGCTGGGGCGCTTCGCTCTCCGAGCTTGGCGCCGATCACCCCGCGCACGGCATCATCGCCGATTACATCGCGCAGGCCTGCCACATGCTGTTCGCCAGCGTCGCGGTCGAGCGGGTGGTGATCGGCGGCGGGGTCGCCAAGGCCGAGGGCCTGATCGAGTGCGTGGCCGAGCGCACCGCGATGCTGGGGGCGGGCTATCTCCCCGGCGGCGCGCGCCACCGCGTGCTGCGCCCGCAGCATGGCGACAATGCCGGGATCACCGGCGCGCTGATGCTCGCTGCCGCGGCGACAGGCTGAAAGCATCAACCGCCGTTCTGCATCGACGAACGGCGGCGCTCTCGATCAAATGCGTGGCCGAGCCGCCGAAGGTGGCTTTTGCTCTTGCGACAATGCGCTAGTTTGCCCCCGTCAAAACAGGGGATTACCATGCTTGAACTTCGCGGCGTCAGCCATGTCTATCCGAACGGCACCCATGCGCTCGACAATGTGAGCCTGTCGATTCCCAAGGGGATGTTCGGGCTGCTCGGCCCCAACGGCGCGGGCAAGTCGACGCTGATGCGCACCATCGCGTGCCTGCAGGCGCCGACCGCGGGGAGCATCCGCTTCGGCGAGATCGACGTGCTGGCCGAGCCTGACCGGCTGCGCCGCACGCTGGGCTATCTGCCGCAGGATTTCGGTGTCTATCCGCGCATCTCGGCGCAGGCGATGCTTGATCACATGGCGGTGCTCAAGGGCGTCTCCAACGCGGGCGAACGCAAGGCGATGGTCGAGCATCTTCTCAATCAGACCAACCTGTGGGCTGTGCGGGGCAAGGCAATCGCGGGCTTTTCGGGCGGGATGCGCCAGCGTTTCGGCATTGCCCAGGCGCTGATCGGCGAGCCCGAACTGATCATCGTCGACGAGCCGACCGCCGGCCTCGATCCGGAAGAGCGCAACCGCTTCCTCAACCTGCTTGCCGGGATCGGCGAGAATGTGGTGGTGATCCTGTCCACCCACATCGTCGATGACGTGGCCGATCTGTGCCCGCGCATGGCGGTGCTGGCGGGCGGCAAGCTGCGATTGGAAGGCGCGCCGCATGATCTGATCGCCTCCACCAAGGGCCGCGTGTGGCAGAAAACCGTGCCGCACACGCAACTCGCCGAAATGCAGGCCGCTTACGAGGTCATCTCGCACCGCTTCTTTGCCGGCGAGATCGTGGTCCATGTGCTGGCCGACAGCCAGCCTGAAGGCTTTGCGCCGGTCTCCGGCGGGCTTGAGGACGTCTATTTCGCGACGCTGGCCGAAACCCGCCGCGCCGTCCCCGCGCAAGCCGCGGCCTGAGGGGAGCCCGCCCGATGCTGACCGCTCGCCTCGCAGCCTTCGAGCTGCGCTACCAGCTCCGCAACCCGGTGTTCTGGGTGTCCGTCGCGATCTTCTTCCTCTTGGGCTTCGGCCTTTCCGCCAGCGACAATGTCAGCTTCGGCTCGCCCGGCGCGGTACATGAGAACTCGCCCTTCACGGTGACCTTCGCGCTGGCGCTGATGGGCACCTTCTATCTCTTCGTGATCACCTCCTTCGTCGCCAATGCCGTGGTGCGCGACGATACCACCGGTTTCGGGCCGATGATCCGGGCGACCCCGGTGGGCAGGACCAATTTCCTCGCCGGACGCTTCATCGGCGGGCTGGCGATTGCGATGCTCGGCTACATGGCGGTGCCGCTGGGGATTGCGGTGGGCGCTTCGATGCCCTGGGTCGATCCCGAGACGGTGGGGCCGGGCGGGTTCATGACCTATGCCTGGCCGTTCCTCGTGATCGCCATTCCCAACCTCATCCTCTCCTCGGCTCTGCTGTTCAGCCTCGCCACGGTGACCCGTTCGATGCTGGCGAGCTATATCGGGGTGATGATGCTGGTGCTGGGCTATCTCACCATCAACATCGTCGTCTCCAGCGATCCCTCCTTGCAGGGCACCGTGGCGCGCTACGAGCCGCTTGGCGTGGGCGCGATCGGCGAGGTCTCGCGCTACTGGACGGCTGACGACATGAACAGCCGCCTGATCCCGCTCGAAGGCAACCTGCTGTTCAACCGCATCTACGTGCTTGGCCTGGCGGGCCTGTTCCTCGTCTTTGCATGGCTGCGTTTCAGCATGACCGAACGCGCGCCCTCGCGCTGGCGCCAGCGGCGGTTGGCCAAGCAGGCCGCCCGCACGGCGAAGGCCGAAAGCGTGGCGCCGCGCGCGCTGACAGCGCCGGTCACCCGCCACTTCGGCTTCGGCCATGCCTTGGCGAGCTTCCGCGCGCGCCTCAAGGCCGAAGTGCTGCAGGTGCTCAAGAGCCCGGGCCTGATCGTCCTGCTGCTGCTCTCGCTCGCCTTCACCGCCCTCAACCTTGCCTTCTCGCAGACGATGTACGGCACCCCGTCCTATCCGCTCACCGCCGGGATCATCACCACGGTGATCGGCTCGATGAGCCTGTTCACCCTGATCATCGCCGTGTTCTACGGCGGCGAGCTGGTCTGGCGCGAGCGCGATGTGAAGATCGGCGAGATCATCGATGCCACCCCGGTGCCTGCATGGGCGATGTTCGTGCCCAAGATCATCGCGATCTTCACTGTGCTGAGCGCCATGTCGCTGGCCGGCATGCTGACCGGCGTGCTGTATCAGCTGGCCAAGGGTGCGCAGGATATCGACTTTGGCCTCTACCTCGTCTCCTACCTCATGCCGCAGAGCATCGACCTCTTGCTGATCGCGGTGTTGGCGGTGTTCTTCCAGGTGCTCAGCCCCAACAAATATGTCGGCTGGGGGCTGATGCTGGTGTGGTTCGTGAGCCGCATCTTCCTGTCGAACCTGGGCTATTCGAACATGCTCTACCTGTTCGGCGGCGGGCCGGGCGAGCCGCTCTCCGACATGAACGGCACCGGCGGTTTCTGGGTCGGCGGGCTGATCGCACGTGCCTATTGGGGCTGCTTCGGCGTGCTGCTGCTGGTGTTTTCGCACTGGGCCTGGCCGCGCGGCACGGTGGTGGCGGTGGTTCCGCGCCTCAAGGGCGTGGGCAAGCGCATCACGCTGGCTTCGGGCGGGATCGCGCTTGCGGCCGTGTCCGGCATGGCCGCCTCGGGCATGGTGATCCACCAGAACATCAAGGTGTTCAACACCTACGAGACCGACGACGAGAGCGAAGAGCGCCTCGCCGCCTTCGAACGCGCGTATCTCAAGTACGAGAGCCTGCCGCGTCCGGTGGTGACCGATGTCGTTTTCGATATCGACATCTTCCCCTCCGAGCGCCGCCTGCTGGCCAAGGGCAGCTACATGCTGCGCAACGACACCAGCGCGCCGATCACCGAGCTGCATGTGCGGCAGGCTGACGAGAAGGTGACCTTCACCCGCCTCGACATCGCGGGCGCCAAGCTCGCCAGCCACAACCAGCGCTTCGCTTACCGCATCTACCGCTTCGACACCCCGCTGGCGCCGGGCGCGAGCACGCGGCTCGAATTTGCCTCCGAAGTGTGGCGGCGCGGCTTCCCCAACAGCGGAGCGGCGACCGACGTGGTCGACAACGGCACCTTCGTGAACAATACTGTCTTCGCGCCGATCATCGGGATGGACCGCCGCGGCCTGCTGCAGGATCGCACTGCGCGCCGCCGCCAGGGCCTGCCCGACGAGCTGCGCACCGCCAAGCTCGAAGACACCTCGGCCCAGATCAGGAACTATATCGGCGCCGACTGGGTCAATTCGCGCATCACCATCAGCACCGATGCCGATCAGGTTCCGATCGCGCCGGGCAACAAGGTTTCGGACGAAGTGAAGGGCAAGCGCCGCATCGCGGTGTTCCAGAGCCCGGCGCCCATCCTCGATTTCTTCTCGGTGCAATCGGCGCGCTATGCCGAAACGAAGGACCGCTTCGGTAATGTGGAGCTGTCGGTCTATCACGATCCGCGCCATGCGTGGAACGTGCCGGCGATGCTGAAGGCGATGAAGACATCGCTCGGCTACTTCACCACCAATTTCGGGCCCTACCAGTTCGGCTATGCGCGGATCATCGAGTTTCCGGGCTATGCCGGCTTCGCGCAGGCCTTTGCCGGGACCATGCCCTATTCGGAAAGCATCGGCTTTGCCGCCGACGTGCGTGATCCGGACGAGATCGACTACGTCTCCTATGTCACCGCGCACGAGCTCGGCCACCAGTACTGGGCGCACCAGATCGTGGGCGCGGACATGCAGGGTGCGACGCTCTTGTCGGAAACGCTCGCGCAATATTCCGCGCTGATGGTGATGGAGGAGCTCTATGGCCCCGACAAGATCCGCCGCTTCCTCAAGTTCGAGCTCGACCGCTACCTCTCGGCGCGCAAGGGCGATGTGCTGGGTGAACAGCCGATGATCCGGATCGAGAACCAGGGCTACATCCACTACCAGAAGGGCGGGATCGTGATGTATCTGCTCAAGCAGCGGCTGGGCGAGGATGCGGTCAATCGTGCGCTGGCGCGGCTGGTGGCGACCTACCGCTTCAAGGGCGCGCCCTATCCGCGCAGCCTCGATCTGATTGCCGAACTGCGTAAGGAGGCGAAGACGCCCGAGCAGCAGGCGCTGATCACCGATCTGTTCGAGCGGATCACGATCTATGATCTGAAGGCCAAGTCGGCCACGACGCGCAAGCTTGCCAATGGTACGTGGAGCACCCGCATCACGGTGGAAGCCGGCAAGTTCAATGCCGATGCCAAGGGCAGGGAAACCCCGGCGAAACTGGCCGAAAGCATCGAGATCGGCCTGTTCACCGCCCGGCCCGGCGAAGGTGCCTTCAACCGCGCCAATGTGCTGTCGATGAAGCCCCTGCCGGTGCGCGCAGGCAGTCAGGTGATCGAGGTGGTGACGACCAAGAAGCCGCTGTTTGCCGGGATCGATCCCTACAACTTCACGATCGACCGCAACTCGGACGATAATGTGGTGACGGTCGACTAGCGGTAGGCCGAGGGCTTGAGGTCGTATTTCGCAAGCTTGTCATAGATGGTCTTGCGCGGGGTCTGCAGCATCGCCTGCAACCGCGCGACATCGCCGCGGCACGCCCGCAGCGCGTCTTCGAGCACGGTGCGTTCGAAATCGGCGACGATCTGCTGGAGCGGGCGCTGCCCGGCCACTGGGGCGGGCGGATGGGCGGTGTCGGTGAGGCCCAGCACGAAGGCGCGGGCATAGCCGGACAGCTCGTGGAGATTGCCCGGCCAATCGTGGCTCTGGACATGGCTCCACTGCATCTCGCCGATCGCAGGCACCGCCACCGCAACATCGCGCGCGTGACGGGTGACGAACAGGCGGAAGATCTCCGCCACATCCTCGCGGCGCTGGGCAAGGGGCGGAAAGGCGATCTGAACCGCGCCGAGCCGGTGCCACGGAGGATCGCGCGGGGCTGCGCCGTCGGCGTGGGGCGCGGCGCCGTCGAGCCGCGCGATGATGATGCGCAGATTGAGCCGCCGCGCCGCCGCCGCGCCGATGGGGAGCACCTGACGGCTTTCCACCAGCGACACCAGCCGCGCGGTCAGCACCGGATCGGCCGCGGCAATCTCGTCGATAAACAGCGTGCCGCCATTGGCGCGCTCGATCAGGCCGGTGCGCGACAGGCCTCCGCCGGCGATCGAACCCGGGGCCGGATCGCGCCCGAACAGCAGCAGTTCGGCATCCTCGTGCGCCAGCACCCCGGCATCGATCGCAACGAAAGGCCGGCCGCGGCGCGGGCTGAGATCGTGGATCAGCCTTGCAGCATAGCTCTTGCCGGTGCCATGCGCGCCGGTCAGCACGACATCGATTTCCGAGCGCGCCACGCCTTCGATCACCGAACGCAGCCGCTCGGCCGCTGCCGAGCTGCCGGGAATGGCGCTCACCGAACTGCGCCCGGCCTCCTCGCGCAGCGCGCGGTTTTCGAGCGCCAGCGCCCGCCGCTCGCTCGCCGCGCGCACCGCACGGAACAGGTCGGCCGAGGAATAGGGCTTGGTCAGGAAATCGGCCGCGCCGTTCTTCATCGCCTCGACCGCCATGGCGATGTCGCCGTGCCCGGTGGTGAGGATCACCGGCAGATCGGGATCGATCGCGCGCAGCGCCGCGAAGAAGGCGATCCCGTCCATCCCGGGCATCCGCACATCGCTCACCACCACGCCGGGATAATCCGCCGTCAGCCAGCCGAGCGCCGCGCGCGCATCGGGGAAGGCGACAACCTCCGCCCCTTCGAGCGCCAGCGCCTGCATCGTCGCATCGCGGAGCGGTTCCTCGTCCTCGACCAGCGCGACCTGAAGGGGCAGGGGGGTGTTCATGCGGCGGGTATCGTCATGGTGAAGCGTGCGCCGACGGCGCTGTCGCTATGGGTCAGATCGCCGCCGAGCTGGCGCATGA
>Ga0315900_10000814_pt1 | contig 51579 bp, 49 predicted proteins | sample LakEriMetagenome_FD_203521 | JGI IMG/M metagenome (GOLD analysis project Ga0315900, IMG submission 203521) | Freshwater fungal communities from buoy surface, Lake Erie, Ohio, United States - Buoy 12 MA114 | ecosystem: Environmental > Aquatic > Freshwater > Lake > Lake biofilm | place: USA: Lake... | reverse complement strand
GGGCCACCACCACCGACAACCGGCCAGCAGACCGACGGACCCAACGGGTCACAATCACACCAGCAACCAACACAAACAAACCGGCGAACACAACAAACATCGACCCGCCAGTCTCCGGCAAGACACACTCACCAACCGCAAACATCGGAAAACTCTATACGCCCGAGGGTCAAAAATATCTACTACATAGCTACTGCGGTGCCGAATTGTGCACCAGCCTCACGAAGGCGGGGATGGTGCGAAATGTGGAGCGAAATTCACACCACAAGTTGCGTTATTTATGTAGAGGTTACTCAGCCTTCGGCAAGTCGGCGGCGTCTGCAATGTCTCGTGGACGTCCCGTCGCCAACTTGTTAGTTCGAAGATCATCCACCGATATGAATGGCACCTGCACATTACCAACAGTGATATAGACGCGATTCTTATAGGCATCCGGAAATTCAAGTCCAGACGCATAAGTAAGTATGTCAATGCGCTGAGGCTCGTGTCCTAACTGCACCATGACATCAGGTTCTTGAAAATCAGCAGCAGTAAGACCAAGATTGCCAAAACCAAAGTCTTCTATCGCATTGATTATTCGCTGGGCATTTTCTGGTCCGAGCCAGACCCAAACATCTAGATCTTTGGTGTAACGAGGATACCCATGTACCGCCAGTGCGTACCCACCGACAATGAGGAACTCAACGTCATGGGCGACGAATAATTCGACAAACTCTTGAAAGTCTTGGTTCAGGTTCATCTGTCCATCCGTGGTACTCCGCTCGCAGTTCTTCAACCATCGCGAGTCGCTCAGTTACGGGGCGGGTTACCCAATATTTCCAAGCAGAATCGTCGTCACCTTTATGCTTCCGAGTTACGACTTTTTGGATGGAATTCACTCACGCAATTATACCCGACAACTAACCTCAGCTCTATTGAGATGTGCCATTCTGGCCTCGATCCTCTGGACAATTGCGCTCCAAATAAAGGTGTTTCGCGTTCCAAACATTTACTGAAACCACTACTACTGCCATCTCAATACTGGGGTTTGGAATTACGCGCCAGCGTCATCAATGACAGACACGTTCTAGGGCTTTGCAGTCCTAAGGGCTGAACCATTCGAGGAAAATCGCAATACCCTGACAGTTGATGACCAAGGCGATTGACGAATTCATCGGTGTTTACGATGCCGACTCAACTTTATGGGGCGAGGTCTCGTATTGGATTGGCGCGCGTCTCGGTCGCACGCATTGTTCGTTGTGCGACATCACCCATGGAACCTTTCGCATGAAAAAAGAGTGGCGTGAATGTGCGTCTCAATTGGGTATTCCATTTACGACCTACCATCGCAATGACGCCCCGCCAAATGTTCTGGCAACGTGTAATGAGTCTTTCCCGATTGTCTTGGCACGCGAAGGTGACGATCTCAGTGCTGTCCTCACCAAAGACGACTTAAACACGTTTAAGGGATCAGTTTCACTGCTTCAACAGCGCCTTTCCGACATCCTCGCGTGATCTCCACTGATGACGATACGGTGACAGTGATGTTTGGTCAGCAACGCAACTTTCGGGTACTTGTTGTTGCACATTGCGTTGCCTCTTGTTTCATGGTGGGGATGATCTGGACTGTTCACTTACTTCACTACCCTCTATTTGAGTACGTGGGTGAAGACACATACGTCCGCTTCCAACAAGAACATGTTGATCGCATCGGTTCTTTGCTGTTGGTTCCATGGCTCACAGAAGGTGTCACTTTGCTGGCGCTAATCGGCCTTGCATTTTTTGGAGGGCGACGTGATTTGCGAATGCCCACTGTCATTAATGCACTCTCCATGGCCGTTGTGCTGGTGATCAGTGGGTTCTGGTCCGCACCAGCACATGGTGATTTGTCAGACGGCTTTGATCCCGTCGTACATGATCGGTTAATGAACGCCAATCTCGTGCGCACACTCGCATGGACCGTATGTGGAGCGATGTCAATTTGGACTCTTATTCGTATTTGGAAGTCAGACGCAATCGACTCCAATAACTCACAACCAGTTTCTGCGACATGATCTATCAGAACTGGGGAGCAACGCCCGATGAAATCAACGGTGTAGTTGTCGGTGATCAGATCTGTTCTGATGCTCATCTTTCCGCCACGCGCTGCATCACTATTGCTGCACCACCAGAAGAAGTATTTCCATGGATTCGCCAAATGGGATTTCGCCGTGCTGGTTGGTACAGCTACGACATCATCGACAACCTTGGGCGTAAAAGTGCAATGTCAATACATCCCGAATGGCAAGACGTTGTCAGCGGTTCACCAGTACCCGCTGGCCTGATGTCATTCACCGCAGCAATTGTTGAACCACCGCGATCATTTGTATTGCAAGTAGGAACCAAAGATCCTCACTTACGTCGTCTCTGTTTCACCTTGGCGTATGAATTGCGTGATGATCCAGCCGGGACTCGACTCGTCACCCGAATGCGGTCGACAGTGAACATCCCCGGTGGACGACTCATCGAACGATTCTTACTCGGTCCTGGAGACGGCATCATGCTGCGAAAGCAACTGCTTGGCCTCAGGTCACGAGTAGTTAATCAACAACAGTGAATGTCGTGTGCATTCCTGCTTCGTAATGACCCGCAAGGTTGCACACCAACTGGTAATTGCCGCTATCTAGCGTCAACTTCAGTTCTTTGGTTTCGCCGGCGGGGTACTCACCGATCTCATCAATCACTTCAATACCTTCGGAGGGTTCTTCGAAACGATCGCCAACCAGTGGAATTTCGCCATCGGCAATGTCAGTCTTGACTACGAGGAACTCGTGACCAATTGTTCCCTCGTTCTTGATTGAGAACTCCACTTCGCCAGCTTTTGCTGACGTGGCATCTACCTCAACTGACCATTCTTTTAGCGTTCCAGAAATGTCATTACTGGTCTTGTCATCTGCGTCGTAACTGCCACTGCCACACGCGCCCACCAACACCGTTGTGAGCACAAGAGCCGTAATGGAACCAAAAACCTTCTTCATGGTGTCCCCCATCCATTGAGAATTCTCTCTTAAACGGTACACCACGAGAAATAATGCCGACTACGCGAAGAAGTACACCAGCGGGAGCGCAGTACTAACGAGTGCGGCAATCGCCACCAGTGAGGTTGACACTCGGCCACTCACATGTTCGCCCAGAACATGTCTACGTCGTGACAACAACAGGATCATCACAATCAACGGCGGTGCAGCCAGCCCATTCAAGATGGCAGACCAGTACAAAGCACGCACAGGGTTTAACCCGAAGAGATTAAACACAAGTCCGACCAGCATTGATCCCAAGATCACCCAGTAAAAAGCTTTTGCTTGAGTCATCTTCAGGCTGAGACCCTCACGCCAATTGAACGTTTCTGATAATGCGAATGCCGTCGACCCAGCAAGGACTGGCACAGCAAGAAGCCCCGTCCCCACAATTCCCAGCGCGAACAAATACTTTGCTGCACTTCCCGCGAGTGGCTCTAACGCAGATGCGGCTTCCTCTGCAGTTCCGATGGTCGTGATTCCATTTTCTCCGAGTGTTGCGGCCGACACTGCCATGATCGCAAACATGACAAACACGCCGGAACTAATTCCTGCAATCACGTCAACACGCATGGCCCGAAGATGTACCGACGAATTGCCGTCATTGCCATCTCGTGCACCGTGATCTCGTAATTCTTCCACTTCTTCGCTCGTTTGCCAGAAGAAGAGATACGGAGAAATTGTCGTGCCAAAGAGTGCAATCATTGCTGCAATTTCTTGCTTTCGAAACTGGAGTGACGGCACGAGAAAATCTTTCAGTGCCTCGCGCCAAGCAATGTCAACAATAAATAAGACAGCAATGTATGAGACCAGAGAAAGACATAACCAACGAAGAATCTTGGCGTATTTGTGATATGGGATAGCAATCTCCAAGAGGGCCATACCAAGTGCGAAAGAAATCACGAGAACAATTTGTGGAATTGGCACAAGCAGACGTGTCGCTGCTGCCATAGACCCAAGGTCTGCTCCGATGTTGAATGAGTTAGCCGCGACCACCAACATCACCGCGACGTATAACACCCATTTTGGAAACTCTTCCTTGATGAGTGCGGCGAGACCTTTCCCCGAGAACAGACCGAGTCGTGCCGTTGCCTCCTGCACGGCCGCCGCGAGAGGAAGAGCCAAGAGTGTCGTCCACAGGAAACGAAACCCAAAAGCGGCACCCACTTGTGAGTACGTGGCAATTCCCGATGGGTCATCATCTGCTGCACCCGTGATCAGTCCGGGACCAACACGTTGGAAGTAACCCCGACCGCGCATGCGATGTCGCCGTGGATGGTGTTGCCGCCGCGGACGTCGCATGCTCTAACTGTAGAACCCCTTATCGGCGTCTGCCGGCAACGTCCTTTGACCTAGACAATACGAATTGTCAGTTTTGTACGTGTTGTTCTTGGCTCTGGAGTTCTTGTCGACGGCTTTGGAGTTACCGAAATTGTGACCTGACAGTTCCCTTTTTTGACACCCGTGATCTTTCCAGAAGACAGCGTGCAAAACTTCTGCGAACTCTTCTTGATTGCAATTGTTGTGCGGGAACCGCGCGACACACTCATGTCAACCGTAGCCATTGCGGCTTTTACAGACATTTTCTTCTTCACCTTCAGAGTCCCGACATCTCGAGTGACAGTAACCGTGTAGGTCGTTGATGTGGAACCGTCCTGAGATGCCACTTTCACAGTAATGACATTTGCACCAATGCTAAGAGCAGTATTGACTGCCGAGCTACCCGAGGTGGCAGACCCATTAATGGTCATTGTCGCATTGCGGTCACCCAGCGTTGGAGTAAGTGCAATGTTTTTGGTCGTATTCGGTACGGTAGCGGAATACGCCAACGTTGAAGATGTAAACGTCTCATTTAAAGTCGCCGACGACGTGAGATTAGACAAAGTCGAAAGAGAAGACGTCGCATTCACACGCCAAACAACGAAGTCCAACCCAGAACCAGGATTACTGTGGCCAGCGATCACGATTTTGTTGTTTGGCTGTATGGCGACTCCTTCAGCGATGTCGTATACACCCCCAACATCAATCGTCATTGCACCATCACTACTAAAGCTTGCGTCTAACTGTCCATCACTCTTGTAACGCATTACGAGAAAATCGTCATTGCTTCCATTTGCACTCGAACCCGTAACTACAATCTTTTCGTCAGTTTGCAGGACCACATCATTTGCCTCGTCAACACCTCCACGAACATCTTGCGTGTCTTTTCCATCGCCACTAAATGTCGTGTCGAGATCTCCTTGTGTGGTGTATCTAGCGATTGAGACGTCATTACTTACACCGTTATCACTAATTCCAGCCACAATGATTCTTCCATTGGCCTGAACAACAACCGACTTTGCACTGTCATTGTTAGATCCGATAGGTGTTCTTGTTATTCCTCCCGATCCAAATGATGGGTCGAGGGTTCCAGATGCGGAATAACGCATTACCAAAAAATCTGAATTCGGACCGTCATTAACACTGCCGACAACAACCAACTTGCCGTCACTCTGCAGTGCAATGTCCTCGGTGATGTCTGTGGTATCTCCACCTACATCAACTAAGACTGTTCCATCACTATCAAAGTCGGAATCAAGTATCCCATTAGTTAGAAAACGCGCAACAACGACATCTGCATTCCCCGAGACATCGTTACTACCGGCAATCACGATTTTTCCGTCTGACTGAATCGCAACTGCCACTCTATTATTAGTAGATGAGCCACCCATTACTGCCGTCGCGATCCCATCACTGCTAAATGAATTATCTACTGTGCCGTCAGTGTTGTACCGTACCGCAGCTAGCGCAAAACCACTTCCTGTCATTGCCGAACCAGCGACAACAATCTTTCCATCAGACTGAATCGCAACATCGAATGCTCTATCAGACGAACCATCAATTTCTGTTGTAACTTTTCCATCTCCACTAAAAGTGTTGTCAAGTTGACCGTTGTCGGAATAACGAGCCACAGCAAAATCCAAGTCCGAACTCGAGAGAGCACGGGTTTGACCAACAACGATTAGTTTTCCGTCTTGTTGCACAGCGATTGACCGTGCGTAGTCTCTGTCCCCAAAAAAATCTGTCCTGACGGTTCCACTTGACCCGAAGGTTTCATCTGTATCTCCGTCTGCAGCAAAGACATTCACTCCTCCGCTTCCAGCAAAGACATTCGTCACAAACACTCCCGAAACCGCCAGAACGCTCACCAGCATTGCAGTAACTAATTTCTTCATCTCGACCGAGTCCCCTGCTGCACACGAAAGTTAGGCGCAATGCAGATAATAGTCGTCAGTCTGAATACGGGTTTAACGTCTTAGCAATCGCAATCAAATCAGACGCATTCTTCGCAACGGCAGATACATACCGATCTGGCCGTACCACGATTGCGTAGTCATTGCCCACTGCATCTGGATCAACAACGATCTGAGCCAATTCCTCGAAGCTAGACGGGAGATCCACCGGCTCATGAACAACAAAGGCAAGTGATGCACCGTTCATACGTAACCCACGAGACACTTTTTCGCGATGCCAGAACTGATGACCCACTCGAGGGTCATCGCCCGTGACAAATCCTGATTCTAAAAATGGTTGGGGCCGAGCACCGCCGTAACCCGCGTCTTGTTCGACCCCATGGCTCACTCGTCCTGCCAATTGATCGATCAAGCGTCCAACATCAACGGCATGCGCCACGATGCTTCGGACATGTGGTACTCGTTCCTCTGAATATGTACTTAGAAATGAATCGGGCACAAGACCACGTTTCACAAACGACATCTTCCATGCAAGGTTTGCGGCATCACGCATTCCCGAGTTCAATCCCTGCCCCATAAATGGTGGCATTTGGTGGCCGGAGTCTCCTGCGAGAAACACATTGCCTTTTTGCATTTCTGGGGCAACGACAGCATGGAATCGATATACAGCAGATCGCACAATATCAGCATCAGCTCGCGTCACCCATGGTGCCAACAACAACCACAGCCCATCTTCGGTGTTCAGTGCATCAGTGTCTTCATGTTCCTGAACTTGAAATTCCCAACGACGATAATTGCGATGACCTTTCACATAAGTCGCCGGCCGAACTGGATCGCAATATTGACGAACGCCAACTGGTAGTTCACACGTGCTGTTGTCTTTCAATGCAATGTCAACAACTAGCCACTGTTGGTCAAACCGAAGATCTTCGAGAATGAGACCGACAGTTTTGCGTGTCCAACTCGACGCTCCATCACATCCAACCGCCCACCGCGCATGCACTTCATCGCCATTGGATAAGACAACCTGAATTCCACCATCATCATCTATCAACGATGTTGGTTCAACACCCCAGAACACGCGCGCACCGCGGCGTTGTGCTTCTTGTCGCAACATTGTGTCGACGTCAGGTTGGAAATGACAGACCACTGGTGGCAATCCCTGTAGACCGACCGGCGGAACTTCCATCCCCATGATGCGTTTTCCATCTGCATCAACAAAATCAGCGGCTTCAAGTGGAGACGTGTTGGACTGCAACCACTCGCCCATTCCATGATCATGAAATATTCGTTGCGCTTCGTCATCCATGACAATTGCGCGTGGCAATTGATACGGCTCCAGATCGCGATCAATAACTGCGTTGGTGACTCCCATGTCCGACAGGAGCACGCTGAGCAAACATCCGACGGGTCCGCCTCCGATGATCACTGTGTCGACAGTGATCACAATTTCTCCAACCACTGCAATACCATGTCGCGACGAATACGACGTGCTTCCGATCGCACATCATCAACTTCATTTGACGTTGTGTCGGTGACGGCAAAAATAAATGGTTCGAGTGCTGCCCAACCCATCTCCAACGCCATCGTCACCGCCATTGCTGCTTTTAGTTGCACGGTCGGTTCTGCGATTCCTGCCGTTTCCGCGATGTGTTGCATTGCGCGACGAGGAACTGAAACGTTGTTTGTTAACTCCATTTGTGCAAGTTCCGTTTCGCCATCCAACATTGCGCGAACAACAGCTCGTAAATACCGCTGGTCCTCGCGGAGACCAAATGGAGTGGGAATCGGATCGCCGGCAGAACGTTCTGCAACCCATCGTGCATGTTCATCAACGAGTCGCGACATCGCAGCGCGCAACAAACCTTCTTTGCCATCAAAATAATGATGAACAAGTCCGTGATTCACGCCGGCGCGTTCAGCTATAAGCCGAACACTCATTGCGCGCGGACCGATCTCTCCCAGGAGATCGGCTGCTGCTGCAATCAATCGTTCTTCGGCGTCGTGTCGACCGCGACGTGATTCCCGAGTGACATCATCGCCCGTATGAACTGTTGTCATTGACCAGCAGTTGCGTAGTTAACAATCGACTCCACAGACTCACCTGCACGGCGTCGGGCAATTAGTGCGTCAAAGTCAACGTTGATACCAATGGGATTTTCTGCAAATACTGGACCAGCCATAAAGGCGTCTGCTTCGTCCACCGTCATGGCGTCAATTTGTGCTTCCACCTGGTTGCCATCGGGATCACGGAAGTATGCAGAAAAATTCATGCCATGGTTAATCGTCCAATACGGTGTAAACCCCTTTGCCTTCATTCGTTCGTATTGATCGAACAGATCATCGAGCGTGGCATAGGTAAATGCGAAGTGTTCAACGCCAACCGCATCACGTGGCGCATCCTCCAAATGTGGCAAATGCACAATTGCAAGACGGTGGTGTTCATCGTCGTATGACAAGAACGCAATGAAGTCGTTTTCATATCGTGCGTCAGCTTGAAGGAAGTCCTTCCACCACGCGACCATCTCAGGGAATTGTCGTGTCTTTAATACAAGGTGTGCGAACTTGATGGGAGAAGCCATTACTCGGTCCTTTCTCAGAAAACTTGCTCCTCTGGCCCAGGGGGTCCAGGCCAGGGAACTGTTTTAGTCACTTGACTAAAACAGACTATAGTCCATCTACATGACATTCCGTTTTGCTTGCCGCCAGGGTCGTTCCCAGATCGTGGTGGGCGCCGACAACCACATTGTTGATCTCGCACATGCCAGCGGTGGTCGCTTCTCCCCCGAACCTATTGAGGCCTTTCGTCGTTGGAATGAAGTACGCGAGTTTGCATCAACGATCACTGATGCAGGCGTTCCCTGCGATGTCTCGGAACTTGATGCGCCATCACCGTGGCCACTGCAGGTATTTGGCATAGGCCTGAATTACCGAACACACGCAGAAGAAAGTGGGATGCCAATTCCCACGCAACCACTCACTTTTACGAAGTACTCCTCTTCTATTGCGGGACCAAACGTTGACATTCCACTCGGTGGAGACAAAGTCGATTGGGAAGTTGAACTAGTTGCAGTGATCTCAACAGGTGGACGCGACATTGCGATTACTGATGCATGGAACCATGTTGCAGGCATTGCCGTAGGTCAAGACATCAGCGACCGTGCACTTCAATTTGCGAGCCAACCGCCACAATTCAGTCTGGGAAAAAGTCGGAAGAACTATTCACCATTTGGTCCATGGCTCACCGATGCCCGTGACATTAGTAATCGTGATGCATTGCACATGACATGCACTCTCAACGGTGAAGTTGTGCAAGACACACTGACAAATGATCTCATCTTTTCGGTGTCCGAAATCATCTCGTATTTATCTGACATTGTGCAGTTGTTGCCGGGTGACGTGATCTTTACCGGAACGCCAGGTGGCGTCGGCGTGTCTCGCAAACCTGCGATGTTCCTCAAGTCTGGTGATGTCTTGACATCATCGATTGACGGAATCGCAAGTACGACTAATCGTTGCATCTGAGCTTCTGACGGCACTTCAAAGAACATGACCACAACAGTCACCATTACAGGAACCGGTGTTCCCCATGTGGCACCAGGCCGCGCAGGAGCTGGAGTTCTCGTTACGCACAACAAGGTTCGCCTTCAATTTGATGCAGGACGCGCAACAACGTTGCGACTGACGGAAGCAGGTGTTGCCGCGCATCAACTATCTGCATTGTTTGTAACCCATCATCATTCTGATCACCTCGTGGGCCTCACCGACGTGTTGTTCACTCGCTGGATTGAACGACATGGAAAGTTCTCGCCACTTCCCGTGTACGCACCGCAAGGTCCATCGGTGTATTTCCTAGAACACATCCTCGATCCGTGGCAAGCCGACATTGAGATTCGACAATTACACGTCGGCCGTACGGACAATCCTGCCCCACAGATTCACCCGTTTGATGTGAAGGATGGGATCTTCGAAGTGTGGCGTAAAGATGACGCCGGAGTGCGCGTGCTTGCGACATCAGTGCACCACGAACCGGTGTTACCCGCTGTTGCGTACCGTATAGAAACACCCGACGGAGCCGTGGTGATTTCTGGCGACACAAAAGTCTGTGAAGAAGTGGAACAACTTGCGCGCGATGCGAACGTATTAGTACACGAAGCAATGCGCGTAGATGTACTTCGCCAGTTTGTTGATGCAATGCCTCATCTCGAACATCTCATGGCCTACCACTCTGACTCGGTTCAGGTTGGTGGACTCGCCGAACGTGCTGGGGTTCCCACCCTTGTGCTCACTCATCTCATTCCGTCACCTGAACAGACGACTGAAGCGGAATCTGAATGGATCGAAGACATCCGCCGTGGCGGGTACACGCGAGACGTTGTGGTGGCGCGCGACCTGATTTCAGTGTCCTTCTGATCCACTACTGTGACCCCATGTCAGCAGCGCAATTCTCCGTGACCTACACAGAGCCTCGTAGTCGAGTTGCTAATTTGTTTCGCGGGATTCTCGTTATCCCGCATTACATCATCATGAGCGCATGGCAGTATCTCGCTCAGATACTTGCCTTTGTTCAATGGTGGATCATTTTGTTTACAGGGAAACGAAATGAAGGTATTTGGAAACTTCAAAACGCCTGGCTTGCCTACGCAGCTCGCGTGAACGCGTATTGGAGCCTCATGTTTGACAAGTGGCCAAACATCGGTGCTGAACCAAACGGCGAACCCACGTCGTACTCCTTTACCTATGAACAAAAAGCAAAACGCCTCAGCAATTTCTTCCGTGTGATCTGGGCTATCCCAGCGCTCGTCATCGGATTATTTGTCTTGATCGGTGCACTGGTGGTAACCACCATTTGTTGGTTTGCAATTATCATCAGTGGCAAACAGCCACAGGGAATGTTTACCTTCCTCAACAAAGTGCACCAGTTCATGACGCAGTTGAACTCATATCTCCTGCTTATGACGGATACCTATCCAAAGTACTAAGTCGCAGAGACAGCTCTAGGACATCGTGTAAACCTCGACACGTCTGTTCGCCTGCTGCACAGTCTCAAGGCATCAACGTCTTCTGAGAGATCGATTTCGGCGAAAATAAAGACGTGCGGGATACTTCGGTCCTGACCTAACCCTGAATCTCCCGACCAACCCTTCATCTTCTGGAAACACAAGAGAGACAGTCGAGAAATCTCAAATCCGTACCTTTTGTCGCAATGTTGAGTCAGCGTCGCCTCAACACGATCGACACATCTCACAAAGAAGTGTCGAAATCGTCCATTGCTGAGACATAAGGAGACACGATGATAAATCGGCAGCACTCAACTTCATGCGGGAGGTCTCTCCCGTGAAGATCATTACGGCAATCGTCAAGCCATTCAAGCTTGACGATGTTAAAGACGCACTGAAAGCACTCGGCGTACAGGGCATGACCGTGTCCGAAGTACGTGGCTTTGGTCGTCAAGGTGGCCACACCGAGACGTACCGCGGTGCGGAATACAACATTGAATTTATCCCAAAGATTCGCATTGAAGTCGTTATCGACGACGCAGAAGTGGATCGAGTCATTACAGGAATACGCGACGCCGCAAATACAGGCGCAATCGGAGACGGAAAGGTTTGGGTCACCAATGTGGAACGACTCGTACGCATTCGAACAGGCGAGGAGGGTTCCAGTGCTATCTAAGACTTCATCTTCACTAAAACGAAAAGTAATCACCGGTATTGGTATTGCGGGAGCTGCAACACTGCTCACCACTACCCCGGTTTTTGCAGCTGAAGAAGGACCAACGGCTGCGGATGTTCAGGCAATTCTGGACAACGTCTGGATCTTGGTTGCAGCAATCCTCGTGATTTTCATGCAGGCTGGATTCGCGCTCGTGGAAGCCGGACTCACCCGCGGCAAAAACGTTGCAAACATCTTCATGAAAAACCTGATGGACTTTTGTGTCGGTGCGATCTTGTTCTTCGCCGTTGGATATGCAATCGCATTCGGTGGCAACATGACGGGCTTTGGGCAATTCTTTGGTGGCGACGGATGGTTCCTCGCCGGCGACGGAGTGTTCACGTACGGCAATCTGGACAAATTCACGTTCTTCACGTTCCAAGTAGCGTTTGCGGCAACAGCTGCGACGATTGTCTCTGGTGCGATGGCGGAACGTACAAAGTTCAAGAGTTACGTCATTTACAGTGCAGTGATTTCTGCAATCATCTACCCGGTTGTTGTGCGTTGGCAGTGGGGCGGCGGTTGGTTGTATCAACTCGACACGCCATTCCACGACTTCGCAGGTTCAGCATTGGTGCACATGACTGGTGGTATTGCAGCTGCCGTAGGTGCAACATTCCTCGGACCACGAATCGGTAAGTACAGCCCTGACGGAAAACCGCGTGCCATTCCGGGACACTCCATTCCTTTTGCAATTTTGGGATGTTTCATCCTGTTGGTTGGCTGGTACGGATTTAACCCGGGTTCATGGCTCGGTGCTGATCCAGTGATCGGCAAGATTGCAGTGAATACCACTTTGGCTGCAGCAGCAGGTGCATGTGTCGCGATGATTGTGACATGGTTGAAATCCGGCAAACCTGACGTCGCCATGACAGGAAACGGACTACTTGCCGGTCTTGTGGGTATCACAGCTGGTTGCTGGGCAGTCAACGGTCTCGGTGCTCTGATCATTGGAGCAGTCGCTGGTGCGCTCGTGGTGTTTGCGGTCTATTTCTTTGATCGCGTTCGCATTGACGACCCTGTTGGTGCAGTCAGTGTCCACGGAGTATGTGGTGCTTTCGGAACGATCGCTGTCGGTTTGTTCTCCGCAACAGAAGCCGAAGGCGTCGTAAAGAAAGGACTCTTCTACGGTGGCGGTGCGGACCAATTGGTAAGCCAATTAATTGGTGTGGCCGCGATTGCTGCATTCGTCCTTGTTGCCACAACAATTCTGTTTGGTGCCATCAAGTACACAGTTGGTTTGCGTGTCAGCGAACAAGAAGAACGTGAAGGTCTCGACGTACACGAGCACGGTGTTCCTGGATACGCGATCGAATCCTAATTATTACTAGCCACTACAAACATCGCCGTCGCGTCACAGCGGCGGCGATGTTTCGTTTCTACAGATCTCTTTTACCGCTAATTGCTCGGTCAATAATTTGCACTGGATGAATCACAGCCACACCAACAGCCGCTAAGTGCATTGAACAACCAGGGTTGGCACTTGCTACAACGTCAGGCAACGCGCGAGTAATTGACTCAACTTTACGTTGACGAATCTTGCCTGCCATCTCTGGTTCAAGAACCGAATACGCTCCACCAGCTCCACAACACAAACCGTCATCGTCTAGTTCCACCACGCTGCTTACAAACGGTCGCAACACGGTTCGCGTTGCCTCATGCACACGTTGCACGTGTCGCAAGTGGCATGGATCTTGGATTGCGACGCGAGCCTCAATTGGTGCCACTCGTGGCAATTTGTCAACGTGCTTGGCGAGGAATTCCTGAACATCAAACACCCGCTGCGAAAATGCTTTTGCTTCGGGCGTTCCTACCAAGTGTCCATAATCTTTCATCGCGGCGCCACACCCAGCCGAATCAACGATGATCGGTACGTCTGGAGCAAGTGACGACATCATCCTCTCCGCAAAAGTCTTCGTCGAATCCAACATGCCTGCATGTGAATGAAGCGCTCCACAACAGGGTGCAAGATCGCCTGTTGGAGTCACACCGAAACCAGCAGCTTCCAAGACACGCTGCGCCGCATGGTGCACTTCGCGTTGCCACGCATCCATCACACATCCGGTGAACAGATACACATCCCGACCAGATGACTCAAGTGGTTGTTGGCGAAGTGGGATGCGCACACTCAAACCAAAACGCTTTGGGACAAGATGAAGACGTTGTGCGATGCCGATAACAACAGATCCCGCGCGTAACAACCGCGGACGAGATAGTGGCATAAATGCAACACGTTGCCACCACGGTGTTGATTTTCCTGTGTCAGCAAGCGTGTGACGTGTTGCTTCAATTAAACGACCGTATGGAACAACCGACGGACATGCTGGTTCACACGCACGACACTGGACACATGTTTCAAATGACCGCATCACTTCATCGGTCAATGGTGCGTCATGCAATTGCACTTGGCGCATCAAAGCAATACGACCACGCGGCGAGTATGTCTCATCACCCGTGACGCGATACGTGGGGCAAGAAGACAGACACAAACCGCACTGCACACACGCATTCAACTCATCGTCATTGATGTGAAGATCCATTACAACTCCCACGCGCATCGACCAGGATTCAAACGTCCAGTCGGATCAAAGTTTGCTTTCAACCGTTCGCTCACATTTCGCACCGCAACCGATACTTCTCGTGGTGGCTGTGGCTTTTCCGCAAACACAATGCCGACACCCACGGAAGCCACGAATGGCCCTGTGTCGTATCGTGTCACGTTACGTAGGTCAGCAGGAGTAAGAGACCATCGATAAAGAGGCAATTGCGGAGCGCTTTCGACTTCGGAAAACTTCCCCATTCGATTCAATGTTCGAAGTTGATCAGCAACGTCAACGGAATGTCCTTCTAACAACACTGACGTCGTGGTTCCATTCCACAAAATGGCGCTGGGTCGCAGAATTGCATCACGCACGTCAAAGGGATTAACACCATGTGCCTCACACCATTGAGATTGTGCTGGTATCGGATTTGTGCGCAAGATAACTTCCGCAATACAACCGAGAGTTCCGAGCGACCCGACCATGATGCGAGGAATATCGAAGCCCGTCACATTTTTGACGGTGGGTCCACCACCGCGGACGAGTTTTCCTTCTGCTGATACGTACCTCACTTCAAGAAGGGATGCACGCAATAATCCCCGACCCAACACATCAAGATGGTTTTCACCCACTGCCAATGCACCACCCACAGTGCCTCCACGATCGGGAAGCGCACTTCGCTGACCACGTTCGGCAAGTGCTGCCTCCAAGTCAGCAACAGTTGTTCCAGCACGAACCGTCACAATCATTTCATCTGGTTGAAAATCAACTACATCTGTTGGTGCATTAACAATGCGCGTGCCTTCCGTCAGCGCACCGCCGCGATTCCATCGAGTGCGCGAACCTTCAATTGCAATTGCACCGCTCTCACCCACTTCCGTCGCAAAATCAACCAGCACTTTGTCTGATGTAAGAAGTGGCGCGGTCATACCCACACACCTTTTGGTACGTTGGTCAAAATCTGAATGTCAGCACAACTATGCCCAGTTGGCAACACCTTGCCCGGATTCGCTCGACACTGTGGATCAAACGCTTGGCGCAATCTATTTTGATGATCGAGATCATCATCAGTGAACAGTTTTGACATGTAGGCCTGTTTTTCAACGCCAATGCCATGTTCACCCGACAACACTCCACCTGCATCAAGTGATGCCGCGACGATGTCTGCGCCAGCAGCATGCACACGATCAATTGCTCCTGGCTCACGTGCATCAAACAACAACAACGGATGCAAATTGCCATCTCCCGCATGAAAGACGTTCATCACTTGCAAACCATGCTTTTCGGCAATTGTGTACGTCTGCGCGAGCACGTCAGCAAGTTTGGATCGTGGCACCACAGTGTCATGCAAATAATAATCGGGAGCAATTTGAGCGACCGCCCCAAATGCTGTCTTGCGACCCTTCCATAGCAACGCGCGTTCGGTGTCATCTTGAGCAAGGCGAACCTCGGTTGCGCCCTGCTCTCGTCCTATTCGTGCGATTGCTTCAGCGTCTACTTCTACACCTGCGGCTAATCCGTCAACTTCCGCTAACAAAATTGCAGCAACATCAGTTGGGTAACCGGCGTGCACATAGTTTTCTGCCGCTTGAGTGATGAGTTGATCCATCACTTCCATTGCTGCAGGCACGATGCCGGCCGCAATAACAGCACTCACGGTGTTCGCAGCATGTCGTACGTCATCAAACGACATCAACAACGTGCGTACGGCAGGTGCATTTTGCGTAATGCGGGCTGCAATACGCGTTGCAATCCCAAGAGTTCCCTCTCCGCCGATAAACGCTCCACGCAAGTCATAGCCAAGTGGTTCAGCATCGAGCCCCCCGAGCATCGCCACCTCACCGTCAGGAAGTACAACTTCCATCGCAACGATGTGCGCATTTGTGATGCCGTATGCAAGACAATGTGGACCGCCTGAATTATTTGCGACATTTCCACCAATCGTGCACACCTGCTGACTTGATGGATCTGGTGCAAAATGAAAACCCTTGGGCTGCAGATACTTTGTGAGATCAAGATTCACCACGCCTGGCTCAACCCACACAACACGTGCATCAAAGTCAATGTCGAGAATGCGATTCATTCGCGCTAGCGAAATCACTACAGGTGCACCAAGTGGAATGGCCCCTCCCGCGAGACCAGTACCAGCTCCACGTGGCACCACAGCACGGTTGTGTTTCACAGCGATACGCACGATCTCCTGCACTTCGTGCGTGCTCAATGGAAAACAGATCGGACCCGCTACTCCACTGTCGAATAATGACGCATCGCGACGCAATAGTGCTCTCTCAGCACCATCAATGCGCACACGATCTGCCCCTAACAAGGTAACGAGATCTGCATACAACAATTCGTCGATTACGTCTGGCAAGACAACATCTTGGTCACGTTTCCGTGACACCACTGAGCGAACTCGGTGGATAAGAGATGAACGAGACGATGCGCTCACTTTTCCGACGCGGTCAAACCAGTTGCTTGAATACCTGCGAGCGCAGCTGCTTCATCATTGTCTGACGTATCTCCAGAAACACCCACGGCACCTATCGTACGCCCACCGTCAATGATGAGAACGCCGCCTGCAACAGGAACAAGTGATCCACCGATGGCTGCCGTCACTCCATTCATGAAATGAGGACGTTCGACTGCCATTACGCCGAGAGTGCGTGAATTAACTCCAACAGAGATAGCTCCGTATGCCTTGCCAAGAGCGACATCAAATCGCCGGTTTGCCACGCCGTCTTCACGTTCACACGCAATAACGTGCCCGCCAGCATCAATGACAACCACGCACAATGGGTTGTAACCCGCTGTTGCGCGGTGTGACAGTGCTCCCGCAATGATGCTGCGAGCATGAGCAAGAGTAAGAACTGTCATGATGACACTTCCCCTTTCATCAGATTCATTGAGATTTCTTCTTCTCTAAACGGCGTGCGTGCAAAATGGGTTCGGTGTAACCCGACGGTTGTTCCACCCCAGAGAACACGAGTTGTATTGCTGCCTGAAATGCTGGCCCATCACATGACGGTGTCATCGGTTCATATGCTGGGTCGTCAGCATTTTGCGTATCCACCACCGCTGCCATTCTCTGAAAAGTCTCACGAACTTGTTCAGGCGTCACGATTCCGTGCAACAACCAGTTCGCCATGTGTTGAGATGAGATTCGACACGTAGCTCGATCCTCCATCAGCCCAACATTGTTGATATCAGGCACCTTGGAACAACCCACACCTTGATCAACCCAACGTACGACGTAGCCAAGAATTCCTTGTGCGTTGTTATCAAGTTCTTCTTGAATGTCTTGCGTAGACCACGAAGCATTCATGGCTACAGGAATCTGAAGTACATCGTCAAGGCTGGCACGAGGACCATTCACGCGGAGTGAGTCAAGAAGCTCTCTCTGCCTATCGTGGACATCAACACGGTGATAATGCGTGGCGTGCAACGTTGCGGCAGTTGGTGATGGCACCCATGCGCAATTCGCGCCTGCTTTCGGATGAGCAATTTTTTGATCCAGCATTGCGGACATTAAGTCAGGTGCAGCCCACATCCCTTTGCCTATTTGAGCACGACCCACGAGTCCACACGCCAGACCGGTATCCACATTCCAGTTTTCATACGCCTGCAACCACGTGCTCGAACGCATGTCATTTTTCCGCACCATCGGACCTGCGTACATCGAAGTATGCATCTCATCACCGGTGCGATCAAGAAAGCCCGTGTTAATAAATGCAACACGCGATGACGCAGCGCGAATGCACTCAGCCAAGTTGACTGTTGTGCGACGCTCCTCGTCCATGATGCCCACCTTGATGGTGTCTGCGTGCAATCGCAGTATTTCCTCTACACGGGAGAAAATGTCGTTAGTGAACGCGACTTCATCTGGACCATGCATCTTTGGTTTCACCACATACACCGATCGTGCACGTGAGTTGCAATACGTGTCATCAGTTCGTTGAATGTCGTGAAGCGCGCACAAAACTGTTACTACGGCATCAAGTAGGCCTTCAAACACTTCGTTGCCGTCTTTGTCTAACACCGCCGGTGTTGTCATCAAATGTCCGACGTTGCGCACCAACATAAGTGAACGTCCGGGACGCACGACTTTTGATCCATCGGGAGAAAGAAATTCACGATCTGTGTTCAGCGTGCGAGAGAAAGTGCGACCATCCTTCGAAACACTTGCTGACAAAGTTCCTTTCATCAATCCCAGCCAGTTCCGATAAGCATTGGTCTTGTCTGAGCCGTCCACAGTCGCTACGGAATCCTCACAGTCCATAATCGCTGTGATTGCTGATTCAAGAACAACATCTGCGACGTACGCACGATCGGTTCTACCCACCGGATGCGACGCATCAATCACAATCTCAATTCCAAGACCGTGATGCTCACATAAGACGTTTGTTGGTTGCGATGGGTCACCGATGTATCCGACGAATGCATCCGGATCCGCCAGGTTGGTTGCCACGTCACCAACAGTGACATGTAAATCCTCATTCACCACTGCGTACGCGGTGGCATCCCGATGTGAACCATGCTCAAGTGGCAGCACCTCATCAAGAAACGAACGAACCCACGCGATGACACGACTGCCTCTCGCAGCGTCATACCCGGTGCTCTCTGGCGCATCGCCCAACGCATCTGTTCCGTACAACGCGTCATAGAGAGAGCCCCAACGAGCATTCGCAGCGTTCAGTGCATATCGCGCATTAGTCACCGGTACAACAAGTTGTGGACCTGCAATGTGAGCAATCTCGTCATCAACGCGGGTGGTCGTTACAGAAAATGCTGGACCAGGGGCAACGATGTACCCAATGTCGTGCAAAAAAGACCGATACTCCTCGAGGTCAATCACATCATGAGAGCGATGCCATTCATCAATGAGTGCCTGTAATTCTGCTCGACGTTCGAGTAGATCTCGATTTCGCGGAGTCAACTCATCAAATAGCAGTGTGAGGTTGCTCCAGAATTGCTCAGCCTCGATACCGGTTCCTGGCAATGCCTCATCTTCAATGAAAGTGCATAACTGCGAATCCACCTGAAGCGATGCGCGTTGAACCTTGTGCACCGATTTGTTCATGACAGCACCACGTCTCCACGCTAATGGAGCGGAATTGATGTTTTATAGTGCAGCAATGCTCTCGCATTACAAAGTGGTGGACATCTGTGATGAACGCGGCCATCCCGCGTCCCACTTTCTTGCCACGCTTGGCGCTGAGGTCATTTTGGTCGAACCACCCGAGGGATCACACGCTCGCTATGTGGGCCCATTTTCTCAACACTGCGAGACCCCGGAAAACTCACTGACCTTCTGGGCCTACAACCGTGGGAAAAAGAGCATCGCGTTAGACCTAGAAGACACCAACGATTTGCAAACTTTCTACAGCATCATCTCCACAGCTGATGTGCTATTTGAAAGTGGTGCGATCGACATTGATCTCGCCGAATTACAACGCATCAATCCACGACTAGTGATTACTTCAATTTCTGCATTTGGACGTACCGGGCCGAAGGCAATGTGGCCGTCGACAGATCTCACTCTTGTTGCATCAAGCAGTCAAATGATTCTCACCGGAGACATTGATCGACCGCCTGTACGTATTTCTCTTCCTCAGGCATTTCTCCACGCCTCATCCGACGCAGCAGTAGGTGCTTTGATCGCACTGATGGAACGCGAATCAAGTGGCCTCGGACAACATGTTGAGACGACTGCTCATCGTTCATTGCCAGTCACCACCCAAGGACACGTTTTCGCATCGGCATACAACGCTCCACTCGCATTGCGTACGAGTGGTGGCTCGCATGCAAACGGTATTGATTTTCAATTTGTGTACCCATGCGCCGATGGGTACGTCAACAACATGGTGTTGTTTGGGCCATCATTCGGACCACATGCCCAACGATTACTTCAAGTCATGTACGACGAAGGCTTCATTGATGAGAGTATGAACAGTGAAGATCTTGTCGCGTGGGGAACAGATATCTTTACTGGAAAAGTTTCGATTGAGCGATATAAGGAACTCACAGCGGCCGTCACCGCGTATTGCATGGCACACACCAAAGCGGAACTTCTCCAACACGCCATCGAATACAAATTGCTTACCGCTCCAATTGCAACATCAAAAGACGTTGTCGAGAATCCACAATATGCTCATCGGGAATTTTGGGATTCAGTGGAAGATGCCCTGTTGTCGCCGCATGAAATCACTGTCCCTGGTTTGTATGTGAAATACAGCGATGGAGATGTTCCACCACTTCAACGTGCACCAAGACTTAATGAACACGCAGACACCATTCGACATGACATCACCCCACCACGAACTTCTTCAATAGCATCGTCAACACGACGTGCTCCGTTTGCCGGGTTGAAAGTGCTCGACCTGACGTGGGCTATTTCAGGGCCAACAACCGCCCGTATGTTGTGTGATTACGGGGCAGAAGTTGTGCACATCGAAACTGGTTCACGACAAGACGCCGCACGATCTGTTGCCCCATATCTCAACGATCAAAAAGAGCCCGAATACGCCGGTCTGTACTTCACAATGAACACAGGCAAAAAGGGAATGCTGTTGAATCTCGCAACTCCAGAAGGCCGCGAAGTATTAGATGACCTCGTTGCATGGGCCGATGTTCTCATTGAGTCATTCTCGCCACGCGGTAGACGTTCATTAGGACTTGACTTTGACCGTCTGCGCTCGATCAACCCCTCGCTCATCATGTTGTCAACGTGTTTATTCGGACAAGACGGACCGCTTGGTGCATACGCGGGCTATGGGACAGCCGGGGGTGCCATCGCAGGTTTTTACCACCTCACCGGATGGCCCGATCGGGCACCATGTGGCCCATTTGGTGCATACACCGACTATCCCTCACCCCGGTTCGCAACATGTGCACTGATCGCTGCGATTGATCATCAACGTCGAACTGGCGTGGGTCAGTACTTGGATTTTTCACAAGCAGAATCGGCGTCGCATTTTTTGACTCCCGCAATTCTTGATTACACCGTTAACGGTGTCGTACAAGACCGCACGGGAAACGATGACCCGTACATGACGCCCCACGGTGTGTTCCCAGGTGAACGCGATGACACATGGATCGCTATCGCATGCCGAGATGACGACGATTGGAAGCGGCTAGCAAAAGTTATTGGCCGTATTGATCTGGTTGGGATGAATTATCACGACCGTCGACAGCACCAAGAACGTTTGTACTCAATGATTAGCAATTGGACATCGCGACGCTCCGTGGCTGACGCAGAGACTGCACTCATTGAAGCTGGAATACCTGCTCATCGTGTTCAGCATTCTGATTCCTGCATTACTGACGTGCAATTCGCACATACAAATCATTTTGTGAAGATTCCTCACACGATGCATGGTGAAGTAATTGTGGAGAATTCGCGCATCACCCTGAGCGCCACTCCCGCGAATGTCTCGCACCGTGCTCCGATGTTTGGTGAAGACTCCGATGACGTTCTACGCACGATGTTGCATTACGACGAAACACGAATTAGCGATCTTCGCAATAAAAACATCTTTACGTGATGTCGCGTTTTGTTCATTGCATTTCTAATGAGCAGCGATGGAGTCAATAATCTCAGCCACCCGTACTGTTTGATCCGGTGGAAGAATCCAACCAGATCCATCTCGTAGGAATGAACTGACGTTTTCGACCATCTCAACGAAGGCGTCTACGTAACCAAACGACTCTTCGTTATTACCAACGAGAAGACTTGAGGATTCACGCCACGATGTGAAGGCCTCTCCTTGCACGGTCTGAATCTGTGTATCAGCGCCCCGCACGACGATTGTTTGCGAGGAGGGCAACACAAATGAACTTAATGATGTAGCAGTTGCATATGCATCAAGACCAGCGCGCGCTCGTGTCGTGAGATCAACTCCAGTGGAACCCACTTCGCGCTGCACTTCTTCAACGTTGACATTTACAGAACTGCCAAATATCGAAACCCATACATGCACTTGATAACAACCAACGTCTAACAAAGCTCCGCCGCCCATCTCGGGATGTAAGCGATAGTTCTCCGTCATTTCCGAGATTGATGTAAACGATGTGTCAATGTGCTGTAATTCACCTAGTGCGCCTGAGGTTGACAATTCGACGATGCGCTTGAAACGGGGATGCCATCGCACCCATGTTGCTTCAATCAGCTGTTTCCCGCATTCCGTAGCAACATCAAACATGTGGCGCGTCTCGCTCGCGGTAATTCCCAATGGCTTCTCACACAACACGTGTTTCCCTGCCAGTAATGCACGGGTCACCCATTCCACATGCTGGTGATTAGCCAAACTGATGTACACAGCATCAACACGTTCGTCGTTCAGCAACTCTTCATAGCGGGCGTGAACCACCTCTGGTTCTAGGGATCTTGAGCGATCCCTGTCTCGGCTTGCCACCGCGAATAACCGTGCGCCACGTGACTCATGAACAGCTGGCGCCATCGCTCGAGATGCAACAAACCCCGCCCCGAGAAAGCCCCAGCGAATGTCCATTAGCGATAATTATCGAACATTGGGAACGACAGGATGGCCGTTTTGTAACGCCGATTGTTCGGCTGCCTGCATGATCCCCACCACGTTGCGGGATTGGAGCGCGGTAACCGACATTGTGGTTCCATTACGCAAATGGTCCGCAAGTGAAGCGTGAAATGCATAAGGTGTGACGTCGTCAAGGGCGACGGTTTCACGCACTCCACCCTCGCGATGAATTGTCAAGATTGCGGGCAGGTCAGCCACCGCGGGTTCGGCTACCGGATTCCAGTCACCCACAATCGCGCCTTCCGTTCCCAGCACATAAAACTTCGGTTTGCGCGCAGCTGCCAGATCGGAGTTCACAAATGTGGCTTGTTTCCCGCTCACAAAATTAATGGTGACGTGGGCATGGTCAGCATTGGTGGCGTGCATCCATCGACGTTTTTGGTTGAGGCCTGACACGTGTTCGATTGGATCAGTTATGACATTAAGTATCTGATCGATGAAGTGACTTCCCCAGTCAAAGATTGCCCCACCGGACACGATCGCATCAGAGTGCCAGTACGTGCAGGGCTCTGAATATCCGCCAACAAAACTGTCATATTGAAACACTTCACCAATTGTTCCGCTTGTAATGAGGCGCTTCATAGTGACAAAGTCAGAGTCGTAACGGCGGTTCTGATACACCACCAATAGTTTTTGTCGTTCTAATGCAAGTGTCATCAACTCATCGCACTCATCAACGGTGAGTGCCATCGGTTTTTCGAGTACCACATGCAGATTTTTTTGTAGTGCAGCCTTTGCCCACTGATAGTGGCTATTTGGTGGAGTCGAGATCACAACAAGATCAAGCGAGCCACTATTCAACATTGCCGACGCATCAGAGAATGCCTCAGCATTGGGGGCTAACTCTTGTGCAGCAGCAACACGTTCCGGATTGGTATCACACACCGCAGATAACTCAAGACCGTCTGTGTGTTGAACAGCCAGATTGTGCTCGTGTCCAATTGCCCCATATGCGAGTAGACCGACACGAACATTTAGCGCTGACATACAATTTGCCAGTCTACAAATGAGAACTCAACTGTTACCTTGTTGCGCCTCGTGTTCTTCGATCTGGCGACGAACTTCTTCCATGTCAACGTTGCGAACAGCGTGAATAAGTTCCTCAAAGGATGCAGCTGGTAATGCACCCGCTTGTGCGTGAAGTAACACACCGTCTCGAAACGCCATGATCGTGGGAATGGATTGAATCTGGAGTGCGCCGGCCAACTGTTGTTCTGCTTCCGTGTCCACCTTGCCAAAGCGGATGTCTGGGTGATTTGTTGCCGCATCCTCGAAGATGGGGGCAAACATTCGACATGGTCCACACCACGACGCCCAAAAGTCAACAAACGTAATGCCATCCGCCATAACGGTTGACTCAAAATTGTCCATCGTCAAAGTGTGTGTGCTCATGACTATTCTCTACCCGCTTTTCTGCACTTTTTACATATCAGTGCTCTGTCTATACCCCTTAGGGTATTAGTTCATGACGTGAGATGCAACACACCGGCTCTCCCTTTCGATACGAGACAATTCATGGGAAACTGAGACGTGACCGAAACTCAGCAACCACACGGTGAATCCGTGAAACATCGGCCACTTTTTCGTGGGCACATTCATCGACATTCGGCCACCGCTGCTGTTCCTCTATTCGCGTGGTTGATCATCATCGCCGGATCATGGACCGAACGTCTTGCAGTCATTATTTACGCCGTTGGCGTAACTACGATGCTCGCGGTATCAGCGGTGTACCACTCAGGGTCACTTTCTTCGAGAGTGGAAGCGATTCTCAAGCGAATTGACCACTCAACAATTCTCTTGGCAATTGCAGGCAGTTACACAGCGATCACTGCATTGGCGTTGTCTGGAACGGCAGAAGTCTTCTTACTCATCTACATCTGGATTGCAACTGCAATTGGGGTCGGCGTTCGTCTGTTGTGGATCAATTCACCATATGTCATCAACGCGCTGATTTACCTCGCGGCGGGATGGTCTGCTCTCCTTGTTGTTCCCGCATTCATCTCCTCACTCGACTCCACCAACACGGTTCTCATCTTCTTAGGCGGAGGTGTATACACAATGGGAGCCATTGTGTACGCGTTACACAAACCAAATCCGTGGCCGGAACACTTTGGATACCACGAAATTTTTCATCTTCTTGTCACTATTGCAGCGAGCCTTCATTTCATACTCGTTGCTCGGCTGATCCTCTCGTAACAGAAAAATTGAGAAGTAACTACTCGCCGACGAATCCTGGCCAGTTGCCCATGTAGCCAACAAACAATTCTGACAGACCCTCTTCGCGTAGCACTTGACGTGGAATGGGAAGGTCGCGCATTTTGAATTCGGGGTTTGCAATGGACTGTGCGGCAAAGTCATGATTTGCAATTGCTCCACGTCCGATCACTGCGATGTCAAGTCCTGCATCAATTCCGCGCTTCGCGTCAGCGGCGGAATACAACTTGCCGGCTGCACCAAGACGTACGTCTCCCCGCGGTAACGCCGTAAAAATATCAACTAGTCGCTTACCTTTATGTTGTTCTTCAATTGGCTCTTTGAAGACATCCCACAACGACATATCGATGAAATCGATCTTCTTGCTGTCAACAAGCCAACCGTATACATCGGCGATTTCATCAATCTTCATGCCAAAACGTTCTGGTGACAGACGCACCGACAGGTTGAAATCGTCGCGGCATGATGATCGAACTCCGTCCACAATGGACATCAGAACTCGTGCACGATTCTCTAATGAGCCACCGTATTGATCTGTTCTCTTGTTCAACTCAGAAGAAAGAAACTGACAAATCATGTATCCATGAGCACCATGTAACTCAACACCGTCAAAACCCGCTTTGTCACAACGCACTGCAGCAGCGACAAAGTCGGCGATGAGTTGCTCCACTTCATCTGCAGACAGGGCGCGTGCGCCAGTCTCAGGGTCATCAGATGGACAGACAGGGTCAGTGCCGATCAACTCACGTGGCGAGCGATTCCCCGCGTGGTGCAGTTGCACGATCGCAAGAGTTCCCGCATCTTTCATATCACGCGCTAATCGAGTGAGACCCTCAATGTGGCTGTCGTCGTCACATCCCAACTGTCCAGTGAACCCACGACCAATTTTTTGTACAGACGCTGCGCATGTCATCGTGAGTCCAAATCCGCCACGAGCACGCATCATCAACCAGTGGTATTCGTCTTCAGACAACGTCCCGTCATCATGGCTTTGTTGATTAGTGAGGGGGGCCAGCATGAAACGGTTTTTCATTGCCGGACCATGAGCAAACGACACGGCATCATTCAGATTTGTCATGGGCTCCAGTGTGTCAGTTGATGGTGTCCAGACATAACACGAAGGCTCGGGCTTTCGCCCGAGCCTTCGCCCTCTAGTGCTCTCTTTTGAAAGAGATCAGCTGGCGCTTACCTTTGCTGCCATTTCTAGGCCCTTGGCCTTCATTGCGCCTGCCAGCGGAACATATCCGAGTCCCTGTGCATATTCAGGTGCATACGTGTTCATTGTCCACTCAAGGAACTGACGAACAACGTCACTCTTAGCGCTCTTTGTCGTCTTGCCCAACATGTAGGTCACCGCTCCAATTGGGTATGCACCACGTGTCTTCGCAGCGAAATTGAAGGTAACGAAACCATTGGTTGCAACTGTTGCGCTTCCGAGAAACGCATTGTAAGAATCCGACGAAGGCTGAATGTATTGACCGTAGTTGTTCTTCAAAGACACAACACGAAGTCCCTTGGACTGACGGGTCGCGTCATAAGCAAACGATGTTTCAGAATATCCGATTGCACCGTTGGTGTCTGCAACGTAATTTGATTGGTTTGCCGAAGTATCTTGCTTCTGAAAACGTGATCCAAAATTACTCACTCCACCTGGGATGTTCGCACTGAAGTCATTGGTTACACCCCAAGCCGAGTTCACACTCTTCATAAAAGTTGTGAAGTTAGCTGTGGTTCCAGAACCATCTCGGAACACCACAATGATGTCCTTGTTTGGAAGTTTTGGAGTGTTTACCTTTTTGTACTCAGCTACCGTCTTGCCATCTACTTTGACCTGATAAGTGGCTGAGTCTTGAATCTTCAGCGACATCTTGATTTCGCTCTTTCGACCAATCTTCGATGTGGCAATAGCTTTCTTCGTCTTGGTATCGACTACTTCAACATTCTTGCCTTTTGCCTTCTTCACAGCGGAAGGGTTCAGAGCGACAGTAACAACTGCTGCACCAGAACGGCGTTCGTTTTGCCACAGTGAAGACGCGCCCTTGTAGTCGCTCTTCTTTTTTGAGTTCGACCAGGTTGGGTTTTCCTTCATATCTTTTGCAATAGCAGGATCATCCCATTTGGTGATTGAACCATTGAAGATCTTCTCTGCTGTTGCTTGGCTCAATGACAACTGAGCACCCTTCAATTCGTCAAGACGATAGGTGATGGCAATTGCGCCAGCGAGGTAAGGAACATACGTCCATCCAAAGCTCGGAGTACGTGACGATGACACAGCGGAGTCAGTTCCCCCCATGTCATAAGTGTTTGCGCGAAAACCACTTTGTCCATCGCTCGAGCCTTTTGCTGTATACGTAAGAGTGTGCCCTGTGGTCTTATTGAATTCAGCAATCGCTGCTTGCAGGAATGGATCGGGGAAGGTCGCTCCACCTGCTGCGATCGTCTCGGCTTGTACCGCAGATGTTGCGATAAGTGAAGACGCAACCGTCACACCAATAATCGCAAGACGCTTTCTTAAGCTCATCATGTTTGTTATTTCTCCTCTTTTGTCAATTACGACAACTGAAAAATAACTGTGTGATGTGAACTCAAGATTGTGAATGACCTAACTTCGCCTTACGTTCATGTGAACTTTTGGCGTCAATTGTTCACCCAAACTTTCCTTGCACATAATCAGCGGTGCGACTATCAAGAGGGTTTGTGAACATGTTGATTGTTGAGTTGGCTTCTACGAGATAGCCGGGACCACCATCGGTGAGAAAGAATGCGCAGTTATCACTCACTCGACTTGCCTGCTGCATGTTGTGAGTCACAATCACTACAGTTATTTTCTCGGCTAATTCACGAATCGTTTCCTCAATTCGTAGCGTGCTCGCAGGATCAAGTGCCGAGCAAGGTTCATCCATCAGCAATACTTCCGGTTCCACCGCGAGTGACCGTGCGATACACAATCGCTGTTGTTGCCCTCCCGACAATGAACCACCGGAGGCATTCAGACGATCCTTGACCTCTTTCCACAAGCCAGCACGTGAGAGGCAATCTTCGACGATCTCGTCATGATTAGTGCGCTTCAAGTGCGCCAACTTGATTCCTGCCAGAACATTTTCGCGAATTGTCATTGATGGAAATGGGTTTGGCTTTTGAAACACCATTCCCACCTTCAAACGGATCTCTGCGGGATCCACTTCAGGTGCATAGACATCTTTGCCGTCGAGCAGCACTTGTCCGGCCATCGCAGCCTTTGGAATGTGCTCGTGCATGCGATTCAAAAGACGAATGAAGGTTGATTTTCCACAACCTGAAGGTCCGATAAGACCGGTAACCGTGCGAGCAGGAAACGTCAGAGAGACGTCTGCTAACGCATGATGGTTGCCGAACCACGCATGAACATTTCGAGCTTCTAATCCACGCTCAGATGGTGTGGGGGGCACACTCGCATGGATTCCCTTTTCAACACTCTGATTTGTGTCATACCTCTGGTCAATCATTGTCGATGACATGTCATTCTCCATACCTTGGTTTTCAATGTTTTCATTCATGCGATGCCTACGAGCGCTTACGCGCGCGGTCCTTTGTTGCCAATAAATCGTGCAAGAGCAAACAAGATGGCCACCACCAGCATCAGCACGAGTGAGCCAGCCCAAGCACGAGCGATGGCGTATTCAGTGCCTAACTTCAACAGACCGAATACGTAGGTCGGCAATGCCGCAATCGGCCCCTCAACGGGATTGAACTGGAAATTTGATGCATACAGCGATGTAAGTATCAGTGGCGCAGTTTCACCAATTACACGTGCGACACCCAAGATTGCAGCTGTGACAAGTCCACTTCTAACTGTTGGCAATACGATCATGATCGCAGTGCGCCATTGACGCGACCCGAGCGCATAACCGGCAGTTCGTAAATCATCTGGAACAAGCTTCAACACTTCTTCTGACGTACGCGCAATTGTTGGAAGCATCAGAACGGCAAGCGCTGCTGATCCGGCAAGCCCTGAATACTTCCCCATCGGTATAACGATGGTTGCGTAGATAAACAAGCCAGCAACAATCGAAGGCACACCACTCATCGACTGCACAACAAATCGCACAAGAAATGAGAACCGTCCTCGAATTTCTGAGAGATACATTCCGCTCAATATTCCGAGTGGCAAAGTGACCAATGTTGCGATCAGGACCATGATTAGAGAACCAATGATTGCGTGACCTACACCGCCAAAATTCAAATCATCGTCGGGACCAGTCACCCGCATGTCGGAGGTGAAATAACCCAGATAGATCGCTTTATATCCATTCTGGATAAGTGAGAAAAAGATAGACAGCCACGGAACAAAAGCAGCAATTGCTAACGACTTGATCACGATGCTCATTACCACGTCTTTACGTTGTTTTATCTCTGCTCGCCAGTAGCGAGCGCTTGCGAATATCAACGTCGCGAAGAAAAAGACAAATGCCCAACCATCAACGCCCGCGACTCCTGTAAATAACGTGATGCCCGCCGAGACAATCGCGAGACCCATCAGATACAACCAGTCTTGCGCTCGTTTTCTCTTCGGCGTGCTCCACGGCGTCTGTGGAGTCACTTCACTTGGTGAAGGTGTCGGCTCGACAGGTGACGACTCAATGGTGACGCTCATTTTTTGCTCGTACTTCTCTGAACAATAAATGATGCAAGCATGTTCACAACCAAGGTGAGACAAAACAGGACGAAGCCGGCGGCGATTAACGCTTTCAATTCATAATCACTCGCTTCACCAAATTTGCTCGCGATATGTGAAGCGATATTTCCTCCAGCTGACTCCAAGACGCGGAAGTTGTAATCGAATACCAAATTCAAGAGCAAGAACACAGCGATTGTTTCGCCAAGTGCTCGACCGAGACCAAGCATTGCCCCGCCCAGAACGCCACTCTTGCCGTACGGCAACACGACAGTTCGAATTGCACCCCACTTCGTGCTGCCAAGTGCGTAGCAAGTGTCGATTAGGTCTCGTGGAGTTCGAGAAAACACTTCTCTGGCTATCGATGTTGTAATTGGAACAATGAGCGACGCGAGAACACAGCCAGCAATAAACGGGGAACGTCCAAAATTTTCAAACTCAACGGAAAATAATGGGAACCAACCAAACCAATCATTCAAGAAAACAGACCATCGGGTTCCGATATTTGAAAAAACTTGAATTCCCCAGATACCAAAAATTACTGATGGAATTGCGGCCGCTAGGTCCAGCAATGTCACAAACACGCGATACAACTTTGCTGGCGAGTAAAACTCAATGTAGAGGGCTCCACCAATCGCTAAGGGCACGGCGATGATCAATGCAATCAATGAGACAACTATTGAACCGACAAGCATCGGGCCAAGCCCAAATACTGCTGCTTCACCGGTCTCTTCTGAACCAATAAACCACTCAGACCCAGTGATGAATTTCAATCCAAAATCACTGAAAATTTCAGCCCCGCGATAAACAAGGAAAAAACCGATCGCGCCAAGAATAAGAAGCGACGTCAACGCCCCTGCCGTCACGATGCGGCGAAAGATACGGTCGGCCTTGTTATAGACAACTACCACGTCGCGCTTTTCTGGTATCGACCCCTGCGCGGGTTCAGTAGCCAACGACATAGTCAGGAAGTCTCACAAGGCCGGGTTATGACGAGCCGACTACACGGTGAACTACAGGTGAATTCTGAACAGTATTTATCTGCACTGTTCACACGATGTTGACAAGTTCGTCGGGCTAACCAGTAGTGATGTTCGACAGAATTTCGTCAAATGACGCATCTGCCAGCGCCCGCATCTCATCGTCTGTGCGGTCCTGAATTGGGTGTGCCACAAAAACTCGAGCAACATCAGGGAACCCGAGCGACTTTGATTGCGCATCAGCTGCGCTCACAAACTCAGCGGATGCGACGAACACCCCTGGAATGCCACGAAGTTCTAAATCTGCGATGTCGTGCACACTGCACGTCGTGCAACTGCCTCAATCAGCAAGTGATTCGATCACAACATTGCACTGTTGTGAGATCTCATAACGCAAATCAGCAGGTGCGGGTTTGGTGAATGTGGGTTTTGCGTAACGCTTGACCGTTGCGCCACGTTCCACCAACAACTCTTCGATGCGATCGAGATACACGTTGCCACGCGCTTTGCTGATGTCAAGAAGACCGACGGTTAATCCTTTAACGGATTGAGGACGCGCAATGCGTTGACGGGTTGCAGGCGAGCGCTCACTAGTGGGATCCAAGATCACAAGTGAAGAGCTATCAGCAGATGCCATGTCTCTATTGTGTCACAGGCCAACTGGTCGGGTCACTGGATCACTGCCCATCTTGCCGTTTGCCCAGCCTGCGATAACGGAAGAGAACAACCCTGCTCCTCCACCGGCGTAGGTGAGCAGAATTCCACCAGGGCGGAACTTGGGCAGAGTCGCGTCTGCAAGTGATTCCGAGACACCTTCTGCCATTCCGTGTGCACCACGAATAATGTCAGCGCCTGACAGTTGGAGTCGCGAGTGTAAGTCCTCGAGAATTTGTGTGCGTGTCCAACCCGCTTCAGCAAAGATTCGTCCATGATCAGGACTGATCGTCAGAATCGCATCGAATGCGATCACCAACTTTGGATGCATCACTGACCTCATACATGCAGCAAGCGAGGCAAGCAATTGCTCGGGTGTTCGCGCCAATTGATCCACCATTACTCTTGGTCCCTCACCTGCGAACACTGTGACACCGTCGGCATCAGGTGCGAGTCCGCGCTCTACCCCGAGTGTTCCAAAAGGTGACCGTTCCTCGTCTTCTGCAAAACAAAAAGATATTTTTCCCGGATTACCGTGCGTGGCGCGATCCACTTCACCGGGGCGACCGCCACCAACGTTGCGAATTGTCAACTGAACAGCTCGACCAATCGTGCTGTTAGCTCGGTTACCTTGACCGAAGGCATTGATCCCACTGTTCATGCCGATACGTCGAGTACCCGGGCCATGACACACAATGACTGGACCAACAGGCATCGTTGTAGCAAGTACACCGTGCATGTTGAACTCGTCAGTGCACGCTGCTTCGAGTGCTGCGATCACCCACGGTAAGTATTCAGGTTTGCACCCTGCCATCACCGCATTAATTGCAATCTTCTCAACAGTCAACTCAACCAAGTCGGGTGGAGCAATTGCAACAACATCACTTGGACTGCGCGTTGTTCCCGACAACATCCGCATCACGCGTTCCGGCGTGGGTGGCACTACTGGCAATCCATCCGTCCAGCCGCGTGAATACAGCGCCTCTATTTCATCCTCCGCACTTGCTAATGAAATATGACGTGCGGTTAACACATCCCCTAGAAAACGGACACGCAATGTGTCTTCGAGATCAGGGTCAACACTCATTGAGCCACAACCGGGACGCATCGCGGGAAGATCACTCCCTAAAGACGAGAGATCTGTGATCTTGCGCCATTCATCTTGAGACCAGCCAACTGTTCGTGCAACTTCAACACCATCTTTAATGCGCATCACAGTGGGGACGGTTTCAATGTCATAGTGCCACGACACAGATAGATCTGCATCGTGTTGCGCAGTAATAGTTGTTGGAAATGCCGGATTATCTTGCGTGTACACAGTGAGAGGTTCGTGCTGTGCAATTTCAGGAAATAGCGGCTCCACCATCTTGCACGTCGCGCATTCTTCTTTGACGACGACGACCAGTCCGTCTGGCAGACGTGGTTTGGTGCTTGACATACTGCCGACTTTACAAATAAAGCCGACTGAACACTGCACTAGTGTTGAGGGCTGGACCAGAGGGGGTTGTCCACCATGTCGGCTTTTGAACCAGCCACTCACAGCAAAGCACTCGTCAATCCGCGAGAGTTCAGACCCACGCGCGCGGTACGCCGTGGAGATCTTGAGCATTCCTTCATGCGCCCCCACCAAACAGAGATCAATGTCGAAGATCTTGAGTATGAGGGACCATCAGGAAAACGGACTGTTCGCGACCTTCTTGATTCTCTCAACAATGATGCGATTCTGGTCATGCTTGATGGTTCGATCATCTATGAGCGATACAAACGAGGAGCTCGCCATACCCCACATGCGTTGACATCCATGTCATCTGCATTAGTGGGTTTGCTTGCAACAATGTCTATTAACGGCGGCAAGTTAGATGTTGACAAAACTGTTGCTCAATACCTTGATGATTTTGCGAACACTCCCTACGGATCAGTGTGTATCGGCGACATTATGTCGATGCGTGTACCAGTAGAACACAACGCCGATACATACTCACCGCTTGAACAACACCCCATATCAATTCGCGAGGCTTTAAAAAACACAAAGATCGCTGGTCAACCTGGTGAACGATTCCAGTATGAAGACACCAATGTTGAAATTATTGGACTCATTCTCGCGAAGTTATACAAACACAATCTGTCAGAACTTCTCTCGCAAGTATTATGGATGAAAATCGGTGCAGAAGAAGATGCGTCGTGGTCAGTTGATGCCGATGGTGTTGAAGTTGCCTCGAATGGACTCGCAGCAACAGCACGTGACATTGCGCGTATCGGTGAAATGATGCGATTGGGCGGCTCGCTAAAGGGTGTGCGCATTATCAGTCCGAAGCCCATTCACGATTTACGAATCGGGATGGATTTCAACATTTATCAGCACATCACTGACAGTGACTGGGGAAAGTCGATAGACAAATACGGTTACCACAACTTCTGGTTTATCCCTCCTCGAGGCGACCATCTGCATGCAGTGGGACGCTTTGGTCAACATCTCTACGTCGCACCAAATTATGGAATGACGGCTGTCATTACTTGTTCATCAGATTCCGACTACAAGAACTACGGCGCAGAGTTCGAAGCAATGATGGAATGGGTGTTGTACAAACTAGGTACAACCTGATCACTTTGTGGCGTTAGCCTCAACCGCGGAGGTGTCCGAGCGCCTGGTGGGCTTCACCGTCTTCAAAACGGTTGAGACGAGTGAACCTCGTCTGGCGGGTTCGATTCCCGTCCACCTCCGCCAACAACCTTGTCTGCCGTCTACGAATGCTGCGGACATCAATAATTTGGTCCTGACACACGCACATCACCAACACGCTTGGTCAAACCGCGCTTATCAAGCACGGTTCCTAATGGAACTGCATGTTTTCGAGTGAGTCCAGTGGCATCACGTAAAGCCGCCATAGTGAAACCGGCGGGATGCTTCTGCCAAAGTTCTGTCAAAACATCACGAAGATCTTCTAATACATCAGCATGAAAAACAATGTCGTCGTGTTCATATACAACTGCACGTTGCACTAATCGACGTATGACGTCGCGGGTTAGGTGTGCCGTGTCTAGTCCAGCGCGACCAGCATTGCGAATCTCTTCAGCCAGTTGTTGTTCATCGGACGAAAACTCTGCACCACGAAGTGCGATGCCGTGAGAAATTGTGACCCCATCAATTTGCTCGAGGAGTAGCCGTTCCCATGTCTGCAAGACAGACACATCCACGCCGCGTGGCGCATTGTTCAACATGTTCTCGAGATTCGTACGTGTCTGAGTAACCAACTCAGGTGTTGCAACCCACTCTCCAACCACTGGTGCCACGTGTTGGTTGGTGTCTTTCCATACCTGCGCTACTGAAACCCATCCGCGTTCTGATATGTATGTCAGTACGTTGCCATCTGGGCACGCTTTCGTCACGGAAACAACAGGGTGAGCATCTAGTACCGACCCACCGCCAACCGTTTCACTACGGCCTGTCTCTCGAATAACAAAACGATCACCTGGTAACAGTGGCAACGGTATGTGAAATGACATACGCACCAAACCCTGATCTCCGGGATTGATGACATCATTCCCAAGTACGCGCAACTGCACCTCTTGATCAGACGTTCCCACATGCAATATGTACTGCCCTCGTTTTGAAACACCGTGATCAAGTGTTGGTAGGACGTTCAGTACGGCATCACACTGAGTTGTCACATTCCACTCGGATCCCGCTACCAGAACATCTCCACGCACAAGTTCGTCAATACTCGCGCCCGTCACGTTGAGCGCTACTCGAACTGGTCCGTTTGCCAAATCAACCTTGCGGCCGTGCGTTTGAATTCCGCGCACACGTACTGTCGTGCCGTGACGAACCACTGCCATGTGATCATCAACAGAAATTTGTCCCAACAACGTGCCGGTCACCACGGTTCCAGCCCCCGTCATAATGAAGACACGGTCGATAAATAGCCGTGTTCGTTGCGCATCTTCGGTGGCCCGAATGTGTCCGACCGCGTAGCCCAACATCTCACGAACCTGTTCGATGCCGTCACCAGTAATCACCGAAGTGGGCACAACTCCAATCACATCCACGTCGCGCTGTGCAAGCTGTGATCGCACTTCCTCTTCCACTTCTGCAACACGTTGCGCATCAACACGATCAGTTTTTGTGAGTGCAACAACAAATCGTTTTGATCCAAGTAGTGACACGACATCACAGTGCTCGGTTGTCTGGGGCATCCATCCTTCGCCCGCATCAACGACGAGTAACACCACCCCGACATGGGATACGCCTGCGATCATGTTTCGAATGAAGTCAACGTGACCGGGGACATCAATGAAACTCAACGTGTGACCTTCGGTGGTTGTGGTATGTGCGAAACCCAAGTCAATTGTCATGCCGCGTTGCTTTTCTTCAGACAATCGATCGGGATCAGTTCCTGTTAGTGCACGCACCAATGATGACTTCCCATGATCAACATGACCCGCGGTAGCGATGACGGTCATAGATCTAGTTCGGATATCGCGCTCACCAGAACGTCATCGTCGTTCGCAGTACATGACCGCAAATCGATAATCGTGTCGTTGCTGTCCACACGAACAATCACTGGTGTCACGTGTTGCCGCAAACGTGCGCTGTGATCACCCTGCAATGACAAGGCAACGGAAGGGATCGATACACCTGGAGCAGATCCTGCTCCGGGTAGAGCTTCTGTTTCAATGATGCGCACGTGAGAAGAATGCGTTGCGGGAAGTCTGTGCACGACTGTCTCGGCACGCTTGCGCAATGCATCTACTGATGTGGTGGCCATCGACCAAAAAGAAATGTCACTACATGCGGTGCCCGATAAATAGCTGAGCAACACACTTTGTAGACCAAGCAGGGTGTGCGATCCCGGACGTAACGCACGCATTAATGGATGTGCTGCACACGCGGCAACGAGTTCTTTCGATCCCGCAATCACTCCGCATTGTGGACCACCTAACAACTTGTCACCACTAAACAACACAAGCGCCGCGCCATCTGCCAGACACTGCTTGGCGGCAGGTTCACCTTCTAACCACGCCGTGAGTTGACGAGCAGTTGATGAAACCCATGGAGTGTTGTTATCCAATAACCCCGACCCAATGTCCACCACAAGGGGGACTGGCAATGTCGCTAGTTGCTCAACAGATGCCTCTTCCACAAAACCACGCATTGCAAAATTTGACGGATGAATCTTCATCACGAGTGCAACGTCATTCTTTTTGTTTGCACATGCTTTTTCATAATCACGCAGTCGCGTCTTATTCGTAGTGCCAACGTCAAGCAACCGGGCTCCCGATTGCTCCATCACATCGGGAATACGAAAACCTCCACCGATCTCCACGCTCTCCCCACGCGACACGACAACATCGCGATCATTTGCCAATGCGGCAACCACCAATAGCACTGCAGCCGCATTGTTATTCACAACCACCGCCGCCTCGCACCCGATGAGTGTCTGCAACAGTTCACTCACCGCATCGTGGCGTGAGCCACGTTTTCCTGAACGCAAATCAAACTCAACGGTGACTGCCCTATTTGATCCTTCAATAGCAACGGGCGCACGACCAAGATTGGTGTGCAATAGCACTCCGGTCGCATTCACGGCATCGCGCATCAGAGTGGCTTCCACATCACGCACATACCGCATTGCGACAACGTCAATTTCTAGAGATACTCCGTCACGTACTTCATCAATTGCTTGACGTGCACATTGCACCAATAGTGCATGCGGAAGATGAGATTTCTCCTCTAAAGATCGTGCGAGAGCGTCGACTGATGGCGGTCGGCTAAAACGTCTCTCATCCACCTCTGTCACCCACTTGAAACTAATAGGCTCACCACCATGACCGCACAGCCACCCTCAGCGCGCCTTACTGAATGGACGTCATGCGGTGGATGCGCCGCAAAGTGGGGAGCCTCATTACTTGCTGACCTGGTCAAGGAGATGCCCGATTCAAAGGACAAGTCATTGTTAGTCGGCCTCGCCCCATTCGATGATGCAGCTGTGTATCGCCTCACCGACGAAGTGGCGTTAGTGAGCACCACAGATTTTTTTCCACCACTTGTTGATGACCCTTCTGATTTTGGTGCGATTGCGGCGGCGAACGCATGTAGTGATGTCTTTGCCATGGGTGGCAAGGTTGTACTCGCCGTCAACATTGCAGCGTTCCCTGAAGATTTCCCCCGCAAGTGGATAACACAGATCTTTGACGCCGCTTCTCGTGTTGTCGTAGATGCTGGTGGAACCATTGCTGGTGGTCACACCATTCGTAATCCGGAACCAATCTTCGGATTAGCTGTGCAGGGAACGGTTCATCCTGATCGCATCTTTCGTAAGTCAGGTGCAAGGCCTGGTGATATCGCATTGATTTCTAAACCCATTGGTACGGGTCTTGTAATGGCAGCAGGAACAGATGCTGAAAAGAAAACTGCAATTAGTGGAATGCGCACAATTAACAGACAAGCGGCCGAGCAACTACGTGAATTGGGCGATGGAGTACACGCCGTCACTGATGTCACCGGATACGGATTAGCGGGTCACGGTTGGGAAATTGCTGATCGTTCCGGTGTTCGTCTTGTAATTCGTCACGAACTGATTCCTACATACAGTGGCGCGTTTGCACTTGCACAAAACGGCACACGTACAGGTGGAGACCCGCGTAATCGTGCATACGTCGCATCATTTTTTACATCGTCTATTGATGATGCATATGTTGCGTTAACAATGGACCCGCAAACATCAGGCGGATTACTCGCGGCAGTGGATCCCAATGTTGCATCACAACTTGAAAAAAATGCGCAGTGGACTGCGATCGGTGAATTCACAAGTGAAAAAGCCAGAATTGAACTCAAATAGCGGAAAAAACATCTGCTAGCCTGAAGACATACGTCAACAAGCCACCGGTGTGTGGGGAGTGTGATTCTTTTATGAAAATCCTCGTTGTAGGAGCTGGCGGAGTAGGCGCATCAATGGCGTCTATCGCTGAGACGAGGGAATTTTTTGATTCTTTTGTTCTTGCCGATATTGATGAACGACGTGCGAAGCAAGCGGTAGCTGATCTTGATGATCCGCGCCGATTCGAAGCAGTACATGTTGATGCAGGTTCTGTTGAAAACGTTGTCGAACTCATCGAACGCACCAAAGCAGACATCATCGTCAACGCTGGTGATCCTCGATTAAACGAAGTCGTATTCGAAGCGGCATACCGTGCGAAATGCAACTACCTCGACATGGCAATGAACTTGTCAAAGCCACACCCGATTCGACCATACGAAGAAGTGGGAGAACCGCTTGGTAGAGCACAACTAGACGCACACGAACAGTGGATCGACCGTGGCATCCTCGCACTTGTTGGAATGGGTGTTGAACCTGGCCTCAGCGACATCTTCGCTCGCTATGCGAGTGACCATCTTTTCGATGAAGTGCATGAGATTGGTGTGCGTGACGGTTCCAACTTGTCAATTGATGGATTCGACTTCGCACCGACGTTTTCTATTTGGACCACAATTGAGGAATGTTTGAACCCGCCAATCGTGTGGGAAAAGAACCGTGGACTCTTCACCACTGATTGCTTTAGTGAGCCCGAAATCTTCCACTTCCCTGCTGGTATCGGACCGGTTGAATGCGTCAATGTGGAACATGAAGAGGTGCTGCTCATCCCGCGAGAAATTGATTGCCAACGTGTCACCTTTAAATATGGCCTCGGTGCAGAATTCATTGACTGGCTGAAGACTTTTGCTTATCTCGGTCTTGATAGCAAAGAAAAGATCAACGTCGGCAACGTTGCAGTAGCTCCACGTGATGTCTTGGCTGCAGTATTGCCAAACCCGTCTCAACTTGGTCACCTCATGCACGGAAAGACATGTGCAGGTACATGGGTACGGGGCGTTTATGACGGCGCACCGCGTGAGGTGTATCTGTATCACGTTGCAGACAATGAGACCACGATGCGCGAATGGGGCTCGCAAGCAGTGCTGTGGCAGACAGCGGTGTGTCCCGTTGTTGCACTTGAGTTGTTGTCAAACGGATCATGGAAAGCAACCGGTGTACACGGACCAGAACATTTTGATGCAGTCCCGTTCCTCAACTTGCTTGGTGAATACGGAACTCACCACGGTCAGTTAGAGATGGGACCTGGGTTGTGGCCAAGTCCAAAGTCAACAGGACAACCCGGATGGGATCGTCCTGTACGCAGAGCAATCCACCCTCAGTGAACGTGTTGTTGCACTAATTAGTTATTTTGTGCCAAGAGCGCGCAGAAAATCTGGTGGGATCACGAGGTCATCGCGAGTGAGATCATTGATGTCTGATTTGCCAATGCCCATCATCGCTGAATCCATTCCACCGCGAATGACGTCAAGCACATTCTCCACTCCGGCTTGACCATTCGCCGCAAGTCCCCACAAATACGCACGGCCGATCATCACGGCCTTTGCGCCCATCGCCAGTGCTTTAACAACATCACTACCGCGTCGCACACCACCATCAAGAACTACTTCGATTTGGCTGCCAACTGCTTCGGCGACTGCCGCAAGGTTTCGGATAGGCGCGGGAGTTCCGTCAAGGTTGTTGCCACCGTGGTTTGATACAGACAACGTTGTTGCACCGAGATCAACAACGCGCTTGGCATCATCAACGCGACAAATGCCCTTCACCATGAATGGGCCATCCCATTGCGAACGAATCCATGCAACGTCGCTCCATGACGGAAGTGGGGTTTGCATCCACTCGTAATAGGCACCGAAGAATGTCGGTGCTTTGCCCCCAGGAGGAGTCATGTTTGGCGCGGTGAGATCCGGCAACTTCCCTGTTTTTGCAAACGTCCACAGCCACTTTGGACGAGAGATTGCTTCTGGTGCGAGTTTGATCATTGCCTTGAGATCAATCTTTTCGGGAATCCATGGGCTACCCCAATCACGACCGTTTGAAAATGACCAGTCAAGCGTGATGATGATTCCCTTTGCGCCAGCGTTCTTTGCCCGCTCGAGGCGATGCAACATGAGATCGCGATCACCCGACCAATACACCTGCAAGAACACAGAGTCATTTACTGCGGCAACTTCTTCAACTGACTTGCTTGCAAATGAACTCAACCCCATCGCAATGCCGCGGTTTGCAGCAGCACGCGCAATTGCTACTTCTCCGTCTGGATGCACTGCTTGTACACCAGTAGGAGAAATGATCACGGGCATTGACAATGTCTGTCCCATAACCGAAGTCTCCATGCGACGCTCGGTTGGAAGATCAGCAATGTGTGGCGCAAAACCCAACAAGTCAAAAGCATTTAAGTTGTCGTTGTACGACAACCCTTTTTCTGAACCAGCAAGTAGTGCGCTGTAGACAGATTTTGGAAGACGCTTCTTAGCCCTGCGTTGTGCTTCTGCGACCGTTTCGAACCATGCGTTTGCCATTGGTCATGACCTCCCCGACCGCTCAAGTGTAGGGATTAGTCGCGTGTGAACAAGCCTGCAACGCTCGGGCGACCCCCTGCGTTATTGCCGCCGAGTGCTGCTCCGATAAAGCCAAGGAACTCGTTGGGGTTGCGCGTTTGCACAAGCAAGCGACCAGGACCTGTGAAGTCGAAAACCAGACCTTCGCCCGATTTGACCATCTGCACGATGCCACCCGTTGCTTTGCGCAGGCTCATCGTGAGGCTTGGGTCGTATGCGACCATGTGCCCGGTATCCAAAGTGATCTTTTCACCCGGCGCCAGATTCCATGTCTCCAGTGCGCCGTAACACGAAAGCACAATCTTTCCGGAGCCTTCAGCATGAACGATGAATCCACCTTCGCTGCCAAACAAGTTCTTGAAGCCACCCCACTTGGTGTTCAACTCAACTGTTGCTTCTGATGCCAACCATGAACCACGTTGCACAATCAATCCGTCACTTGGAACGTCCACGACAACAAGGTCACCTGGCATCAACGCTGCGACGTCGACAAAACCACCTTGTGGAGGTGCGGTGAATGTTGTGAGAAAGAACGACTCGCCACCGAGAGCTGCACGCTTCAGTGATTTCATCACACCACCTTCAGCTTTTGCCTCCACTACAACGCCATCGCTTGTCGCCATCATTGAGCCCGACTCCGCGCGAACTTTTTCACCGCCACTCATTGAGAGTCGAGCAACACCAAATGCTGGTCCGTTACGTACTTCAATGTCCATTGCAAACTTCCCCCGTCGCTCTGGCGCTCACTTCTCGTGACCGCTTCTGATAGTGAACCGTACTATTCGAAACGAGAGCCCTGAGACGCGGGCACTATTTGCTTACGTCACAGTCACTTGCGAGAAATGTGGCGACCCTTTGGGCGGCTCGCGTCACTGCGGCATCATTCAAAATCACGGTCGCCTCATCAATCGCTACCTCGCCTTTGGAAGAACCCGCGCCTACTTCACGTGCGGTTGCAAGAGCCTCGCCCGCGGCACCATATCCGGTCACAAAGATGGCGTAATCGTCTTTGATGTCCGATGTGATCACGTCACCAGTGAGTTCAAGATTTGCCACATAACGATCCGCTTCGAATGATGACGGTTTAGCCAAACCCGACATCAAGATGTTTGACACTGCCGAGAAAGCTGCGAGAGCGGTTGCGCATTCATTCGCATCTGCCACTGCAATAAACACTGTGTCATCGGTGGCAATAGATGAGTCCACAGAGACAGCCGTGTCACCAGACGATGTGACTTGTGCGTTATCAGAATCAGAACACGATGAAGTAGCGACAACACCAACCGTGAGAGCAATAGCGAATGCGTGTCGGCGAACGTTCACGCTGACAGACTAGGCACCAATGACCGTTCCATGGACGACAGACGGTGGAATTCACAACATTCCACTACCAATCACCACTGGTGGTTTATGGCTCTGTGGAAAGCATTACATTGCACCACGAGTAGAAGAGGTTCGTCTCGAGCTTGGTGGTCCGACAATCGTGTGCCTTACACAACGACATGAATTGGAAGATCGTTACGACACATACATCACATGGTTGGAAGCACATCGCGATACTGCCGCCGTGTGGTTTCCCATACACGATCTCAATGCGCCCTCATTAGAAGAAGGCATCACACCTTTAGAACGCGTTGTTGATGGCCTGCACAACAACGAACGATTTGTTATTCACTGTGCTGCTGGCATCGGCCGTGCAGGAACAACAGCTGTCGGAGTTTTAATGATGCTTGGAATGGATTCTGAGTTTGCAACGTCACATGTTCGGGCACATCGTCCGATGGCGGGCCCCGAAGCGGGATCCCAACGAGACTTCATTTCTTCCCTCGCAATGCGGTTGACGCAGAACTAACTACACTTGCCCCGTGCCTATGTCACCCCGCGCAAAAAGCGCCTCCGCAATTGCGAACGACAACAAAATCCGCGACGCAGCAATCGACATTGCGCATCAAATTGGTCTTCAACACCTGCGCTTCGGACACATCGTTGAGCACACCAGTCTTACCACTGGAGCGTTGTACTCGCGCTTTGCTGACCACAATGACTTACTCGCCACTTTGTGGATTGATCGACTGCGTGAACCGTTTGTTCAATTACTAAATGACGCAATGAATGCATTTACATCTGATGATTCTCAGGCTGTGAATCAACTAGCCGAGCGATTACACAAACTTTCAAAAGTTGAATGGGCTGCGATCGAAGCAGTCGTCATTGCACCACGCATACCAGAGCTTGATGAGATTGTGACTGAAGACGTTGTTGAATGTCTCGGCAAACTTGGGCTTACTCCACAATTTTCTGGAGAGGACGTTCACGGCATCAAAGTAATCACTGTTGTGTCGCTCGTGTTGGGGTGCGCCTTCAACTCTTTCATTGACAAAGGAGTCGATGATTGGAAGGCAATTTTTGCTTTGCATCGTTTCGTTATCAACGATCTCAAACCTGTGAGCAATCGCAAGGAACTGTCTCACGGACCACTTCCAGTCAGTGCAGATACGGGTGATGAACTACGCAACACACTGATCAACGCCACAGCTGAAGTAATTGCCCGTTCAGGAATTGACGGCGCCACCCTTGCACGTATTGCGCGACGCGCTCGCATGACAAGCGGTGCGGTGTACACGCTGTATGAAATAAAAGATGAACTAATTGCAGATGCAATCAAAGTTCTCATGTCCGCAGCTCGTAGTGACACAACATCGTTAGTGCAGGAATCAAAGGTCACTGGTGATACTTTCACGTCGACGATGCAGGTGTACTCACTTGCTTTCGATCCCACTCGTCGCAGTTTTCGTCGTTTCCGACTTGAAGTTCTTACGTCTGCGCGCACGGACGCAGATATCAAGTCCTCGGTGCGTGGTCTCTATCGCCAACGCATGAAGGAATACGAAAAAATGTTCGCCCCCGATCCGCGCTTCTCCGCAGACTTTGTTCGCGCAGTGGGTCGTACCGGCCAAATGCAACCCGTTGGGTTTTCCATCCTCGAGCACTACATCAACTCGCCCGAGAATGTGAATATGTTGCCATTGTCGTCGGCAGTGACGCGGAACATCTATAACGTTCTCGTCCATGCCAATTGATGACCCTGGAGTAAGCCTCGTCTCGCTGCTCTTGGCCGACTACGCGAACGTACGAGAAGGCCTACTGAATGTTGTGAGCGCCGGTATCACCCGTGTGGCACCACGAGGCGACTACCCATTCCATCCCGATGTCTTCTTGGCGATGATGGTGTACGTCAATCCGGACCGGATTGACCAAACACACGAGTCGAGAGTGACGGTGAAATACCCCGAAACTGCGGAAAAGATTGCTCAAATTGATTTCACCTTCAATGCCCAGGCGGCTCGATTCCCCGGAGAGGGGCTCTATGTCCCGTTCGCACTGCCGTTACGTGAGATCGTGTTTCCTCATCCTGGCGAAGTCGATGTATCGGTCGCACTCAATGGCCAATTCGCAAACTCGTTGACGTTCTGGTTACAAGAGCCGGCTCTAGGCGACTAAGCGCTCCCCGCTGTACCCTGTTGGGTTATGGCAACAAACCGTGAAATCTGGGAAAGCGAGTTCGGCAATTCACGTCTTCGTGAAGCCGACTACGCAACGATGTCGGGCATTCCGCTTGAACCCGTATACGGACCAAATGAGGGCGAATTCCCTGGTCAATATCCCTACACGCGTGGACCATACGCCTCGATGTATCGCTCCAAGTTGTGGACGATGCGTATGTTCGCCGGTTTTGGTACAGCTGAAGACACCAACTGGCGATTCAAAGAAATCCTCAAAGCAGGCGGTGATGGTCTTTCCACTGCATTCGACATGCCCACTCTTCTTGGTCTCGACTCTGATGACCCGATGTCAGAGGGCGAAGTTGGTCGTTGCGGAACTGCGATCGACACTCTCGCAGACATGGAAGATCTGTACGCAGGTATTGATCTGGGTTCCATCACCACTTCAATGACAATCAACTCTCCCGCTGCAGTCATTTTTGCAATGTTCATCGCCGGTGCAGAAAAACGAGGAATTTCTCGACAGATGCTTGGTGGCACATTGCAAAACGACATTCTAAAGGAATACCAAGCGCAAAAAGAGTTCGTGTATCCGCCACGACAAGGAATGCGTCTTGTGCGCGACACGATCGCATTCACATCCGCCGAAATGCCGAAGTGGCACTCAGTCTCTATTTCCGGATATCACATTCGTGAAGCTGGTTCCACTGCCGTTGAAGAATTGGCATTTACTCTGGCAAACGGCTTTGCATATGTTGAACTCGCGATGCAAGCTGGTCTTCCTGTTGACGCTTTTGCGCCGCGTTTGTCATTCTTCTTTAACGCTCACATCGACTTTTTCGAGGAAATCGCGAAGTATCGCGCAGCTCGTCGTATCTGGGCTCGCTGGTTGAAAGATCGCTATGGCGCAACGAGTGATCGTTCAATGCAACTGCGTTTCCACACACAGACCGCAGGCGTGTCGCTCACCGCTCAACAGCCCGAAGTGAACATTGTTCGCACCGCGATCGAAGCACTTGCTGGAGTCTTGGGCGGAACGCAGAGTTTGCACACAAACTCAATGGATGAGGCACTTGCTTTGCCAACAGAAAAAGCAGCGCGTATTGCTCTTCGCACACAGCAAGTAATTGCGTACGAGACAAACGTGGCACATGTTGCTGACCCACTCGGTGGTTCGTACTTCGTGGAAGAACTCACAAATGAAGTAGAGCGTCAAGCCGAAGAGATCTTTGCTCAAATTGCAGAGCTTGGTCACGGATCAATGCTTGAAGGTTGCATCGCTGGTATTGAAGAGAATTATTTCCAAGGTCGTATCGCAGACTCTGCATATCAACTTGAGAAAAAGTTGAACTCCGGTGAGAAAATCGTGATCGGCGTCAACCGTTTCACTGAAGGCAACGACGAAGATCAGATTGAACTTCTCGAGATCACCAACGAAGACGAACAACGTCAGTTGAAGCGTCTCAACATGGTGCGTGCAGATCGTGATTCGTCAAAGGTGTCTGAAGTGTTGGCAAAACTTGAAAAAGAAGCTGCCGACCCCAACGTCAACCTCATGCCCACGCTTATTGAGGCATCGCATGCATACGCAACTGTCGGTGAGATGATGGCAGCAATGGGCAAAGTGTTTGGTCGCCACATTGAGGTACCAACCATATGAGCACTGCTCCAGCACGAATCCTCGTTGCAAAAGTTGGCCTTGATGGCCATGACCGTGGCGTGAAAGTCATCGCACGCATCCTCCGTGATGCTGGCTACGAAGTGATTTACACAGGGTTGTTTCAAACTCCTGACACTGTTGCCGCAGCTGCAGAACAAGAAGACGTCGACATGGTTGGCTTATCGATGTTGTCAGGTGCTCACATGACACTTGCTCCAAAAGTGGTGCAGAAACTGCGCGAAAAAGACCTTCACATCCCTGTCGTTGTTGGCGGAATTGTGCCTGATCGTGACATTCCCAAGTTGCAAGACGCTGGTGTGACAGCGGTACTGACTCCGGGAGCCACCGTGGAAGAAATCACCGCAACCATTGCAAACATTCTTCAGGCTGAAAACGCCTGTTTAACGGCCTTAAATCGGGGGATACCCCGCCAATAAAGCCTTGCGTTATTGGGTCTAGAGTGAACCTATGACTACTCGCACTTCACAACGAATCGTTGTCGGTACTGACGGATCACCGAATGCACATCGTGCTATCTCATGGGCCGTTGAAAATGCTCACGAAGGAGACACCGTTGTTATTGTGCATGCGTGGCAACCTTTTGTGTACGGATCAGAACTAGCGATGGCGTACACCATTGATGATGCCGAAGCAGGAAAGATTCTCGAGGCGGATTTCAATTCGTTCGCGCCTCGAGCCGCGGAACGCAAACTCAAACTGGAGAAAGTCCTTGTGCAGGCAGATGCCCGCACCGCACTGAAGAACCAGAAACCTGACCTTTTGGTCGTCGGAGCGCGCGGACACGGCGCCTTCTTAGGGGCTCTCCTTGGCTCTGTTGCCGACTACTACGCGCGCCACAGCGAAGTCCCCGTGGTCGTTGTTCCTGCCGAACATAAATAGTTCACAAAAAAACTAGAATTTGGGGCGTGTCGAACCCCTCAAAAATTCTTCGTGTTGTCCTTGGATCTGTGATCGCTCTTGCATTGCTTGCTGGTCCGGTTAGCGCCAAAAACGACAAGTCTGGCAACTCAGGCAACAACGGCAACTCAGGCAACAACGGCAACTCAGGCAACTCAGGCAACTCAACAGTCAATTGCATGACCCGTGGCAATGCTCCGACATCAGGTGGTGCGTCGTTCATTGTCGAGTTCAAACAGGGTGTCACCCAAGCAGCAATCGATACTGCCTTAGGCGCGATCAATGGAAACGGTAGGCGATTTGATAACGCCGGTGTTGGCACAGTGAAATTCAATGGACGTGGTCAAGCCGATGCGCGTAACGCTCTAAAAAATCTGGGCAACATCATCCAACGTTGTGAAGACGACCAGGTAATTGCGGTAGCTCCTCAAAGTGTTGTTGCTACAGCCGCAACCCGTTCGCCTGTGGCTTCATGGGGACTCGATCGCACCGACCAGCGCGCGCTGCCATTAAACAACACGTACTCCTATGTAACAACGGGTAGCGGTGTTGACGCATACATTGTCGACACTGGCGTGTTGTCTACACACAATGAATTTGTTGGCCGCATTCGCGCCGGATTCGCAGCAAGTGGTCTTGTCGGAACAGAAGATTGCAACGGTCACGGCACTCACGTTGCTGGCACAGTTGCCGGAGCCACCTATGGAATTGCTCCTAGCGCAACTGTCATTCCCGTTCGTGTCCTTGACTGCAGTGGTTCCGGATCGCTCTCAGGTGTCATTGCTGGTATCGACTGGGCAATCCAAGATCACACCACTACTCCTGCCGTGTTGAACATGAGTCTTGGCGGTGGATTAAGCGGAATTCTTGATGCCGCCGTGCAACGTGCAGTTGATGATGGCATCACCGTAGTTGTGGCCGCGGGCAATAGCAGTGCTGATGCATGCTCGTACTCGCCTGCTGCAGCTCCTAATGCGATCACTGTCGGATCAACCACTTCGACTGACTCTCGCTCCTCATTTTCTAACTTTGGTGATTGTGTAGACGTGTTTGCTCCAGGTTCAGCAATCACATCTGCTTGGTACACGAGCACTACAGGCACAGCCACAATTTCTGGAACATCCATGGCATCGCCACACGTCGCTGGTGTGGCTGCACGTATCTTGTCGGCAAACCCCACGTTCACTCCCGCACAGGTGGTTGGCGTTGTTCGTGCAACTGCAACACCAAACGTTGTTCTTGACTCTCGTTCCGCGAGTAACCTGCTGGCTTTTGCTGATGCGGATACAACCACTGTAACACCACCGCCAACAGATGGTGGAGGAGGAACAACTCCTGGCGATGGCACTACGGCAACGGTTCCCGAGGCTCCAAACACGCCGACTGCATTGGCCGGCGACCGAAGTGTGCGTGTGCAATGGACAAACAATGCTGACGGTGGCAGTGCCATTATTGGTCACTCTCTTCGTGTCTTTGCAAACGGAACACTGGTTAGCGAGTTATCAGTAAATGCTCGGACCGATGTAACGGTTAGTGGACTCAAGGTTGGAACCACCTACACATTCCGCGTTGCCGCGATCAATGGAGTTGGACGTAGCGCCTTCTCGGCTCTATCCAACGGCGCAAGCCCCGTGCGTATCGTCGGTAATAAGAACCCGAAAGTGCGTCAAGTCTCTGCGCCCGATGAAGAAGCGGGTATCGCTCGCGGGCTGAAGGTGCGCGCAAGTGGCACACGCCTCATCACGACGTGGCGTTATGCAAGACAAGACCTTGAGCACAACACCAACTTCGTCGTGATCATTCGCGACGAAGACGGTATCGCAGCCCGTCTAGTCGTATCAGATTGGCAAGGCGTAACAATCGCGGGATTAGAACCTGGTCGATACAACGTTCGAGTTCGTGCATTCAACTCATTAGGTGCAGCACGCGCAACTGCACCGGTAGAAGTACGAATTCGTTAGTGGTCTGTGTGCGCTTCATCGAAGCGCTGTAAGGACGCAGCAATTTCTTTCTCCGCTGCGTCACGACCTTCCCAATTTTTCACGTTGGTCTCTTTATTGGGCTCCAACAATTTGTAGACCTCGAAAAAGTTACTGATTTCAGCGAGGAGATGTTGCGGGACATTCGCAAGGTCTTGATAGGTGTTGTATCGCTCATCGCGCGATGGAACACACAACACCTTGGCATCGCCACCTTTTTCATCTTCCATCCAGAACACTGCAATCGGTCGCACCCACATGTGACAGCCAGGGAATGTTGACTGCGGCAAGATCACGAGCGCATCAAGTGGATCTCCGTCTTCACCGAGCGTGCGGGGAAAGAACCCGTAATCAAGCGGATACTGCATCGCTGTGAATAAGTTGCGATCAAGCCAGATCTCTCCGGTCTCGTGATCCATTTCGTATTTGTTGCGAGACCCTTGCGGGATCTCAACGACCATTTCTACTTCCACAAAGTGATACTAAGACTCAGTGCGGTCAGCGAACGACCTTTATTTGCGTCCGACTCATGGTGAGACGTCGGCTCGGGCTCATCTTCAGCACCATCAACTGACACGTTCCTTTTCGGATTGCCCAGAGGCGGTCGCTGTAGACGCGACAAACCCTTTTATTCAAGACTGTCATCCACATTTTTGTCTCCGACGTCGCGCTCGGCACCGAGAAGTCCAGTTTGCGCAACAGGAATCGGACCCTGGTCAACGAGCCAACTTTCACACTCGGTACACGCTTCACTGTGGTCACGGAAGACTTCGATTCCTCCTTGCCAACTGGGAGTCCAGTCTCTACAGCCGGAGCAGCATCTCTTACTGGCGTGTTGTCGACTAACGGGTTGTTGCCAGCTGGAGCGTCTGTCGGTTCATCAGTTGGAGTGTCGGCGGGTACATCTATTGGTGTCTCACCTGGTGCATCGGTTGGGATGTCATCAATCGGTGGTGCGGCGGGCATCTCTGTCGTATTGAACGTTTGAATAGCTCCGTTCGTTGTCCCTCCAGAGCTTGTTGTGATCACTCGATAGAAGTACGACTGATCATCAGCCAAACCGGTTAGTGATGTTGAGACATTGGCGTGAATCTGTGATGACATCATTTCAGGGACCGTCATTGCATTGCCACTGGTACCTCGTTGCTGACGAGTGTTCGAACCCCAACACAACACCTCACCCATTTGCGTCAGTGCACAACCGTGTAATTCTGCGAGCGACAACTGAACAACTGCCTCCAGTTCTGGAACGAGAGTTGGCGTATGTGTGTCGTTTGACGTACCAAATCCCGTTACGCCCCTTGATCCATCACCCCAACACTTCACCTTGCCATCACTTAATACAGCACACGATGAGCCCGAAGAAACACTCACTGCGGTAGCACGGTCATTTGTGCCCAATGTGACTGCGACTAAAGAACCCGATGAGTTTGTATCACCATTGCCTAATTGGCCATCTGCATCATCGCCCCAACACTGGACACTTCCGTTATGCAAAGTTGCGCATGCATGACTGTTTCCAACAGACACACTTGCGACCGTTGACGAAAAGGTTCCCGGTGAAGCAATTCCTGTCACACCGTCACCCCAGCACTTCACAGTTGCATTACTCAGAACCACACATACTCGTGAGGAACTAGCAGACATTGAGGTGACCGTGTGGTTGTTATCCACTTCTACTGTCGTTGGTGTTGGTGTAGAAGCGCCAGTTCTCCCTAACTGCCCTTCATTGTTAGTTCCCCAACACGAGACCGTGCCACCAACAGTGAGAGCACAAGTAAATCCATCTCCCAAGACAAGGTCAACTACATCTGAGATACCGACTGTAACTGGTGTGCTTTTTGACAGAAACGATCCGTCACCAAGCTGGCCCGATGAATTATCTCCCCAACACTTCACAGCTCCAGATGAGATTGCGACGCAACTGTGGCTTCTTCCGACAGCAACGATACGTGCATGATCAGACAAGTCCTTCACATCCACTGGTAATTCACGTGAAGTTTGATCCCCGGTTCCTAAGGCACCATCGCTGTTGTCTCCCCAGCACTTCGCAAATCCGCCAGCAATCACAACGCAGGAATGCTGCGAGCCACTTGCAATTTGCTGTACCGAACCAAAGTGACCAAGATCAATACTGTTTGTCTCTCCGGAGAGAAACTCATCAGTTCCATATTCCAATACGCGGTGCGCTGAAACATCCACTGTGGAAAAAGAAGTATTAATTGTCGCTGCGTTGTGTGAGATGTCCGATGTCGAGTTAACACTCTGACCAGGAGCCGTGCGTAACTGCAACACTTTGGTGGGAACTAATCGTTGTGTTGTGGTTCCGTCACCCAATTTTCCTTTTGAATTGCTCCCCCAACACATCACGTCGTCGTTATCAAGAAGCGCACACGTATGGGAATCTCCCGTTGCAACCTCTCGAGCAGTTGCACCCGCAGGCAGTTGTGCCGTCACAGGTATTGAACTCGACAGTGTGGAGTTGTTCCCCAGCCGACCATTGGAATTA
>Ga0315900_10000813_pt1 | contig 51602 bp, 43 predicted proteins | sample LakEriMetagenome_FD_203521 | JGI IMG/M metagenome (GOLD analysis project Ga0315900, IMG submission 203521) | Freshwater fungal communities from buoy surface, Lake Erie, Ohio, United States - Buoy 12 MA114 | ecosystem: Environmental > Aquatic > Freshwater > Lake > Lake biofilm | place: USA: Lake... | reverse complement strand
TGGCAAGAAGTACACGCCACAAGAAATTTCTGCACGTATTCTGCAAAAGCTTAAGCGCGATGCAGAGGCATATCTCGGCGAAACTGTTACTGATGCTGTCATCACAGTTCCTGCGTACTTCTCTGACGCAGAACGTCAAGCAACAAAAGAAGCTGGCGAAATTGCCGGACTTAATGTTCTTCGCATTATTAACGAGCCAACAGCTGCTGCTCTTGCATACGGTCTTGATAAGGCTGATCAAGAACAAACAATTCTTGTCTTTGACTTAGGCGGTGGAACTTTCGACGTTTCACTTCTTGAAATCGGAGACGGTGTTGTTGAAGTAAAGGCAACTGCTGGCGATAACCACCTCGGTGGAGACGATTGGGATCAAGCACTTGTTGATTACCTCGTACAAACATTTGGATCAAAGAACGGTATCGATCTCACAAAAGATAAGATGGCGATGCAACGTATTCGCGAAGCAGCTGAGAAAGCGAAGATCGAACTTTCATCTTCGCAGCAGGCTGCAGTCAACTTGCCATACATCACCGTCGACGCAGAGAAGAACCCACTCTTCCTTGATGAGACAGTTACTCGCGCACAGTTCCAGCAACTCACTGCAGATCTGCTTGATCGTTGTAAGAAGCCATTCCAGCAAGTACTAAAAGATTCTGGAATTCCTATTGCATCAATCAAGAGCGTTGTTCTAGTTGGCGGATCAACTCGTATGCCAGCAGTTGTAGATCTCGTTCGCGATCTCACCGGCGGAAAAGAGCCAAATAAGGGCGTAAACCCTGATGAAGTTGTTGCCGTTGGTGCATCCCTTCAAGCAGGTGTTCTTAAGGGTGAAGTGAAAGATGTTCTTCTTCTCGATGTCACACCGTTAACTCTTGGTATCGAAACCAAGGGCGGCGTAATGACACGCATGATCGAGCGCAACACAACGATCCCTACAAAGCGCAGCGAAATCTTTACAACAGCCGATGACAATCAGCCTGCTGTACAGATTCAGGTCTACCAGGGTGAGCGCGAAATGGCTGCCTACAACAAGAAATTAGGCATGTTCGAACTATCAGGTATCGCACCAGCACCACGTGGAATTCCACAGGTCGAGGTCACATTTGATATCGATGCCAACGGAATCGTTCACGTTTCTGCAAAAGATCTTGCAACAGGTAAAGAGCAGAGCGTCACAATCAGTGGTGGCTCAGCACTTTCAAAGGATGAAATCGATCGCATGATGGCAGATGCCGAAGCCCACGCTGAAGAAGATAAGAAGCGTAAGGAAGAAGCAGAGATCCGTAACACCGGAGACTCACTTGTGTATCAGACAGAGAAGTTCATCGCAGATAACGCGGATAAGTTCACAGAAGGCGAAGCACTCGATAAGAAGAACGAAGTCGAGGCAGCGCTTGCTGAACTTAAGACTTCTCTCGGTGGTGCTAACTTCGAAACCATTAAGAGCGATACCGAAAAAGTCTCTACTCTTTCACAAGCTCTTGGTGCGCTGATGTATGCAGCAGCAGGTGCTGCAGCGCAAGAAGCTGCAGGTGAAGACGGTGTCGAAGATGCAGAGGTCATTGACGAAGGCAGTAACTAATGTCAGAAGATCTCGCAACTGAGGTTACGGAAGTAACTGAGGAAAGTATTGCGGAGCCGGGTCAGGAAACTGACCCGGTAAGCGCACTTACTGCAGACTTACAGCGCCTGCAAGCAGAGTATGCAAATTACAAAAAACGAGTTGAACGCGATCGTTCTCTCGCTCACGAACTTGCAATTAGCTCTGTCTTGATTGAACTTCTTCCAGTTCTTGACGATATCGAACGTGCCCAAACACACGGTGAGCTCACCGGTGGATTTAAGGCTGTTGCGGATCAGATTGCAGCAACTACTGAACGCATCGGACTTACCAAGTACGGCAGCGAAGGCGATCTCTTTGATCCACAAATTCATGAAGCGCTACTTCATGACACTTCCCCAGATGTCACAACATCTACTGCAACAAAGATTTTGCAACCTGGCTATAAATTCAAAGAACGTATTCTTCGCCCAGCTCGTGTTGGTGTGACAGATCCAGAAGAAACTCCAGCCGCGGAATAACAGATGGCTGCCAAAGATCTCTACGAGAAGGACTTCTACGCGATTCTCGGCGTCGACAAAAAAGCCGGCGCTGATGAAATTAAGAAGAAGTACCGCTCTTTGGCGCGCGAATTACACCCAGATAAGACCAAAGGCGATGAAGCTCTTGAGGAGAAGTTCAAGGCAGTCTCTGAGGCTTACGACATTCTCTCCGATTCGAAAAAACGAGCAGAGTATGACGAAGCTCGTTCGCTATTTGAACGTGGCGGATTCCGCGGACCAATGGGAGGTCAGGGCCAAGGCGGAGATTTCTCCGACCTCTTCGGCGGCGGATCAGCCAATGACATCTTTGCAAACTTATTTGGTGGCGGTGGTATTCGCCGCGGTCCACGCAAAGGACAAGATCTACAGACCGAAGCAACAATTACATTTAAAGAATCAATATTGGGAACGACACTAGGACTGAAAATTCCTGGTGATGACGGAAAAGCACAGACAATTACTGCACGCGTTCCAGCAGGTGTAAACGACGGCGCAAAGATTCGCGTAAAAGGAAAAGGCGCACTGGGAGAAGCTGGACCCGGTGATCTCTTTATTTCACTACATGTAAAAGCTCATCCAATCTTTTCTCGCAAAGCCGACAACATTCTTTTAACGCTGCCTGTAACGTTTGTTGAAGCGACACTGGGCGCGGATATCAAAGTTCCCACTCTTGATGGCGATGAAGTGACAGTGCGTCTTGCACCAGGAACACCCAATGGCCGAACACTTCGCGTTAAGGGACGGGGCATAAAGAAGGGCTCCACAACTGGTGATCTTCTCGCCACTATCGAAGTGCAAGTTCCACAGAAGATTGAAACCGAAGCAAGTGAAGCACTCAAGAAATTTGCAGATGCAACATCTACTCATGATGTCCGAATGGAATTTAGAGCGAAGGCATCACAATGAGTGAAGATAAGCGTGAAGAGATTGATGAAGAGGCAGGCCTCTACGTCATCTCTGTTGCCGCAGAACTATCTGGGCTACACCCACAAACATTGCGCCAATACGATCGCATAGGACTTGTCTCTCCATCACGCACCGTTGGTCGCAACCGTAGATATTCATTGCGCGATATCGCATCTCTTCGCACCATCCAAAGACTTATCGGTGAAGGAATAAATCACGCAGGCATTAAAAGAATCATTGAACTCGAATCAGCTATGGCCAACATGGCTCTTGAGGTTGCAAAACTTCGTATCGAAGTAGATGCACTTCTCACCGAGAACCCACCCAAATCACTTGAATTACGTAAGAAATCGCAAGTAATCATCTATAAAGAAAATGATTAGCTGTTAAAAGCGTTTACTCGACCCTTCCAATTGGAAAGAATTCTCTCCGAAGGTGCGCCTAATACTTTCTCAAGAACAGTCGAATACACATCTCTAAAGTCAGTCGTTACTGCGAGATCACCATCGATAAGTTTTGAAAGTGAAGGCTGGTCTCCGTAGAAACCACCTTTAACGCGGTCACCAATAAGGAATACAGGTCCAGAAGTTCCATGATCTGTTCCTTCAGAACCATTGGCCTTTACGCGTCGTCCAAACTCACTGTAAACAAGGACTGTTATGTCTTTTGCTCGCCCTGATGCTTTCATCTGACTTAAGAAGGTTGTAATACTTTTTGAAACAGATCCCAAAAGAAGAGCTTGTGCATTTGCTTCATTTGCATGTGTATCAAAACCACCGAGTGAGACTGACCATGCACGTGTTGGAGCACCTGCTGCAATAAGTTTTGCTACGACATTGAGTTGTTGTGAAAGATTTGTATCTCCTCCAGCATTACCACCGGAGATCGTTGGCAACTCTTCAGCGACAGGTGCTGGCTTTGCCAATATCGGTTGAACATTTCCTGACACATTAAAGAGATTACGCATCGAGGTCGCAGCAGCTGCCATCAAAGGATTATCACTAGGAGAAGGAACTGCTAAACGTTGGCAAGCGGTTCCAATGACACCTTGTGGAATCGACAGTCCGCCTAATGGAAGTGCTGATCCACTTTGTTTTGCACCAACGAGCAGAGGAGGAAGAACACCACCCAAACTAATTGCAGTCATTGGATCAATTGCTTGCGTATCAAGCCAGCGTCCCAGCCATCCTGTGTTGAGGTGAGATGCGGGAGATCCTGTCTGCCAGATTGCCATTGATGAAAAGTGCGAACGATCTGGTTTTGGATATCCAACACCGCGAACAATTGCAACCTTATTTACATCCCACAAAGATTTAATCCCAGTCATCGATGCATTGAGTGCAAGATCAGATGAAAGCGGAAGAAGAGTCTCTGGCTTATAGGTAAGCCCTGGTCGCGCGTTGTAGTAAGCAGAATCTTGATAAGGAATAACAGTGTTAAGCCCATCATTTCCACCGTATAAAGTGACAACGACAAGAATTGGAGTTCCAAGAGGCAATGGCCGAGTGATCGCCGCCTCTGCAATTTGATCAACTGTTAACAACGGTGCCGCGGCAGCTGCTGCAACGCCGGAGTATTTAAGGAACTGTCTACGTGTGAAGACAGACATTCCCAACTCTTGGCCGGGTACGCGAGGTAATTCGATCATTGGCTCACCACATATTCTGGACTACAGGCTGCGATCACTAAAAGTCTTTGCGGATCATCGCGCACACCTCGCAAAGCGAATGCAGTGCGAGTACTCCACTCGACGACCCCTAATAAATCTGCGAGATAAGCAGATCGGCGAGCTGGAGAAATCGAGGTCAATTCACTGAGATCTGCCTGCCCAATAATCGATGTTGCAAAAGCGACTCTGAATTGCGCGCTGGCAGAGCTCAACCACGCTTGATCGGTGGGCCAACCACCAACGTTTGGTGGTGAAAATGGGACTTGCGAGAGTTTTTCAAAGTAACCGTAAAGCTTTGTTGGTGACGGTAACTTGGAGGGAGTAATTGCAAGTGCGCGGCACAATCCAATAAACCATTCCACAGGTGATTTCACCATTGAGTATTGCTCTTGCGACAAGGCAGGACTTTCGACAAGTGATTTCATAAGAGCATAAATATCGCGATCTGCAAAAGCTTTAATCATCGGGTGATCTTGCGGAAGCGGTTCTTGTGAGGATACAAATCGGAACCAGACTCGCTCTGCAATAAAGAGCGCGGAATTATTCTGCGAAACTAAATGTCCGATAACTTCTTCCGGACTCATTGCAGCCGTCTTACCTAAAACTGTGACTGGTGCATTATCTCTGCGGCGTGCGTTGTAGGTGACGGTACCGGTTGTTCGTGAAACTTGATAACCAGTAAATGATCGCGCCAACTCTTTCACATCTTTTTCTGTATAACGATTTACACCAAGGACAAATAACTCCATCATCTCGCGAGATAAATTCTCGTTCGGTGCTTTTACTGTGTTCTCTTGGCCGTCTAACCACACTTGCAGCGCACCATCTGAAAACATCGCCTTTGCGAAATCACTAAAATTACCGAGTGCATACTTTCGCATCGTCACATTCTGATTAAACATTGGCAGCGCATAATTAACTTTTCCTATAGATGTCGCCCAATGTCCATGCCAAAACCATGTCATCTTCTCTTGTAGCGTGTGAGGGGATGCAACCATTTCATCGAGCCACCACAAAAATAGAAGTTGAATTTGGTAGCGAAGTTGTTGCGAGAAATCGACGACAGCTGGGCTATTGGCCGCAGGACGCGGACCTAAATCTGTAAGTACTGGAGGAGTAACAAATGAAGTGCGCGATGGCGCTGTGAGAACTTTGCTGCGGGTAGAGGCGACACCGGCGCTTAACGCTGCAGAAAATTCTCCAGGTTTTGGGCCAAATCCTGTGCGGTGGAAGAGGCGCGCGATCTCTAGCCGCTGAGTGTCCATGTCGCCAGAGTAAGTGGGCGAGAGTGGCAATGTAAGGTGTCGCCATGAACTCACATGAACTTCTCCGAGAAGAGATCAAAAATAAGGCTGTTGTTCACGGAAAAGTCATACTTTCCTCGGGCAAAGAGGCCGATTACTACGTCGATCTACGCCGTATCACTCTTGATCATGTTGCAGCCCCACTTGTCGGCCAGGTCATGCTCGACCTCACAAAAGATTTAGATTTTGAAGCAGTTGGTGGATTAACACTCGGAGCTGATCCTGTTGCTACTGCGATGATGCATGTGGCTGCCAGCCAAGGCCGCGCACTCAACTCATTTGTTGTTCGCAAAGCAGAGAAGGCTCATGGTCTACAACGCCGCATCGAAGGACCAGATGTAAAGGGCAAGCGTGTTTTGGCTGTCGAAGATACCTCCACGACAGGCGGCTCAGTATTAACGGCAGTTGAAGCGCTGAAAGAAGCTGGCGCAATTGTTGTTGGTGTGGCAGTTATTGTTGAACGCGGCGCAAAAGATGCAATCGATGCAGCAGGTTTGGAATACCGCACCGCATATTCACTTGCTGACTTGGGACTTTAACCTAAGGTCTTTAAGACCAATCTTTCTTTGTTCGCCATTCGCGAAAGAGTTCAAAGATCACCGGTAAAGTTGTAATTAACAAAACCAATAAAGTTATCGGTAAGAGATATTTATCGAGTGAGTCTTTAACAGATTCACCAAGGAAGTAGCCAGCCAGAATAATTCCATCTGCCCAAATTATTGCGCTGACGCTATTCCACAAGAAAAATGTCTTAGCAGGAATTCCGATAATTCCACACATCGGATTAATCAATGTGCGAACAAATGGTGTGAAGCGAGCAAGAAAGAGCGCTTTACCGATTCCATATCTGGTGAGCCACTTCTGCGTCGCCTCTACTTTTGCTTGATTAAAGATTCGACTATTGGGGCGATCAAATAATTTTTTTCCGTATTTATGGCCGATGAAATAGCCGGTCTGTGATCCAGTTATGACGGCAATTGGCGCGCCGATCAATAATCCCAACAAGGGAAGCTGAACACCATCTAATGCTTGGCTGGCCGCACCAGATGCGCCCAAGCCGGCCAAGAAAAGGAGCGAATCTCCCGGAAAGAGCATTCCGACCAGAAGGCCGGTTTCGGTAAAAAGGATCGCCAAGACACCAATGAAACCGAAGGTGGAGATCAAGGTTTCAGGGTGGAAGGAGTTAATCAGCGAGTCCATGGAATGAGGATAGGGGTCAGCCTCACCCGCCAGCGGCCCGACCACGCTCAGAGCCAAAAGAGTGAGCGTATAAGTGCTGCGGAGTTGGCGTAATAAATAGGTATAGACCTACAATTCCCGACATCTCGTGCCCGCATATAGGTGGGCCCTAAATCTCCAACGGAGGAGAACCGATGCGCTTTAACGCCGCAGCTGCCAATGCAGTCGAAGTAGTAGGTAAAGAACTCAACATCACGTACGTGGTCCTAGGAATCTCGCTGGCAGCCCTTGCCATCGCATGGTTCTTGCGCGGCCAGGTCTTGGCAGCAAGTGAAGGAACCGCCAAGATGATTGAGATCGCCGAGGCAGTTCAGGAAGGTGCAGCCGCTTATCTCAAGCGCCAGTTCACCACCTTGTCCTACTTTGTTGGAATCGTTTTCTTTTTACTCTTTGCACTCCCTGCTGAAACCCTTTCCATCAAGATCGGGCGCTCGCTCTTCTTCCTTATGGGTGCAGCGTTCTCAGCACTCGTTGGTTACAACGGTATGTGGTTGGCTGTGCGCGCAAATGTTCGCGTTGCAGAAGCTGCACGCCAAGGAAGTGCAATCGATGCAGTTCAAATCGCATTCCGCACAGGTGGCGTAGTTGGTATGACAACAGTTGGTCTCGGACTTATCGGAGCAGCTGGCGCAGTCGTAATCTTTAAATCAGATGCCCCAACAGTTCTTGAAGGTTTTGGTTTCGGTGCTGCAATGCTCGCGATGTTCATGCGCGTTGGTGGCGGAATCTTTACAAAGGCAGCAGATGTCGGAGCTGACCTCGTCGGTAAAGTTGAGAAGAACATTCCAGAAGATGACCCACGCAACCCTGCAACAATTGCAGATAACGTCGGCGATAACGTTGGTGACTGTGCCGGTATGGCTGCAGACTTGTTCGAGTCATACGCAGTAACACTTGTTGCAGCACTCATCTTGGGTAAGGCAGCCTTCGGTGTCGAAGGTCTTGTCTATCCATTGATCGTTCCAGCAATCGGAATTGTTACCGCAGTTATCGGTATCTTCCTCACACGTTTGCGCAGCACAGATAAGTCAGCAATGACGGCAATTAATCGCTCATTCTTTACATCAGCTCTTATCTCTGCAGTACTTGTTGGTCTAGCAACATTTACATACCTACCCGCATCATTGAACGGTCTTATTGAACCAAGCGCTGACATTTTGGCAGAAGCCGGCGATATCAACCCACGCGTTCTTACATTCGGCGCAGTTCTTATCGGTATCGCACTTGCTGCAGCAATTCAGGTTCTTACCGGCTTCTTCACCGAAGTAGGTCGCCGTCCAGTTAACGATGTTTCAGCATCATCACAGACAGGTGCTGCAACAGTGATTTTGGCTGGTATTTCAGTCGGATTTGAATCAGCTGTTTACTCTGCACTCTTGATCGCAGCAGCAGTATTTGGTTCATTCTTGCTCGGTGGCGGATCAATCGTCTTGTCACTCTTTGCAATCGCAATCGCAGGTACAGGTCTTCTTACAACTGTAGGTGTGATCGTTGCGATGGATACATTCGGTCCTATCTCAGATAACGCGCAAGGCATTGCAGAAATGTCAGGCGATGTTAAGGGTGATGGCGCAAAGATCCTTACTAGCCTTGATGCTGTTGGAAATACAACAAAGGCAATCACAAAGGGAATCGCAATCGCAACCGCAGTTCTGGCTGCTACCGCATTGTTCGGTGCATTTACCGATGCGATTAAGACCGCCGTTAAGGATGCAGTTGCAGCTGGTACCCAAGTTGCTCCACAGTTCCAAGGCGTTCTAGATGTTGCAGATCCACGTAACCTCGTTGGTCTGATCATCGGTGCAGCAGTTGTCTTCTTGTTCTCAGGACTTGCAATCAATGCAGTCTCTCGCGCAGCAGGTGCTGTGGTTATGGAAGTTCGTAACCAATTCAAGTTGCACCCAGGAATCATGAACGGCACACAGAAGCCTGAATACGGTCGCGTTGTAGATATCTGTACTCGCGATTCACTACGTGAACTTGTAACACCAGGAATCTTGGCTGTTATGGCTCCAATCGCTGTTGGCTTTGGTCTTGGCGTTGGCGCACTCGGTGCATACCTTGCAGGTGCGATTGGAACCGGAACTCTTATGGCCGTATTCCTATCGAACTCAGGTGGTGCGTGGGATAACGCGAAGAAGATGGTTGAAGATGGAAATTACGGCGGTAAGGGTTCAGAAGCTCACGCCGCAACAATCATCGGCGACACTGTTGGAGATCCATTTAAGGACACAGCAGGTCCTGCAATTAACCCACTCATCAAGGTAATGAACCTTGTTGGTCTATTGATTACACCTGCGATCGTTGGATTTGCACTTCCAACTCAGTCATCGGTCTCAACTGTTATTGCACTTGCTGCAACAGCGTTGATCGTCGCTGCACTGATTCGCAACCGTCGTCAGTCAACCTCAATCGAGTACTAAGTCAGCCTGAGATAGGGCTCCCCGACTTAGGTACTTATGGCAAAAGATCTTAAAAAGCTCGTCATCGTTGAATCACCAGCGAAGGCGCGCAAAATTGGCGGCTACCTTGGCGATGACTACATCGTCGAGGCTAGCGTCGGCCATATTCGAGATCTGCCACAGCGCGCAGCTGATATTCCTAAAGAGGTAAAGAAGTTCCCCTGGTCTAAAGAGGGTGTCGATATCGAAAATGATTTCGCACCTTTATATGTCATCAACCCCGATAAGAAGGCGAAAGTTGCCGAACTTAAAGAGTTGATGAAGGGCGCAGATGAACTCATTCTGGCAACGGATGAAGACCGCGAAGGCGAAGCCATTGCCTGGCACTTAGTTGAAGTCTTGCAACCAAAGATTCCAATTAAGCGAATGGTCTTTAATGAAATTACTAAAGAGGCAATCCAAGAAGCGGTAGAAAATACGCGTGATCTTGATTATCACTTGATCGATGCGCAAGAGACTCGTCGCGTACTTGATCGCCTTTACGGATACCGTCTTTCACCTGTGTTGTGGAAGAAAGTCATGCCGCGCATTTCAGCCGGTCGCGTGCAATCTGTTGCAACAAAACTTATTGTTGAAAAAGAACGCGAACGTATGGCCTTTATCTCCAGCAGTTGGTGGGATCTCAACGCTACGTGCGAACTAGGTTTCACCGCTCGCCTACTTAATGTTGAGGGTAAGAAAGTAGCCGCTACCAGCGACTTCGGTGCAGATGGCGCAGTAAAAGAGAAATCCCTAGAAAACATTCTTCTTCTCGATGAGACTGGTGCACGTTCACTCGTTGAATCTCTAAAGGGTCAACCACTTGTCGTAAAGTCGATGGAAGAATCTCCACGTACTGAGCGCCCAAAGCCACCATTTACAACATCAACTATGCAGCAAGATGCTGGATCACGTCTTGGTTGGGGCGCACAAATCACCATGCGTATTGCACAACGTTTATATGAAAACGGCTACATCACATATATGCGTACCGATTCAGTGAACTTATCTGCACAAGCAATCACTGCAGCGCGCGCAGCTGCTAAGTCACTCTACGGCGCAGATCATCTACCATCTGAGCCACGTGTGTATCAGGGCAAGTCCAAGAACGCGCAAGAAGCCCACGAAGCTATTCGCCCAGCAGGAGATTCATTTAAAACTCCTGGCGAGTTAGCACCAGAGCTTTCACGAGATGAATTCGCGTTATATGACCTTATTTGGAAGCGCACCGTGGCATCGCAGATGGCTGATGCCAAGAAGATGCAGATGCGCGTTGACTTTGATGTGACTACATCAGATAAGAAAGATGCGATATTCCGCGCCAACGGCAGCGTGATTACTTTTCCTGGATTCCTAGCAGCCTATGACGATATTCCAGATGAGAACACAAAGGTTGATGAAGAATCAACTGATAAACGTCTTCCTGCAATGACGATGGGTCAATCAGTAAAAGTCAGTGAATATTCTTGCGAAGGCCACGACACAAAGCCTCCTGCACGTTATACCGAGCCAACACTTGTAAAGAAACTCGAAGAGCTCGGTATCGGCCGCCCTTCAACATTTGCATCAATCTTGCAGACAGTTCAAGACCGCGGATATGTTTACAAGCGCGGTCGCGCACTTGTTCCAACCTTCTTAGCTTTCTCTGTAACTGGCTTACTTGAGACTCACTTTACAAAGCTCGTGGATTACGAATTCACTGCCAGCATGGAAGAAGATCTCGACAAGATTGCATCAGGTGAAGCAACCCGCATCGATTGGTTGCGCGATTTCTATTACGGACACGATGGACAACCAGGCCTTGAAGTATTAGCGGCTGACCTTGGTGTGATCGATGCTCGCGCCACCAACACAATGAATCTTTCACCAGATATTGAAATCCGCGTTGGACGATACGGCCCATACCTACAACAGAACTTGCCAGATGAAGATCGCAAGCTTGCAAATATTCCTGAAGGGTTAGCACCCGATGAGCTCACACTTGAAAAAGCAATTGAGCTTTTAGCCGCTCCTTCTGGGGAACGCGAACTCGGTATCGATCCGATCACTGGCTTTGAAGTCATTGCAAAGTCAGGACGATTCGGTCCCTACATCACTGAGATATTCCCAGAAGAGCCAGTTGAACTTAACGATAAAGGCGAACCAAAGAAAAAGCGTAAGAAGAAAGATGCACCAAAGCCAAAGACCGCATCTCTTCTTTCGACAATGACGCTAGATACCATCACCATCGATGACGCGCTGCGCCTACTTTCACTTCCTCGAATTCTTGGCACCAACTCAGCCGGTGAAGAGATCACAATTCAAAACGGTCGCTACGGCCCTTACCTCAAGGCCGGCACCGATTCACGTACGTTGACATCTGAAGAGCAGCTCTTCTCATTAACACTGGATGAAGCACTTGAGATTTACTCCAAGCCAAAAGAGCGTCGTCGCGGTGTTGCAAAGCCACCTCTTAAAGAGCTTGGCAAAGATCCTGGCAGTGATCGCGAAGTAATTGTTAAAGATGGACGCTTTGGAATGTATGTCACCGATGGCGAGACCAATGCAACCCTTCGCCGCGGAGATACTCTCGAAGGTCTCACAATTGATCGCGCACTTGAGTTATTGGCAGGACGTCGTGCTTGGGAGGCCGAGAACGGCCCGTCACCAAAGAAGGCACGTAAGAAAGTGGCCAAAGTGAAGGCCGGCGATACTGCGCCAACACTTACAAAGAATGTTGTTAAAAAAGCTGCGAAGAAGAAGGTCGCCAAGAAAGCTGCCACAGGTAAGGCAAAGAAGAAGTGAGCAAGCAGAAGTGGTTAATTACAGGCGGTGCCGGATATATCGGCACACATATCGCCGACCTCTTCGTTGAAGCCGGTAAAGATGTAGTTCTCCTTGATTCGCTATACCAAGGCCTTGAATCACGCGTGGATTACATACGCTCAAAGCACGGCATCAATATCCCACTTGAAGTTATTGACATCCGTGATTATGTAAAGGTTGATTCACTGATAGCTGCAGGAAACTTCACCGGCATTATTCATACTGCAGCTCTTAAGGCCGTTGGTGAATCAATGGAAAAACCTGACGAGTATCAGGAAGTTAACTACACAGCCACCGTCGAGTTATTAGAGTCTGCCAAACGCCATGGCGTTAAGCGCTTTATCTTTTCATCCACCGCAGCTGTCTATGGCAGCCCAGATTCGATGGATCCATGTCGCGAAGATGGACCCACTGCACCGATTTCACCATACGGTTCGTCAAAGTTATTGGCCGAAGGTAAAGTTACTGACTTCATCTCAGCCCCTGGCAATCACGGATCATCACTACGTTTCTTTAACGTTGTCGGTAGCTCCAATAAAGCCTTGCTTGATAACTCTGTAGAAAACCTTGTCCCTATCGTCATCAACAAAATCAAGGCCGGCCAAGCACCTGTGATCTATGGCCATGATTACCCAACAACAGATGGCACCTGTGTACGCGACTACGTTGATGTCCGCGATATCGCAGCCGCACATTTGGCAGCAGCAGATGCCACACAAGCACTGCCAGCCACAATGAATATCGGAACCGGCAACGGTGCATCTGTGCGCGAGATTGTGAAATTCGTTATTGATGCAATGGGTCGCAGCGATGTCACACCGATTGATGCTGATCGTCGCGCAGGAGATCCCGCCTTCTTATGTGCCGATGTTTCATTAGCAAAGTCTGCAATGGGCTTCACATCGCAATACAGCCTGAAAGCCAGCATAGAGAGCCTCTTTTAGGCCCCTTAAGCCTGCAAGATAAGCCCCGATAGACTTAACCCCATGACCGCATCGCTCCCACGTCCCGCCGCACCGGCGCAGGATGTCACGCGTAGCGTTCTTTCAATTAAGCCATTTCGCAAGCTTTGGAACTCGATGGTCTTCTCATCCCTCGGTGATTGGCTCGGTCTCCTTGCAACGACTGCGTTAGCGCAACAACTCTCTGGCGGTTCGTATTCAACTGCTAACTTTGCAATCGCCGGTGTCTTCATCGCACGTTTATTGCCGGCTGTTTTCCTAGGCCCACTTGCAGGTGTCCTCGCAGATCGCTTTGATCGCCGTCGCCTGATGGTCACCGTCGATATCTTGCGCGCAGCGCTTTACATATCGATCCCAATTGTCGGCACATATTTCTGGTTGTACGCAGCGATGATCTTGGTGGAATGTCTAACACTCTTCTGGTCACCTGCAAAAGAGGCAACGGTTCCAAATCTTGTGCCACGCGAAAAATTAGAGAACGCTAACCAAGTCTCACTTCTGGCCGCCTACGGAACCGCACCCGTTGCAGCGATTCTATTTACAATCCTTTCACTCCTCTCATCTGCAATCACAGTTGCCTTCCCAGCATTTAAAGGTAACTCTGTAGATATCGCGCTCTACATCAATGCGGTGAGCTTCCTTTTTGCAGCGATCACCGTCTACCGACTTAAAGAGATTCCAAGTAATACCAAGGGCGATAAGCAGGCAGAAGAATCAATCATCGCCGCACTCGTTCATGGCTGGCGCACAGTGAGCGAATCAAAAGTTATCCGTGGCCTCATCATCGGAATGGTCGGTGCATTCTCTGCAGCTGGCGCCGTCATTGGATTAGCGCGAACATTTGTGGGCGATCTCGGTGGCGGAGATGCTGCCTACGGAGTCCTATTTGGCGCTGTTTTCACAGGGCTAGCCCTAGGAATTGCAGCTGGCCCTAAAGTCTTCGCACAATTCTCACGCCGCCGTTTATTCGGTGCATCCCTTGCAACATCTGGTTTCTTTCTTATCTTCCTCTCACTGATCACAAACTTCACCGTCTCAATCTTTATCACCATTATCTTGGGCGCTTTCTCTGGCATCACCTGGGTTACCGGCTTCACGATGCTTGGTATGGAAGTTAAAGATGAGGTCCGCGGCCGCACATTTGCATTCGTGCAATCACTCATCCGCATTACCTTGGTTGCAGTCCTTGCTATCGCGCCGCTGATCGCTGCAACCTTCGGCGTTCACACCGTCACGATCGCCACCACCGAGTATGTCTTCAACGGATCGCAAGCTACATTCCTCATCGCTGGTGCAATCGCTGCCTTGATTGGTTGGCTCTCCTATCGTCAGATGAAAGATCGCCCCACTGTTTCTTTATGGTCAGATATCGTCAATGCCTTTAAAGGCGAACTCGGATCAATCACAGGCGAGCCGGTTAAAGGAGTCTTCATCGCATTTGAAGGTGGCGAAGGCACCGGCAAATCAACGCAATCACATTTACTTAAGGAGTGGCTCGAACAAGAAGGTGAGACCGTTGTTCTTTCGCGCGAACCAGGCGGTACAGATTTAGGTCAAGGCCTTCGCTCAATTTTGCTAGGACACGAAACCGGTGTCATCAGCCCACGCGCTGAAGCACTTCTATATGCCGCAGATCGCGCACACCACGTCTTCTCCACTATTCGTCCCGCGCTAGATCGCGGTGACGTTGTCATCACTGATCGCTACTTTGATTCTTCCATTGCCTACCAAGGTGCAGGTCGCATCCTTGAGCCCGCCGAAGTTGCACGCATTTCACGTTGGGCGACAGAATCTCTCTTTCCTACGCTGACAATTTTGATCGATCAACCCGCAGAAGTAGGCCTCTCACGCCTTAAATCACGCGATCGCCTAGAGGCAGAGCCCGATGATTTCCATGTTCGTGTGCGCCAAGAGTTCTTGCAGTTAGCAGCTCAAGATCCAGAGCGCTATCTCGTTGTCGATGGCACCAAGACGATTGATGAGATTCACGAAAAGATCATCGAGCGCGTTGCTCTGATCCCCACGTTGATTCGCAATGCCAAAGAAGATCAAGGCAACCGTTTCCTTAAACCAATTCGATTTGCTGCAAGTGCGGTTGCCACCGGAGTAAAGAAAGTTCCACATCCGAAAAAACCTGTGCGCGCTGGCAAAGTAAAGAAAGATAAGAAGGCTAAGTAGTGGCCACCGTCTTTGATGATTTAGTCGGGCAAGAACCAGCCGTTGCAATCTTGCAAGGCGCAGCGATCGCAGCTGCCAACGGCGAGCAGACACAAGAGATGACACACGCCTGGATCTTCACCGGTCCCCCGGGTTCTGGTCGCTCATCCGCCGCAATTGCATTTGCTCAAGCGCTGATCTGCCCAAACGGCGGATGCGGTACCTGCAATGAATGCCGTAGCGCAAAGTCGAGTGCCCACCCAGATGTTGAGATCATCTCCACCGAAGGTTTATCGATCAAAATTGAAGATGTCCGCGAGCTATTGATGCGCACATCTTGGACACCATCTATGGGTGGATGGCGCGTTGTTGTGATGGAAGATGCCGATCGACTTACAGAATCTGCCGCAAATGCACTATTGAAAGCAATTGAAGAGCCCGGCACTCGCACCGTCTGGTTGTTATGCGCACCCACACTGCATGATTTATTGCCCACCATCCGATCACGTTGTCGCCACATTCAATTGCGCACTCCAACAACGGCCGCAGTAAGTGGCTATCTACAACTCAAAGATTCAATCGCACCTGCCATGGCAGATTTTGCAGCCCGCGTCAGCCAAGGCCACATTGGCCGCGCTCGCTATATCGCCACCAACGTCGATGTCCGCAGTAATCGCTCAACGATCCTCAACCTCCCACTACAACTTGCCACCATCGCAGATGCCTTTAAAGCCGCACAAACCCTGGTCGATCTAGCTACCGCCCAAGCAAACGCCCAATCAGAGGCGCGCGATGAGAAAGAGATCACAGCTCTGCAAGAGGCATACGGCAAAGGTGCAACAGGTCGCGGCATGGCAACAGGTGGAGCCAAGGCAGTTAAAGAGTTAGAGAAAGAACAGAAGTCCCGTGCCACACGCATGGTTCGCGATTCTCTCGATGGCGCTCTGCTTGATATCGCCACATTCTTCCGCGATGTCATGATGGTCCAAGCCGGTGCCGCCGATTCGTTGATCAATACAGATATGACGGATGAGATCACCGCCTACGCGCATAAAACAACTCCGCATTCAACGGTGAGGAAAGTCAACGCGATCATGAAAGCACGTACACATTTGAGCCATAACGCTGCACCACTTCTTACCTGCGAGGCACTGATGTGCCAGATCGCAAACTGATGCGCGCTCGCATTACTTCATTTGCTCTAGCAATGACCCTGATTCTTACAGGCTGCTCATCAACTAAATTACCTTTCGCCGAAGAATCTTTCTCAGCACTCTCTGAATACGAGCAACAGAAACTCGATTGGTCTTCTTGCTATGACTACTTCGATTGCGCCGAACTTCGCGTGCCTATCGATTACGAGGACTTATCTGTAGGAACATTTCGCATCTCGGTCTTACGCGCACCAGCCAAAGATCCAGATAATCACTTAGGCGCAATCGTTGTAAACCCCGGCGGTCCTGGCGGATCAGGCGTTGATTACGCCTATAACGCCGACTACATCTTCTCTCCCGATATCACCGATGTTTACGATGTCGTCGGCTTTGATCCACGCGGAGTCGCCCTGAGCGAACCTATCTTCTGCTTTACCCCAGAAGAGCTAGACAAAAATCTCGCCTCTGATTCCAAACCCGATAACGAAGATGAAATCACATCCACACTAGAAGAGTCTGAAGCTTTCGCTAAAAAGTGCGCAGAGAACACTGAATATCTCGAGCATTTCACCACCTATGAGACCGCTCGCGATATGGATATCTTGCGCGCTGCCCTTGGTGAAAAGAAGTTGAACTATGTAGGAAAATCCTACGGAACATATCTCGGCACCTTATATGCCGATATCTTTCCCAATAACGTCGGCCGCTTTGTTCTAGACGGCGCAGTCGACCCCAACATTCCGATGAAAGAACAGAACCTTGCCCAAGCAATTGGTTTTGATAAAGCGCTGGCAGCATTTGTAAAAGATTGCGCCACACAATCTGATTGCCCATTTACAGGCACGCCTGCAGAAGCACAAGCAACGATTATTGCAACGCTACAAGCTGCAGCAACTTCGCCACTGCCACAAGAAAACCCAACAGATGGCGATGATCGCATGATCACCGAATCTCTCATCCTTGTCGGTATGGCATCTTCCCTCTATGACGATGTCGATGGTTGGCCAAAGTTGCGCCAAGCGTTTACTGAAAGCGCACAGAACTACGGTGACACCTTCTTGCAGTTGGCCGATGAATACTCAGGCCGTAACCCCGATGGCACATTTAGGTCAAATGACTTTGATTCTGGCGCAGTTATCGATTGCCTCGATTGGAAAGATCGTCGCACCCTCGATCAATACAAAGCCGATGTACAAGAGTTTGCAACCAAAGCACCAATCTTCGGCCCCTACATCGCATTCTCTGGCGTGCACTGCCAGTTCTTCCCGCAGCCAAAGACCCAACGCGCACCAAACTCATTAACAACAATCAAAACAGCACCCATCATCGTCATCGGCACCATCCGCGATCCAGCTACGCCATACACATGGTCTGTCAGCCTCGCAAAGATCTTCACCGGATCTCGCCTGATCTCACTTGATGCCGATGGCCACACCGGCCATGGCCGCGGATCTGCCTGCGTTGATGACGCCGTCGACGCATTCCTTCTCGAAGGCACCTTGCCGAGTGCCAATCTTTCCTGTGATCTTGCAGGGATCAGCGCGTAATTTGGTAAGAAGCACCCCTGCCGATGGTGCAAAATTACTCCATGCGTTTAGACCATATTTCTTATGTGACTTCCCACGATCAACTAGCCGACACTGTTCAGCGCTTAGGTTCACGAATCGGCAGCACATTTGTCGACGGAGGAATTCACCCACGCTTTGGAACACGTAACTTCACAGCACCTCTTGCAGGTGGCCAATACATCGAAGTTGTATGCCCTCTTGATCACCCAGCAACTGAAGCCACACCATGGGGCAAGGCTGTTTCACAGAAGGCGCAAGAAGGCGGCGGATGGCTCACTTGGGTCTTTAGCACCGAAGATATTGCTCCAATAGAAACAAAGTTTGGTCGCGATGCAGTCGATGGTCACCGCACACGCCCAGATGGATCTGACCTTAAGTGGAAGCAGATCGGCGTTAAAGAGATTACAGATTCACGCGAACTACCATTCTTTATTCAGTGGCTGACAGAAGATCATCCATCAAAGGACGGCAATGCCGTTTCAAAGATTGAAAAGATTGTTATCGCAGATAAAGATCAGCTTTCAGAATCTTGGTTCAAATCCGAGATCCTTGGAGCACTCGATAAGGTCACCATCGATTGGGTAGATCCATCTGCAAACGATGGCGACAACGGAATCGTTGCAGTGCACTTGAGCACTCCCAACGGCTCTGTCGTACTTGATTAATCAACCGCAGATCTAGCTCAACTACTAGCAACGCACTCCTAAGGCTTAGCTCCAAAGTTCAAATGCCGGAGGCGGCTCTCTGCGATACTTGAACAGTGAAGAGACTCGACCTAAGCGAAGGCCTTTCAATTGTGATGCCTACATATAATGAGGGAAGCGAACTAAATATTTCAATAAATGCTGCGATGTTAGCCCTTGAAAAAAGTACTTTCCCATTTGAAATTATTGCAGTAGATGATGGCTCGAATGACATGCATCCTGAACTCGAACATATAGGTAACGTGAGATACATAAGGAAAGAGCACAGTGGCCGCATCGAGACAATTGTTCACGGAATAGAATTTGCTAAATTCAGTAACGTCCTCGTGCTTGGTGCACGCGTGCGATTGCACGCGGATAGCATAATCAACCTATCTAGTTTGATTGAGTCATATAGTTCAGCAAGATTCTGGAACGGAATGGTCTATTTGCTTAGAACAGACTTGCCTCACGTTTCAATTTGGGAAACCCTCATAAAGGTCGGATGGAATCGTGGTTTATCAAGCGATGGGGTCAAACACTACGGAGTCGAAGAATTTGATCTCTACCCAAAAGGGTCTGGGCTTTTTCTGGCGGCAAAAAGTGATTGGTTAAACGGCTTTAATCAAATTCAAGAATACGCACGTTCTTCAAAAGTTGTTATTAGTGATGACACAAGACTACTACGCGGATTCGCAGAGTTATCAGATATTTGGTTCAGTAAAGATTTCGCCGCCGACTACAAGCCTAGGACCAACTTTAAGTTGTTCCTAAAGAATGGATTACACCGCGGAACTACATTTGTGGATTCCTATTGGGATAGCCAAACAATCTTTGGGAAGCTTGTCAGGTGGTCATTGCCTACTGCTGTCAGCCTGTTAACCGGCAGCTTTTTGCTTGGAGGAGCAACAGGAATTTTTGTTACAGTTTTTCTATCAGCGATTTTCTCAGTAATGGCTTTCTTCACTTACTGTCTGAAGTCTTGGCGCAATCCGCGGAGAGCGATCAAGGAGAGCATTGTGCTGCTGCCACTTCTTATCTGTTTTGGGGCGGGATTCCTAAGAGCTTACGTGCTTGGATTTCAATCGCGCCGGAGTTTATAAGGATCACTAGTGCTCCTGCGATAATCGTAGGTAATTGATAACGAAAATTCACACCAAGTGCGCCATTCCAGGCGCCCATTGCAAAACTAGAGATGAGTAACGCTAAGTGGGATTGGGAATACACATTTTTCCATGTGAACAAAGCGACTACGGTCGATAGGACGATAAATACGAATAAAGCTCTATCCATGACAAAGAGTTGTCCAAACTCAACCACCAAAACTTTAACGCCATGAAGTGCGAAGTCTTGAATTCGCTGGTAGACCGTATATGAACCGGATGTTTGTGTTCCAGCTGCTTCAGGACTGACAAAAGCAAGAACTAGAGTTCCAAGTAATGAAATTACTATTCCGATGTATATCGTCGCTTTTCGATAAGCGAGTGCAAAAGGAAGCAAAAGTGCTGCTAGTAATGGGCCGCTGGGGCGAGTGAGCAGCGCAAGAATGACAAAGATTGGAAGGAGAACTCTGGTTTTAGAATAATAAAGCAAGAGATAAATGATCGCAATTAACGCCACCAAAAGCCCGTCAGTTAGGTCAGAGATCATCCAGCGATTTACAGAAGTACTTAGAGTTAGTATGAAAAATAGAGCTACAGCAAGATAAGGTCGATTTACTTTCTTCCCTACAAAGTAAAGCACGGCACCAGTAACCAATAGTGAGAGAGTAGGCACGGCGAGCATTCCGTATTGACCAACTAGGTACACAAAGGGAAGGCTGAGAAGCGACAAGAGAGGCCTTGTATAAATCACCATTTGGGTGGTCGGTGTGATCGTGTCACCGAGGTAAGAACTTCCAATTTTTTCTAGGAAAAATTGATTGACGAGTCTGGCAGATTCTGACCAACTACTACCTTGCAGGTGGAGTGTATAGGCGTGATAGAGCGCTCCATCTGGCTGAAAGAGGTTGTAATTCAGCCCATAAACATCGCCATTCTTAATCAATCTTGAGATTACGGCCGCTAACCAGGCAATTACTATCAAGGTGGCGGGATGGATCAATACCCGCTTTAACTGCTCACTTCGTGTGTTCACTATTCTGCCTCTTTTATCTCTCTACTAATCCGCTTGGCGATAATTTCTGAAGCTACAACTCTTGTACGGATACCTCGTGACATCCCATTTGATGAGAGTTCAGCCAGAAATTTATCAATCGCAAACACTTCCCAATTTGAGAGCACGCATGGCGAATTGTCAGGATTCGAATATTCACTCTCATTGCGGTGAACAATCACCGGGATTCCTAAGTCGTTGCATTCAGACTGTAATCCGCCGCTGTCTGTAATAACGCAATGTGACTGTGCGACCACTTTCATAAAATCCAAATGGTTGGTACGTTCACGGAGGTTGATTTGCGACCGGTTCACCGAATCAAGCATCCCAACAGCATCTAAGGCAGCCTTTTCGTGATTTCCAACATACCACTTGACATCATATTTCTTTGAAAGATCCATGATCTTCTCAACAATGTGAGAGAACCGCTTTTTGTTTGAGAGAAGCTCTGTCCTGTGCAGTGTAACTACTAGATATCCCTTATCACTAAATTCAAAATTATCGATTAAGAGCGATAGGGCATCCAGACTCGTGTTATGCGTTGTGTTTACAACTTCACCACGTCGTCGCCGTAGATGATTTGACTCTTTCTCTCCGGGCGCAAAATGAATGTCCGTTACACGTGAAACCATTCTCCTAGATATCTCCTCGGGAAAAGGGCGCCAAAATTTTCCCGAACGAACACCTGCCTCAATATGTATCAATTTAGCGCCCGATACTTTAGCCAGTAAACTTCCAAGAACTGTACAGAGCGTATCCCCGTGGACGATGACAATCTTAAGTTTATGTTCGCTAAATCGAGATAGCACACCGCCGAAAATTACTTGGATCACGCTCTGTAGGAACCACATAAATACTCCTACAATCGAATTTAGATCCTTATTGGCCTTACAGAGCGAATGGCGGCTGACATTTTCAAGCATGGCCAGATCTAAGGCTTCCTCTGAGTGCAATCCAGCCCAAAGTATTCTGACTGGGAAGCCATCCTTGTTCAACCGAGTGATGACGGGAGCCACTTTGATAAGTTCAGCACGCGTCCCAATGAAAAAAATAGGGTCATTCGAGTTGCCATTTACGAACTGGCGCAGGTTAGAACTCCCCATAGAGCAATACTATTAGCAGGTGATTTCAAAAGAGCAGGTTTGGGTCTTAATTCCTGCATTTAATGAGGCCGATAACATCGAAAGAGTTCTAAATGAATTAATTCAATGTGAATTTGGTGGCTACATCCTTGTCGATGATGGCTCAACGGACTGCACAGCAAATTTAGCATCGCACTACGGGGTTGTAGTCCTGAGACATCCAATTAATCAAGGAGTCGGGGCAGCATTAAGAACAGGGCTCAACTATGCAAAATCGGCAGGGATTGAATGGATTCTGCAGGTAGATGGAGATGGCCAGCATTCCATCGCGTCAATCTCAGGGATGCTGACACACGGCTCTGCTGACCTAATCATTGGAACTCGTGACTGGGAGAAATATGAATTCGGAAAAGCAAGGAAACTTGCACAACTTTTCTTGATTTTTACTCTTTACTTAAATGGCGTACGAGGTGTAAATGATCCAACTTCAGGCTTCCGACTATTTGGAAAAAGAGCAATAGATTTTTACTCGGACGCTATGCCTCCAAACTTTATCGGGGACACAGTTGAGGCACTCATTCTTGGAGCCAAAGAAGGCTTGAGGATTGAAAGTCAGCTGGTGCAAATGTCAGCACGGCAATCTGGAAAATCAAGCCACACGGGTGTGAAAATAGTTAGAGCATTCCTTGTGGCAACTCTTTACTCAATTTCATACACAACAAAGAAAGGCAAGTGATGCTAAGGCAAATTTTAACCATCGCAGCTCTCAGCGGGATATTCATCTTTAACTTAATTGAACTTAACCGGCGAAAAATTGGACCAATCGAATTTGTTCTGTGGCAAGCAGGTATCGCATTCCTCGGAGCAATGACAATTTTTCAGGATTTTAGCCAAAAGATTTCAACTGCTATTGGTTTCGAATTACTGGCAAACTTCATCTTTGCGATTGTCATTATCTCTCTGCTGATTTTGGCTCGAATTCAATCCAGACAAATAGGCAGACTCCAAAAACAGCTACAAGATCTGGTTCAAGCAGTAGCCTTGAAGAATAAATAGAATCTCAAGTGAAGATCTCAAAGCATGTCTCAATTTCCTTGTTGGGTCTTGGGCTAAACGCTCTGTTTAACGGAGTTTTTATCCTTCAAATAGGAAGAGTGTCTGATTCGGTACTACTTGGTCAATCCATGGTTCTGTGGAGTGGATTCTTTGTTGCTGGTTCATGCATTGCCCCTTTTGAAAACTATTTTCTTTACAGGCGCATGGATGGTTCCGATCAGTATTCAAAGTTTAAGCTACTTCTGACAAGCAGCTTACTTTTTCTTCTTGTTGGCCTTTCAATTTCTTTCACTCAAAATGTGAGCCTATGGACAATACCTTTGACGCTATTTACAGGTCTCTGCGTGGGTCAAGTTGTTTTCCTACGTTCGGAAGCGATCTATCAAAGAGAGCTGACAAGAGTTTCCGTCTCTAACATAAGTGAAGGGTTATCTAGAGTCGCTTCATTAACACTGTTTATCGCATATTTTGAGAGAATATCGTTCTGGCATATTTTGATCTCATATGCAGCGGGCAATCTTGCCTCCGTAGTGCCATATTTAAAGCTACGGAGCGAGAAAAGTACTGCGGTTCGAGCAGCTCTTCCTGTCAACAAGATCTATGGTTTTGCCGTTATTGGTCTATTTACATCCCTCATCGCTGGCGGACTTCCGTATTTGGCTAGTTACTTTGAGGTCGAGAAAATCTCTACAATTCTTTTCTTCTTTACGCTCAGCAGGTCATTATTAATCCTCCAATCTCTCCTGGTTTACGTCAAACCTGATTGGGCCCAGAAAATTGGAACAGAGAATTCACTCCCCAAGGTCTTAGTGTTTTCTTTTGGATTTATGATTTTTACCTCTCTATTGCTGGTGATTTTAAAACAAGGAATTGAGTTAAACCTGAATATCGAACTCTCCATGATAAATACGAATAGCATTCTCTATTTTTCGGTTGCTCTTGTAGTCAGCGCCCTCTTTAATTTGAAAATTGCAACACAGAATGCAAGTAGCGACTGGGATGTTGCGGTGATATCTGGAATTCTTGGATTCTCAACGGCCTGCTTAGCGTTCTCCTTAATCGATTCGGCGCAAAATTCATTCTATGGAGCGATGATCTTCGCGCCATTCGCAGGGATTCTTTATCTCTTCTACTCCGCCAGGAGTCGAAAAACTTCTGCGTAATAGCGCTGTGAACCTTCTTGAGCGCTCATCCAACCAGACTTTTCTTGAATCGCTGCTCGGGTCGTGGCATTAGGAGGTGGAGATTTAAAAATTTGGAGCAGTGCTGATTTAAACTCTCGTTCTTCAAAAGAACTCAACTCTAAATCCTCTTCCTTGAAGATTTCACTTCCGCCCCCTGACGGAGTCGCAAGTATCGATAAACCCGCAAGTTTGGCTTCAAAAAATGTCAATGGAAGCCCTTCGTTAGTACTGCATGACACTAAATGCGTTGCCATCGCGTAATAATCTGAAACATTTTCTTGTGCACCCACAAAATCTACTAATTTTTCCATGTTCTTGTCGGAAATAAACTTTTTAACTTCGCTCTCAAGCGGCCCTGCACCGACCATTAGTAAGGCTGGCTGAGGAAGTGTGATTTCCGTAGATATCTCGTGAACTCTCTCTAGCAACCAAAGCGGTCGTTTTAGATCTACCATTCTGCCGACGAAAACCAGCCGTGGCGTACTTGGAGCTTCTTGCGCCAGGCTAGATATATCTAAATTGGAGCCGAGATAAACAGTCCTTACGTTTTTTTGCCCTTTACATAATGGACCCCGACTCACATTATTTGAAACCGCGATAACCAAATTGACGCTACGCGAGATAAAGCGGAGCAGAACTCCAAAAATCAGATCAACCCCAAATTTCTTAGATACGAAATTGCTATGCGCTTCGAAAATCAATTTATACTGATGTTTCCCAACGAGAAACTTGAGAACGGCAAATCTGATGGCGTCTAAAGGGGTTCGCACAATAACGACATCAAAATGATTAGATCTAAGGAATCGGCTAACTTCAATCATACGTTTGAAATTTCGCCGCGAGATTTTTGACTCATTGAAATAAACCTTAGGCCGGAAGGCGTCAATTTCTGGGCGCACATTTAAGACAGATAGCTCGAATGCGTCGGGTATATGAGGCAATCTTGTAGATAAGGACTTTTCGGCCCCACCTAATCCAAAACCGCTCACCACTTCAAGAATCTGAATTTTCGGCACAAGTGAAGATTAGCACCACAAGAAAAAGCCCCAAATCAGTCAGAACTTACCCCCCGAGATGTAGAATCATGAAGTGTCAGCGCAGATCAGGATTGCATATACGCTGGTTTGTTACGATGCCGCAAATTCTGGTGTGTACAAAAAAATCTTAGATCAAGTGGAGGAATGGAAGAATTCTGGACACCTAGTTCAATTATTCGTCATCACTGATAAACAAAGTTTGGTCGAGTGGCAAAAAATCGATCCTTTTGTTATCGCGTTATATGACGCAGGTTTCGCCAGGAACTTGATTAATAGAGTAAGAATCGTGCAACTGGCTGCCAAATCTTCACCATCTGTAATTTATGTAAGAGATAGTTTTCCAATGTGGTTGCGAAAATCCTCAGCACCTATTGTGATCGAAATTCAATCCTTGGTCGGCCCAGAGTTGTGGTTACGGAGCAAGAGCAGGTACCTGGTATTTAAAACTTTTGCGAGATACATTTACTCTCGTGTTTCAGCAGCGATATACGTTACACATGAGTTGTTGCAGAAAAACGAGTTTCGCATCGGACCAATGGTTCCAAAGATAGCTATCGGAAACGGAGTGAATCTAAGTCTAGTCAAAACATTACCCCCCCGTTTAGATGTAAAACCAGCATTATTTTTCATTGGTAGCCCAAATCAGAAGTGGCACGGCATTGAGGAGTTGGTGGAATTTGCAACTCTAAATCCTGACATTCAATTGGAAATAGTGGGTGATATGGCAGAGTCCACAGCACCAAACATTACCTTTCATGGCGTCTTGAGTGCTAACGAATATCGCACGGTTGCAGCGAAGTGTGTTGCTGGTGTAGGAACGTTAAATCTGTCCGCAAAAAAAATGACCGAAGCTTCTCCATTGAAGGTCAGGGAGTATTTGGCGCTCGGACTTCCGGTGATCATTAAATACAAAGACGCAGATTTGGACTCTTCGGAGGACTATGTACTCCAACTCCCTTCCGATGGCAGGAGGCTTAGCGAATTTTCTGCTGAAGTTCGACTTTTCCTGGATGAATGGTCAAATAAGCGAGTTTCTTCTTCGCAAGTTGCGCAGATTGACGTAGCAACTAAAGAATTGATTCGGCTAAGATTTTTTGAGAGAGTTATTACTGAGCACAACCGAGAGATGGTCAAGGAAAACTGAAATGAATCCAAAAGTAGAAGATTCTGTCCTGCTAGACGCCTCAGCAAAGATTGGTGACGGAACCCGCGTATGGCATTTCGCACAAATTAGGGACGGCGTGACCATCGGTTCTAGTTGTGTCATCGGTCGTAACGTGTATATCGGGTCTGGAGTTCAGATCGGAGATAATTGCAAGATTCAGAATAATGCCCTGGTTTACGAACCAGCTTCCATTTCAGATGGAGTTTTCATTGGCCCAGGTGTGATTTTGACGAATGACCAATATCCTCGTGCAGTAAATCCAGACTTAACTCTGAAGTCAGCCGCAGATTGGATTTCAGTGGGAGTTTCAATCGGAAATGGAGCATCCATCGGCGCAGGTTCGGTTTGTGTTGCTCCCTTGGAAATCGGTGCGTGGGCGTTGGTCGCAGCAGGATCAGTGGTGACCAAAAATGTTCAGACTTTTGCTCTGGTCGCGGGTGTTCCAGCACGTCAGATTGGCTGGGTTGGGAAAAGCGGCTATAAACTGCAGCCGCACAATGGATTTTTTAGATGCCCAAAAACGGGTGACCTATACGAACTAGCTGGTCACGAACTGAGAGAAGTGAGCGCGCAATGAAGAATATTCCGGTCGCAAAACCTTTAATTGGCCGCGAAGACATTCGCGCAGTCGTGAAAGTAATGAAATCAGGCGGTCTTGCACAAGGTCCGCAGGTTGCCGCCTTTGAAAATGAATTTTCAAAATTTGTTCAAGATAGATCATGTGTTGCCGTCAACTCTGGTACTTCAGCACTTCACCTCGCATTATTGTCACTCGGGATAGGTCCTGGAGATGAAGTTATCGTGCCATCTTTCACCTTTGCAGCAACTGCAAATAGCGTCGCCCTAACAGGAGCTAAACCTGTTTTTGTAGATATTGATCCACGCACATACAACATTGATCCAGCGCTAATTGAGGCCGCGATCACTCCGCGGACCAAAGCAATTCAAGTTGTTCATCTATATGGTCTCCCTGCTGACATGTTGACAATAAGCGCTATCGCAAAAAAGCATAAATTACTTATCATTGAAGATGCAGCACAGGCTCATTTAGCGGAGATCAATGGTCAACCCGTAGGAACATTTGGAGATGCTGCTGCATTTTCCTTTTACCCAACTAAAAACATGACCTCTGGCGAGGGCGGAATGATTGTTCTTCGAAACCCAGAACAAGCTCGAATTTGTAAACTATTCCGGAATCAGGGAATGGAACAGCGTTATCAAAATGAAGTCGTGGGATTCAATCTGCGCATGACAGACATTCATGCAGCTATTGGCAGATCGCAATTGAGAAAAGTTAAAGCCTGGACGAGTGCGAGACAAGATAATGCTCGATTTCTAAACGAAAAGATCACAGAAGTAATCACCCCCTTTATTCCAGATGGCTACTCACATGTTTTCCACCAATACACAATCAGAATCGAATCAAAGCGGGATATTTTTTCTTCACAACTCACAGAATTAGGTATAGGAAATAGCGTTTACTATCCAACCCAAGTGCATAAACTCCCGTCGTTTGATTTGAATGTGAACCTGATGCAAACTGAAGAGGCGACACAACAAGTTCTCTCATTGCCTGTTCACCCATCTCTTTCGAAAAAGGACCTGAATCGAATCGCAAGCGCTGTTAACCAAGTTGGGGCTAATCTCAAGTGACAAATTTGCGGGCCGGTTTAGTTGGACTTGGGATCATGGGCCAAAACCACGCCCGTGTTTTGTCCAGCCTAAGTGGAGTGGACTTAGTTGCCGTCGCTGATCCACAAGGTGACACACGCAAAGTTTTACCTGAGCATCAAATACTCTCCTCACTCAATGAAGTTATCTCAAAAGGCGTCGATTACTGCGTCATTGCAGCACCAACGGCATTCCACGAGGAGATCAGTATCAAGTTAATTGATGCCGGTATCCACATTCTTATTGAAAAACCAATTGCTCACAGTCTTGAGTCGGCTCTCCGCATAGAGAGTGCGGCAAGAAGTAAAGGAATTGTGGGAGCAGTCGGGCACATTGAGCGATTCAATGCTGCTCTTCAACAAGCGAGAACACGAATCCAAGCTGGCGAGTTAGGTGAGATTTATCAGATCTCCACCCGTCGTCTAGGGCCTTTTCCATCACGCATCGCAGATGTTGGAGTTATTATGGATTTAGCCACTCACGACATAGATCTCACCGCTTGGATTACAAACTCGTCCTATAAATCTGTGAGTGCTCAATCAGCCATTCGTTCAGGAAGAGAGCATGAAGACTTAGTTGCCATAGTCGCTCAGTTAAGCAATGGAATTGTCGCGAACCATCTAGTGAACTGGCTTAGCCCGCTCAAAGAACGAAAAACAATCATCACGGGCGAAAAGGGAACCTACGTAGTGGATACCCTCACTTCAGACCTTACCTTCTATGCAAATGGCACAGTAAGTGTTTCACAAGATCGCATTGCACATTTTAAAGGAGTAAGCCAAGGCGACATACACATCTTTGCGTTTGATAAACCAGAGCCCCTGAGGCTGGAACATGAAAATTTCCGAGATGCTGTTTTAGGAAAAGATGCAGCCATAGTTACTCTCGCGGAAGGCGCGAAAACTGTATCGGTTGCAGCAGGCGCACTTGAAAGTATCAAAAGCCAGGAAACAATAAAACTATGAATGTGACAGTTGTTGGATTAGGGAAAATTGGTTTGCCCCTAGCAGTGCAATTTGCTAAAAAAGGAGCAAATGTTTTCGGTGCGGATATCAACCAAGAAACTGTTGATCTAGTAAACAAGGGAATTGAGCCTTTCCCCGAAGAGGAAAACTTACAAAAATTTCTATCGGAGGTGGTCAATTCTGGAAATTTAAGCGCAAGTACCAGCACTGTTGAGTGCGTCGCCAAATCGGACGCTGTAGTTGTTGTAGTGCCACTCTTTGTAAATTCCAAGGGCGAGCCTGACTTTAAATCGATGGACTCCGCAACCGAGCAAATTGCGAAAGGTTTGAGGAAGGGTACGCTTGTCGCGTACGAAACTACTTTGCCCGTGGGAACGACCCGCAATCGATTCACCAGAAAGCTAGAAGAATTCTCAGGACTGAAAGTCGGTGTGGACTTCCATGTTGTTTTTTCCCCGGAGAGAGTCCTTACCGGACGAGTTTTTTCGGATTTACGCAAGTACCCCAAAATTGTTGGTGGAATAACAGATTTATGTGCCGACAAAGGCCGTCGATTTTATGAGGACATGATTGAGTTTGATGTTAGATCCGATCTTTCCAAATCAAATGGAGTGTGGGTTCTAGATTCGGCTGAATCTGCCGAATTTGTGAAGTTGGCCGAAACAACTTATCGAGATGTAAATATTGGCCTTGCTAATCAATTCGCTAAATTTGCAGATCGATTAAATCTGAATATTTATGATGTGATTGATTCGTCGAACTCTCAGCCATACTCGCATATTCATCAGCCTGGCGTCGCAGTTGGTGGTCATTGCATTCCAATCTACCCTCAATTTTATCTATGGGGTGATCCAGAAGCAACAATCGTAGATGCCGCAAGAGTCAACAATGCAGGCATGCCGCTCTATCTAGTGAACCAAATCAAAAATTTTTTTAAAGGCACCCAAAACAAAAAAGTTCTGATCCTAGGTGCGTCCTATCGAGCTGATGTAAAGGAAATGGCATTTTCAGGAGTTTTTGATCTAGATGCAGAACTGAAGAGACTGGGTTTTGAAGTCGAGGTATTTGATACGCTATTTTCTGCCGGGGAAATTGAAGCTCATGGACTCAAGCCAATGTCATCAAAAACCAGCACCTTCTCTGCCGTGGTCATTCAAAATGCCTCTAGCGAATTCTTAAGTATGTTCGGGAATCCAAGTGACTGGTCGGAGCTGGGTGCCATATACGACGGCAGAAACTTGTTTGCAGGAATATCTCCCATCGCAGGAATCCCAATTTTTGGGATTGGGATAAAGGATCAGGTATCCCTGACTGACTTTTCACCGCTCATTTAGAGCTTTTTGGTGGTAATTTTCCCCCATGGACCTTAAAGGAAAGCGATTCCTCGTTATCGGAGGAGCTGGTTTCATTGGAAGCCATGTGGTTACAGAACTCCTGAAGGAAGACGTGGCTGAAGTCGTTATTTTTGACAATTTCGCCCGCGGGAAACTCACAAATTTGAGCGAACAGCTTTTAGATCCTCGATGCACACTTTTTTGCGCTGGAGGCGATATTCGAGAAGTCGATATCCTGAACAAAGCAATGGAAGGAATAGATGGTGTCTTTCATCTTGCTGCGATGTGGCTTCTACACTGCAAAGATTTCCCCAGAACCGCTTTTGACGTAAACATTCAAGGAACCTTCAATGTCTTAGAAGCTTGCGTTAACAACAAGATAAAGCGTCTTGTATATTCATCTTCAGCCTCTGTCTATGGTGATGCCGTTGAAGTTCCGATGACAGAAGAGCACCCGTTTAATAACAAGAACTTCTACGGTGCCTCAAAAATCGCTGGAGAGGCAATGGCCCGAGCCTTCCATGATAGATATGGTTTGAGCTATGTAGGGCTACGTTATATGAATGTCTATGGACCGCACCAGGACCAGACTGCTGCATATACAGGAGTCATTCCAATTATGCTTAATAAAATTGATGCCAACGAGACCCCAGAAATAAATGGAGATGGATCTCAAGCATACGATTTTATTACCGCCCAGGATGCAGCGAGATGTAACATCTTAGCGATGAAGTCAGACATTTCTGACGAATTTTACAATGTAGGTACAGGAGTTCAAACAAGTATAAAAGAATTATGTGAGAAAATTCTTCAGTTAAAGGAATCAAACCTTACAGTCAAGTACAAGCCATACTCGGCAGAAGACATGCGGAGAATGGTACAAAATCGAATTGGCTGCCCAAAGAAAGCAAGCAAGGATCTAAGCTTCGAGTATCAATCAGATCTGGAGAGTGGGTTGAAGGCTCTAATATCTTGGCGAATAAGTAATCCGGTTCTAAAGTAAAATACATGAATCGAATTCAAATCGCAGTTCCGAATCTAGGAAACGAAGAAATTGCAGCCATTCAAGGCCCAATTGGCACAGGCTGGTTGACTCAAGGGCCTTATGTCAAAGAATTTGAGAGAAATTTTTCAAAAATACACCAAACCGAGTACGCACTAGCGACCACAAGTTGCACAACTGCTCTTCACTTGATGTTAGCTGCCTCCGGTATTGGACCAGGAGATGAAGTGATTGTGCCATCTTTCACCTGGATTTCGACTGCAAATGCAGTTTTATACTGCGGGGCAACTCCTATATTCGTAGATATAGACTTGGAAACTTACAACATAAGTCTCGGAGAAACCATTAAGAAAATCACTTCGAAGACTAAAGCCGTCATTGTTGTAGATCTCTTTGGCCTTTGCGTAGATATAGAGGAGTTCAGGCGACAGCTAGGTCCAGATTTACTTTTATTTGAAGATGCAGCCTGTGCTGCTGGTGCAAGCTTGAATGGCCATATGGCGGGCTCAATTAGCGATGCCGCAGCTTTCTCATTCCACCCGCGCAAATCAATCACAACAGGAGAAGGGGGGATGTTAACCACCAACAACCCGAACCTCAATTTGGTTGCCGAAAAAATGCGTAATCACGGTGCTGAGGTTTCTGAAGAAGAACGCCATAAAGGCGCCGCACCGTATCTTTTGCCTGAGTTTAATCTCTTAGGATTTAACTACCGAATGACGGATCTGCAGGGTGCGATTGGAGTTGAACAACTCAAAAAGCTAGAAGAATTTATTCGAGAAAGAGACGAACAAGCAAGTTACTATCAGAATCAATTATCCGATGTCGATTGGTTGTCGTTACCCCAGAAACCAGTAAACGGTGTACATGCGTGGCAGGCCTTTGTGACTCGCGTCATCCATTCTGATGGTGCTAAGTTCAGAAATGAAGTCATGGAGATCTTGGAAAAAGACGGAATCGCGACCCGCCCAGGAACTCACGCGATTCATCTTCTTGGTTTTTACGCGGATACATATGGATTTAGGCCTCAAGATTTCCCTAACTCACTCCTCGCTAATGAAACAACAATGGCTATTCCACTTCATAATCAACTAACTCGTGACGACCAAGATCGAGTGATTAATGCTCTAAAAAAAGTAGCTGGCTAAGAATGTGCGGTATAGCCGGGTTAGTTGATTTACGCGGACGTGAAGTACGCAAACAAACCATTAAAGTAATGACAGATGCAATCAAGCATCGGGGCCCTGACGGTGAGGGTCAATGGGTCCACAAGAACGTGGGTCTGGGACATAGGCGACTAGCAATTATCGATCTAACAGATGCAGCGTCTCAACCAATGATTTCTAAGGATGGAAGATTTGTTCTGACCTATAATGGCGAAATTTATAACTACAAAGAACTTAGGAGCGAGCTAGAGAAACTAGGCGTAAGGTTTTATAGTGAATCAGATTCCGAAGTACTTCTCAATGCTCTTATATTTTGGAAAGAAAAAGCCCTGTCCAAATTTAATGGAATGTTTGCTTTCGCGCTTTACGATAAAGAGAAAAGCGAGTTATTTCTTGGTCGTGATCGTTTTGGCATCAAGCCCCTCTACTACAGCATGCAAGATGGTTACTTTTCTTTCGGTTCAGAGCAGAAAGCGATAACGTCGCGCGAGAATTTTGTATCCAATCTTGATTTGGAAGCGTTACTCGAATACATGACTTTTCAAAACCTATTTACTGATAAGACGCTACAAACCGGCATAAAGTTGTTACAACCAGGACACTATATTATCGTCGATACAACAAAAAATCTTCAAATAAATCCTGTTCAATATTGGGACTTTCACTTTTCAAACTCTGTCCAAACTCAATCAGAAGATGAATATGTTGAGGAGTTAGACAGATTGTTTCAGCAGGCAGTAAAGAGGACCTTGGTCAGCGATGTCGAGATAGGTTCGTACTTAAGTGGCGGAATGGATTCGGGATCGATTGCTGCCATAGCAACCTTAAACAATCCAAATTTAAAGACCTTCACGGTAGGGTTTGATTTGTCAACGGCGTCAGGAATTGAGCTTGGGTTTGATGAACGGCTCCAAGCAAGGGCGATGTCAGACCGATTTCAAACAGAACATCACGAAGTGGTTCTTAAGTCTGGAGATATGGAAAAATCGCTAAAGGGTTTAGTTTGGCACCTTGAGGAGCCAAGGGTCGGTCAAAGCTATCCAAATTTTCACGCAGCAGAATTAGCAAGTGGAAGTGTAAAGGTAGTTTTATCTGGCGCGGGCGGAGACGAGCTTTTTGGTGGGTATCCTTGGCGTTACTATCACGGTGCTAACAGCACCGACTTTAGCAACTATGTCGACCAATATTATCTTTACTGGCAAAGACTAGTAGACAACAAAAGTCTTACAAAAATGTTTGAGCCGATTAAATCTGAAGTCTCGCAAGTATGGACACGCGACATATTTGAAAGTGTTTTCAAACACCATGACCAGACACTTTCCCAACCTGAAGATTTTGTCAACCACTCGCTCTACTTTGAAGCAAAAACTTTTTTACACGGCTTATTCGTTGTTGAAGATAAGTTAAGCATGGCACATGGATTGGAAACAAGAGTTCCCTTTATGGACAATGATTTAGTTGATTTTGCAAGCCGTGTCCCAGTGAACCTAAAAGTAAGGAATCTGAAAAACGAGAATAGAATCGACGAAAACATCCAAGGCGATAAGAAAAACCTTTACTTCTCAGAAACTAGTGACGGTAAGTACTTACTAAGAAAGGCAATGCAGAAGTATGTGACTAAATCTGTAACTGATGGAGCAAAAAAAGGTTTCTCTTCTCCGGATGCTAGTTGGTTTCGCGGTGAAAGTATCGAATTTGTAAAACGAACTCTCTGTATCAAAAGTAATCCTCTGTACGATTTACTTGATTACAATGAAGTTCAGAATAAGCTGAGCTTGCACTTTGAAGGGAAAGAAAACAAAAGGCTATTGATATGGTCACTTATTTACCTCTCGACTTATATCGGTGACAAATAGTTTATGATTTCCATCATAGAGAGAGGTGACCTCGACGAGTTAGCTTATGCCTCATTATTGGTTGAAGCATCGCCTCAGCCAATATACACAAGCCTGAATTTCCTTGATGCGATCGCCGCATACACTAAGTCCAAGTTGTGTTTTGTCACAAAAGTCGAAGACAATAGAATTTTGGCTGCATTACCCTTTTGTGTTTATGAAGGAGCTTTTGGCCCCGTCGTAAACTCGTTACCATTTTTTGGGAGCAATGGAGGTATCGTGGGCCGAAATAGAAATCCACGTATTTCGCAAGGGATCATTGATCACCTGTTAATTTACTCAAAATCAATTGACTGCGCCGCAGTCACAGTAATCGAGCCACTCCTTAATCGTGACGATGAAGATGTATACAGAAATTTTGATTTTCAAGACACGCGTATTGGACTTATAAATGAAATTATTTCCTATGACAACATCGAATCTATAACGAAATCCTTCATGCCCAGGGCGAGAAATAGCATCAAAAAAGCGGCCAAGAACGACATTAAAATCGTCATGAGTCATTCGAATGAGTCGATCGATTTTCTGGCGAGGGTTCATTGGGAGAACATGACTTCGGAGGGTAGAAAGGCAAAGAATAAAGACTTTTTCACTTATTTTTTAAACGAACTCACTCCTGATCATTGGACTATTCTCGAGGCAATGCTTGATGGGAAACGAATCGCAAGTTTATTGTTGATTCACACTTCAGATTTTGTAGAATATTTCACTCCTGTAACTTTGGCTAAGTACAAAGCTTTGCAGCCTATGTCGCTGTTGATTTTGCATGGGTTTGTTTACGCGAGAGAGAAGAGAATTCGATATTGGAATTGGGGTGGAACCTGGATGAATCAATCTGGTGTGTACCGATTTAAAACACAGTGGAATCCTATGGAAATTCGATACACGTACCACACAAAAATATTAAAGAACTCAATTTTAGACCTGGATGCACAAGAGGTTATGGAGGCTTACCCCTTCTTTTTTGTTTATCCAATTAAATAACGAGTACTTCAACGCGACATACTCGTGTTGCATCATCACAATTGTCAAGATTTCAATTGGGGAGGATAGAATTTGAACCTATTCGGGAAAAGGTTTTGGATTTCATGGAATTATTCAATCGCGTGAACCAAAGTTACTCTGACGCGTTTGAAAAGTTCGGAGATAGCGCGGCTGCAGTACAAATCCCGAAGAACAATCAGGCAAGCAGATTCAAGTCTGTGATTGATTTTCTACCCGAGTCCAACGGAAATCCCATATCGATAGCAGACTTTGGATGTGGCTTGGCTCACTTGAATGAATACCTCGCTGAAACACTTGATAGACCATTTCAATATACTGGTGTCGAGATTAACGCAGATTTCATAAATTTTAACAAAACAAAATATAGTTCATCAAACTTTGTCGAGCGCGATATTTTTTTTGACAGCAACGTCAAGTATGACGTTATAGCCAGTATCGGAACTTTCAATATCATCTACGGTGAAGATGAGTCTGAGCACAAGGATTTTGTCTATAGTGAAATCATGAAATTGTGGGAGAAAACTAAGGCAGTAATGCATTTAAACTTTATGTCATCGGTTGTTGATTTCGCACAATTAGGCGCTTATCATCAAGACTTGGGAGAATTGTACACATTTCTTTGTAAAAACATATCAAGAAACATAATTATAGACAGCTCGTATCTGCCATATGAATTTTCAGCCATCGTGAGAAAGGTTTAATGGAATGTCAAAAAAAATCTTGGTTTTCGGATCTGTAGTTTTTCTTCTTCTAACTTTTTTAGCGGGGCTGCTCTCGCCGCGAATCTTTAATTTAGAAGCCGGAACTGGCCCTCTAGATGGATATAGCGTGAGCCCCAACTCAGACCTCGATGACATATTCTGGGCGAACGAAATAGTTAAGGATGAGCGAGAGTTATTGCTTTGGTTTCGACATGGAGAGCGAGAAAAGTGGACTGGAACCGTAACAGTTTTTGACTACTTTGATGTCAACGGGACTGATTTCAAATATCCAAATTCATGGCGACCTGCGGTGTGTTTGACGTCTAAGGGTATAGCGGAATCACAGCTTGTGGGAATTACATTTCGAGAGTTAGGAGTTACCGCCTCAAGTGTCATAACTAGCCCAAGTTGTCGCGCCAAAGAGACGGCGATAGAAGCTTTTGGCGGGTATGACGAGAGCTGGTTAGAAATACTGCATGCGACGGCAGTCACTACCCAACAGCAACAAGATTTCGCCGCACGATTACGAAACAAAATTTTGAAGGAATTTAATATTTCAGAGGGTAGGAAAGGGCACATAATAGTCACCGGCCATGGTAATACTCTCCCATTTTACGAAGAAACCTTATTTGAATCCAGTGAGGTAAAGGATTGGAATGTAAGTGAACTCGGATTCATTGTTATCGAAAAAACGCCAGAAGGTTTAATTGCCCGACATAGTTTTGTTGAATTCTATCAATTTGCAAATGCACTCTTAAAGTACAAAGAGTGACAATTAATTGACTCAACTATTCGGGTTACATAATTAAAGTAAGCAAATGATGCGAGAAATTAAATCAAGATTACTGATTTCCTTCTTTTGCGCCCTTAATATTCCAATTTTCTTGCTAGTTGCAGTTTTCTCTAGAGTTTGGAAAACTCTGACTCTTTCCAAGAAATATAACGTTTATTGGGGCACTGAGCCTATCGTCAACTCACATCATTGGGCACGAGCAACAGAAAAACTTTTCACTAATTCTGTCTTTATCACACGCTACGATTCTTACGTGCTTAACGGACGAGCACACTCAGTTCTCTTTACTAGCCACAAAATAGAATCACCAATACTTCGACTAGCACGATCTTTTTCAGAGAACCTCATTTTTCTTCTAACTTTCTCAAAAGTTCTGTTCTCGGCAAATCTGGTTTGCATATCGTGCGACGGATTTGTTTTTCAACATTATAAGATAATGGGTTTTCATCACCGAGTAGAGTTTTATCTTTTAAAATTAGCTGGATCCAAAATATGCGTGCTGCCTTATGGTGGTGATGCTTACGTTTATTCTAACATCTATGACAAAAACTGGCTGTGCGCATTGATGTTAGATTACCCATCTACTCCAAAACTACAAACTGCAATTTCAAAAAGGGTAAACTTCTACGTACAGAATTCAGACATATTTTTACCTGGACAAATGCTCTTTGATGGATTTGGCCGTTCAGACTGGATTACGCCCTCAACCCTCTGTCTCCAGCTTTCGGATGTAGCGCCGAAGAGAAAAGTTCCAGGGAAGTCATTTATAGTTACCCACGCCCCTAATCACCGGGGAGTAAAAGGAACTCAATATGTAATCGATGCTGTCGGATTACTCAGGATTCAAGGTTTTGACATTGAGTTGAGATTAATCGAAAAAAAATCAAACGAAGAGGTGATGAGAGTCCTTTTAGAGGAGTCGGACCTTCACGTAGATCAACTCTTTTTTGATGGCTACGGGCTAAACGCCTTAGAGTCTATGAGTTTAGGAGTGCCAACGATAGGAAACTTCTCCGGATTTTACAGAAGGTTTTTTGACCGATGGAGTCACACGATAGATTGCCCCTTGATCATAGCCAATGAAAAAAATCTTTCTGAAGTAATTTTGAGTCTTATCAGCGACCCACTTGCCTTACAGGAGATATCAAAAAATTCAATCAAGTATATAAAAAATTTCCATAGTGATGCCGCTTTTGCGGATAATTTCTCTAGAATTGTTCAGAGAGTAGACCCTAGGTATGGCCAATGGTTGAATCGAGTGAATGGCTAAGGCCAAACATGATTTATAGAATTAACCCTTGAATCATAAGTAACGTCAAGCCGCCCAATTTATTTTTTATATTGCTTCCTGAATTCTCATCAGTAATTTATCAAAATAGAATTAATTTCGTTCTATGCTAAGTTTGTCAATTGAGGTTTCGCTCCTTAATTTGACAGAGAATTACTCAATTGCGGCAAAATCTAAAGTCCAAAGTTTTGGACCGAGAGTCAGAAAGTTCATTCAGACAAGAAAATACACAGAGAGTTTGTTCACAATTGTTAAATTAAGGAGAAAGCAGTAGAAAATAATGGTGAACCAACAAACTAATTGAGATTTATCTTCGGCCAGAAATGTCTATCAAGGATTCTGAAAGGATAATTAAAAAGTAGTTTCGAGACACGGAGAAGTTATCAATAGAAATTTGAATTCCAGGATACAGAGCGATTTTAACTACCGACGGCCACAGTAGAAAGTTTTTGTAGGACTAACCTTGGCCCCAAGGTTGGAAGAAAAGACATTTTTATTTTAAATGATTAGAGGCCACCCCTCTGACCGTGATTCCAAAATCATCCTCCAGTGCGTGAATCACAGTGAGGCCTGAATTAGCGTACCATTCTAAAATCTCAGAAAGTGTGTGACGTGAGCACAAGGAGGGGTGATACCAGTCGAAATTGATCAAGAAGTTCTCCTCGTAACTCAGCTCTTCGTTCCAGAAATTCTTGAAGATATTGTTGTAAATAAACCGATGAAGGCTGAGGTGCGACTCATTGATCCCCAAAACTGATATTCCTGGAAAACTGAACTCTCCAGGAATCTGTGCAACAACTCTCGCAAAATTGGTGATTTGACCAATTACTTCTTTAGTCTCCTCATAACTTAAATCCTTGATCCGGTCCCGGATAAAATCATCAGAAAACTCCCGAATTTCAGCCTTCTTTTTATACACATAGATGGCAATTTCGCCTTCAGGTGTGAGTATTTCAGTCAGGTTCCTGAATGCCTTTTGGGGATCCTGCGTATGGTGCAACACTTCTTGACAATATATCAAGTCAAAAGTGCCAAGATGCGAAAGATTCTGCATTAAATCTGCGAACTGAAAATCGGTATTAGGCAAATCCCCGAAATTGTTAGTAGCGATTTCGTGAGATGAGAAATCGATCCCCAGTAACTCTGCATCTGGCCGCATGTATCGTCGTAGAAGGTGTGTGACCCTTCCATTCCCGCATCCTGCATCCAATACCCGCTTTCGCGGCAGAAGCCATTCAGTGACGTCTGATGACGATTGGAATCCATTCCTGTTGGTGATCCACGTAAAAATCTCGGAACCCTCGTCCATGGTCGTGTTTAGAAAAGCAGTGGAACCATTCGTCCACTTCTGACGAAAACTAGAATTTGTTTGATTCCGCAGATTATCCATACTGTATTTTAATCATGAATTTCCAAGGAAATGTGCTATAGATCAAAAAGTCTTTGCAAAACCAAATTGTGTTAAAGGTAGGCTCGGAATGAGTCAAAAGTGCTCATCTCAGGAAACAAAGCCAGGGTCGACAATAAGGAGTTATTGAGAGGAGCCAGATATGGTCTTGACTGTACCTCGCAGACTTTCATATTCGTGATCAGGTAAGTAAATTTACGTTCTAAGATCACTCAACTACCAAAAGTCCCAAAAATCGACAAAACACCGTTACTAAATTTAGCGAGACCTTCAATTTCGACTGTCTATAGTTATGATGGCCTGGCGGAATAGCTCACCCATCGTTTGGAGCGAATGGTATTTCTCTACGAACACTTTTCCGTCTTGAGATATCTTATTGAAATCAAAATTCTTTAAACAACACTCACGAAGAACATTTTCAAGAGTCAGAACACTTGCTTCGATGAAGGGGAGATTGAAGTTTTCAGTTGCTAAAGCCGAAGCGTAAAGTGTCTTATACTCCTCGGAAATGAAACAGATTGTAGGTACACCATTTGCAAGAGCTTCAATAGAAAATTGACCATACCAACCAATAATTAGTTGATCAATAACTAAATCATGAACGCTGAATTCAGACAAAACCTGAGAGTGAGTTACACCAGTTAGCAAGGTTAGCTCAATGTTGAATCCCTCAGCGCGTAGTGCTTTAACTGCCCGTTCGATAACTTCGGTACCTTTCAGATTCTTATGGTTTGGAGCATGCATTACACGGAGTGTCACCGATTCGCCGGTGCGATGCTGATTAACATGAGATCTGGTATCTATCGTAAAATGAGACGGTACTAAAAGGTCCCAATATGGTAGATAGTCAACCCAGTCACAACCAGCAATTACAAAATCAGCATTTTTGCACCAGTAATCAATTCTCGATTCAATTCTGTGGTTGCGTCGCCACTGTTGTGGATAGTCCAAGTTGTACCCATTCTTCAGTGACAAATTAGTCATTCTGCGGGTCGAATGAACATCGGAGCCGTAGGCGGTAACAATCGATTTTACCCCAGCAATTTTGAGCAGTATTGACTCAAGCTTCCAAGAAAAATTGCTGCCATGGCCGAATGGCCCACCATCGAAATAGAAAACTAAATGAGAATATCGAAAAATGGCGACAATAAAGGGCACATAAAAGAATCGACTCAAGAAGTTTAATGCCCTACTTGAAGCAAATATTCGAACATCTATGGCTCCGCCCAATGAATATACGTGGGTTGAATAAGACTCAGCGCGCAGCCCAACAGCCCTTGCCGCGATCGCATGGTTAAGACCTATGGGCACTGGGCCAAATCCTAAGAAAACATAGTTTTTGTTTCGCCTTAAGAGACGAAAGAGACATCTTCGAAGAACCGATATCACGAGCATAAGAGGTGCTATAAGCAAAACTTGAAGCATCTCTGTTACAAGTATTCTTAATGATCGCAACTAGCGCCTTCTTCGTTCAGTTGATGAATAGTACAATATTGTAACTTTCTACAGTGAATAAAACAAGGAAGAGCGGTCACACTTTGCAGCTTAGAGTTATTCATGTTCCACAGAACATTGGAAACAATGTGTACCCATTGAGTTTAGCCCTTCGCAAAAAAGGTGTGGAAAGTGATTGTTTGGTGCATGCGCCTCATTCGTTTGGATACGAGTATGACTTCATTACCTATAACCCAAAGAAGACAAATCGAGTATCTGGCGAATTCGCCAAGATTTACTGGATACTACGAATTATCCGACAATACAACACAGTGCATTTTAATTTTGGTACCACCCTAGCGGGAAGAGTGCCTCCTAGTTCAGACATGCCCCTGTTTAATCGCCTTATTCGATTTCCGTACAGATCTTACTTGTACGTACTAGAGGCCGTTGAATTGAGGCTCTTTAAGGCGTTTAAGATAAAAATGTTTATTCACTATCAAGGTGATGATGCGCGGCAAGGTGCACTGATGCGTGATCTCGAAATCTCTTTGCTGCAGGGAGTACCAAAAAATTATTATTCTGATAAATCTGATCGTTTCAAATCTTCACAAATCAAGCGTATTTCAAGTTTTGTGGAGAAAACTTTTTACGTGAACCCAGATCTTTCTGTGGTCTTGCCACCGGAAAGTCTATTCATCCCATACTCACATATAGATTATAGAAACATCTGCTTTATTCCGAGGAGTACAAACGGAAAAAAGATAAAGATTGTCCATGCGCCAAGCAACCGAGCAGCCAAGGGTACAAGTCATATTCTTGAGACCATCGAGAAGATACAGTCAATGAATCCGCAAGTGACTCTGGAACTTATAGAAAATCTTCCCCATATTGAAGCTATGGCGAAGTACAGAGAAGCGGACTTAGTTATCGATCAGTTGTTTGCTGGTTGGTATGGAGGTCTTGCAGTTGAAGCTATGGCAATTGGCGTGCCGGTCATGTGTTATCTGCGCAAAGAGGACTTCAGAAGCCTAAACCCCAAAATGATTCAAGATTTACCAATTATTAATGTAAATCGAAATAATCTCGAGCAGAAAATCTTAGATTTCTTGAAATTAACAGATGAGGAAATTTTAGAGTTGCGAAGAGATAACCGTAGGTTTGTAGAAAAATGGCACGATGTTGAGGAAATAGCAGAACAGGTTCTTAACCATTACGACGAAGCTCATGAATCCAATCAATAGTGCATGATAACCCATCTTCAAGCGATACGGTTTGGCCAGATAACATTTCTAAACACAATTTAGACTCAGAAACCAAATCCAACTGAGGTTTGTCAATCTCAAAAACAGGATCCTTACCTAGGTAAGCACCTATCCTGTTTGCTAATTCCCTAATTGTGACCACTTCCTGCCCAGATACGTTGAGAACAGCAGACCCTAGGGAAGCTATTCGAGATTTAATAACCGTAGCGACATCGCTCACATAAATTGGATTTAGCGCAATTCCATTCCCGCCTGGTAAAAGCACGGGTTTACCATCGAGTATGGATGTAATCAAACGCGGAACCAACATATTTATTTTCTGGCCAGGTCCATACATAAAAAATATTCTTAGCATGTCAACATCGAAGTAAGGAAGATAGTTCCTAGCAAAAATCTCTGCGCTAAGTTTGGTACCCAAGTAGTGCGTTAGCTTGTCGAGAGCAAATAATTCAGACTGCTCGTTCAACGGAAGTCTATTTTGTGGATAAAGGCCTCCTGTTGATGCGAGGATGAAACGGCTTATATTTGCTCTACGACCATAGTCCAACAGTTTTAGAGTCGAACTCAGATTGACGGTATAAACTTCCAGGGCAGAGGCTGGGAAATCTTTGTAGTTGTTTGATTGAGCAAGATGAATTACTACATCGCAGTTCTCAGGAAGCACACTCGTATCCCACTCTGCCGCGAGATCTAACTCGATGTACTCAACACCATGATATGGATTCAGCGGAAGTTGTCTTACAAGAGCCGTAACCTTAAAGTCCGCAGACAACATCTCAATAGTCGCGCGTCCTAACAAACCATTTCCACCAGATACAACAATACTTTTTACGGACACGCTGAAGAGCCTATCATGTAGGCAAAGACTTACTTATTAAAGTGCAGTTGATTCCAACGAATCAAATTGTAAGTCCGCCACAAAAGAGAATTTGCACCTGACTTTACTCGGGATTTACCAGTGAGAAACTCTTGAGTTTTTTTCTGATCGAGGTAATCAAAGTCTCTAATCCCATCCAATATCTCGAGCTTTGAACTCACAAGGCTTCCAGTCCAAGATTCTTGTGGAGTCTCAAATCCCACCTTATCCTTTCGATTGATCAATTGCGGATCAACTATTCCTTCCAGCGCACCTCTCAGAATGGCTTTGGTTACACCAAGACCATTCACAAGGAAGTTTTCCCTTACTCCAAGACCTAGAATGGAAAGACTTGGGGTTAGGAATGGAACACGACTTTCGATAGACCAGTGCATTGAATTTCTATCAGCATGGCGGAGCAAGGAAGGGAGCATTCCGATACTCTGTTCATGAAACAATCTTTGTCTCAATCTCTGCCTCACCCAATTAAAGTCCTCTGGATAATCAACTGTGGGAAAATCTGCACGATAATTACCTCTGAAAAAGTCAGGGTGTCTCTTTATTGTTGTACCCATATTGAAGCCAGGAACTTTGTAAGTGATCGCCAAACTCTTGAGAAGACTTTTTGAAAGTTGCATTCTGTTTCTACCAGGCAATGTTCCCCAGTTATGAATAAATGATATTCCTCCGCCTAAATCCATAGATTCAATTTTAGAAATCAAATAGCTTTCAGGGTAGCCGTAATAACCTGCAAACAGTTCATCAGCACCTTGACCATCTAGTAAAACCTTGACGCCGTTCTCCCTAGCCTTTTGAAACACCCGATATTGCGCATAAATACTTGAGGATCCAAACGGTTCACCTTGAAGCCTGATAATTTCATCTGAATCACGAACAAAATCGGAACTCTGAACTTCTACAAGGTGTGCTTGGGCTCCAAACTGTGAGTTCGCCATCGCAATCCAAACACTTTCATCCTTTGGCACAGAACCTCCCACGAAACTGAAAGTATTTATCTCCATTTTTGGTTCCAAGTATCGGATCGCCCCTACGATGGCAGACGAGTCAAGACCACCAGAAAGTGCGGTCGCAATCTTTACATCACTTCGTAAATGCAAGCGCACACTCGCAAGAAATTCTTCACGCAATTTTTCTGTAGCCTGCTCAAGGGTCAATTCACTGTACTGTCCAAAAGTTGGCTTCCACCAGCGTTGGATGTTGACATTAAGTGGCGACTGGTGAAGTTCTATTTTTATGAAATGGCCAGGAAGTAGGCTGGAAATCCCCTGGAAAAAGGTTTCTTGCCCAAAATCATAATCCCCAGAGAGTAGATAGTTCTGAGCTGTTTGCTCATTACGAGAACGACCACCCCCCGAAATAACTCTAAGAGCTTCTATTTCCGAAGCAAAAGAAAAGGAATCAGTACTGTAATGGAAGTAAAAAGGCTTGATCCCAAAAGCATCACGAACGCAGTACAATTCAGATTTCAAATTGTCTGTTAATGCGAATGAGAACATTCCTACGAGCTTGTCGATGCAGGCAATCCCCCATTCTATCCAGGCAGCAAGTAAAACCTCAGTATCACTACTAGTTTTGAATCTATGCCCTATAGCTTTCAGTTCATTTCGCAATTCAATATAATTATAAATTTCACCATTGAAAACTAAACTGAAACGGTGATCTTCACTTGCAAAAGGCTGGTTGGCTTGATCGCTTAGGTCAATAATTGCCAATCTTCTAAAGCCAAGTGTCAAATATCCTGGCCCAAGCCGGAGGTGTTTACTCCCTTGAGAATCTGGACCTCGATGCTCGATCGTTTTCAGAGCATTTTCTATCCTCAGGTCATGTGGATCGGAAGAGACTTGTGAATACCTCCCAACAAAACCGCACACTAGATTATCCTTTTCAGATCAAGTTATCCAATGAAAATTGGAGTCTACGTCTGAAATGGTACCAAGTCCTTGCAAAAGATTTATCCGAAACCAGAATTAGAGACTGCCTAATACTTTAACTGCCACATGATCACCGAAAGGAAGCGCAGAAGTCCAACCCGGTGATACAGCGTTGAGAACATGCGTGGAGTGAGCGCCACCTTCAACCAAAAAATCTTGGACCAACTCACCTGATTGTAGATTCACAAGTTGTGATCTAATTCCTGGAGGCTTAACTTTCCACCCACTAACCTTCGACGCGGATGGCACTAATTTGGAGGACTCACGAATCAGAAATTTTGTAGAGTATTTAGGGAATTCACTGCGTGCAATTTCTATCAAACTATGGTGCGAACCTTTGCTCAATGCGAAAGAAGAGTGCAAAGTTGATTTCACATCAGCAATGTCGATCTTACTCATCAATTTATATTGCTCTCTGCCAACAACAGGAATGGCAGTTGGGCCGATTTTAACTAATTTGTTAAACGTGAGCGTGAAGTGAACTCCAAGAAATGGATTGAGGGTATGTGGCACGGGATAAACAAGAGTTCGCAGTGGCAACTTAACTTCTTCAACGTACCTATACATTCCCATAAACGGTAACATCGAATAGTTCTTTCCCACATCAAACTCGTGGGCAATTCGGTCCGCTTGCGATCCAGCGGTGTTGATTAAGTGTTTAAAGGAAATTTCTTCCCCATTCAAAATAGCTTTGGAATCTGAGAAGTTTGAAACATGGCTTGAGCACCTGATCTCCACTCCAACAGAAGTTATATCTTCGGCTAAAGCAATAAGTACGCTGCGCGGATCACTGACCGCAGTGGTGGGAGACCATAAGAAGTTTTCATGTGTTACTGCCAGCGGCTCAAATTTTTGAAGCTCCTTGGCTGGCAAGAACTCTAAGTGGACCCCATTCGTGATCCCTCTATCAAAAAGTTTTATGAGACGTATTTCTTCTTCTTTCGATTGAGTTACAACGACTTTGCCAATTTGCAACAAGGGCAGATTTTTCTTTTGAATGAATTCTCGTAGTTGGCGGTTCCCATCTCGACAAAACTTTGCCTTCAGGGATTCAGGTGAGTAGTAGAATCCAGCATGCAACACGCCAGAGTTTCTACTGCTCGCATGGAGTCCAGCGGAGGCTTCTTTTTCGCAAACTAAAATCTTTAGTGACGGCTGGCGCGTCTTAAGTGCCCTGGCGACAGATAATCCAATGATCCCAGCACCGATGATTACGACATCGAATCTCTCCACGACCACCTCTTCATCAAGAAAACTATTCCCCGAAGCATATATCTTGTTTGTTTGAGCATGCCGTACAAGCGGACATAGATATTTGAGAGAGAATATGGCAATGAATCAGTTCAGTGGCAAGTTTCGAGGAAAACCTATCTTTCGAGCCTTACGAATTCTCAATTCCCGTGACAGATTTCGAATTGTCGTTGTCATGGGGATCCAGATTTTTCTTGGTCTCCTCGATTTACTAGGTGTAGCGGTGATTGGACTTCTCGGAGCACTCTCACTCAATGGTGTTCAATCGCGACCACCAGGAGATAGAGTTTCGGCATTCTTAAAGTTTTTTGGATTATTTGACGAGCCATTTCAGACTCAGGCAGCCGTACTCGGCATTGCGGCCTCAATCATTTTGGTAACCCGGACGCTCATTTCTATCGTCCTAACCCGTAAAGTTTTATTCTTTTTAAGTAGGCGCGGAGCAGTTATCAGTTCAGATTTAATGAAGAAGTTGATGTCTCAGCCACTGGTGGCTATTCAGCAAAAGACGCTATATGAGAACTTATATGCAATTACAGCGGGTGTTTCCAGCGTGACTTTAGGGATCCTTGGAACTGCAGTAGTTCTTGTCGCAGATATTTCTTTACTAATTATAATGGCGATAGGTCTATTGGTTGTTGATCCAACCATGGCCCTAAGCACGGTGGTGTTCTTCACTCTCATCGGGTTTGGACTATATAAAGTGATGCATCAAAAAGCAGGACGTTTAGGATTGAAAGAAACAGAACTGAATATTCAGAGCAATGAAAAGATTTCCGAAGTTCTTTCATCTTATCGAGAATCCGTAGTTCGCAACCGTCGAGATTACTACGCGCGAGAAATTGGTGTCCTTAGATTTAAGCTAGCCGATACGTTAGCCGAGCTTTCCTTTATGCCTAATGTGAGTAAGTACGTAATTGAGAGCTCAGTTGTTCTTGGTGCGTTAGCGATTAGCGCAGCGCAGTTTATTCTTCAAGATGCAGGGCGTGCTGTTGCGACTTTGGCTATCTTCTTAGCCGCAGGTACACGAATAGCGCCTGCGGTGTTAAGAGTTCAACAGGGTTCGATGCAGATACGAAGAAGTCTTGGGGCCGCATCGTCAACCCTGGACTTGATTGAATCTCTCAGGGACGTACCTACGGTAGAGCCGAGCTCTGATGTAATTGATGTACTGCACCCTGGCTTTATTCCAGAAATCACCGTAAAAGATGTTTTTTTCTCGTATCCGGGGGCAACTGTGCCAGCTATTCAGAATGCAAATTTGAGTATCGCCCCAGGAAGCTTGATTGCAATAGTTGGTCCTTCAGGTGCCGGGAAGACAACTCTCATCGACTTACTTTTGGGAGTTCTCGACCCTGACGCAGGAGAGGTATCGATTTCGGGTATGCCAGCCTCGGCAATTTCAAAAACATGGCCTGGTTCGGTTTCGTACGTCCCGCAAGATGTGATTATTGCGAACGGAACAATTCGTTCGAATATAACTCTAGGCTTCCCAGAAGAGTCGGGAACTGTAGAGATGATCATGGATGCAATTAAAATTTCACAGCTCGATAGTTATCTCGTGAACTTGCCAGATAAGGAAAACAGCAAAGTGGGCGATAGGGGCGCTGGTATGAGCGGTGGGCAACGTCAAAGACTTGGAATTGCCAGAGCGCTATTCACCAAACCAAAGTTACTTGTATTGGATGAAGCGACCAGCTCTTTAGATGGAGAGACGGAGGCTAATGTTTCAGCTGCAATCCGAACCCTCAAAGGTGATGTGACGGTCATATTGATTGCTCATAGACTTTCAACCGTACGAGAGGCTGATCAAGTGGTTTACCTCGAAGAAGGAAAAATTCTAGCCACTGGCAATTTTGAAGAAGTGAGAGCAGCAGTTCCAAATTTTGACCGACAAGCTTCACTTATGGGACTCTGAACATGTATTCAATCAAATCCAAGAATGATTACAAAAGGTTTATAAAATCGGATCTTTTGTCATTGGGCGTAGGTAGTCAACGCAACTGGTTGATGCTAAATGAAATTGTTACATTCCAAGTTCGACTCCGACGGCTTGAATACGCATTGAATTGCTCTAGAAATCCGCTTCGAGTTTTGTTTCGTAGGTTTCTGTACCGCAGGATTGCAATAAAACTAGGAATCTCGATTTCACCAAACACTTTTGGTCCTGGTCTATCTATCGCTCATCGAGGAAACATCGTCGTCAATGGCGGCGCTCGAATTGGGGCGAATTGTCGAGTGCATGTCGGTGTGAGTATTGGGACTGAAGCTGGAAAAGCTGATGCAGCTCCCACCATCGGTGATAATTGCTACATCGGCCCAGGCGCAAAAATATTTGGGCAAATTGAGATTGGATCAAACTCCGTTATTGGTGCAAATGCAGTTGTGAACAAAAGCTTTACTGAGGGTTCTCAGACGATCGCTGGAGTACCTGCAAAAGTTGTTTCGAGTAAGTCTTCAAAAGGTTACTTGATTGAGGGCTACCCAATCCCTTAACCAGAGAGATTATCTAGGCCTACGTCGTCTCTGAGCAGAATTTGGACGCGGCTTACGTGTTCCACGATTTGGTCCCTTGTTCTCAACCATTGGCGGAACGTAAGGAATACCTGAAGGTTCTTGAGCCCCGGTAATTCGCATCAATTCGGTGCTGAGTGAAGTTACCGAAACAGATTTTGGTGTTACTCCAGCACGTGAAGTTAGCCCTGAAACGGACTTCTGTTGCTTTGATGTTGTCAGTGTTACTACTGCGCCTGATTCACCGGCACGGGCTGTGCGGCCTGAGCGGTGTAGGTAATCCTTGTGATCTTGTGGGACATCAACGTGTACAACAAGTGAGATCCCATCAACGTGGATACCGCGTGCTGCAACATCTGTTGCAACAAGGGCAGCGTTCGCTGAATCTTTAAACATTGCAAGTGTGCGTGTACGCACTGCTTGTGACTTGCCACCATGAAGTGCTCCGACTGGAACACCTGCGTGGGCTAGCTTGTCACAGAGGCGATCTGCACCGCGTTGAGTCTTTACGAAGAGAATTGTTTTTCCGTTACGGGCTGCAATCTGCGCAGTGATGTCATCTTTATCGCCTGGGTTCATTACAAGAATGTAATGCTCCATTGTCGATACAGAGGCACGATCGTTCTGAAGTGAATGTGTCTTTGGGCTCTTGAGGTATTGCTTAACAAGAGTGTCAACACCACGATCAAGCGTTGCAGAGAAGAGAAGACGTTGTCCATCAGGCTTTGCCTGATCAAGGATTTCTTTTACAACTGGAAGGAATCCCATATCTGCCATCTGATCTGCTTCGTCAAGAACTGTGATCTGAAGTTGATCTAGTTGTACTTCACCCTTATCAAGCAGATCAATAAGGCGTCCTGGTGTTGCAACCAAGATTGCTGTTGCCTTACGCATTGCAGTGATCTGCTTGGCATATGGCATTCCGCCTGCGATAACAACCGATTCGTGGCCGATTGCGCGAGCAAGTGGGCGTAGAACTTCATCGATCTGCTGGGCTAATTCGCGGGTTGGGGTAAGAACAAGAGCTAGAGGCTTATGCGGCTTTGCCTGTTGTCCGCTGATATTTGTAAGCAGGGCAAGGCTAAATGCAAGGGTTTTACCTGATCCGGTCTGACCGCGACCGAGGATGTCATGTCCTGCGATTGCATCTGGGACTGTTGCGATCTGGATTGGGAATGGGTGTGTGATTCCTTGGATGCTAAGAGCATTTGAAAGTGCTGGTGCGATACCAAGGTCACGAAATGTTGTTGTTACTTCAGTTAGCGGTGTTGCGTCGATGAGGTTGGCATCAGCTAAGTTAGTTGAGATGTAATTATCATCTGCACCGAAATCAACTGCGATATTTGAATGTGTCTTTGATGCGCGACGATCATCACGAGCAAAAGCTGGTGAGTCATTGCGACGATCACGTGCTGGCTTCTGTGTTGAACGTGGCTTAGAACCTGGGATGAACTTCTCACGTTTTTGTGGGACGAAGTTTGGACGACCATCTGTGCTGTGAGCTTCTCTTGCCTTTACAGCTTCGCGACGTGTTGTTGGACGACGATCTGATTCGACTGGACGCGAGTATTCACGTGTTGTGCGAGTCTCGCGATCCTGCACAAACTTTGCTGCGCGTGAAGGAGGCTTTGATGAAGTGCGCTTTGCAGGTCGTGCGTCACGGGTTGGACGTTCTGTCTTTGGCGCGCGATCAGTGCGATCTGTGCGTGCTGGACGATCTGTGCGCTCTGAACGTTCTGTTCGTTCTGACTTTTCAGTCTTTGGCTTTGGTGCAATTGTCTGTTGGAAACGAGATGCGCGAAGCTTTGAACGCTCGAGGTTGCGAGCTTCCTTCTTCGAAACTGTTGCCGGATCAATATCTGTGTAGCGACGTGTTGGCGCTGACTTTGGCTTTGTGGTTACTGCAGCAGCTGGCTTTGTTGTTCCGCGAGCTGGTGACTTGGTAGGTGCAGCGCTCTTGCGGGCTGCTTTCTGCGCGGTTGTGTGGCGTGGCTTGCCTTTGGCAGCACGACGAGCTTTTCCGGGCGCAGTGGTACGTGTTTGTAGAGTAGACATGAAAAATGACACCAATCGAGACGACAAGCGCGTCTCGGGTATGGCCACGAATGGGCCAGGGTCTTGATAAGACTCGCAAGTAAGTGGCCGTTGAGGCTCACTTTGGGGGGAAGTGCATCGATGCGGGGTGCGTCGATGGTTTAAGGATACCTTGAAGAGGGACTGGTGATTTACCAGTTTGAGTGTAGTGAGTAAAATGTCCGCTTTGTCCCTTCTCCGCTACAATCTAGGCTAGGATTCGTAGAAGGTTATAGAGGCACCGACGGGTGTCGCTGAAGTACAAAACCGGTTAAGAAGGAAGTCCCAAAGTGGCATTTAAGAAGTCTGCAGCCTCTGCAGGTCCTCGCGTGTGGACCGTCGCAGAGCTCGGTGCTTTC
>Ga0315900_10000811_pt1 | contig 51657 bp, 128 predicted proteins | sample LakEriMetagenome_FD_203521 | JGI IMG/M metagenome (GOLD analysis project Ga0315900, IMG submission 203521) | Freshwater fungal communities from buoy surface, Lake Erie, Ohio, United States - Buoy 12 MA114 | ecosystem: Environmental > Aquatic > Freshwater > Lake > Lake biofilm | place: USA... | reverse complement strand
CATCTGCGATTGCTTTACGGTCATCACCGTGCATACGGATAACCCGTCCAACAGTCTGTGCCATTTCAATCAATGGAAGATTGCGAAGCATAATGCAATCAGTCAATCCCTGCACGTTCATACCCTCAGACAAGATGCTGTAGTGAAACACAATGAACTTCTTTTCTGGGTCTGCACCAAACTCATTCATCTTCTCAAAGAAGACTTCACGAGACACTTTCTGTTTGTCAATATAAGCACCGTGCTTAGAAGTGATATGCATAATCGTATAACCCATATCATTGAGTTGTTGAAGCAAATCACTCTCAGTAAACATTGCCCAGATTACTTTGGTGCTAGGAGCAGCAACAAGAACTTTAGGTGCATCACAATCAGAAATCTCTGACAGGATACCTACAATGTTCTCTGCATCTACAAATGCAGCATTTTCTTTAGTGCGAATGGTTTGTGCTTCATAAGGCACAACTTTGGGAGGAATAATACTACCAGCATCAATCAGTTCTTGTGCAGGAATACTGATGATATTACTACCATACACATCAGTATTATTCATAGACTCAGTGCTGTTATTAAACTTCGGAGTTGCAGTGAAGAAATAAGCATTATCTGCAACTGATGAAGTATGAGCAATACCCACAAAGTTAGATGGTTTCACGCAATGATGTGCTTCATCAAAATACACAACATCAATTTCAATATCAGACTCATTCACCCGACCAATCGAATTGTAAGTGGTGAAGATAAACTGATGCTTACCACTTCCGATTGCAGTGTCATTGTATTCTGCAATGTCTGCTGGACGTGTAGAGGATTGATGATGAGTTTCACCACTGTGAACGTGCATATAAGCAACATTCTGGTCCTTGAGATATGCTTCAAACTCAGAACAAAGTTGATTTGCAAGCAGAATACGAGGAGCAACAACAACAAATGTCATTGGTTCCAGTGCGTTAAGAATCCTCTGACGAGCATCTTCCATCATCACAACAGTTTTACCCGCACCAGTAGGAAGATAGCAAGTGCCTTTAATTTGAGACTTAATCGCATCAAGAGTTCTCTGCTGATAGGGATAAAGTTTCATAAAATCAATTCATCAATACAAGTATTGTAGCACAGAAACCCCGTGCTCGGTCAATTATAGGGACACTTGTTCTAGTGTCACAATGGTTTTACTTCCGATAATTTGTATGTCAATTACCCTCTTGCCTTCTGCTAAACAATTAGCATCGTGATTTATTGATGTTTTTATTCTATGGCAACTATCACATAATAATTGACATTTGTTTGCCTCTTCTATTAATTTTTCTAATTTTGAAGCAAGTTGATGAGTTATACAAAATAACTTACTATTTCTATCAATATGGTCGAATTGTAAATTGGTAGTTGTTCCGCATCCAGCACATTTTCCACCAAGCATCTCAATCAAATATTTTTTATGTTTTTCTTTCCTTTCTCTCTGTTTTTTATTAATTTCATCTTTATTTTTTTCTCTCCATATATTCCTGGTATTTTTATAGTTTTCCTTATCTTCTTCAGTTTGATTAGAAATTCTATTTCTTCTGGATTTCTCATAATGTTCTTTATTTTTTTCCCAATAATCTTTTCTATATTGTTTTAACTTATTTTCATCTTTGAATGGCATAGGGTTTAATGTTATTTCTGTTATTATTTATAATAAAAAAATAACACAAATCCCACCCCCCGAATCAACGGAAGGTGTTATGGACGGTGCAATTAGTGGCACAGATTATTCAAGAATAAACTCTTGGATGATGTAATCACAAGTCACTTCGTATTTTGAAGCAAGTTCTTCAACATAAAGTGCATATTCATCTGCATACTTAGAATCTTCGTGTTCGCAGAACAGGTCAAGAGTAGAATCGTGCATTTTGTTTTGATTAACTAAAAGGTGTAAAATAAACTTAAACATTAGAACTCAATCGGTTCAAGAGTAGGTTCAGGGAATCCAAACTCAGTAGGAGATACTTTTACAAACTCATCAGTACCTTCAACTTGCTTATAGCAATTCAAAGAACCTTCAACAACCTTATTAAGTTCAGTATTCACCTTATCAACCCCTACAGAGTCATTATACTCAGGTTCAGGGGTCTTGTCAACCACATCAAAGATGATTAGATTGACACAAGCATCCTTTGCTTCTTTGAGAGTCTTTGTGACTTGTTGAGGAGTGTCTACAACATCAACAACAATCCACTTAGCAGCAGATGCTTTACGAATGAATCCAACAGTGTTAGAATCCTTCTGAACTTCGTAGATACCAGCAGACAGACGAAGAAAAGTGAAAGACATAATCAATAAACAGGTTTGGAAGAGATTTCTTTCCACTCTCGTGGAAAGATTTCGTTAGCAATCTTATCGTTGAGTTTTACACTGTTGATGGGTTTGATGTTGCTTCTGCGTTGAAACGTCTCGACAGTTCCATCCTTAAACTCAACTGTAATGTTGTAAAGCATAATCAATAGCAATACTCAGGAAGAATACAGAAATTACCGCAATACATACGAACCCAGTTCAAGGTGTCAGCATAGCAACGAGGTTCAGATACTACCGTGCTCACATTCTTACGAGGATTGTAAGCAACGGCAATATAACGATAAAAATCAGGAGATTCTTCAATCTCTTGAATCCACATTTGATTGACATTACCTTCATGCCAATCCCAACGAGAGGTGGTGTAGTTAAAGATAGTATCGAGGTCTGCCAAGTGGTCTCCTTTGCTTGTGTCCCTGTATTGTAGGGCATCAGGGGGGTCTGTGCTCATTTACTGTGCCAGTGCTACGAGTGGCACATTGGATAAATTATAAGACCCTTATAATGAACGCAAGGGCATAATATGGTGGAAGGTTTGCATTTGTTGCTGATGCGCCAATGACAACATCAGATCCATTTTTGGCATCGGAAGTTGTAAAATTATGTGTGTGGTCTTGTGATGTACCACCAGTTTGAACTTCACTAATTATACAGTCATTATTACTTGCAGGCCAGGGTCTATTATTGGCATCATTTTGAGCATCTTGTCGTCCCCAAGTATGAGTATGATCTTGACTTTGCCCACCAGTGGTTCCAGTATGAATGTGAGAAACTACAACGGCATTGGCACTACCACCAGTTTGATTGACACCAACTCCAGGATAAACACCATCTCCTCCACTAGTAGCACCTACAATAAATCTATCTCTTAGGTCTGGAGTTTTTGTAATATTTGGTCTTAATGGAGAAGTTGATGGTAAATCAGTTCCATTGCATAGTTGCCACCCATCTGGTGTCGTAGTTCCAGACCACATAATAATTCCACCAACTGGAACAAGTGCTGTGGTGAAATTGATCTTATTAGTTGATATTGTTCCAGGTGCTATATCATCATTAGTAATTGTTTCATTACTAATTCCAGCACCAGTTACTGCGTCATTGGCAATTAAACTAACTCTTGTAGTCATTATTGAAATACCTAGACTTTTTAGGTATTTATGACTTACTTTACTTTGTAGACTCCTTTGCTAATTTTATATTATAAAACTCTGTTGGATGCACAACTAAACAAACATTTCTGACTCTTTCATTTGGAAATTTTCGGACGCATACAGTGATATATTGGTCGCAGACAAAATCTACGACACCAAACAGTCCCTTATAATAAACTTGCAATCCTTCAGTAAATGAAATTTTAGACATTTGGAGTCAAAACTATAATACTTATTTAAGATTGCAGTCTGGATGCCAACCTGTTTGTTGTTTGCAAACCTCTTTAACTTGTTTATCATAAGCATCAAACATTTTCTCATCACGTTGAATTGCAAATGAGTTCCATCCAAGAACAGCAATAAAAGCAAGAAAGATGTAAGTAATAGTTTTAGAGTTCATAATCAGAAAGAAAGGTAAGGGTGGTCAGGGTCAAGCACATCTACAGTGTTATCTGCAAAATGAAATTTGTGCATTGGACAAAACTCATCATAACTAATGTCATAAATTGACACATCCATCTTCAACTGCTCCAGAGTGAGAGTCTGAAGAATCTCCAGAAGATTTTGATAGGTCATCAGATTACTTTGAGTTTGCGTTTGATGTGCTGCAATGCTTGTTTTCTTGCTTTGAGTTTCCCCTTACAAGAACCTTTAGTATTCTTATTTTTTCCTGAGTTGTGCTGCCAATTTGGAGTCATCCCTCCCCTTTGCTTGTCTCCATAGTATAACACCCCTCCAGGGGATTTGGAGAGGTGTTAGGGACAGTGCTACAAGTGGCACACTGACTATTTTTTGAGAGTCTTGGTTTCTAATCCATTAACAACCATTCCTTTCTTAATCATTTTCATCATTGCTTCCTGTGCGGATTCAAGTTGAAAATAACAAGCAAACTTTCTCTTCCCCATAAACTCATATTCTACAGTATAAAACTCATTATTGAGTTTAGACATAAGAGTATTCATTCCACTCTGGGACATTTGCTCTATCAAGAGCAAATAGCATCTTATTCAGTGGTTTTTTTGGAATAGTGCGAAGAGACAAATTAGTTTCTTCAAGAAGTTTATCACTTTTTTTAGAGTTGCAAGGCATACAAGCAACAGTAAGATTTTCCCAAGTATCTTCACCACCACGAGAACGTGGGATGATGTGGTCAATAGTTAGTTCTTTAGTTGAACCACAATACTGACACTTATGACCATCACGTTTATAAATCATTGCTCGTGATGGTCTATTTTGCATTAGTTTCTCGTAGGGCAACTTAATGTAATTGACCAGTCGAATGACTCTCTTACCAAGTGCTTGTGCTTTGTTCTTCATAAGCAGCACGATTGCTCTTTTCCAATTAGTAAAGTTAATTGGTTCATAGGATGCGTTTAGAACAAGAATAGTTTGATTTGGTTCAATTTTTAAGTAGTCCATCGACCTTTTGCGAGTTTAATGTGTGGGAAGATTCTACCTTCCTTATATCTAGATGTCAAAAAGTAAATCTGGATTAAATCCAGTTCCTTGTCCAGGATACCCACCAGGATTACAAATCACTCGGCAACCTTCAATCATATAATTAAAAGCAGTGTGAGTATGACCGTGAGCCCAGTATTTGATTTGTGGATGATTAACAATCAAATCATCCAGATTACTACAATAGGCACCATTTGCGTGTTTCTTGAATTGCTGTGGAACCGATTGATAACTCGGTGCATGATGACTGATGACAAATACATTGTCATTGAGTGTTTTTAGTTGATTCAACAGATACTTCTTACTATCCTTATGAAAATTAAGAGTGTCAGTTGGATTCAGTTTCCGATACTTTGGAGTAATACGAATAACTTTGTAGTCATTCATCACTTGTGCTGCTTCCATCATCTCTAGAGCATTTTCATTCCTAAAGTCAGTCCAGAGAGTGAAACCTAAGAAATTCCAGTTGTTGATGGTAACTGTGTCATTGTCAAGGATTTGGAAATTATGAGGAAGATGCTCTTTTATTTTCCTCTTACTTCCTTCGTAATTGTATCCATAATATTCGTGATTTCCAAATACATAAAGAACTCTATCGTAGTTCTTGCTACAATCATTCAAGAATCTATCATAAACCTCGTGAATATACCCATCAGTCTTGAAATGCTTGGCATTAAGTATGTCACCAGCAAGAACTAGAACATCACCTTCACCAACATCAAATACTTGACAAGCAACAAAGTGCTCAAGATGTAGGTCACTTAAAACTTTGAGTTTCATAATAATAAAAATAACGGGTTAGGAGGGACTCGAACCCCCGACCAATTCATTAGAAGTGAATTGCTCTATCCATCTGAGCTACTAACCCATAAACCTCCAGGTTTGTGCATTGTGAAGAGGCATAGGAGGTGTGGGTCTTATTCAAAGTTTGGACCTTTGATGCCCGTAAGAATTAACCGTTAAGGACTTGAGATTCAGAATCCTCTGGGTCAATTTTATTTAGAACATATTGAATCGGGTTCATTTTCTTTTGGATTTCACTTTCCAGTTCACGGAAAGTGCCAACCAGTGCTTCAAGAAGGTCAGAACCAGTCAAATCTTCGTAATCACAATCATCAAAGATGTTTTCTTGAAAATACTCAACAAGTTGTTCTTGAAGATTTTCAACCATTTGACGAGATGCAGACTTGTTGCGACGTGCCATAATAAAATTAGTTGGTTAAGAAATTAAAGAATCAAAAATCAAACAGAAGTTACAATACCATCTGCATCGGTGAGAGTCACTTCACCTTCATCTTCAGAATCCACAGGTTCAGAATAGTTCTCAAGCACGGTGGAATCATAGTTATCAAGTGCTTCGATGAGTTCAGCACCAGTTTCTGCTTTAGTCAGACTAACAATCAGTTGAGCACCAGCAGGGTTGGTATCAACGATTTCGGAAGCAAGAGCAATCAGTTTAGCAGACATTTAATGAAAAGTCAAGGGAACGAAAAATGGGTAACTTTATTGGTTAGATATTTCCAACCCATTGGCAAACCCGTTCCAAATGAAATCAAATACTTAAAGAGTATTCAATTTCAATTTCATCTTCATCGGGAAGACCAAGTTGAAGACCAATAAAGTCCTCATAATCAACACCGAGAAACTTTTTAGCAAAGTCCTCGTAATCATCGTGAAGAACACAAGTGTCAATCATCTTGAAACCTCCTTGACTTGATGAATACATCATATCACAGGTTCTGGGGTCTGTAAAGTGTTATGTGCCAGAAGAATCAGTGGCACAAGGCACAATCAAACATCGTAAAACCGATTTTGCTTTATCTCATCTTGATAAGTTTTATTTATCCATTTTTCATTAAAAGGAGATATCATATAATTATAATATTCTACCCAACGACCAGAAAAATCTAGGATTAGATTATAATTTTGAAACTTATCGTAGAAACCAATAGAATCAAGGACTAACATGGTGTTGATTGATTACGAAGTAATTATAGCAGGATTTGAGGTGCTGTGCTCTTTTAGTGTGCCAGTGCCACAAGTGTCACAGAGTATCAACATCCTCCAACAATTCTGGGTAGTAGTCTGTAACCTCTGTAATCAATTCTTCATCATTATAATCTGCTAGATTATCTTTCAAAGTATCATAAACAAAACGTTCCATAGTCTTATAATCCATTCCTCCAATCGTTTGCTGGATATAATCCTCAACAAGTTGCTCACGATTAAAAGACATTTTGTTAAACACCAAGATTTCAGTATAAAGGTCAGACATAATTAGACAACATCAATTTCGGCAAGTTTCTTTTGTTGACGCAGTTCCTTCACAATCATCTGAAGTTCAGAAATATCTTCATTCAGAATTGTTAGGTCATCGTACATCATCTCTGCTTGATAAACACTTCTACACTTTTTATATTGCTTAGAGAGTTTATCAAACTTTTTCTTTGCTTCCTTGAGTTCTTTTTCGTACTCTTGAATGGATTTTGAATAAATCATTTGCGATAAGGACTAGACCAGTAAGAACGGAAAACAGTAATAACAATAACAGCAGTGCTAATAACACCAACCAAACCAATAAAGGTAGTGGCATCACCAGTAAAATTGAACGTGTCGAACATCATTTGAGTGATTTACTTCGTAATCATAGCACCCTTTCGGTGCGTAATCAAGTGCAAATGGACAGAACAAAAACCGTCCATCGTTATACTTATGTATTCAATCAACCTACTACATCTTGGTAGGTATTCCGAACGTTTTTCGCAAGATTATCACGTTTCTCTTGAGTTGTGAGGTTTGCTATAGCAAACCTTGCAGATGCATAAACACCAACAACTTGCATCAGAGAGTTGAATACGGGGATACTATCAACAATTTCAACAAATCCGTGAAGAAAGAGTTGAGAGACAATCACGACTGTGAAGATACCAGCAGTCAGTCCAACTTTTTTAAGGACATCATCATTCACGTTTTCAACGTAAAAATCTTTAACAGTATTAAAATTGAATTGCATTAGTTTAAGGAGTTGGGTCAAAATAAACGATTTCTTCCAGTGCAGGAAGAATCTCGTATTGAATAACATCAAGATGTTGGAGATTGATGGTCATATCCATCATATGAAGTTTATTCTCACGTTCTACAAGTTCTTTAAGAATCTTGTAAGCACGTTCAACTTCTGAATATGCGTAAACAGTGTTACTCACCATTCTCCTCGTTGAATCATAATCTTTTTAATTTCAGAAAATACAAACTTTTTCAGTTTAGCATCTTCAGTTGTCTTATATGCAAGATAGAGTCTCTTCAGATAATCTTCTTGTGTGCAAACTTTAACTACTTTTGCATCGGTCATTCCAATATCACGCAAAGGAGAACCTGCTTTAACTTTTGCCCTACCAAAGTTCCCAGATACAGAGCCTTGAGTGCGAAGTTTAGGTTTGATTTTAGAAAGATTGGAAGCAGTCATTGCTCTTTTTGAATATGAGACTATTATAGGGCATCCACAGGGGGATTGGTGGGGTCTTGTGCCAGTTTCACAAGTGTCACAGGTTTGGTGAGTAAGTCATTTTTCAGTTTCCTCACTCGTTGAAGATACTCATTACTCTGTTGATACAATCGTTCAATCAAATCCTCAATATCAGAGATTGCGATTTCATTATACTCACGATTCAGGTTTTCGCAACGCAGAGCATCAATTGCAGATTGTAATGCAATTGCCTGCATATGTTCTGGTGTGATTGGTGTCCCGTGAGGCAGTCCAGAACATTCATCATTATAGAAAGCATTATATCGTGCCAGCAGAGTATCACTGCGTTTTTTGCGTTCCCATTCTTCTTTTGCAAGTTCTCTGTTTGCTACTTCACGACGTTCTGCTTCCTCAAACATAGAATCAGGATATGGTTCTTGATTATTCATAAGATTTAAAACCTTTTGGTAATCTTCGTCGGATACTTTTGCTTGGAGTGGTTCTTTGTTCATAAAAGTTCTTTGTTTATAAAAGTGGTTGTGGGAAAATGATATCATTCATCCCACGGTGCTTTACGATTCATAATTTCTTTAATTCTCTCAACTACAGCAGAGTCTTGTGGTTCATTTATTCGTCGCACAAGTTCATCATATGCTTCTGCGGATACAATAATCCTTTCTGGTTCTTGTGCTAATCTTAACTTACGTTCTGGACTGATAGTTAGATTGTATGGGTCATCATAAGGATAGATATATTCCTGAAACCAACCAATACTCAAACTCTCCCAGAACTCACCATAACCCCATTCATCACCGTCATCATAACAGTCAAGAATATACAGGACATTACGAAATCCATCAAGGAAATCTTCCCATTTTGATTGAGTTTCAAATCTCATTTCAGCATCTCATCAACAGCAACAGCATCATAATCACTAATACCAAGTTTGAACCTTACAAAATCAGTAAAGTCTGTGGATTCTTGTTCATAGACATAATACCCACCATTATTATCACTTTCTGTGTAATTGGAGAAATAATCATCAAACACCACCATAATGGCGAGAGCACGGGATTGGTCGTGCTCGGTGATGGTCTTATGAGGATGTGCAACAATCTTTACAATGCACTTAAACAACTCTTCACGAGTGTAAGAGAATGCTTTTGCTTCTTGGTTGAGGTTGTAAGTCATTCAACCCACTCCGTATGCTTCCAGAATAGCACGGGCAGTAGCAATTGCCAAGTCCTTCTGTGCGATACTCATATCCTCACGAGCACCACCAGAGCAAGAAGTAATGAAGACACCATCATTATCTACAGTCAGTTCTACCCGTTGAAAAATGTTTTCATCATCAGGGTCAGACATCGTGAAGACATCAATCTTGCTGCGAAGTACTTCACAACCAGGAAGTTTTGTGTAGAAATTAGACATCAGAAAGTTTCTTTGTGTATGAGACTATTATAGGGCATCTGGTGCCCCTGTGGAGGGGTCTTGTGCCAGTTCGTCAAGTGTCCTCTTTCTTCTGCTTTTCAATAAGTTCTCTCAGTTTCTCTCTACCATAATCCGTTAATTCCTTTTTAGAGTTTCTCAAGTCTTCAATCTCCTTTTCAGAAAGAAAGAAACCATCAGGAAGATTCCCGTATTGTTCGGTCATTTCCAACCACCATTAATTGTAGCATAAAACTCATCAAAACAATTTAAACCGTGACATCTTTCATTTAATCTTTCCAAACTATGGGTCATCAAAAATCCCCAAATAGAAAATGCCTCCTTAACTCTCCAATATCCACCACGAAGTTTGAGATAAAGAATATAAAGTTCTTCATTCATCTCTAATCTTCCTCAACCATAGAGCAAAGTTATTCCAGTGTCCGTCATTCACTTCTGTTTGGAGTTCAGCAGCACGGTAATCTTTGTTGATTTTATGACACCAAGCAGTCATCTCACTCACAATAAGATGTCGGTGCATCTGGAGCATCGTATTAATTTGTTCGTCAGTCATTAGAAATAATCCTTCCTCACACATTCTGTTTCAAGGTCTTCTACTCGGTCTTGTAAATCCATAATAATTTCAAGGATTTTCAAAGCATCAAGATTTCCATTCTCATCAGTAATAATTGAGAGATATGATTGATTTATAATCTCTCGTTGTTCTTCATATGGTTTATAATACCATTCTTTTCTTTGCTTTGAAGAATAGGTGTCCCAATCTGCTGGATTGTGTCTCATCGCAACATCTCCTTCATTTTCCGCACACAATCGTTGAAACCTTCTACCAGTAATTCAGTATTTACATTTTGGGAACCAGAAGCACTTTGTTCATCTAAAATCCACTCCTCAACAATATCTACAATATCATTACAAGTATCAAACTCGAAACCAAGTTCATCATACAGTCTGTTGTAGAGTTTTTGTGCTTGTTGTTCTTTTATCAACTTATCAACTACTTCATCCATAGGTTTTGGATTATCCTTCTCACCCCAATATGCTCTCACATTTTTATAAGGTTCTGTTGTCGTTACATCATCATACTTTCCGTGCTTGACATCGTTGAACCACACACCTTCAAGCAGACGATGAGTTTCACCATCAGTAATCTGTTTCAGGAGATTACCATCAAGTTTCTCTTTTCTCTTATACCAACTATGACTTTCATCATCAAACTCAAGACGATAATAAACCTCATCATTATAAGAGACGACCTCAAACTTACCACCAAAACTAAACTCCATTTTTGGTTGAGATTTATGTGTTTCAATCTCTTTGAGGAGTTCCAGTTTCTTTTGTAAGACAGCAATTTCTTTTTCAGTTTTTTCGATGTCTGTGTTAAAAGTCATCAGAACCTCTCCTTTACTTCTTTGAGTGCCGTATTATAACCTTGAATAATATCAGAATGATACTTATTCTCCATAGTTTCTGGAATAGTATCTCTAATCAAATCAATAACTTCATCAGTGAGTTCATCACAATCAAGAGTATCATTCAATTTGGTTTTTAGCAAGTCCCAAAGTTTATTATAAAAACTCTTGGGTTCTACTACTTTCTGATACTTTACTCCATGATAGTAAATACAATCACCAGATTTGAGAATAAGTGAAGGGTCAATTTCAATTTTAGGTGTCATTTGTTTCAGGTAAGGAGTAGCATCCATCACACCATCTTTGATTGCTTGTCTGAAAGCATTACGCAATCCTTCAGCAACTTCTTCGGGATGTTGCTTCCTTGGTTCCCAGTTTGTTGGTTGTCCTTCGTTGATTTCAGTTGGTTTCCAATCGTTATTCATTTAAGTGATTACTCATAAGGTCATTATACATCAAAAAAGAGCACCCGTAAAGTGCTCTTGTGCCTGTTTGAGAAGTGTCCTTACACTATTCTCACTCGTTTAGAGGTGTCTATTCCATTTTTCTTTTGATAATTTGAAAGAGCACCTGCGTTTGTGATAAATCCAGTTTCAAGACACATCCATCTTTGAGAACTTGTTTTTTTACCTCCTATTTTTCCACCTCTTCTTCCATTTTCCGTCATTTTTTCTTTGCTTTGTCCGTGAATTCCAATCCCAAGTTCATATGCCCTATTTCCACACTTTCTACCATTTTCAACCATATGTTCTTTGGTTCTTCCGTGTATTCCTATTTTAAGTTTGTATGATTTTTTTCCTCCTTGTTTCCCATCTTCACTCATCTGTTCTTTTGTTCTTCCGTGAACTCCAACACCAAGTTCATATGCTCTTTCACCTCCTTTTTTTCCAGAAATTTTACCAGTTCTTTTACCATTTTCACTTCTTTGCTCTTTGGTTAATGAATGAACTCCTAAACCAAGTTCATAGCATTTATTTCCACTTTCACGCAAAACTTTTAGAGATATTTTACCACCACAACTTTCATTCAAACACCATTTATCAGTATTGAAAAATGGTTTTATCAATCTTTCTTCAATTTCTTGTGCTTTCAACCAACCTTCATCCGTGAAATCAAAAAGTTGAAGTATTTGTTTCTTTGGAGTATAAATCTCCCAACACCATTTGTTTGTTATTGGAGAACCCCAGTATTCTTCGTTGAAGTATTTTTCCTTATGAACTCCATAATAGTAATATGGAACTTCTTCAAAAGTAATTTTATACAAGTATATTCTTGGACTTTGGTAAGTCATTTCTATTCTGTTGATACTGCATTACTATTTATAATAGAAAAGGTGCCCGAAAGCACCTAATCTGTCCGTAGAGATTGCAGTATCAACAGACATTTTTATTTATTATCGTTCTCTACCTCTTCTTCCAGTTGCTTATAAAGAGCATATTCGTATCCACACAGAAATGCACTTTCAACCCAATTAATAAGAATTTGTTTCCTTTGGTTCTCATCCTCAATTTTTATGTCGTCCATAAAGTATTCATACCGATATGTAAATCTACCATAAAAATCTTCATAAAACCACTTGTTAAATGAAAGTTGAGCATCTTCTTGGGGGTCAAGATACTCATTAGCAGGATGTTTAGTCATAGTGTATCAAAAGGTTGTTGGGGGTCTTCATACCATACTCTACTAAAACACAACCATTTCTCTGTGTTGTGCTCCATCTGTGCCATCCAATGGTTCCCATACTCATCAACCGCATCAAGATAATGAATACGGGTCTTAGGGTCAATCACCCGTGATACTTGTGTGAATTTTACTTTGTTAGTCATTTTCTTTCACACAAGGGTATTCAAAAGTTTCACCGATTTGTTCTAATAGTGTGCGGGCAAAGGTAATCTCACCATAATCAATACCATCGTCAAAGGCAACATCATAACTAATAGCACTTGGAGTATAATCATCTCCTTCTATATCATAACAGTGTTTTGCCTCTGCGAATTCTTTGAGAACCTTGAGGAGAAGTGTGAGTTTTTCTTCGTCAGATAAAGGCATTTTGTGATTTTTGTATGGAAGTATTATAGACCAAAAACCCACTCACCGCAAGGGCAAGTGGTGCAGTTTAAGAAGTGTCCTCATATTACTTATGTTCTTTTAATTTTCCCCGACCAGCATCCCAACCTCCACCAGGACATTCTTCAGCAAATTTAGTATTACCATTTCCATCATTCCACCATCGTTTATTTTTATTTCCTTTACCTATTTTTTCTTTATGTTCTTCATCAAGACCAAGAATCCAGTTTTCTCCTGGGCATTCTACTGAAAGAATACGATTCCCATTTCCATCATTCCACCACAACTTACCATAACAAGAACTTTCTCTTCCGGTTCGTATTAAATCCTCACTTCTTTTGCCCATTCCAGGAAACCAATCTTTCCCAGGACATTCTACAGAACGAACAAGATTACCATTCACATCATTCCAATATTTTTTATTTTGTTTTGCTTTGCTTTGTTTTATTCTGGTTTCTTGGGAACGCGATTTTCCTTTATTTGACTCACTTAATTTTCTTCTGGTTTCTTCAGAAGGTGATTTGCCATAATTAGGATTATTTTCACCTCTTTTTATTTCACTTTGTTTTCTTTTACATTCTTCACTTGGAACCCATCCAGATGAACCTTCTCCACCATCAGTTTTATTTCTCAATATCCCAGTTCCTAAATCTATTCTACCGAACACAGCAATCATATAGATTTCGTGCTTGAATGCTTCTTCTTCTTCTGTTAGGTTTTGTTTTAAGAAAATTATTCTTGACTTATCTTTTGGTGGTTTTACTTCACCTTTTCTTTTTTTATATGCCCTATTACCTTGTCCCTTTCCTATGTAATAAGGTGTTCTGTCTTCCCGCAAATATGCGTAAGTATAAAACCTGTTAGGATTTACCATTTCTATTCTACTTGGACGGCATTACTATTTATAAGAGTTTATAATAGAAAAGGTGCCCGAAAGCACCTAATCTGTCCGTAGAGATTGCCGTCCAAACAGACATTTCTATTTAGTTTAGATTTAAAAGTTCTTTTTCTTCATCAGTCAAGGAAGCAAGGTCTTTCTTGAGTTGTTTGAGTTTTCGTTCCTTTGCTTTTACTTTCTCTGCCTTTTCTTTCTCCAATTGCTTCATCCGTTTCTCATACTCTTTGTCGGTTTCTTCACGATGCTTGTAGAGATAATATTCATTCCCATAATCCATATCGTATTGAATTTCAAGACCTTCCCAACCCATATCTTTACACTTTTGAAGTGAAAAGATAATGTCTTCAAAAGAACCTACAAAGTTCCCCCAATATTCTTTAGTTTCTTTGACTTGAATTTTTTTAGGTTGGTTAGTCATTTCAGGTTAAGTAGTTCTTTTTCTTCATCAGTCAAACGAGCAATCAGTTCTTGTCGTTTTTGTTCTTTGATTTCTTTTTGCTTTTGTTCTTCCAGTTTCTCATCAAGAACATCCATCACAGCATCAAAACTTTGGTATCCTTTACTCCAATCACTCTCACCCTCTTGAGTGATGACTACATACTCATCAAAATTTTTGGGTGAAAACATTGCAAAGATACGAATTACATAATCCCCATCTTTTTCCTCAAGAACCGCAACACTCAAATCAAGTTTTTCTGCTTTGGAAAAGAGTTTGAGAAGTTCAGTTGCTTTGATAGTCATTTCAGTTCTCCATAAGAAAGTGTTTTGATTTCTTCTCTATTCAAAGTTTTGACATAACCACGAGGATACTCATCATCATAAGCATTAAAGACAAAAACAGGAATGTTTCGTTCTTTACAGATTTGTTTGAACTTTTCTTCATCCAATTCAAACTTACCAACATACACAACTATTGGATAATCATCCCAGAAACCTACAAGACTTTCTGGATAATATTCCCACTCAAACTCATCAAGTTCTTGAATAATGTTTTTTACATCTTGAATGTTCTCTGGATTGGTGTAGATGCGTCCGTATCCTTTGTAAGTGAAGGCAGTCATTTCAGTTTCAACAATTCCCTTTCTTCATCGGTCAAGGAAGCAAGGTCTTTCTTGAGTTGTTTGAGTTTTCGTTCCTTTGCTTTTACTTTCTCTGCCTTTTCTTTCTCCAATTGCTTCATCCGTTTCTCATACTCTTTGTCGGTTTCTTCACGATGCTTGTAGAGATAATATTCGTCTGGGTCACCATGATACCCATATTCAATCTCAATACCTTCCCAACCATCATTCAAATCTTGTTGAAGTGAAGCAATGATGCTTTCAAGAGAACCATCAAAGTCCCCCCAGTATTTTTGAGTTTCTTTGACTTTGATGCGTTTGATAGTCATTCTAATACATCAATAAGTTTGTTAAACATCCAAGAGATTATGAGTGCCTGTCCCCAAGTAAGAGGAAAGAAAGACACAAGTGCCCAACCCATCAATCCCACAACAATATAAAATCCAATTGTTGCTCCAATCTCGTGTTTAGTCATTTTATGTTCCCCGTGAGAAATACTTTGAGTGTCTTCCCATCATTATGAAAACTTACCTGAACTTTAGAACACTCATCCCATTCATCCCAAAAAAGGTCTCCATCATCATTTGAAATTACTTCAACACGATTTACATTTGGATACTTTTGAATGTTTTCAGTCATTTGAGGTTCCTCATAATGAATTCTTTGTATTCTCTTTGCCCCAACTTATAAGCATTCATAGAATAGTCGGTGTCTGGATATCCAATAGTATTAGGCAACCATTCTTTGAGTGCTTCAATCATAAACTCTATATTTCTTGGGTCAATTTTTCCACCACCTTCTTTGAGGACATAAAAGAAAAATGAGTTCTTGTTTGCTTGGTTCATTTCAATATTCTCCGTTGAGTTTTCTGATTCCACACTCAAGTTCATAAATGCGTTCAGTCATTTCAGTTTCCTCAAAATTTCTCTTCAATTTCTTGTTTTGTTGCTACTTCCACAGTAGGATAATTTACATCCTCATAACCATACAATTCAAAATTTCTAATCAGGTCTGTAACAAGATTATCGCACAGATAATCAGCAAAAATTTCTGGGTCAAGTTTCCCTTTATTTGTAAGCATATCGTGATCCTTATGCTTTTCAGGGTCAAACCTAATATAAAAAGTTACTTTATAACCTTTTAGGTTTTCCAAAGCATCCTTTACCTTCTGTTGTTCCTTATGCTTTTGAATTTGAAGTTCAAGTTCGTTGAGTTGTTCTTCGGTCAGTTGTGTAAGGTCAATCATTTCAGTTCTTAAAGAGTTTGTAGATGGCATCAGCAATAGCAAGTGCTTCTTCCTTATTCATACAAATATGTTGGATTCGTTTATCTCCTTTTTCTTTATTAAACTCCCAATAAGAAACAGTAAAACCCTCACATCCAACATCAAGATGAATGTCTTCGGCAGTGTACCAATAGTCAGAATGTTCTTGAATACGAACTTGATTGGTGATTTCAATAGTCATTGGGAAACCTCGTTTGGTATGAAAGTATTATAAGGCAAAAGGAGCACCTGTGGGATGCTCTTGTGCCAGTTCTTCAAGTGTCCTTACACCGATGTAATGGAATACGAAGAAACTGAAAAAACCTTCCAATATATCCTATCTGTGCTCCACATTTAGGGCAACAATACGATGGGTAAGTCATCCACCCAAATCTCCACTTACAACAATAGGTTCTACATCACCACAGACAACTTCTGCGTTCATATTCTCCATAATAATAGACACCTTATCCATAACTCTTTCTCTGGTTTCTTGTGTCCAAATACTATTTCCAACGACACTCAAACTTTTATAAAGAGTATTATGGATTACCATAAGGTCTGCTGCCGATAGTTTAGTCATTTCTCATCTCCAAAGCATTCAAGCAAAGCACGGGCAAGTCCTCTTACGATTTCTTCATCATACCACCAATCTTCACCATCACACAAATAACCTTGAATAAAACTATCAAGTTCTTCGTCTGTTGGTTTAGTCATTTTTCTCATCCACCCATCTAATAGAAAGACAATTTTTCATAAAGAACCGAACAATCGCAGTCGGTTTCTTATTCATATAATACTTCAAATACCCATTACCGAATGTATAATAACCGACTTCTTTACCACCTGATTTGATTACAAGACTGGAAGTAATATTACTACCAGTCGCAATAAGGTTAGAATATGTAAGTTTAGATGGAAATTGTCCGTGTTCCTTCGCATACTCAAAGTTCTCAATAATTCTATTGAACTTTGTATCATACAAAGTTTCAGCAATATACTTTGACTTATAAAAACTATTCTTTGTTCTCTCAATCAAATCATCAATCTTCTCATCAAGTTCTTGTGAGATTTCTTCCAGAGTTTTAGGTTTCTCTGGAATATCAAGATAAGGTTTAATTACATCAAAATACTCATAATCTTCGGTGTAATAAAAGGCACCAAGAAACAAATAAGGAGTAATATATTGTGGTGCTTTTTTGAGTTTCTTTGGATTAAGTTTGTATCCTATTTTTTCAGTCATTTTTTTCTCTTTCAATAATGTCGTGAAAGTGTGCTATTTTTTTTAGTTCTTCAACTTCTTGTTTGAGTTCCCAAATATAATCCTTTAAGTTCCACTCAACATCACCAATCAGTTGAAATAGTTCTTCAAGTGTGAGTTCTTTATCGTAAGTCTCACTCCACTTTTTTGGTTCAGGTCTTTCAGTCATTTTTCTTTACCATTCACATTCAACATAAATGCTCCACCCCAAATTATTGGTCAGATTATCTTTCAGGTATTCTAGCATATAATCCTGCAAATCATAAGCAGTTGGTGATGCTTCTTCAATCAGCACACCATACTCTAAATCTTCTTCGTGAATACTATACTTCACCCATACATCAACCACTCGCAAGTCAGCATAATTTACACCATTAAATTTTTTTGTGGAGTTCTTATGAAGTTCAAGTGCTTTATTCGCAACATCTTGAATGAGTGTTAGGTTTTCTTTGAGTTTGGAGTTCATTTGTGAGGACCCTCAATCAATCCTGGTGGAATTACATACCAGATAATGTTGTTTGTTTTGCGAATATCTGTTAGAGCATACATAAACTCATCAATAGTATTGAAAGATAATACTTCAAAGTCCTCTTCTTGATGAAGAGAAATCTTTTTATTTTGAATATCTACCACATATTTTATTGGAGTTTTAAGGAGTTCAGTCATTTGTAGCAATAATCCCAAATCCGTTGTTCCACCAATTCTAACACATCGGGGGGCACATAGGAAGTGTCTGTGGTTCTTGGAAGTTTTGCGACTTCCTCACAGATAAGTTCCAGTTCCATTAGAGTGTAGTCAGTCATTTTAGTGTTTTCCTCACCAAATCAAGAGCATCATCAAACCCCATAGAATAACCATCAGTATATCCCCTCTTTTCTTTTTGATTGAGATTTAGAGGGGTCCATTCTTTTTCAATCTTAAAAATTAAAGCAGAAACTGGTGGGTCATAATCATCATCGTTCCACTCAACACAAATATCATAAAGAGTTCTGACTTTTGGTTTGATATCAGGTTTTACAGTTTTCCTATATTCCACACCATTGATAATTACAACATCATCATCAATTGGGTGCCCAGATCCAGTTGTAATATAAGTTGTATTTTCTTTTGATTGTTTTTCAGTCATTTGTGATTTTAGATTAAGGCAACAATCTGGGTTTAGACATTGTTTATGAGGTGTTGCCGAAGTTGAAGGTTTTACATCATCAGGAGCATAACACCAACCACAATCATTGTATTTACATTTCATTTTCAATCCTCTACATAATGAAAAATCCTCTCCTTATATTTTCTCAACATTCTAACAACTTGCCTTGCTTCTCCGAGAGTATCAAATCTCCTTTTTACCTCAAATACTAATGGTTTCATACTATAAACCACAAAATAAACTTTGAGTTCTTCTACGTCGTACAGTTCTTCAATTTTGTAGTCTGGTTCAGTCATTTCTTTCTATCCATAAAGTATTCAAGTAGTCCCAAAAACATAGAACCTCCCATATAAACAATCAAAACAATCATAAGAAACTCAGGCATCCTTCAAATCCTTATCTTCAATAAGAATCACAGTCTCAAAAGGCAACTCACATCCCAATACACAATAAGAACCAAACTTATTCATCAAGTCCCACATTATAAACTCACAGTATCCATTTTCATCTTCTTTAGGTGGTTCATAAGGAAACTTATCTAATTTACCGTGAGAGTTCCAAAAATCTTCCCACTGTTTCTTATGAAGTTCTTTGCCAAACTTCGTGAGACGAATCTTGACAGTTTCGTTAATGTTGAATTTTTTGTGCCCCATCATTAATTGTCTTATATTTGCTCTTATTATACACCAAATAAAGAGTTGAGTAAAGTAGGTATGTGCCAGTTTGAAAAGTGTCTTTATGCTTTTTTTATTTTTCCACGACCAGAAATCCAATTTGGTCCAGGACATTCAAAACAAAATTTAGTATTTCCACAACCATCATTCCACCATTTTTTATCTTTGTTTTTACCTTTTTTTGCTTCACTCTGTTTTCTTTTAGTTTCTTCTGAATGCTTTTTACCTTTGTTTTTTTCAGATATTTTTTTCACAATTTCCTGAGAACGACTTTTACCCTTCTTTGCTTCACTCATTTTTCTTCTAGTTTCTTCTGTTATGTTTCTCCTTGCTTCACTTAGTTTTCTTCTAGTTTCTTCTGTTATATTTTTCTTTGCTTCTCTCATTTTTTCTCTAGTTTCTTCCGAAACTATTCTATTTTTATTACTTTGACTTATTTTTAGTTTTGCTTCATTTGTATGTTTTTTACCTTTACATAATTTACTTATTTTTAGTTTATGTTCTTCTGAAAGAGGTTTTCTGGGTCCTTTATTTTTCCCTTTACAACCTTCAGATATTTTTTTGATATGTTCCTCAGAAAAAGTTCTTCCTATATTAATTTCTCTCAATTTTCTTTTAGTTTCATCACTATGAATAAGACCTGAAGGACCTTCTCCACCATTAGTTTTATTACGAAGAATACCAGTTCCATTATCCTTTCTACCAAACACGGCAATCATATAGATTTCGTGTCTAAATGCTTCCTCTTCTGTTAGATTTTGTTTGAGGAAGATTATTCTTGATTTATCTTTTGGAACTCTACAAGGTTTTCCACTACCTTGATATGCTCTTATTTTTTGACCTTTACCTATGTAATAAGGAGTTCTGTCCTTACGCAAATATGCATAGGTATAAAACCTGTTAGGATTTACCATTTCTATTCTACAAAAACCGCATTAGTATTTATAATAGAAAAGGTGCCCTAAAGAGCACCTAATCTGTCTGTAGAGAATTGCGGTTCTTATAGACATTCTTATTTATTCACCTTTTGTTCATCAGTATAAGCAGAAGGATACAGGTTGTCTCCCGCAATTAGTAAATAAGGTTTTTTCATTTCACATCCACCCAATCATCATAATAATATCCATAAGAACCTCCACCACTATGATTTTTACATAGAATATTACTACAAGAAAACCAATAGTCAAAGTTTTTACTTTCTGGTCGCACTTCCAAAAGAGATTGATTACACAGGTATTCTAACACAGGATTTTCACAATCGGTGCATTTACCAACAACACCCAAACAATCTGGTGGTTCAGTCATAATCAATCAGTAGTTTTAGAAGAACTATAAGAAGTATAAAGCAAACCAGACATAAAGAGAAACCATCCCCAACCAGCAATCCCGTGAAGAGCAAGAATGATTCCTCCAATCACACAGGCAACAGAAGTTAGATCAGCAAGAAGCAGAATAAGTGCGTGGTTCATTCGTTTTATGTTTGTAAGATTATTATACGACAAAGGGCACCAGATTTCAAGGGCACCTATGCCAGTTCTCCAAGTGTCCTCGTTTTGTCTTTATCAAAAATATCTTTTAGAACTTGTAGAATTATCATTTCATTTATTATTTGACCAGCATCATCACCATCCTTGAATTTCTTCTTTCAGTCATTCCTCTACCTCACAATAACGTTTATATTCATCCTTCAATATTGATTTAAATTCTTCATAAGTATTCAGACCACCATAATATTGAGTTTTCCAACTTTCAATCTCTTCTTCTGTGACTATGCATTTGGTGTCCTTATACCATTTTTCCCATTCATCATATGATAGTTTAGTCATTTTCTGTCTCCTCTGGTTGTTTCTTGTTCGTATTTTTGAATGACTTTATCAGCAAGAGAAATACTAACTCCATATCTATTGATAGGACTACCATTTGCATCATCCATCAAATTTTTCAATCTTTTTAGAACATCGTAAAGTTCTTCAGCAAGTTGTTTGTAATTGGCAGTCATTTTTTATCCCCCCACAGTTGCTCAAAATGCTTACCATCTCTACCACAATACATCGTAATATTTCTGGCAAATTTACAACTTATACTTGTTTTTTCTCCAGTCACCAAATCACCAGTTATGATTGGATTGTAACACCTATCAAATGAGTTGTCCCTAAAAAGATGTCCTAACCAACTTTTCTCATAGTAAAGACAATCTTTGCATAGTTTGCGTTGTTCAGTCATCGTTCTACTCGGTTGATAGATTGTTTGTGTGAGATTTTAGTGGAGGTTGGTTGAGAAACAGTAAGAGTATCTTTCCTCCAAGTGTGTAGGATTTCTCCAGTTTCTTGATTTATAAGGTGTGCCCAGTCAGTTGGAAGTTTTTCACAAACACGGATAAAACTTTCTTTGCTTGAAATAAAAGTAATAGGAAGATTGTAAGAATGATGATAATGAATTGATACAAGGGTCATTGTGGGTCTCCTACAAGTCCAGAATATTTTTCTCTATCCCAACCATCAGTATAACCTCTTTCATATTCAATTTCAGCAACTCGTTGAGCAAACTTTACAGCAACCTCACGAAAGGCATTATTCATAGCACCAGTCATTACACCAGCACCAAGAGTACTCATCCCAAACTCTGTTCCATCTCCCCAGAGTTCCATTAGTTCTTGTTCAGTCATTGGAGTTCCTTTGTTTGTCCTACTATTATAAGGCATCACAGACCACTCTGGATGCCTACTGTGCCAGTTCTTCAAGTGTCCTCTGCTTTTACATAAGGTGCAGTTCTCCATTCAGACCATTTCATATCCTCATTTGGTGGGCACAAATAACCACCCTGACCAATAGAAAACAACATAAAACGATACTGGATTTCTGGACGGCACATCGGTCCATTATCAACAACTCTCATTTCAATCATAATATTCTCCAAATTCTTCTTTTAATTTTTTATAATGTTTAATCCAGTTATCATTAAAATCAATAAGAATCCAACTATATTTGCATGGTTGCTCCATTTCTTTTTTCATACTTTCATAAATTCTACGTCGTTCTTCTTTGTCGGGGTATTTCATTTTTGGTTCTCCGTTTTTTTTAATTTGAGTGGTGGTTCTCCCATAAGAACTCTTTCATTTCCATCACCCTTCTTATATGTAATTTTATCACCATCCAGTTGATAATACACGGGGTTTTCTTTTTTGATTTTTCTTTGCTCTCTTTCGTCTTCCAGAATACTTACAGCATTTTTCTCTGCTTCGTCCAGAGTATCAAAAAGTCCGCTACGACGAACCCAGTGGAACCAGAACCATTCATAAATCAAGTAGTAATGCGAACCACTTTCAAATCTTTTTCTTTCAATTTTGAGTTTCATTTGTGGTTCTCCTCTATCCATACATTCACAATACCATTAGACAAATCCTTTTCATTATTATCTTCATCATAAACAGAGAGTTCTACATTATCAGGAGGATTGAGAACTTCTTTGAGATATTCTGTGAGTTGTTTGTTTTCAATCATTTCTGGTTCTCCTGTAATTTTATGTATTCATAAGAAATCTTACACTCTTTGGGTTTCTCTACGCAATACACAATACCTTCGTTCTTTCCTTTCACCATACCATCATCAAAACCAAACCGAGAACCTAAAAGAAATACAACAGCAACGGTTGCGAGAATACCAAAACATAATGCTCCAATAGGAAAATCATCGTTCATTTCACAAAATCACCAATGACGGGAACAGTTCCACAAATATCAGTAATTCGTCCCACTGTTTGGTCTTTGAGTGCTTGACGACACTCCAAGTTCTTATTGTATGTTTGTTGAAAGAGTGCTCGTTGTTGTTGCTCACTATAAGTGATAGAAGTAGCAGCAACGATTATAATAAAGAATACAGACAAAACTGCCCAATCAATTTCTTCAAAGTTTTTCATACATTTTAATCTCCCATTACGATTGAAGTATCATAACTACCTTCATTATAACCCATTTCGTGAATTATTAGAGCAAACTTCAGAAGGTCTTCTTCATCACATTCCCAGTAAATGTCGTTTGTTGCTTTACTTATGTGTCTATCAAACCCATAGGTGTTAGCAAGTTTGATGATTTCTTCATTTAAAATCATTTGAGTGCCTCCAGTTCATCAGCAAGTTCATAAAGCAACCGAGCATCAACTACCATATCTTCTACACCCGATTCGTCACAAAACTGATAGTATTGATGTTCATTCACAATCTCACGAATAGCAGCAGCAATCACTTTTGCTCTGTCTCCTTGTTGTGGTCGTAGTGTAAGTTCCATCGTAGCATCTACGATTTTTTGTGCTCTGGTAGTCATTTCAGTTTGCTCCTACTAATTACATTCCAACACTTTTTGAGTAATTTAATTACTGTAGATTTTAGATTAATTTCCTCACGCAAAGGTATAGGTTCTACACAAATCAAATACTTAGAATATTCATCATTACCTTTATACGTCATTTCAGTTTCTCTTCAAGTTCTTCACACAATTCTAACACATCAGCACACATAATCACACCAGGACTTTGTTGGAGTTGGTTGATGACTTCACGGAGAACATTAGCAATCGCATCATCATTAAGTTTTTCAATAATAAAATCTTGTCTTTTATCTGCGAAAGTGAGATAAAATGCTTCCCTAATCCTTTGTGCTCGTTCAGTCATAGTGCCTCCAATTCATCAGCAAGTTCAATAAAATCGTCAGCATTCAATTCGGCAAGACCATAACTATCCCATTCAAAACAATTAGCAATCTCACGAATAGCAGCAGAAACACATTCTTCATCATAGTAAACAGATTTTTCTTTTGCTCTTTGATATGCTTTCATAATCCTTTTTGCTCTTTCAGTCATTTCAACCTCCAATAGCACCAGTCAATACACTATCAACACCATCCTTCCAACCATCATCATAACCTTCTCGATACTCAATTTCCATAACCTTAGCAGCAAACCTCATAGCAACATCACGGATAGTAATAAATTCGTTATTGGTAGTAGCAATCATATCAGGAGACATACCAAACTCAGTTCCATCTCCCCAGAGTTCCATTAGTCGTTGGTCAGTCATCAGTCCTTTGTGTGTATGAGAGTATTATAAGAAATCAAAGTAGGTCATACATATCTTTCCACCCCAAATTTAGCACATTCCAAAAATGATTGGGATGAACAGAAGTTTTTAGAATAAGACTCCAGTTTTCCACAGAAATCAAAAAGTTTTCAAATCCAAAAATAAATTCAGTCATCAGTCCTTTGTGTGTATGAGAGTATTATAAGGCATCCACAGGGGGATTGGTGGGGTCTTGTACCAGTTCGTCAAGTGTCATCACCCATAATGAACAACAGGAAATAAGGAATCGAGATAATCCACAAATTGTCTTTCTATTTCGTGTTTAATATCAACTGTTACTTGTTTTTCTGGTGGAAGTGAACGATGATATCTATAAAATTGATTTTGTTTATTGTAATATTCTTCCCACAAATGTCTAAAGTGTTCCACATCTTCTTTATTTACAGAAATCTTAAACTCAAGATTTGGAATAAGAGTATCCGAATTTACACAGGAAGTATGTTCAATTTGAATTGATTTGTGTAGATGAAAATTGGGTTCTTTTATTTTTATATTTTGAATATAATCATTAATATCATTTCGATGTTGAAGTAACTCTTCGTCTGTAAGTTTTGTAAAGTCAATCATAAGGTTTCTATGTGTATGAAGTCATTATAGACCAAAAAGGGCACCTGTGGAGATGCCCTGTGCCAGTTCTTCAAGTGTCCTTTACTACCTCACAGAGTGGGAAGATTTTGGTTTTGGAAATAAATCCTGGTTTTGTATATTTGTCCTTATAGTTTGAAGCAAAAATTCGTGCTTCATTTTGAGTTTCAAAAACTCCAAAGTATCGGTGAAGTGCTTCTACACCTTCATATTTGTTATAAAGTCCCACTATCCACTTATGAGAATGTTCTGGATATGAATCATTTTCGGCAATCCAGTTGTAGTATTCGTCCTTATTCATTTCAGTTTTCATTGTGTTACCTCAGTAGTAGTTACTGGTGGTGGAGGTGGTGGCAGTATAGCAGGTTGTGGTGCTACTGTTTGAACTGTAGGTGGTGGAAGTTTGACTGGTTCTGGAGCAACTTGTGGTTGTTGTGCTTGGTCAAGTTTCTTTTCCAGTTCCATTACCTTTTGGTCCAATGGAGTCAAAGGAACTTCTTTTTGTGAATCTGCCAGTTTCCAACCAGTGGCACCAGCAGCAAAGATACTTGCAAGAGCAGCAAAGACTGAAATTGTTTTAGAAAAGCTCATAATTAGTCAGCAAGTTTGTAAGGGAACTCTTCGTCCGACAACTCATCATACAGCAGTCGGGCAAAAATTAGGTGGGGCCTTGTGCCACTTTCAATTGCGGAACTGGTGGCAACAGTCCAAATTATATCAAGTTCTTTTTTATCAGGTAGTTTCTTCATCATCCAACTACTCTCCAACAAACAGTTGCATTTCCATTATTAACATTTGCAATCTTACGAAATGCTCCATAACTCATATCCATATCAGCGTGAGAATATGGACCTCTATCAGTCACGGTCACATAAACTTGTTTCCTATTGTCTTGATTTGTAATCCGAAGTCGTGTTCCAAACTTAAGATAAGGATGGGCTACGGTATGGGCATAAGCATCAAATCTTTTTCCTGATGCAGTTCTCTGACCATCAAAACCATCACCTACTCCATAGTAAGTTGCAATTCCACAAGTCAGTCCAGCAATCAATCCAATCATTCTTCGTCCAACTCCTCATCAAGTTTCAAATCATCAATCAAATTACCTACAAGGTCATCAAGGTCATCAAACATTTCTTTGGTGAATGGAATCAGTTTCTCTTCACCTCTATCAATTCTATCACACATTTCCATCAGGTATTCAAGAAACTCTTTGGGATATGTTTCATCAAGATTGATAGAAGTCCAGAACCAATCATAACATTCTTGATAGGGGTCATCAGTTTTCAGAAGAGCATAGTTGTCATAGTTTCCACTGATAAGGTCTCTCCACATCTTGAAGTTGTTCCAGATTTCTCTCCAACCAGTCTGGAAACAATGACCGAAGTAATATTCAAACCAATTCAGTTTCGTCTTCATTTAATTTCTCCAGTCGTTCCCAATTCCAAGTGCGTTCAATAAATCCAATATCAAATCCGAACTTATATATCCAGAACAAAATACTCAGCAGACCATTACTACCAGAAGTGATTTGAATGTAGGGCCAAGAAGGAAAATCATTCCAACTTACAGATGTTTGAAGAAGTGTCCAACGGTCTGTAAAGAGGAATTGAACGTACCATTCGTGCCCAAAGTCTTCACGATGAGACCATTTAGCAACTTGAAAAAATTTCATTGTTTCAGTTCCTCAGCAAGTTGCAACATATCGTTCTTATCTAGAACAATCAAATCGTTTTGTGCCGTATAAGATATCACATAGTTACTAGCAAGTGAAAGAATAGCAGCAACTAACTTTTCTTCAGTATCAGCACCTTGATTAGTTCTCTGCTCCCACACAGCACTCATAAACTCTTTTGCTCTTTCATTCATTTTTTATTTTTCTTTTCTTCAGTTTGAGGTTTTGGTTGAGTATAAGGGATTCTACCAGTTTCATTATACATCAGAATATCATACTTGAACTTACATTCAAGTGGTTTCTGATTACACATTTTAAGTGCATTATTAGTAATTGTATTTACAGAAGTTGCACCACCAATAGCAAATCCAGCAATTGCAGTTAGAATCAGAACTGGATAAGCAATGATAGATTTAATAAACATAATTTCAATCCCAAGAAACGTTTTGAACAAGGAAACCTGGCATCACATAAGTCAAACCAGTGCTAGAAGGTTTGTAATCCCATTTATACTCGTACTTATTATGACTATCCCAAGTTACGAATCCTTTTTCTTTATCAAATCGTGATTTAATTGTCAAACTAAAACGATTTGAGTAAATGTTGCGTGTGCGAAGTGCTCCACCTTTCTCACGAGTTTCAACTACTTTACATACATCTGTTATAAATTGGGTCGGTGTTTCTACTGCACACGAAGTTTCGTAGGTAAACGATCGATGAGTTTTCTGTTCTTGTGCAAATACAGGAGAAGTCAGAAAAAGAGAAGAAAGAAGAAGAATGCTTTTCATAATCATTTAACAATTTGCCAGTTAAAATCTTGTGCTTTGTTTAGAGTGAATTTGTATTTTCCATTCACTGATGTCAGGAACATAGTTCCATCTTTTTCATCATCTACATAGCAACTATGTAGATTATCCATCTCTACATCAAACCTGACTTTTGCCAGATTTGACACAGGTTCTACACAAACAAATTTACGTTTAGTTGCAGTTGCCATAATCACTTATTCATTTGGAGAGTAGGAACAGGCATACCACCTTCAGTAGGCACATAGATGGTTACATTACCATTCTTACTGCCATCTTCGATACCAGTGATATAAAGATACTGAAGATACTCACGATTGTCCTTCAGACTATCACCGATGATTTGGTTTGCCTTGGCAACACCAGAAGCACGGATGATTTCAGCATCAGCAAGTTGTTGAGCACTATCTTTCTTTGCTTGTGCTTCCAGAACCGCAACCTGACGAGTGTATTCTGCCTTTTGCAGTTCTGCTTTACCAGCAAGAGATTGTTGCCACACATTATACATTGGTCCACCAATAAACAGCAGAGCAATAACAACTACAAACCCAACACCAAAAACAATAGCAACAGGAGTGTTGGGATCATCGTAACGAGTCATAATTTACCTCAAATAAAGTTCAGGGAGTAATCCAATCATAACCATCAGGTTCTTTAACAGTCTCATACCCATCATATTCATCAATACGATAAGGACCAGAGACCTCATCAATAGCAAGTTTAGCACACATTCCGTTTGCTTTGTCACCCAGTTCTTCTACAACCTGAACCAGAATAGGATCGTGACGGTCAACATTTCCATAATACCAAGTTTGTTCGGAATGCTTTTTGTTGTAAGCAATTCGTTCTTCAATTGGTACAGAATACCAGGGTTCTGGTTTTACAGCACGTTCTTCAGGTGGAACTAACCAAACAGTGAACATGTCAAAAGATTTGAATTGTTTGTCTTGTTCAATCCAAACTTCTTTGCCTTGAAGTTCCCAGTAACGATTACATGCTTCACGGGACAGATTGAACCCACCAAAATTGGCGTTATATACTACTTTAGTCATAATCAGTTATAAGTACAGAGTTGAGTGATACGACCGTATTGAATGCCTTCAGACCATTTGCCTCCAGCAGCAATACAGGATTGTTTGGATGGAACAATAGAGTTGCCTGTGGCAATACTAAACAAAGCAGCACATCCAATACCAGCAATAGCAACAACAATCAGCAACTCAATAAGAGTAAATCCTTTGGAGTTCATCACAGTTTGAATAGGGATACAATCACACGAGGTTCAATGTACATAGGTCCGGTCTTTCCAGAACCATTGGGGTCAGTACACATCACCCAAGATCCTTCGGCACTGGAAGGAGAGTACAGACCATTCGGTTCTGCCTGTGGAAGAGTTGTGCCAGTGTATTCATACTTCTCAGGATTGGTATATTGTGTGGCAGCAGGAATGGCATAACCAATAGAGTTACACAGAAACACTGGACGACCAGTAGTTTCAGGAACAGTGTAAGTATAAGTCACCAGACCATCCTGGTCACGCATTTCAATAATCTGCTTCAGCAATTTACGTTCACGGAAGTTCTTGATGGCAGGCATACCAGTTTGTGCCGTACCTTCTTTCAGAATACGTTCTTGTTGAGCACGTTGCTTATCATCAGAATCTCCATATTCTTCACAACCAACAAGAGTTACACTCAGAAGTGCGATTGAAGCAAGAGCAATAAAAGGTTTCATGGTTTTGTTGATTACTTTGTAATTATAGCAGGGATTGAGGGGAATGGGAGGGGTCTTGTGCCAGTTGTCAGAGTGTCAGGGTCTTAAGAGTCTCATCTTGACTTGATTTCAGAAGAACCTTAAGAGCATCATATTGAACTTGAGTCAGTTCAAGAGTTTGAGTCTTATAGTTTGGATTTTGTCCAACCACCCAACGAACACTACAATCCTTATCGGTCGCAAGAACCTTTAGAGTTTCTACAGGTGTGTTTGGATTTTTTGCTAGTTTATATTTTTCATCAAAAGAAAGTGTGAGAACATCAGGTTCATTTACTTCCTTAAGAACTTTAAGGACGATTTCTGCGATTTGTTCGGGAGTGTAGTTCATCAGGGATTTGGTTGTGTATGAAGTCATTATAGGGCATCACAGGGCACTGGGGAAGTGCCTTTGTGCCAGTTCGTCAGGTGTCCTCAACCCTTATGATTTTTATCAAAAGGTGCCTTGAAATAATGATTCGCAGCAGAATGGAAAATCATCACACCTTCTGGATTCATAAACCCTGGAGAGGCAACAGAACCATAATCCCAAAGTTTATCCATCGCATCATCAAGTTCATTAGTGCTAAACTCTCCAGTATAAAGAGTAGGAACAACATAGCAACACTCTGGTTTGTTTTCATAATTCCAGATACTCACATTAAACAAGGAGAACCTTTTCTCACCTTTGGGTAGATTATAACCTCGTTGAATACCACTACCCCACCATTCTCCGTGATGACGACCAGCACCAAGTTTCATCAGTTCATCTTGATTTTCAGATGCCCAACGATGAAACCCAAAATTGTCAGACTCTGCACTCAACCAACGATTGCGACTTCCGATAAACATATCTCCATCGTCAGTGATGTAGATAATACCATTAGTTCCATCAATCTTTTCAGTAACTACACATTCTTTATGAAGACGGGGAATCTTAGGAAAAGGAACGAACTCGGGGTAGTTTTCGGTCATTATAATCAGTTAGGAAGATTGGAGATGAATGATTGGAGGTCGGTAGGCATGGCATCAGCAGGAACTTCTACAGCACGGTGCCGAATAATATCTGCGAGTGCTTTCTTGTGTTCAGGAGATGCTTTAATGTATTCAAACTGCATATTTTGCAGTTCTTGAACAGCACCAGTTCGGAAGGACTTTGATTGCTCAAAGGTATTCCTACGAACATTCTCAAACTTAGGACCGAAGAATGCAGTGAAGATAAGTTGGTGGTAGGCAATACCCCAAAGAAGAGCAACACCACCAACAATAGCAAGAATAGGTTTCACTTGGAAGATACGTTAGATTTGAAAATAGCATTAGCAAGGAAGATAATGGCAAAGTTCTGCCAGAATGTCAGTGTCACACCAAACCAAGACAGAATCACTCCAAGCAACCATGCCTCAAAGAATAGTCCAGCAACAGCAAGGACAATTACACCAAAAGCAAGACCGACAAGTTTCATTGGATTTCGTTGATTACCTGTGTATTATAGCAGGTCTGAAGGAGCATTGGAAGTATTATGTACCAGTTTAAAAACTGGTCTTTGTGTATGAGAATGGTAGGATTCGAACCTACACTGGATCGTGCCTTTTTATTTAATGCTGACGCATCTTAACAACAAGATGACTTTTTTATAAACGGTGCCTCTGCCATTTGGGCTACATTCTCGAAGGGGATGACAGGACTTGAACCTGTAACTTACGGCTTAGAATGCGATTTAATTGCTGTGAATATCCTTTGACAAGATATATTTTACGTTGCTCTACCAACTGAGCTACATCCCCGTATTTTCGAGATTATTTGAGAGATTCGATTCTCTCTAAGTTTACCTATTGATAAACCGTTATCCTTTGGAGTTGCTGAATAATCTCTTATTTGTTCTAGATAGTTGTTTTTCCTATAAAATGGGTAAATTGCTGAACTATCTATAAGTAGGAAGGGCAAGATTCGAACTTGCGACCAACGGCCCCCAATGCAGTTTAATTGCTGTGAATATCTTTGGCAAGATATATTTTACGTTGCTCTACCAACTGAGCTACCTTCCTTTAAACTAGATGATTTTGTTTGCATAACCAAGCAGTAAATTGCTGAATCATCTAATGGAAACGTCAGGACTCGAACCTGAACCTTTTTTTTTTACAGAAAAAGTAATAGAAATTGCTGTCCGAATCTTATACAAGATTACCGATTTTGTTAATGCTACCGTTACACCACGTTCCCTTTGTTTTTTCAAGGTCTCACTGAGGTTTTTCAGAGTCTCAGATTTGAGTTTGGAGAAAATTGAAATGCTGAGAGACCTTTGTTTGCTAGATGGTTGTTTTTCCTATAAAATGGGTAAAATTGCTGAACCATCTATAAAATTATTATATTACAGGTTGGGGAGTTTTGTCAACCTCCCCCCCCCCTTGTGTCAGTTCAGGAACTGAATGCCTCACCGATAGGAGCATAACGTTCATCATACACCGCATCCTTCATCACGTCAACAGGAGTGATAGTTTTACCACCCAGAACACTTTTCAGAATGGAAGGAGAACATCCTGAAACCAGACAAGTTCCAGTATCGTGGATAGTTATAGGAACATTGCCCCCAATCGCATTCACATTCCAGAAAACAAGTTCAGGCATCTCATATCCTGCCTTATGATACATCTTCTGAATTTGCTCAAAGTTGGTGCGTTTGTTAGAACTACACGCTTGGTCAAACTGCATATCAGAAACAATGATAAGTTTCTTAGGCATTTCTGCGTCAGGAACATTATTCTTGATTCCTGCATTCAGAACACTTTCAAATACTGCTTTGAGGTCAGTATTGAATCCCCAAGAAGAACTGGCAAGATTGCGAATACGGTCACCGATAGTATTACCGACGATGGATTGAAGTTCAGGAGATTCAGAGAAAGTGATGAACTTATCTTTCCAAATACCAGTATTGCGTTCGGCAATATACATCGCAAGAGAGATAGAAACTGCCATTGGAGTTCCCATCATACTACCAGAAACATCGGCAACCACAAGACCATTGAGTTCTTGACCTTCCATATAGTTAGGCAGTGCCTCCCACATCAGGTCAATAGTCTTATCTTGACTGCCACCTTTGTAGAGATACTTATCTACAATCTCATAAGGATAGATGGTTCCAGCATTGATTTTCTTATCACCTTTCTCCACGGCACTCAAATATTCTGCGTAACGAGTAGCATCCTGCTTTGCGAATGCCTTACGATACATAAATCCAGCACGAGAAGGAAGATGTTCGTAGTCAATCTCAGACCATTCTTTGGAACACATCTTCTGTTCCACAATTTTAATTTGAAAACGAAGAGCAGTCAGGAACTTACGATACTGACGTTCGTTCAGTTCAAGACGTTTTGCGAACACACGACCAAGACGTTTGCTATCAGCACTAGAAGCATTGATAGAAGGCATCCACTTACCAAGCAGAGAAACATTCTCCCCTGCGGTCAGAGCAACATCATCTTTACCAAGTTGCGTGATGATAACATCCACAACATTATCCCAGATAGCAGTGCCTTCAAGAATTAGAAGGTCATCCCAACGACCATAGACAGGAATGAGTTCAATAAGTTTAGTTGCAATTTCACTATTCCCATTCACAAGGTCTTTGAATAGATTACGGAAGACTTCACGTTCTCCTTGCCCACCACGAATATCACGGGCATTGAAGAGAATACGAGTCGCAGTCTCAGGGTCTTCCATATATGCGTGAGCAAATAGTTTCCGTGCCTGTGGAATGTCATTACGACAGGCAGAGATTTTACCGAACAGGTCTACACATTTGTTGAGAGTAGATTTATATGCTTTGGCACCATTGAGAGTTTCAGTGGTGTTCAGTTCAGTTTCAAGTGCGGTCAGGAAAGTCATAATTTTTTCTCCAAGTTAATGTTGTTTTGAGTTTACAGATTCAAAGTTGTGTTGCTGAATTAACTTTAATACAAGATCAGTTTTTATGGGTTTTCTTGAAAGGAAAATGTATTGTATTGCTGCCTGATCTTTTATCGAGTACTTATTCATCATAACAAAGTTTTGACGGAATGTCAAGTGCCTTGTGCCAGTCCTTATATTGGCACAAGGCACAAAAATAGGAGGCATTACACCTCCTTGTAAGTTTTGGGTAAGAAGGAAACTTATAACCCCCTCACTCGTTTAGTTCAAACCAATGCGGTTTGACGAGAGAAAGCAACAATTTTGTTTGCGTTTGTTTTCTTGTCCCGTCAACAGATAAGACCTTTATGCCCCGTCGAAACCTGGCACCCCCAAGTAATGGAGATGGGGGTAATCGAAACCCCGTCCGAAACATCAGACTTCTTATCCTCTTGGACAATGGAATCTAGGGGACTCGAACCCCTAACCTCTTGCTTGCAAAGCAAATGCTCTACCAATTGAGCTAAGACCCCTAGGTGCCCATAATAGGAGTCGAACCTACACTGTATGGATTCTAAGTCCACCCTCTCTGCCAGTTGGAGTATATGGGCATTTGGTGGCGGGGGGTGGAATCGAACCACCAACCTGAAGCTTATGAGACTTCTGTGCAACCTTTACACTTCCCCACGATATTTGGATAATTTATTTAACCTTTTTCTAACAGCATTATCACTAACTCCAAACATTCTTCCAGTAGAACGATAACCATTCTCAAGAACTAATTTTTGTAATTCTTGATTAGTTGGCCAATCAACAACTTCTCTGCTTTTATGAGAACATTTTACTGAACAAAAAGTTTGAGTAATGATTGTTAGTTTCCCACACTCTTTACAAGGGTGCTTTGGTTTTTCTGGAACAGGTTTATTGGAAAAACTTTCATCAAATTTTAGAACATTATCTGGGATTTTTGTAATTCCAGAATGAACTTCACGATGGCAGTTAGAACATAAACAAACACACTTTTTAAGTTCTTCAACAAATACTTGTCTGTTTGCTACAGATGCAGTTATAGAAAAATCTTTTTCATTTGGGTCTATGTGGTGAAAATCTAATGCTTCAACACACTTATCATAACCACAAATACCACATTTTCCACCAAATGCTTCAACTGCCCATCTTTTTCTTCTTTGACGAAATTCAACAACTGATTTACCAGACATTCTAACCTCCAACTTTATTATTATTTATAATATTTTAGAGGTTAGAAACTCCAGATGTAGGTACTGCCCCTACCAATCTCCGATTAACAGTCGGGCCCGTTCGCTTGCTCGGTCATCTGGAATAAGAATGTCAAGTATTCATTAAATACTCAACTGTATTTACTACGTCATTCATAGCATCTCGTAAATTTTCTCTTTGACCTGATTCTTGTTTAACAATTGGACGAGAATCTTCACATAAAGTCCATCTCCATTGATTCATTTCTTTACAGTGCCAAAGATTAATTTTCATGTTTATTGTATTCGATTTTAATCCAATTCAGAAGTGCATTAAGTTCCATTCTTTTTTCTTCAGTAAGATCAAATTTCTTATTGAATAGATAAAAGTCTAGTGCCTCAATGGCAATCGTTCTGTCTTTTTGTGAAATCAGTGACATAATGATTTTGTAGTGTTTGGAGGTATTTAGATTCTCCAAGTCGGGATGACAGGATTTGAACCTGCAACATCTTGAACCCAAATCAAGCACTCTACCAAGTTGAGCTACATCCCGTGGTGGGTGATGAGGGATTCGAACCCCCGACTGTCTCGGTGTAAACGAGAAACTCTACCACTGAGTTAATCACCCTGGAGCGAAATAGGAGATTCGAACTCCTGACGTTCTGCTTGGAAGGCAGACATTCTACCGCTGAATTAATTTCGCATTATTTGATTGTAAGACAGAATCGAAATTCTGTCAAGCCCCCGACAAGATTTGAACTTGCGACCAATGGTTTACAAAACCATTGCTCTACCACTGAGCTACAAGGGCATTATGCTTCATAAGAAGCAACGGAAGGTGGGAGAGTCGAACTCCCAAGGGCTTTAACACCTCAACGCTTTTCAAGAGCGGTTCCGTCACCAATCGGATTGACCTTCCTTATAATCTATCTTTAAAGGGTGTTATCACCCTATTTTATCATTTAGAACTTACAAAGTTATTGATTTTCTCTGCAAGTTGCTCAATATACTCATATGTAGGAAAATCTGGATAATCCATCTTAACCGTATTCATAGAATTTTCATTCCAACAACGGGCAGTATCATACTCAATGCTAAACTTATCGTTAGCAAATGCATATGCTTGCTTAAAAATCTCAAATCGTAGTTCGTAAGGTGACATTCTTTTACTCCTGTGTGTTTGTGTGTTTGATGGATTAAGTGTGATATATCTCATAAGGATATAACAGGGACTTAACCTCTATCAATAGTATATATGACATTCAATTGAATGTCAAGCGTCCTTTACTCTATTCCACTGAGTTAAGAGGACAAGGCATCAGAGACAGGACTTGAACCCGCAACCTTTAGTTTTGGAGACCACTGCTCTACCAATTGAGCTACTCTGATATGGTACTGGTGGAGGGATTTGAACCCACACTGTTCAGATTTTGAATCTGCTGCCTCCTGCCGATTGGGCTACACCAGCATATGTCCGTGAGAGGATTTGAACCTCCAACACCTACCCCCTCAAGATAGTGCCTCTTCCGTTGGGCTACACGGACAAGTTCCAGAACTAGGATTCGAACCTAGACAAACACATTCAAAGTGTGTTGACCTGCCTGTTAGTCGATTCTGGAGTAGGAGTGTCTGGTCAGAATCGAACTGACGATAAGAGTTTTGCAGACTCCTGCCTTACCACTTGGCGACAGACACATTTGAACTATCTGGAAATTCCAGATAGTTAAGAGCCCTCAGTCGGATTTGAACCAACGACCTACTCATTACTAGTGAGTTGCTCTACCACTGAGCTATAAGGGCGGGGTGCCATATGAGATTTGAACTCATCTACCCAGTTTCACAAACTGGTTCCTTAACCACTAGGATAATGACACAAGGCAGTAGTGGGAATTGAACCCACGGTCGCATCGGTATGAATGATGTGCTTTACCACTCAGCTATACTGCCAGCAGAAAGGGAGGGATTCGAACCCTCGGAGGGATATTCTCCCTCGGAAGTTTAGCAAACTTCTACCTTAAGCCTCTCGGTCACCTTTCTATGTTGTCTTGAAGCAACCCATAAGGGTTTTATGTTGCCCGAAGGCAACAATTGGAATAGTGAGATTTGAACTCACGACTTCTGCGTTATCAGCACAGCACTCTACCACTGAGTTATATTCCATTATGTGCCCTTGGTGGGGAATGATCCCACTCTCAATAGACTTGAGGTTTCGTACAAGAAGTACCCTTACGAGGGGAATCTTATCAGTGTGGGTTCAGCACACCTATCTAAAACTACTTTGTCAAATTGAACCCTATTTCACCGTCCCAACGGCAAGGGCAAGCGGGAACAGTCGGATTTGAACCGACAACACCAAGATCTTCAATCCTGTGCTCTACCAATTGGAGCTATGTTCCCAAGGTAGTCTCGAAGGGATTTGAACCCTCGTTTTTGCTGTGAAAGAGCAACGTCCTAACCATTAGACGACGAGACCAGGCGACCCTAACGAGATTTGAACTCGTGATACATCTTGGACAGAGATGCGTGATAACCACTTCACTATAGGGCCAAGGTGAGAGAGGAGGGAATTGAACCCCCGATGGTTCCGATGTAAAAGTTTTACAGACTTCCGCTACACATATTGCCAACAGTAGCCACTCTCCCACGATGGGACATCTCGGATTCGAACCGAGGACTAACCGGTTAAAAGCCGGATACTCTTCCGCTGAGTTAATGTCCCAATAATGTGGTAATTATTCAGTTGTCAAGGTGCTGGTGGTCTCTCAACCACCCTTTAAGAATACCACAGAACCCGTTGCGGGGCAAGTGGGTTGTGCCAGTTCCAGAAGTGGTCCCAGGCATTTGGGGTCTCGTTCCCCCACCGACTCAAGTAATATACCAGAGTTTGGACCCTGGTGGCAAATCATACGACCAGTTGCTCAACTGGCACAAGGCATAAAAAAGAGGGAGAATCTTTTGGATTCTCCCTCTTCATTGCTTTTATGGTTTGTTCTTTTAACTTTGACTTACCATATTCGCAACCAAGAGGGTCTCTCCAATAAACCAGCAGTTCATCGGATAATCACTCTTAGGTTGTGTATGAAGGTTAGTCATTGTTTTAAGTCGTTGTTTTATTTATAAGGTCAAGAAGCAACTTTTTCTGCTTTTTTAGCATTCTTTACTTCGGAGATTTCTGCTCTACGAGTCTTTGCAAGTTTTGCAATTTCTTGCAGAGCTTTCCTTGCTCTAGTTCCAGCAGAACTATTTCCAGTTTCAAACTTCTCATCTTCTTGTTTCCAAGTTTCAAAAACAGAAGCAATTTGATTTACAGTATCAGACATAATTGTTATAAAAATAAAATAATTATTATTTATATATGTAATTTTAAACTATTAGTTTAAAATTGTCAAATTATCATCCTTGAATATAAGAATCAACGATGGCATCAACCCATCCTTCACTCATATTCACCATAATTGCTTCTGCTTGTTCTTGAGTATCAGCATAACCTTCATCAAGGAGATGTGCGAGAACTAAGTCATAAAGGTCAAAACTTTCTTCTTGCTTACCTTTACGGATAATTTCACGACTTGGCTTTTTCTTTTCCTGTGGCATTTTTTCCGATTTTGGTGCTCCAGGGTCCTTTCCAACGATTGTAGAAACTCTTGACTGAGTTCTATTTGCGTGATCACCAATACCGTGAGGAATGATTCTTGAAATTCTACCAAATTTCTTTACTTTTGGAACATCTACACCAGGTCTAAATGACTTTGCGTCAGTATCTTGAGTAAATTTCTTGTCAGCACCATATCCACTTCCATCTCCCTTTTCACCTGAAGGTGGTTTTGCTTTAGAATAAGACATAGGTGGTACACCAGGTTTGTAAGGTTTTACACCAGGTGCTCTTTCCTCTTGAAGATAAGGAGAAGCATAAGGCCAACGATTCATTACATTGTGCTCCTCAGAAGAAGCTTCTGTAAGAATTTGATGCGAAAGATAAGAAATGTTCTGAAGGTCCTTATAGTTCATTGGTTTTTTATAGTTTTATATAATTTATTTATAAAACTGAATCCAGAACATAGTTTGTAACTAACAATTCTGTTTTAACGTTGTCCTGAGTTCCTTTTTCCCCACGATGAACCATTGAATATCGGAGTTTCCATTCATTCAAATTGTACTCTTTATAACGATTCAGCAACCAATCATTTAGATTATATGTAATCATAAAACGATGAGGGCACTTATCTACATCATCAGCAAATCTTTCGTGTGAGAATGATGAATGAAGTTTCCTTCCAGTTCCATAAAGGAAATCCTTGATATCATAAGGTGGGTCAAGAAATACAAATACTTCCTCACCACGGTCATTCATTACCTCGGCATAATCAATATTAGTAATCTTCCAGTTCTTGATAATATAAGAATACTTTGGAAGTTTATCAATTCCAACCAAAGAGAAGTTGGAACGTGATGCTTGAACTGAGAAAGTAGAATTCTCAGTCAAACCAGAATAAGAACACTTATTCAGAATAAAGAAAGCAACTGCTTGTTCTAATGGTTCAAGAGTTTCAATGTCACTCTGATACTGATTGAACAAGTCTTTATGTGCTTCATCATCTCCATTCACTTCTTCTTTGATTGCTCTTAATTTGTCTTTAAGAACTTGTCCATTATCACGGAGTTGAATCCAAAAGTTATAAAGATAAAAATACTTATCATTTACCCAAATAGGAACTTTTGGATAGTTCTGTGAAACCATTAAAGAAATGCTTCCACCACCCAAGAATGGTTCCCTAAACTCCTTGAAATCACTAGGAAACCAAGGAGCAAGAGTTTTAAGTGCTTTACTCTTTCCTCCAGGATAACGGAGCATTGTCTTTAATGGAAATTGTTTCATTTAGTCTATTGTGCTTGTTCCCAAATGTATTTTAGCAGAGTTTTGCTCTCAGGTACAACATTAACTTCTTCTACATCATTTATGCCATCATAAATCATTGTAATATCTTCCTGAGAAACTGAGAAAGTAATTCTCGATTTACCTTCAGTAAAGTTTTTAGAAAACAGAAGTTTTGCGTCAAGAACGGCAAGTCGGTGAGTCCAAGGATCAATCAAAACAAACCATTCGGACCTAGTTTTGAACTCAGAAACTCCCGACTGAGTTTTTTTGAAATCCCAAGTTTTTGATTTGATCAACCAAGATTTCTTTTCTTGGGGTTCCAAACCAAATTTTTTCGTTTTTGCATCCCAAAGATGTTTTGTGCGATAAAGACCATCTGGGTCATTTTTTTCTTTCTTTTCTGATGCTTTAATATCAATATATTTTGAGAAGGTTTCAATGAATCCAAATTCAATTGATTCACCCCTAGCAAAACAATCAATCCCTTCATTTAGGGGATACATCGCAGCAACTTTATTTGCTTGAATGAAGAATTTTTTATATTCCTCAGAGGGAATAGTTTTCAAATCGGAAATAAACTGTTCAATCATAATACTAATAACTGAAATAATGTGTGTTTGCCCTTTCGGGCAAGTGCGAGTAGGGAGACTTGAACTCCCACGGGCAATGCCCAACAGATTTTCTTACCACTATAGTTTTCACTACCCTTTCGGTTTGTGGTCTGGACTATACCTTCACCATACCTTTCAGTTTAGGTGTTCCCCGTCTAGTCTCTACACGTTTTGCATTTTCTAGATAATTCCAACCCTCTCTAGAAGCACATTGGGTAGCCGTTGTCTTTCCAACTGTCTTGCAACTTCGCTCGGTATTGCCATTTTACAGGTTTCACCGAATTTGAGGAATTACACTCATAAGGTTTCCCAAATGAGGCTCAATTTTCATAAGTCTGGTGTGTCTACCGATTCCACCATACTCGCTTGGTAGGACTGCAGAGAATTGAACTCTGTTCACACCGTTATAAGCAGTGGGCTTTAACCAATAAGCAACAGTCCCTTATAAGACAATCATAGCAGAGTGTGCTTAGATTGTCAAGTGCTGGTTGCGAGGATCGAACTCGCCTCCCATCGATTATGAGTCGATTGCATTCGCCAGATTGCTAAACCAGCATTTGCTATTCGCAAATAACGAATAGCAGGATAATCAAACAGAAATCAAAGTCCCATCTTTACGAAATTGAGAAATAAGTTTCCCAACACTATCAGCAACTTTAACCTGTTCTTTCACCAAAGTCAAGTCATTGCACTTGAAGACATAAACTTGCTCTGGTTTGTAAGTATAAGCAATACCTACCTGATTTTCAGCATAATCAAACTGAATCTTTGCGATAGCAGAAGAATCAGTGAACTCAAGAACTTCCATCGGTTTTCCCTTGATTACCTAGTAATCATACCACGGATGCTGCTGCGTGGCAAGGGGAGTGGACGGTTCGGAAAGTGTCAGTCCTTAATAATTGTAGTGAACCAAGTCTCACTCATACCCTCAATGATTTTATTTGCAGATTCATTGTCATCTGCATAACCCTCCGAGATGAGATGCTCTATAAGTTGTGAATGAATCTTATAGGTTTCCTGCAATTCTCTTGGTGTTGGTTTCATCTGACTACTTTTTTCTTTTATTTATTCAAAAACCCCCTCATACCAGTTGCTTTCACAAATGATTCAAGTCCTTTGTTAATTGGCCTAACTTTAATGTAAATTTCTTCGGGCACAAAACCAAAGTATCCTTGGTTCCAGTTGCATAACCACACGGGAACACACATAGTCGTATCAGTATAAGTTGTTCCTTCCTCATCAGATACTTCTTTCACAAGAAGAGTATCATAATCATCAGGTTCTTGGAGGAAGAGAGAAATCTCAACTTCATCACCTTCAATCGGATACTTTCCAGTCTTGAAGTAGCAATGTTCGTCAATTGCTTCTTCAGTTCCATTCATCAGAAGTTCTTCAACTGTATCATTATGAGAATGATTGAAGTGGTAAAGATTGTCGTCTCGTTTGATTGCTACAACTGTAAGTTCCATAAGAGTCTTGTGTTTCAAGTAGTATAGCACAAAAAAAGGTGCCTCGGGGACACCTTGGGACGGTTTGGGAAGTGTCCTTCAATCTTAATATTTTGGTTTATATCTACCTACTTCTGGCATTGCATGTGTTTCTTTTCCACCTCTTTTTGAAATACTTGTTCTTGCTGTATTGATATTATCAAATCTTTCAAGGTTTTTCATTGCTTTTTTTCTTTCAGGAGAACCCATAGGTGTCTTCAATGCTGCAAGGTGTTCTTCATCACTACCAAGAAGTTTTGTTTCTTTTCTTTTCATTTTAGCAACTGGAAGAGATTTCTTTTCTTCAACAATATCTTCTCTCCAATCTTCACTCATATTCACCATAATTGCTTCTGCTGCTTCAAAAGTATCAGCATAACCTTCATCAAGAAGATATGAGAGGATGATGTCGTAGAGGTCTACTTGTTCTTTTTGAGTTCCTCTTTCTCTATTTTCTGCTTCTTTTGCTTTTGATATTTTAGGACTATTTTCTCTTCTTTCAGTTCTACGAACTTCACCCTTAAAATGACGTAATACTTTACCCATATTTACTGATTGTGGTGTTCCACGACCAGTTGGATTATCTGCTTCCTTTTTGTGAATTTTATCTTCTACTTTCTTATAAGGAAATTTTTTATATGCTTCATCATAAACTTCCAAATATGCTTCTTGAAGATTGCGAAGTTCTTGTGCGTCCATTTTTACAAATACTTTTTAGTTATTTATATATATTGTCAGTCTGCCTTTCCGACCATCAATCCAGTTTTTGCGGACCTTTCAGTGCTTCTTTTGCCGAATGCTTTCTTATAAAGTTTTCCTCTCTTTTCTGCACCAGTTTTCTTATCTTCACCAGACATCACAGCAGTTGGTTTTCCAATCACAGTATCACCTTTCTGTGCTCCTGCTCTCTTTAAATGTTTTGGAGTATCTTTAAGTGCTTGAATAAAGTTTCTTCCTCTTTCCATTTGTTGATGTTTATCACCTTTTCCAACTTCACTATCTCGGTGCATAATATCTACGGTATGAACTTTTCCTGTTTTATTTGCACCTGTCTTTGTCATTTGCTTTTTCAAGTCTTTCACTCTTCTTACACTTTCACTTGAAGGTGCAGTTTTGAGTTTAGTCATTCCAGATGGAGTTCTTCCTGCTGGTTTCATTTTTGAAATTAATCTTTCACCTTTTGCTGCTTTTCTTGGTGATGAATGAGTGCGAATGTAGTGGTCTTGCTCGGTGCTTCCATAATCATCCGAATCATCTTCACTATCATAAGTTGTATAATCTTTGGACTTTGTTCTCAAATCTTTTGTTGAAAATTTTCCAGTTCCTTTAAGTCCTGCTTTCTTTGCAATAGCAGCAGTGGTTCTTTCACTTCTATCCATGTCAGCACCTCTGCCTCTTGCGAGTGTGACATTTCCTCTTGTTCTTCTGCCACTTCTTTCACCCATTGAACTTTCTTCAAGTTCATACTCAAATTCTTCTTTTGGTTCTTTCAACCTATTTAAGTCAGCATAATCACCATATCTTTTTTTATGCTTTTCTCTTACTTTTTCTGCACCTTGTGTTTGAGACATTACAGCATATCTACCTTTTCCTTTTTCAGCATTTTTGCCTGTCTGTGCTCCTGAATGGACCCCAGCCATTCTTCTTATTCTACCAGCACTATATTCTCCACCAAGACGACCTTTTGCTACTGACTTAAACTTATGTCTTTCATCTTCAGGGACATCCTTATCTTTTTCAGTATCATGTGCTGCTTTTAGTTTTCCATATCTTTCATACTCCTTTTCACCAGGACCATCTTTGAAGAATGATGGTTTATCAGTATCAGGGTTTTCAATACCTAATCTTTTTCTTACTGCTCTGTTCTTTTCTCTTGGAGTCAATCCAGACGATAAAGGTCTCTTTGGATTATCCCACTCTACTTTACCTTCTTTCACACAACGATTATAAGTCTTTCCAAAGAGTTTTTGTGTGCCTTTCTTCTTATATCCAGGCCAACACTTCTTTGCTTCTGAAATAAATTCTTGATAAGTCTTCATTTTGAACCCCAGATAGAATATCTACCACCATACTTACCTCTCCAAGAATTTTCTGCATTACGTTTTGCTTGAACTCTATCAGTTGCAGTTGTTCCTGGTTTTGGTGCAGTCTTTGCTCCTCTTGCCTTCTTCACTCCTCTTCCAGAACCACCTTCACCGTGCTCGTGTGGTTTAAATCCCATTGTAGGTCCTCCATGGGTTCCACCTGCTTGAATTGCGGGAGCACCACCTACTTTACCTTGCCTGTATCTTCCAAGGTCAGCAACAGGATTGATTTGCTTTTTCTCAATAGTTCTTGTTTCCCACTTTTTACCACTACCTTCTGGTGCTTTTTGCACAGTTTTTTGTGTCTTAGTTACATAAAGAGGAGTCTTCTTCTTTCCCTTTACTTTATCCTCTTTACGCATCTCAACGAGGTATGCTTCTTCTAGGAACTCTCTGAAAGTTTTCATTTTTTTAACTTTTATTTTTATTTTTATTTATCTTGTTTCTTTTTGTTGTTTCCTTTTTCTTGATGTTTGTCTAGATTTTTTAACAAGATTACTCAGTTCTTTCCAAGTCAAATTTTGTCTTCTACTAGTATGAATTGTTTGATGATGAGATATTCCAGAACCTTTTTCTCCCATTCTTTTCGCAAGTGCTAAATTACGTGGATGATTTCCGTGATATATTCCCTTTGCGGCATCATCTTTTAATCTTTGTTGCCACGCAGCATCACTCATAGATGCTTTCAATTTTGCAGATTTGGCAACTGGGGTCATATGATGAACATCCATTCCCTTTTTAGTTGCTTGTTGTGATTTTTTAGCAAATGATTTATGGTCTTGGTGTTCTGATGGGGTTACTTCGTGAACTCTAGCCTTTCGTTTTGTTCTTCTTATTGTTTCATTTTCATAATCAACTACTCTTCCACCTGGTTTTGATCGTGATCCATAATTTCTAATCTCTCTAGTTCTACCATCAGACCCTTTAAAAAATCTCAGTCCTTTGGAAACTGCATCAGATTTTGAATCTCCCAATCCGTGTTTCAAACCTTTAAGTCCAGTGTCCCTTCTTTCTTCACTCATATAGAATTCTTCCACAAACTCTTTAAAAGTCTTTTTCTTACGATTACGTGCTGGTTCAGATACTCTTGCACTATCTAAATTTCTATTTGCTTCTTTTCTTTTTCTCATTAGTTCTCCCATCAAAGGAAGACTGGGTGCAGCATCGTGTCCAGATCTTACTAATGATTGAGGTGATTGTGCAGCATTTGCAGCAAATGATAATGCCAAAACTGCATTTGCTGCAGCATCTCTTTTTCTACCTTCAGAAAGCATTTGCATACAAAAATACCTTTGATTATTTATCAAAGGCAGGAGAATCAACATAAGAAAGAGACTTAACAAAGAGTTCAGTAAATCGTTCTTGTTTTTCTGGATGAACGTATGCTGGATTCTGCGAGATTGCCTTACGCAAAACATCCATTTCTTCAAATTCTTCTTTACTTAAACTCATTAAATGCTCCTTATTTTTGTGTTAGTATTCTAACACATTATCTATCAATATGTAGTTTTCTTAAGAATTTCTTTATGTTTCTGTGAACTTTTGTAAAGTTTCAATATCTTTATCCAATTCGTTTTTTTGTCTTATTTTATCATAATATTCATAGAGGGAATTATGAACATCCATTAAATGGTCAACCCAGAAACCAGAAGGATAAATTCCAAGTGCATCTTGAAGTCCACGATGACTGGTTCCTTCTTCTTCTGCCTTACACATAATGTAACAGATTGCCTGAACCATATCAAGTTTATCTTCTTCAGAAAGCATAAAATACTTTCCTACTGCTCGTTGCTTTGCTTCTTCATTTGCTTTTTGAATTTGTTTACATTCATCAGAATCCCACCATTCTTGCATTGCTTTGCCAAATTCATTAGGTTTAGTCATTATTCACCAAAGATAGTTCCAAAGAAACCACTACTTCCTGGTTTACGATTTTCTAGTTTATCAAGAAGTGCATCAGTACTTTGGAGAGAATTAATACGATTGATAATATCGGCAATTACACTACAAACCATAGGTCGCTCTTGACGAGCAGCATATGCTAATGCTGCCCTTAAGGATGCCTCTGCTTCTTTTAGATTAGTTTCAACAGATTCAGACAATGCCATCAACAATCCTCCATTTTAATTTCTTTAGTCACTTTACAGATGGTATAAGAACCATCTCCATTATCTACCCACTCTACTCGATCTCCTTCTTTTAGATTTGCTGCTTCCAACAAATCATCAGGGAAAGTAACAAAGTATTCACCACTTGGACCATCAACTTCAATGGGAAGTTGCCACTTGGTTACTTTATCTTTTATTGTATTTTCACCTGGAAAGTTGCTATTGCGATCTTTGCTTAGAAAATCATCATATGCTTGAATATGACCCTTACCATTACCATTCAGAAGTGCAAGAAGTTCATAGCAACGACCAGTATGGTGTTTATGGTAATGATATTGCTCATCTACAACACCTTTGATGACATCATAGATTTCTTGTGGTGACGCATCACCATTTACAGAATCGTGTACCCAGTTTTCAAGTTGTTCAAGTGAGTACTTTTTGTAATTAAAGTCCATTAATAAAGTCCTCGATTGCTTGTTCCATAATAACCTGAATCTCCTTTGAAGTCAAGGAATTCATCCAAGACCATTTGGGGTCTTCCTTGTCCCAGTCCATAGTATAAGACCCATCTTCATTTTGAGTGATTTTTAGAGTATCTTCCATCACATATCAATATGAATATCAGATTCCCAAGATTTCTTTTCAAATTTACGAAGAGTTTTAAGTTCTTTATAAAGGTCTTTAATCTGTTGATATGCTTCCTCTGGTGAAATTTTATCACTAATTTCAAGACCAGCAATTAGAGCAACCTTATCACCAAATCGGGCAAGTGCTCTTTCGAATTCAGTTAGAGTTTCGTACATCAGAGATTCTCCTCTTGCTCTGTTTCAATCACACAATCACTCAGAGGATATGCAACACAAAGCATAGAGAAACCTTCATTCATTTGGTCATCATCAAGGAAGGATTGTTCGGAATTATCCACTTCACCTTCCACAACTTTACCAACGCAGGCAGAGCAAGCACCAGCACGGCAACTGGAAGGAAGATCTACGCCAGCATATTCAGCAGCATCAAGAATATATTGGTCTTCGGGGCATTGAATAGTTTGTTCGGTTCCGTCAGCAGAACGGAGAGTTACATTAAAAGTCATTTGTCTAGAGTATAATTGCTTAGATTGTAAGTTATGGGATGAATATTGTCAATCTTTTCTTGTAGTCTGTTTTCAACTTCATACAAACAGTTAGTGAGTTCTACATTTTCTTCTTCCAATCTTTTGATATCAAGAAGAAGAGCATTATACTTTTCTTCCAAATCAATAATTTTATCAAAAAGTGTCATATCAGTTGTTGGAATCTGATAAGGTTTTAAAAAATCATCAATCCATCTAAACATTAGATTACTCCTATTTCCTTAAGATATGCTTGATATCTCATAAATCCACCAAGTCTTACTGGTCTCCCTAAACTGTTGCAACATTCAACGTAACTGTTGTATTCAAACCACGGTGTTGTTGGGTCTAGTTGGGGGAATTGGTTCTTTTGTATATAGTTGTTTAATGAATTTAGAAAGTTCTGCAGTTTCGTTCCATTCCCAGATTGTTCCATTTTTTTGCGTATAAGTTCTTTTAGTCATATTTTTAAATGTTTATAAACTTCAATAAAATTTGCTTGTCCTTTATATAATAACCCACCAATTACAAGTAGGTCAAGAAAAATCATAAACCCCAAAGAAAATAAAAGATATAATTTATCTTTAGAGTTTTCCACTTACTTCCCCTTCATAAAATTTGGATTCAGAGAAACCTTCCTGCCGTCCTTTAAGATAAAAACGGGTTGCTGATACACATTGCTCTTCAGTGAGAGATGTGATAAGTCCGTTGCCTTCTTTGTCGGTAGAATACCAGAGTCCATATTTTTTTTCTTGAACATAAAAGCAATCATCATAAAGTTGTCCCACTTTTAACTCCATCAATTTGAATATAAATTGTAGTATTATCGTTCCAATGCCTAATCGCATTGGCACATATGAATATGTTAGTAATAAAATAAGTTGCAAATAGAATTGTTCTAATAATTGCAACTTTATCTGCTTCCTTATTGTTTTTTCCTACTTTTTCTCCCAGTGCCTTGCACCATAGTCTCCACATCTGTTCCAGGTTTAATGAATAGTTGATAATCTGTTTTTTTGAACTTGGATTTAACAATATACTTTTCGGCATAATGCATACTTTGAAAGTAACACTTTTTAGTGTCCTTCAATTCCTTTCCATCTTTATGTATAACAAGAATAGGAAATTGTGCGTGAGGGAACTCAATCGTTTCTGGTTTCTTTTTCATTTGGTTTCGTATTCCTGAATTGTTTCTTTTTCTGCAAACTCTTTCATAAGTTCCTCTGCCAGTTTCATTGATTTCCTATACATAAACCATTTTACTATTGGATTGCGTGGATTGTGAAGCAACCACCATTTTTGTTTTTCGTATTGAAATTTCAGTATCTTAGAAATTAATGTAATTGCATATGCAACACTATTATCTATTACAATCAAATATGCAACAAACACAAAAATACCAAACCAAAAATAATAGGAAGTCATTTCTTTAATGAATAAAGATACTCTATAAGATTTATCTTCAATTCTTCCAATTCATATTCACAACCAAGTTTTTTTACTGTTGTGCGAACTTCAACATTTTTTGTATGAAGGTCCTCAAGCATTAAATCAATTGCTTGGTTTTTTGATTGGTTTGGCATTTTTGTTTTCTTTTATAATGACTGGGCAAGATGGAACAATTTTTTTTATTTCTTCAATAATTTCTACTTTTTGTTGATTATTTAAACCAACTACCTGTATTACATTATTAACCAATTGAATTGCTTGCGAACAAGATATAATGGTTGTTGAAAGCACCAGAGCAACCATATTCATACTCCTAATTCTATAGGTATTTAATCTACAAATCCAAAACTACAATCACTAGTGTCTACTATTTTCCAATCCAAATCAAGTCCATCAAGATAATCAATTAGTTCCTCTTCATTCTCAGGAAGAATCTCATCTTCATCAAATATAAAAGATGATTCGCAAAGAGCAGGACCATATTCTGGTGGATCATAAAGAGTGGATGGATAAACCTGAACCATATCTTCTAAAACAGCACGAACATAAACAGAATTTTTGTTCTGTTGAAAAGTTTCAATTAAACTAATCATTTTCTTTTGCGATTTTCTTTTTGAATGAATTTTTTTGCAGTTTCTAATGTATTGTGCATACAGATCTGTTCACCATTGTATATGGAAATATATCTATTCCCATACGGAACTGCTGCCCACATCCTATCAGCACTGATGTATCCGTCAGTATTCATCATCTGGACCAGTCATCAAAATCAACATCTGGATGAAGATACTCAATGTAGTCTTCACAATCAACCCCAAGGTATTTTGCAAATTCTTCCAAGTCTTCACGTTTATAAAAATCCACGAGTTCCTGAGTGTTTTGCATCATTTTTTTCCTGTGATCAGTAACCATATTTTGAAATCATTTGGTCCATTCTATCTTCTCTATATTCTTCCTCTTGATTGTCTTCATCATAACTTTCTTGAAGATCTTCGTAGATCATATCTGCGTTTTTATCCAGAAAAAGTTGGGTCATAGGAAAGAAAATGCAAGGTTGTTCTATATATCGCAGAAAAGGGAATCATCCCTCTTCTGTGTTGTTTTGTTGAAACTCTGCGTCAATTTTGTCGTAGAGTTCTACAAAAGTGGATTTGGTTTCATCATCAAAACGATTCAGACAAACCTTAAGTGCCTTGTCTTTCTTACCGAAGATAGAATATGCCTTGATGATATGAACCAGACGACGAGTGCTGATGACTTCATCAATACCACCATCATTGAAGGTCTTACGAATAATCTCAGACCAAGTGCAAAGGTGCTTAACGAAATCAGTGTGCTCACCAATCATAGGAATATTAAGAGACTCTGCCACTTTCGTCAAGATTTTAGTCTCAATAGTAATGGTAGGATACTCTTGCTCAAAGGTAATTGGGAATCGTTCCAGGAATGCCTCGTTAAGAACATTCGTGCCAATGAAACGACCGTCATCACTACCCTTACCTTTAGTGTTTGCAGTTGCAATCACATTGAAACCTGCCTTGGGAGAAACGTGCTTACCAATTTTCTTAAGGAATACACCTTTACCCTCAAGCACCGATTGCAGGCACATAATCTTGTTAGATGCCAAGTCAATCTCATCCAAGAGTAGAATAGCACCACGTTCCATTGCTTCTACCACAGGGCCATTATGCCATACAGTTTCTCCATTCACCAGACGGAAACCACCAAGCAAATCATCAGAGTCAGTCTCAATCGTGATATTAACACGAATGAGTTCTCTTTTCAGTTGAGCACAAGATTGCTCAATGCTAAAAGTTTTACCATTACCAGAGAGACCAGTGATGAACACAGGATAAAAAATCCCAGATTGAACAACTTTTTTAACATCAGTAAAGTTGCCAAAAGATACAAAAGTATTGTCCTTTTCTGGAATAAGGTTTTGCTTTACACTTTCCACGGTAGAAATTGGATTCACAGATGGTGCTTTGTAAGTTTCTTCAAGTTCATCAATTTTTTCTTGAGTAATTTCAAGATTCCACTTCCCCCTAGAAACTTTAAAGTCAGTAAGTTTCTTGGAAAGAGTTGCATAACTGATCTCAAGTTCATCAGCAACAGCACGAACTGCTTCTGCTCCAAATTCTGTGCCGTATTTTGACTTCAGCAGTTCGATTGCGGTTTCCATAATAAGTTGGTCTGTCTTGACTACCCTTACAGTATAGGGCATTTTCGGTCTCCCGTCTCGTGTCTGTGGACGGTTCATAGAGTGTCCTCAAATATCCTAATCCTTTTTGAAGTATCTATTCCTCTTGCTCTTTGATATTTTGTTAAATTTCCTGGATTAGAAATGAATCCCGTTTCCATACATTTCCATTTCTGTGAGCAAGACATTTTACCACCGACTTTACCATTTTCACTAAGATTTTCTTTTGTTAAAGAAAAAATCCCTAGTTTATTTCTTTTAACACTCTCTCCACCTCTTTTCCCATTTAATTTATTAATTTCACTCTTCTCTTTGTCGGTTAATCCGTGTATTCCTTTCCCCAACTCTCTTAGTTTTATTCCACCTTTTTTACCATCCTCAATTATTTTATCCTTTGTCCTTCCGTGTATACCAACTCCATTCTTTTTATTCTTTAATCCAGATTTCCTTCCAGTTTCTCTGTTTACTCTTAAAGATACTCTTGGACCACAACTTTCATTAAGACACCATTTATCTGCATTATAAAATAATTTAATTAATCTATCTTCAACTAAATTTGCCACTATCCACCCATTATCACTAAACTCAAATATCTCTAATATTTGTTTCTTTGGAGTATACAGTTCCCAACACCATTTATTTGTTTTCGGTGAACCCCAATACTCTTCATTAAAATATTTTTCCTTATGAACTCCATAATAGTAATATGGAACTTCTTCAAAGGTAATTTTATACGTATAAATCCTTGGACTTTGTGAAGTCATAGTTCTGCTTTATGTTGTGTCGCAATAGTATTTATAAAAGAAAAGGTGCCCGAAAGCACCTAATCTTTGCTATGGTTGCGACACACATAAGCATCATTATTTATTCAACCAACAATACCTTCTCTCCACTCTTCACTCATATGAACCATAATACGTTCTGCTGCTTCTGGTGTTTCAGCATATCCTTCATCAAGTAAGTGTGAGAGGATGATGTCGTAGATGTCTACTTGTTCTTTTTTAAGTTTTGATTTTGCCTTTGCTGCTTTCTTACTATGAGTATCAGCAACATT